>Ga0181523_10002095_pt1 | contig 20050 bp, 20 predicted proteins | sample PEATcosm2014_Bin_43_FD_119752 | JGI IMG/M metagenome (GOLD analysis project Ga0181523, IMG submission 119752) | Peatland microbial communities from MTU Mesocosm Facility, Houghton, MI, USA - PEATcosm2014_Bin05_30_metaG | ecosystem: Environmental > Terrestrial > Soil > Wetlands > Peat | place...
ACCAATCAGAATGAGATCTGGTCCTACGGGCCCGATGCGCAAAAGATCCTGACTGCCTTCGATCAATTGCGCTACCGCCTGATGCCCTACATTTATTCCGTCGCCTGGAGAGTGACCAACGAGGGTTACGCGTTCATGCGGCCACTGGTGATGGATTTTCGCGGTGACATTCAGGCGCAAAACATTTCCGATCAATTCCTGTTCGGACCTGCCATCCTCGTGAACCCGGTCACTGAGCCAGGAGCCGATTCCCGCCATCTCTATCTTCCGAAGACCACCTGGTACAACTTTTGGACAGGTTCGTCTGTCGCGGGTGGACGTGCAATCGACGCGCCTGCACCCATCGATCGTATCCCTTTGTTCATTCGCGCTGGTTCGATTCTGCCCCTCGGCCCCGACATCGAATACGCTGCGGAAAAGGCGGCAGATCCGATCGAATTGCGTGTGTACCCGGGCGCGGATGGTTCGTTCACTTTGTACGAAGACGAAAACGATTCCTATGACTACGAGAAAGGGGCTTATGCGACTATTCCCCTCTCCTGGGACGACACATCGCAAACTCTTTCCATCGGCGACCGCTCTGGCGCATTCCCAGGAATGCTGGAGACCCGTACGTTCCGCGTCGTGTTCGTTCGAGAAAATCATGGTGCGGGAGTTGGACTGAGCCAATCGCCCGACAAGACCATTCAGTATTCAGGCAAGAGAATCACTGTAACCCTCAAGTAGGTCGCCAGACTGACAAATCCTACGCACGAGGCTGCGCTCCGTAGCTTGGCTTAGTCCAACAAGCATAGTGGCAAACGGGTTGCCCGTTCCATTGGCGTAGTTGGCGAACTGCTGCGCCCAATCCTGATTCTCGTAGAATTGCCGGGAGGGGTGGGCAACCGTTGGTAATGTTCTGTAGGAGGTCGATACGAGGGCGCGCCAGTTGAGTCCGGTTGCACAATTGAATGATGCTTGCAGGGGGGCGGTTCACAACTGGCGCGAAGGTCCGGCGGATCTGCGCGAGATCAATTCAGGCTCCACGGCAATTTCTGGAACGAAGGCAACACGTCCTTCGATCATGTCCAGCAACGTTTGCGCCGCAATCCTTCCCATCTTCTCCAGTGGCTGTCGCACGGTGGTCAGCGGCGGAATAGAGAACGAGGCAATCGAAATATCGTCAATCCCCACAACGGAGATGTCTTCCGGCACGTGCAGTCCCGCCTCTTGAAAAGCCTTCATCGCGCCAATGGCCGAAATGTCGTTATAGGCAAACAATGCAGTGAAGGGAAGGCCCCGAGCAATCAAGGCCTTCCCATAGGGGAAGCCGAGTTCTGGCAACGATTCCATCCCTTCGAGTTGAAGGATGAGCTGCGGCCTGATTTGAACGCCAAACTCCTGCGCCACTTCCTGAATCGCTTCCCATCTGGCCGCTGAGTCCGAGCTTTTGGGCAGCCCGCTCAGGAAGGCGATCCGTTTGTGGCCGAGTCCCTTGAGGTGCCGCAGTACAAGCTCCGCAGCGCGTCGGTGATCGAGAATGATATTCGTAACGTTTTCGAATTTCTGATGACCAGCGATGGCTACCGTTGGCAGAGGGGGTTGATCGTCAATCGAAGTGTCAATCGTGATGAGTCCCTCGACCCCCCGCGAAGGCAGCTACGTGGGCGTGATTCCACGAGAATACTCGAGCGGTGCGAGGCAACGGCTCGGCGCTTTAACCAAGCAAGGGCCTCCGCTATTGCGCTTTCTCTGGAACGAGGCCGGCGCTCACGCGGCGCGCCGCGATCCCGAACTGCAGCGGTTCTATCACCGCAAGTTGGTGCAGAAGGGGCTGGGGAAGGCGCGCGTGGCGGTGGCGCGCAAGTTGGGAATCCGGCTGTGGATCATCTTGCGCGATCAGATCGATTACCAAGAGTTCTGTCGTCGTGGACAGAAGCAAAGCGGTGATGCCTGTGCGGGGATGCTTGAAACGCGGTTTGGTGCGAATCGTCACCGTCCGGTTGATTAGGCTAGCCGCCTCCCTGCTCGAAAGGGAGTTCGCATAACTCATCATGGTCGGAGATGACCGAAGAGATGGTTGGTGGGCAACACCGAATGGATGAAACGACACGGAACCGAGCCTGTTGGGGTGAACACCGTGCAGGCCAACGATCGCAGCTACTACGAAACACAAAGCGCCGCACGAGTGTGCCCGGAGGAGGCCAACACCCTAAGAAAAAACTCTTGCAACGGCCGACCTCGTTAGAGAAACGACGTTATACACGGGACTTGACGTAGGTTGGAAGTCTAGAGTGGAACGACTTCATTCCACCACCTCACGCAGCCTGTACAACGCAGTGCTTACTCAGTGTTTGGCTTCTGGGTGTTTTCTTTCGTGTCTACCGTAAACAGTTTGAAATTGCGGAAGGTGTGCAACAGGATGACGCGGTAGGTTCCAAACTCCCAGAACGCTTCCAGTTCCTGCGGTAACCACAATTGCAATTTCCGCGATTGAATCTCCACCGGTGCGTAATCCACGGTCATCGCTCCGCTTCGCAGTCCAACATCCGGAATCTCGTGCATCAGATTCGATTCCATGTGCAGCACCTGCCCGCTCTCCATGCCAATCCACGCGCGTCCCTTCAGCATTACCCCAATTTCCCCGCCTGGGATGTGCACCCGCATCGTTCGACGCGGCTTATCCTTCCGCTGCTGAAAACGGATTACCCACGCCTCTAGCCCTTTCCATTGATCCCGGCCCTCGCAATACATCTCATAATCCGTCTGCATTTCCGGGCGGAAAATAAGTTCGAGCGCCACCTCCCCCGTATCCTGACCGCTCGCCGGAAAGGAATGTCCGCCCTCCCAAGGATTCCGATACTCTCGGCTGACCAAATCCCCGCCGTGTTGCTCAAATGCGAAAACATAGTGGAACATGCCGATGTCGTTCTCTTGGGGAACTCCGCTGTAACTCGACTTTTCATATTTGATTTGTTCCTCGGCCGTGAAGTTCTCCAGGTTCCCGGCCAACTCCAATGCATGCGAGCCAACATCTTCTAGCACCTTGTTGACGTCGCAAGGTGGAATGGCCTCGCGCGAGGAAAGCGGTGCGTCGACATGGGGCGGTGCCCAACTCAAATGTGTGCTCTTCGCCTGCTGCTCAGTGGCATTTTGCGGCTGCACTGCCATCAAGCTCATATTTTCATCACTTAACGGCTGCGGTGCGGCGCGTGAGGGAGTCGCGGGAGGATTGGCGTCCGGGTGCGGTCGAACTTGTTTCTGGAGTCTGTCGCGGGTACGGCGAACCGCCTCATTGTTCGGGGCGTTCGGTTCGAGCTCGAGATAAGCGTCAAAATCCTGGACGGCGGCGTGGTAATTCTCTTCAAGTACGTGAACATTGGCCAGGACCAGAAAGACTTGAGGATTCTTTGGTGCCAGATCGTGGGCGCGCAGCGCAGTCGTCTCCGCCTCGGCTGCTCGCTTCAATCCCACCAGCGAGCGAGCCAATTCAAAAAAACTGTTCCAGACCGAATCATCGAGAGCGATGGCTTGGCGCGCCAAAGGTTCGGCTTGCTGATACTTTCCTTGGCTGTTGTAGAGATCGGCGAGGAGATAAAGAGGTTCGACGTATTTGCCCTCACTAACTTCCACAGCCTTCTTGAGCAAAGCTTCTGCCGCGGGAACTCTGCCGAGATGATAGTTGGCGATGCCCAACTCCGTGTAAGCCTCGTAGTAGGAAGGAAGCAACTTCACGGCTTTTTCAAATGCGGGAATGGAAGCAGAGGGATTGTTTTCGTCTTCGAGCAGCTTGCGGCCCTTTTCATAGGCAGCAATCGCCTTATGGGGAACTTGCAACTGATGAGCGGAGACGGGACCGCGCGGATCGACAACGCCAGCCGGAGCCGTCCTGCTAAGCGAGATCCTGACGTCGGGCAGTCCCGTTCGCAAGACGAGGACATCTACGCTGGCGGAATTGAATCCATCTTTCTTCGCCGAGATTACGTACTCTCCCTCCTCAAGGCCGCGGAACAGAAACTCGCCTTCCATTCCGGAAAATACCGGAGTAACTACTTGGACCCCCATACGCGAAATTTCCACAGTGGCAGAAGAAATAGGATCGTTAGTTCGTTCTTCGCGGACGACCCCTGTAATGCTGTGATTGTTGGACTCCTGCGCAAGCAAAGCTCCGGCTGCAACGGTAAGAAGCAGAAGAAAGGCGCGCCGAAAACGCATAACGCCACCATTTTGACTAGTCCGAAGGTGTTAAACAAGAGCACTCGCGGTCGCCGCAGGCCCAGGAAATGTGGGCTGACCGAGCACAATGAGGGGGTGTGCTGCGCAATAACTGCGTCCAGTTTTGAACTCTGACCGATCCGAGAGACAAACCATCCGCGCAACCTTTATACATACATCGTTGTCTGACAGGGGCGGTCGTAATCGTTGGATTCGAGCACGTGCTGGAGATGAACTTGGGTCAGATAGGAACCAACGAGTTCTTACCCCAACGCGTTCGTCTCGCCGCAAGCGGAAAGCACCGGCCTTCCCACCCCTACAGGCATTAGAAATTGGGGAGACGCAATCAAAGCGCGGTGTCCTCCGAGCTCCTCCCTTCCTTCACGCGGCGATCCTTTCCCACCGGTATTCATGATGGAGGCCGCCGAGAACCGCGCGAGCCGCGACCTTGCAGTCTTGGGCGAAGGAATGTCTATCGTGAGCTTGCACCGGTAGGAATACCCCGGCAGGTTCAGGAATCCCCACTCCGAGGCTCAAATGAGGACGCCCTTGATTGTAATGAGTCACCCACTCTGCCAGGATTCTACGCAGATGTTTCTCGCCCAGTGGAATCGTGAAATCCAAACACTCCCGTCGTACACTTCCCACCAATCGCTGGCAGTAGGCGTTCGCCCTTGGTGCACGCACAGGCGTGCGCAGCACCCTCAGCCCAAAAGCCTTAAGCTGCTGGTCCAACTCTGCCGAGAAGATCGAATCACGGTCCCGGATCAGGAAACGATTGGAATGATCGCTTGGGATTGCTTCGCGAAGCTGCAGTAAGGTCCAAGCTGCCGTTGGATGCACGGTGATGTTGCAATGCGCGACGCGTCGTGTCCCAACCTCCATGAGGAGGAATACGTAGAGAGTTCGAAACCGAGCGGTCACCACAACCAGAAAATCGCAGGCGACGATGGACTGGGCGTGATTGCGGACAAACGTCCTCCAGTTCTGCGAAGAGGTCCTCCTGTTGCCTCGTCGCTCCGGTTCAGGAGGCCAATAGGCGCGCACTGTTCGTGGAGAGACATGGATATCCAGCTTCAGCGACAGCTCCGCGGCCACGCGCGCTTGTCCCCAAGTCGGATTCTCTTGTGCCATTTGCAGGATGAGTTTGCGGATGTTCTCAGGAATTCGCGGCCGGCCAGCTTGCGACTTCCATTTCCAAAACAACTTAAAACCCTTGCGATGCCAGCCAATCAGCGTCTCGGGTTTGACGATGACCAAGGCCTCCTTCCAATTGCATAGGCGAGACAAGAGGATGAGAGAGAAACGGCCGGAGTCGTTCAATCGTCTGAGCTAGACTTGCCTGTCCTCATAGAAGCCCAGTTGCTTTCGCAGGAACAGAACCTCCGCACTCAGAGCTGTGCGCGAGCGGAACAGGAGACAGAAGAAAAGAAGTCCGTCCACGACCAGATCGGTGATCAAGCTAAGCAGAGAATCCAGTGAGCGCTTTGCGTTCGGAAAGAATTGAGACATGGGCTGTCAGGATGTCGCGCGGTCGGTCCGCCTGAGAAGTATTTTCTGTTAGCAGGATTGGTTTTTGGAGTTTCCCAGGGTAGGGAAGCCGAACAAGTAAGTGCCAGCATCTCTATAAGATGGAAGCCGGATAGAATTATTGCGTTCCACAGGGACTCCAACACCCAAAATAGAAAATATTCGTGAAAAGTCCAATCGGATGAAGCAAGCCCAGGGCTACGAACGAAGCTAATACTCCGATTGCGAGCGCCAACGCCGAAATTGGTAGAACTCGCAGGTGGCTGTGAAGTCGCCGAGAGTATCCCAAGACCAACTGAGCTTCTGTTCTGGTCAGGTTTCCGTCGCCATAAGATCAGTATATCGTAGAACGATACATTAGAGGTTTGTCTTCATTCAGAAATGTTGGCCGAGTTTTCGCAAATTCGGTTTCGGAATAAACGCAGTAGTTTCATTGACTTTTCGGGGCAAAGTCCTGGTAGTCGCGTTACCGGAAGCAACCCAAATGTCAAATCGCCCAACTTTTTCAGGAATTAGCCGCGATGGCCTTGCGGCGAGGCTTTTGCTTTTTCGAGATCGACCGAATGATTAACTTGCCCCTGCCACTCTCAGGCAGGGGCTTTTCCGCCTGTGCAATGGCAGCAGTGACGAGTCCCTCAATTTCCGGGCGTTTGAACATAGTCGCCGACTCGATCCTGATGAATCGGTTTTGCCCGCCACTACCGAGAAGCAACTTATGCGGATCGGGGAGTATAGCCCCGTAATAAAATGACAGACCAACTCCATTGGCAGCTGCGGCAATTGAAACTATGCAATCCGAAGGCCGCTCAGTCGAGCAGTACCCTATCACGAAAAAGTTGTAATTGTCGTAGATCAGCTCATTCGCTGAAGGCATCCGCTTGCGCAACACTTTTCGCACAGAACGGATCAATGCTGCATTTCGTGAGTCAAATTTGTTGATAAAGCCTGCAAGCTGCTGCTCACCGGTAGCGGTGGCTCGACGAGTTGCAGCTCTTGTCTTGGATTTCGCCATGCTAAAGCACCTTTGAGTCAGAACTGCGGGTAGTATAGCGTGGACGTTTGCCATTCGCACCTTCGGACAGAAACTACATGATTAACGCTAGTGATTAATCGGGACTTTGTCTAGGTGCATGCGTCGGCGAGACCGAGGTCGGTTGGGGGCTTTGGGTATAATGCGGGCATGTGCTCTTCTAAATTTCGCAACATAAGCGTAGTGGTTTTAGCAGCAATTCTGTCTCGGGCCGCAGTTGCCAGGCAAGCGCCCGCGGACTTTGCCGGGGAATGGGCGGCGAAGTTGCAGGGTCAGGTGTTTATGGTGGTGAGGCTGGCTCCGCTAGGGAGTGGAGAAAATTTCGGAGGGGGTTTGAGCCGCCCCCAGCACTTCACGACGAGCGGAGCAGCGTTTTCGGAAATTAAAGGACCGGTGGTGGAAGAGCCAATCGTACGCAGCGCGATCAATGGGAAATGCATTTCGTTCACGACGCAGAATCCGAAGGACAAGAGCGATGAGACGGAATTTCAGTTGTGCGTGACGGACCTGGGACACGGAACGTTGAAGATCAATATGCCGGGTTTTGAAGCCTGGCCGGTGACGAAGGAGAAAGGGCTCGTAAAGGTCGCTGTGGAGTGGGACAGCGGGCGAAGTTATGTGCCGGACGAAGGCTATGCTTCAAGCGCCGAGATGGAAAAGATTTTTGCGGCGGACCAGAAGGACCGGCAGGCGAGTCCCCGCAAGACTGATTGGACGGTGGTGGAAAAGGCTGATGCGGTGCGACGAGCGGCGACGCTCTCGCTGCTGAACGAAGGAAGGCTCCATACGGGAGAAGATTTCAGCCGGGCCGCGTTTGTGTTTCAGCATGGAGACACATCGGACGATTATTTGCTGGCGCACACATTGGCGATGGTAGCGATGGCGAAGGGGCAAAGCAGCGCCATGTGGATTGCGGCGGCGACATTGGACCGGTATTTGAATTCGATCCATCAACCACAGATTTATGGTACCCAGTTTTATACGAGACAGAATGAAGCTACGACGCAGGAACCGTACAACCGCGGATTGATTTCGGATGCTCTACGGAGGCAATTGGGCGTGCCGAGCCAAGCGGCACAAGGAGAACAGAAAAAGGCATACGACCGGGAGCGGGCGGTGCCATAGCGGTTGAGACCGCCAGCAAAAGTGTAAAAGAGAAGAACCGGAAGACGCTAACGGGTTTTTGAGTGCCGCCTTTCAGACGACAGATAGGTGGGCAACTCCTTCCGCGTTGCCTGACCTACCTAAACAGTCGAACGATTAGAGACTAAATTCTATTCGTGCCGCAGGGCGATCATGGGATCGACGTTAGTGGCGCGGCGTGCAGGGATGTAACCGGCGGCGAGAGCGACAAGAGCGAGGAAGATAGCCACGCCGACAAAGGTGAATGGATCGGTGGCGCTGACGTTGAAGAGCAGGCTGGAGAGCAAACGAGTGAGAGCAAAGGCGGCGAGGGCACCGGCGAGGATGCCGATACCAGCCAGTCTTGCCCCTTGAGTGAGAACGAGGCGCGAGACATCACCGGGCTGGGCGCCAAGAGCAATGCGGACACCGAATTCATGAGTGCGTTCATTGACCATGCAGGAGGTGACACCATAGATGCCAATCGCAGCGAGGGCGAGGGCGAGAAAAGCAAAGACGCCGAGGAGAAGAAACGCCAGGCGCTGCGCGGAAACGATGCCAGAAACGATTTCGTCCATGGACCGGACTTCGAAAACGGGTTGGTTTTTGTCGACGGACCAAATGGCATTTTTGATGGCGGGAAGAATGGAGCTGGGCGGCAAGGTAGATCGGACAACGAGGGTCATGGTCTGGTCAGGACTCTGGAGCGAAGGAAAGTAAATGGTGGGGCGGGGATCTTGATCGAAGCCGGTATCACGAACACCTCCGACGACGCCGACGATTTCGCGAGGAGGCTTCGTGGAATCTGAGATTTGCAGATGCTTGCCGATGGGATCCTCGTTGGGGAAAAAGCGATGAGCTAAGGATTCGTCAACGATAATGACGCGCGGGTGGTCTAGATCGTCTTGTTGCGAGAAGGTACGGCCACTTAGGAGGGGAACGCGCATGGTGGCAAAGAAATTGGGAGTGACGTCCCGGTAATCGGCGGCGAGATGTTGGTCCGCCGAGAGAAGGGGATTTTCCTGAACGACGAAGTAGCCCATGTCCATATCGTCCTGGCTAAGAGGAACTATTTCCGCGAAGGCAGCGGACTGAACTCCGGGGACGGCTTCGACGCCGGCGAGGAAGCGCTGGAAAGCGGCGGCCTGCTGGCGAGGCTCGCGATAGGGAGAGTCCTTGGTATCGTTAGGCAACTTAATCCGAAGCGTGAGGAGATGATTGGGATGAAAGCCTGGGTTGGCGTCCAGGAGATGCTGGAAGCTCTTGATCATAAGACCTGCGCCGATGACCAAGACAAATGCCAAAGCGGACTCGATAATGACGAGTGTGGAGCGGGTGCGATGCCCGCGAAGGCCAGAGACAAAGCCGCGGCCACCCTCTTTGAGGGATTCGTTGACGTTGCAACGCAGGCTATGAAGAGCAGGAATGAGGCCGAACACCAGACCGGCAAAAACCGAGACGGCAAGGGTGAAGGCGAAGGTCGCGCCGGTCATGTGGATCTGGGGCAACAAGACTTTGTCGGCGGCGTTGGGAACCGGGATACGGGAAGGAACAAAGATGGCCAGCAATTGCGTGGACCAGAAAGCCAGAAGAGCGCCAACCACTCCGCCCAGGAGCGAGAGCAGGATGCTTTCGGCGAGGAGTTGGCGGATCAGTCTGAAGCGCCCGGCGCCCAAGGCCATGCGGATGGCCATTTCCCGCTGACGGACAACGGAGCGGGCGAGCATGAGATTGGCAACGTTGGCACAAGAAATGAGCAACACAAAACCGACAGCGCCGAGTAAGACGAGGAGAGCGGGCCGGAGATACTCGAGTCGCACAGATTGGAGCGGGACCAGAACTATACCAAAACCCTTGCGGGACGGACGAGCGCTGACGATGCGTCGGGCGATTACACTCATTTCGCCAGAGGCCTGATCCAGAGTGGCTTCGTGCTTGAGAATGCCGAAGACGCCGAGGTCGGAATCCGCGCGCTTCAGCCAGTCCGTGTCGAAGGGTACTACGACATCGGAAGGAAAAAGACCGGCGAAATCGGCAGGCAAGACACCGATGATTGTGTACTCCTCGCTGTTCAACGTGAGGTCACGGCCGACGACGGAAGGGTCAGAGTGGAAATGGCGTCGCCAGTAGGCATAGCCGAGGATTACGAAATTATGACGGCCTGCGGCCTCTTCGCGACGAAATGTGCGGCCGAAGAGGGGCTGGACGCCAAAGAATTCGCCAAAATTCGTAGTTACCCGCAAGCCCGCAACTTGCTCGGGTTCGCCGAGTCCAGTGATGGTACCGGTGCCGTGCTCGAAGAGGAAAAGGTCGTCGAAGGATTTGCTCTGCTCCTTCCAATCGAGGTAGTCCTGCCCGGTCGGGCCGATGCGAGTCCAACCGTGTTCAAGATTGTTTACCCAGATCACCACCATGCGGCTGGCATTTCTGACGGGTAACGGCTGAAGCAGAGTCACATTCACGACGTTGAAGATGGCGGAATTGGCACCAATGCCGAGGGCGAGGGTGAGGACGGCTACCACCGTGAAGCCGGGGGATTTGCAAAGCATCCGCAGGCCGAAACGGATGTCCTGCAGTAGGTGCTCAAGCCAAACCAAACTCCACACCTCGCGCGCGTCTTCTTTGACCTGGGTCACGTTTCCGAACTTACGCAATGCCGCATAACGCGCTTCCTCCGGCGACATGCCACGATCAATATTCTCCCTTGTCGCCATCTCGATGTGCTCTTGGATCTCTTGGTCGAGGTCCTCCAACATGCGTTTACGGCGCCTCATGATTGGCGCTCCTCCGTCGGCCGGAGAATCCGGGCGCTGGCCCCCGCGAGCTTCTCCCACTTGCTTGTCTCGAGAGCGAACTGCCTCCGCCCGTTTGCCGCCAGCTGATAAAACTTGGCCCGACAGTTGTTCTCGGAGGTACCCTCCTCGACCGAAATCCATTTGCGCTTTATGTGCCGGTGCAGGGCCGGGTACAGTGACCCCTGCTCGACCTGCAGTACATCATCGGACTTGAACTCGATCGCTTTTGCGATGGCCTGGCCGTGCGTAGGCTCCAGCTGGAGAGTGCGCAGGATCACAAGGTCTAGAGTCCCTTGCAGCAGTTCGACGCGCTCTTTCTCTTCTTTGGTAGACATTCTAGGTGATGTTAGGCCGCTTCCAGTAGGATGTCAAGGTGAGCGAGCGTTACAATCGTTCAGCTAACTCCCGGTTGGTTATCGGGAAGGACCTTGTTAATGGTTCGGCTCTTCGCCGTCATTTTGCTGCACGTGATCTGTGCTCGGCAATTCGACGCGAGCAGTTTGAGCGAAAAACCTGGGCGGGGCTATTCGTGCCGCAAGCTTTCCATGGGATCGATGCGCGCGGCGCGGTGAGCAGGCACGTAGCTAGCGAACAGTGTGACGACGATCAGAAGTAGCGAGACTAACGTAAGCGTCAGGGCGTCGTGAGGTTTCACGCCGTACAGGTATTCGGTAAGAAAGGGCGTGGCAACAAAGGATGCAGCCACCCCGATCACTACGCCGACCAAGGACAGAATCATCGCCTGTCGCAACACCAATCCAAGAACCTGACCGGGTTGCGCTCCCAACGCCATGCGCAGTCCGATTTCGTGGCTGCGCTGACTGACGGAATCGGACATGACGCCGTAAATTCCGATGGAGGCGAGAAGCAACGCCACGGCCGCGAAGAGTCCCATCAATTGCGAGATGAAACGCCATGGCCGTGCGGAATCGGAGACCGTTTGCTCAACCGTGGTGACGCCGAACACCGCAGAATCAGGCGCTAGCTCCACAATAGTTTTGCGTACACTCTCGATCAGTTCCTTGGACACAAATCGGGCACGAACGACCAGACTCTTGTGCACGCGCGCTTCGGTCCAACCGGGAAAAGTGCGCGCCGGTAATTGGGTGTAGACGACAAAAACCTGAGGCATCGCGTCTTGCGTCAGATCGAAGTCCTTCGCGTTCTTTACAATTCCGACGATTTGGCGGGGCCTCTCATCCGGGGTGTTGTCAAAGGTCATGACCTGACCGATCGGATCCTGGTTAGGCCAAAATTGGTGGGCCATGGTTTCGTTGATGACTACCACCCACGGTGCGCTTTCCGTGTCTTGCTCGTCCATGCCCCGGCCACGCAGTACCGGAATACCCATCACGCGAAAATAGCCGGGGCTGATGGAATCGAAAAGAATGGTGGGTGTCTCTCCGGGTAAGTTTGGCGCTTGACCCGCGATGCGGAAGCGAGGGTGCGCGTGCTGGCTGTTTTCTACAAGAGGCAACCAGTCGACAAAGGCGGCAGCTTCTACGCCGGGCAGCCCTTGGAGCCGCTCCAAGACCTGCCGGCAGAAAAGGGCCACCGGTGGGTGAATCACATTCAGGTCAAGATGATCCGGATCGCTCGAATCAATGTACTTGTCTCCTGCAAGGCGAACTTGCGCGGTAACAAGATGATCGGGATTGAAGCCGGGATTGGTGCGTAAGATGCGCGTCAAGGCGTTGATCATCAATCCGGCGCAGATGAGCAGCACGAGCGCGATGGCAATCTCAGCGATCACCAGGATATTTCGCGTGCGATGGCGCGACACGGAACCGGTAGTGCGCCCCTCGCTGCGCAATGTTTCGTTCACGTCGTTCTTCGAAGCACGGAAGGCCGGGACCACCCCGAACACGATGCCAGTCAGAATGCAGATGCCAAACGTGAACGACAAGATCCGTGCATCCATCGGGACATTTGCCGTGCGCGGCATCCAACTCGGCGAAAACAGATCGAACAACTTAATCCCCCGAATCGACAGCAGCAGTCCGCCCAAACCGCCGGCGAAGGAAAGCACAATGCTTTCGGTAAGCAGTTGGCGAATCAGGCGAGTCCGGCCGGCGCCTAAGGCAACGCGGACGCCAATCTCTTTGCGCCGAGAGTTGGCTCGAACGAGCAGAAGATTGGCGACATTTGCGCAGGCGATGAGCAAAACGAAGCCCACAACCGCCAGTAACATGTACAGAAGGTTGGAAGACCAGCCGAACAGGCCTTGCCGCAACGGATCAACTCGCAAACCCGTGCCCTTATATTCCTCGGGAAACACTTCGGCCAGGTGCTGTTCGACAACATCCATGGCCGCCTGCGCCTGTTGTAGGGAGACGCCGCGCTTCAATTTGGCGATGGCAAACACCCAGCGCGGATCCGTGACTCCAGATTCGGCGGGATCCCCACTCCCGTGAAACATGAATATATCTGGTGGGCCGGTTTCTAACAGGTCAAAATGCGGAGCAAGAACCACCATAATTGGCCCGGAACCGGTGTCCACAAAAATCATCCGTCCAAGAACGTGGGGGTCGCCGGCGAAATGATGCTGCCAAAATTCGTAGCTGATTCCGAAGCCCAGTGCTTCGCTCTTCTCATCCGGCGGCATAGAACCTAAAAATGGTTTCACACCCAGCATCGCGGGAAGTAGCGAGTTGAAATGTTGTACGGCCACACGCTCTCCGGAACCGGCGCCGGACATCGCTACCATGTCTGTCCCGGAAACACCTTCCATTTGTTCGAAAACGTCGCTTGCAGCTTTCCAATGCGCCACATCCGTCCAGGAAACGGCTCCGCGGTCTCGCGGGTACTTGGGATCGTAAATTGACACTCTCACCAGGCGATCCTGATCGGGGTAGGGAAGAGGGCGCAACAGCAGCGCGTTGATCGCGCTGAAAATTGTGGTGTTGGCACCGATTCCGATGGCCAAGGTGAGGATGGCCACTACAGCGAAGACGGGAGCTCTGCGCAACCCGCGTAGTGCAAAGCGGATGTCTTGCACAACTTGCTCAAGATAGACGGCAGTCCACACTTCTCTTGCGTCTTCCTTGACTCGCGACACGTTTCCAAACTTTAGCATTGCGGCGCGACGCGCTTCTGCGGGAGTCATCCCGCGAGCCATGTTTTCCTGTGTAGTCAGTTCAATATGCTCGCGGATCTCCTGGTCCAGATCGTTCAGCAGACGTCTGGCACGCCCTTTCATTCGTGCTCCGCGGTCGGCCGCAGAATGCGCGCGATTGCTCCCGCGAACTTTTCCCACTTGCTTGTCTCCGCCGCCAACTGCTTCCGGCCCTTTTCGGTCAAACAATAAAACTTGGCACGTCGTTTGTTTTCCGAGATGCCGTCTTCCACTGAAATCCATCCTCGCTTGATGAGCCCGTATAGCGCGGGGTAAAGCGATCCTTGCTCGACCTGCAACGCTTCGTCGGACTTGAACTCAATCGCTTTAGCAATCGCGTGCCCATGCGCCGGCCCCAATCGAAGCGTGCGCAAAAGCAACAGGTCCAAGGTGCCTTGCCGTAGCTCCATGCGTTCTTTTTCTTCTCTGGTAGACATTCTAGGTGGATGCTATGCCCTGCCCAGTAGAATGTCAAGGTGACCGCACGCGATGTTTTTCAGGCAAAGTCGGGCAAGTCCGGCTCAGTACTTGGACGTTTACCGGGACTTTGAGCCATAATTTCCGATTGGGTGCTACGTAACCACGGATCTCGAAAGCAGATAGTGGAGCGACGATGAGAAAGGAATTGCTGCGATTCAACGGGGCTGTCGAGCGGGATCCCGCCATCGATGCATGGATGAAAAAGCATACTGGTGAATTGGGAGCCATCGCGCATGAGTGGTTTGAGGTGATCCGAAAATGCGGGGACGAAGTCCGGGAGCTTTTGCATGACGGCTGTCCGGTCGCCTGTTTGGGAGATGCGCCGTTCGGCTACGTCAATGTAGCCAGTTCGTACGTGAACGTGGGGTTCTTTCACGGCGCGGCACTGCCGGATCCGGCCCGCTTGCTGCAAGGGACCGGCAAGTTCATGCGCCATGTGAAGCTGAGACCGGGGACGGCCACAAATTCCGCAGCACTAAGCAGACTTATCGATGCGGCGTACTCAGATATAAAGACGCGCGTCGAAAACGGCTAGCTCAGAGATCTGCCTTGAGAGGCCGACGCAGTCGGATGGGAACCGCCGGGTTGGGGAGTAGCCGAACTTGCTTGTAAGTCGGAGTACGGGTAAGGCACGCAACCTTACCGGTTAGCGTTTACCAGGCCTTGACTAGAAGTTGTGTTATTCTCGCTGCGATTCGGAAGCTTGTGTTCTGGAGCAGCGACGTCCCTAACTTCTGAAAGAAGCTCATCGAAAACTCAGGACACCCGCAAATTAAACAAAATCAGATAGGACTCGAAGGAACTCAGTCATGAGAAAAGTTAATGTGCTTGAATTTGTCTCCCTTGATGGAGTCATACAAGCCCCAGGCGGGCCAGAGGAAGATACCAGTGGCGGCTTCGCATATGGCGGGTGGATAAGTCCACATTCCGACCCTGTTGTTTCAATGGCCATAAAAAAGCAGATGAACATGCCGTTTGACTTGTTAATAGGGCGAAAAACCTTTGACATGTGGGCAAAATTCTGGCCGCAACATAACGACATTTGGTCGGCCGTCAACACAGCGACCAAGTACGTCGCCTCGAATACCATGACTTCTCACGAATGGCAGCCGTCCGTGTTTTTAAACGGAGATATTGCGGAAAAAATCACCAAAATTAAGCAACAGGAAGGGCCGGATTTGCACGTCTATGGAAGTGCAAATCTCCTTCAGACGCTCCTCAAGCATGATTTGGTCGATGCCTTCTGGCTGAAGATATTTCCGATTACGTTGGGCGGTGGAAAACGATTGTTTGCCGATGGCACGATCCCGGCGGCTTTCAAGGTGACGGAAAGCACAGTCACCTCGAAAGGCGTCATTATCGTCAATTACGAGCGTGCAGGCGCAGTCCCAACCGGAAGTCTATAAACATTCGCGCCGTGTTGGGAATTTCACGCTGGTGCTGACTGCGCGGCTAAACTCGGACCCCTATTGCTGATGCAGCAAAAATGAGGTTCTCGCCCACTTTTTTGACAACTCCCGGGAAGTCGTAAACGGTAAAGTTCGTTCTATTACCAGCATCTCTCGCTCAAAGGGAAATCAAGGGGGTCCTACGCTCAGTTAGGCACACTCCGATTACTGCATTTTTACTACATTTTGGTGATTTGACCTTCTTGGAAACAACTACAGTGGGAGCGCTGAATTACAGCTATCGGACTGATTCAAAAAGATTATGGCGGAGAGGGGGGAAGGCACAAAACCAGAATCAAAAAGCCAACAAAACTGAGGAAGCCCTTGTTTTTCCTTCCACTTGAGCGACGGAGACTCTAGTTCACTCTCCCCCACTTTCGTCTCCAATCGCACGGAAGTATGCCAAAAATGGTAACAAAACGGTAACAAACTCTGATTTTGATTGGAGCGGTGAACCCCCCGCGTTTGCAGCCGACCTTCACACTTCTCGAAGAAAAGTTCTCGACCGAAACGATGTTCGGGAAAAGCTGGATGCGGTCCCTGCCCTTAACACACGATGGTCGGTCCCTAACGTCTTCTACCCCGCCTTGAATCACCTTTCTCGTAGGTAAGCCACTGCACAACTCTTGTCCAGTCGAACCGGATATAGCGCCCGAGACGCAGGCAAGGCAAAGGCTTCCCATTCCGGTTGCCGTACCGCTTGAGGAACGTATACACGTAGGAGAAACGGTTGAAAACCGTGCGTTCGCCGTTCCCGTCCTTCTTGAGAGCGGCGGCGAAGGCCATGATGCAACTTCATCCCACTTCATCTACGTAGGTCTTTGGGCATCCCTTAGCCAACAGGTCAACAGCGCGAGCGTAGTTGAGGTACGTGCGCCGTGACTTGTGCTCCTTCGTTTCAGCCTTGTACTCGGCAATTGCGTCAGCCAGCTTGATGCGATTGGATGGCGTCTCTGGCAGGGATGACTTAACGGCCACGCCGAGCGCCTTCGCTTTCAGCGTCGCTTCCATTTTGCGTGCCGCCGCCAGTGCTTCGGCTGCGTCGTCCCCGACCCCAGCGTTCGTCACCGAAAGCTCAGCCGGGGCGAAATTTACCTTGGCAGCTTCCACCTTCTGCATCTTGCGAAGCGCCTGCACTGCTCGCTGGACTAGATCGTCGGTGGAGTACATGCGACGTTGCGGAGGAAAAGACGGCGCTGTGAATTACGAAGATGGAGACGATGTGCAGGAGGCGGCGCGGGAGAGCAGGAGGTCGCGTTCGCGCGTGTTTTGAGTTAGGGCGGCGGCGCGTACAAATTCGGCGCGGGCTTCGCTAATGCGGCCTAGCTTGCGCAGCAGGTCGCCGCGAACGCTCGGGAGCAAGTGGTAAGACTTGAGCGCGGGATCGTCGGCGATGGCATCGATGATTGCGAGGCCGGCGGCGGGGCCTTCGGCCATGCTCACTGCGACGGCGCGATTTAGCTCGACGATGGGCGACGGAGCTACGTATGCGAGCGCGGAGTAGAGCGCGGCGATGCGCGGCCAGTCGGTCGCATCGGCGGTGAGCGCGCGGGCGTGGCACGCGGCGATCTCGGCGTGCAGCGTGTAGGGGCCGAAGCTGCCCATCGTGCGGCTCAACTCCTCAGCACGCGCAAGAGCGGCGAGGCCGCGGTGAATCAAAAGCTGATCCCACAGCGCGCGATTTTGCTCGAGCATCAGAATCGGCTCGCCACTCGCGCTGATGCGTGCGTGGGTTCGCGATGCCTGAATTTCCATCAGCGCGATGAGGCCGTGAACTTCCGGCTCGCTCGGCGCAAGCTCGGCGAGGATGCGGCCGAGGCGCAACGCGTCTTCGCACAAAGCGGGGCGATGCCACTCATCGCCTGCGGTGGCCGAGTAGCCTTCGTTGAAAATCAGATAGATCACCTGCAAAACATTTGCGAGACGTTCAGAAAGTTCAGCGCCGCGCGGAACTTCGTAGGGCACGTGTGCATCGGCGAGTGTGCGTTTGGCGCGAACGATGCGCTGCGCGATCGCAGGCTCGGGCACGAGAAACGCACGTGCGATTTCGTTGGTGGTGAGGCCGCCGATCAGGCGCAGCGTGAGAGCGAGTTGCGCCTCGGTGCTCAGCACGGGATGGCACGACGTGAAAATCAGGCGGAGAAGATCGTCTCCAATGTCGTCGTCGAGCGCTGAGGCGTAGTCGGGCACGGACTTTTCCTGCTTCTCTTCGAGTTCGCGGCCGAGTTCGCTGTGCTTGCGGTCGAGAAGCGAGCGGCGGCGGACGAGATCGATCGCGCGATGCTTCGCCGCGGCCATGAGCCACGCGCCGGGATTCGACGGGACGCCTTCCGTCGGCCACTGTTCGAGCGCGGCGACGAGCGCGTCGTGCGCGAGATCTTCGGCGGCGCCGACGTCGCGCGTGATGCGCGTGAGGCCGGCGATCAGGCGCGGAGATTCGATGCGCCAGACGGTGTCGATTGCGGCGTGCGTGTCGGAGTGCGCGCCTGCGTCAGGATTCGTTGAGTGAGTGTCGGAGGACATCGACACTCATCACAACATTTTTCAGGCGATGCCGCAACGTGCGCCGGGTTCGACTGAACTGCGCCCGATACGTTGGTGAGCATTGGGCAGCCGTGGGCGCTGATTGTTAGCGCTGTTGCGGGCGCCTAAGAGTGTTACGTCGCTGCGATCACGCATCGCCGGAGGACCGCCTGTGAGGCTGTCCGACGCGCGCTACTTTTGGGCGCAGCTGGGGCGCTGGTCTTCGTGGACTATGGCGCGCATTTCGATTTCGCCTTCCCACCCGGGCCAGTGTTGGCGATGCAGCTCGAGAAATCCGGCGCAGCCTTCGGGCGCCGCTTCTTTATCGGCGTATTCGAGAATCGCGTAGCCGCCGATGACTTCCTTGGCCTCGGGGAAAGGTCCGTCGGAGACGCCAATTTTTCCGGTGGCGAGGCGCACTCGGGCGCTTGCGTCCGCGCCGCCCAGCTGGCCGCCTGCGATCAGCATTCCGCTTTCCCGGCCTTCTGCGCTGAGTTTGTCCATCGCCTCAAGGAAAGCCGAAGGCGGGGGCCCTGCGGGAGCAACGCTTCGAACGAGCATCATGTAACGCATAAAGGGGTTCTCCTATTTGTTGCGAATAGTGAGAGTGCTTCCGTCGCCCCTAAAGGTCCGGAAGCTCTCTCTACATGTACGTCGAATGACGCGCGTTGAAATTGACACGCATCGCTAAGTATTCGCAGGCGAGTCTCAGCAAGTTACAAAGCTATTGCTGGCCCAACTCAGCGCCGGCGTCGCCGAACTTCTTTTGGATCTCCTTTTGGATCTCGGGTTCGAAGTCGGTTATCTCAAACATCCGGCGGACTTCGACCATTTCGTTGTCTGAGCCGGGGATGCGCGAGGCCCATTCGAGCGCCTCTTCGCGCGACTTCACCTGAATCACCCAGTAGCCGCCGACCACTTCCTTCGCTTCGGGAAACGGACCGTCGGTGACTTTCGACTTTCCGCGTTTGAAGGTGACACGCGCGCTCATCGTCGAGGGCGGGGTCAGCCCGTCGAGCGCGAGCAGCACGCCGGCTTTCTGTAATTGCTCGTTGTATTTGCCCATTACCTCCATGCCTTTGAGGTCGGGTACCCAGCCGGGTTTTGCGTTTTCGTAGCTTTTCGGAAACATGATCATCATGAAGCGCATTTTCTTCTCCTTGAGCGTTGAGCGGACGCCGTATCAGGGCCGCTACTTTTATATAGGAGCTGCGACGCCGCGCAACCGGGAATGTCGCGACTGACGGGGTGCGTGGTGCGGCTCCACTTACACATCGAACGGGTGGGGCGCGAATCGACACTTTTTTTGAAAAACTTTGACGTAGCGTAAGGCGCCAAAAACACGTTCTTTAGAAGAGGGAATCACGTGATGATTCGGGGCATTTCGGGGCTGGAAACGGAGCGGATGTGGCTGCGGCCGGGACATACGGCTCCTTGGAGCGAGCAAACTGGTAGGAGCAGATGACGATCTCGGAACGGCCAAACGGGTTGAGGTACCCTGTCGAATTTGCTCGTTGAAGGTCTTGGTTGCGGCAAGCACCCCGTCTAGGTCAAGCCGGACTGACCCCGGCCCGGACGCGACCCTTCGTGCTTCGCGCGGCCCCGTCTTTTCGTCTTCTCCGGCGTTCAGGGCTTGCCAGCCGCGCACCGGACTAACCTCAAGCCCTCTTTCACAGAATTCCGCGACTTCAAATGGCATCTGTGTTTCGAGCATGCGACAAGCTCGATCCAATCCCGGCGAGAATCCTGTCATGAACTTGGCTGGACATTTAGCTCGAATTTAGCTCGAAAAAAGTGGCGATTGGAGGGAAAT
>Ga0181523_10002098_pt1 | contig 20030 bp, 17 predicted proteins | sample PEATcosm2014_Bin_43_FD_119752 | JGI IMG/M metagenome (GOLD analysis project Ga0181523, IMG submission 119752) | Peatland microbial communities from MTU Mesocosm Facility, Houghton, MI, USA - PEATcosm2014_Bin05_30_metaG | ecosystem: Environmental > Terrestrial > Soil > Wetlands > Peat | place...
CACCGGCTCTCGACCGTGCGGCGCGCGGATCGTATCGTGGTGCTCGATAATGGCACGATCAGCGACATTGGCGCGCATGAGGAGCTGATGCAAAAGTTGGGCACGTACCGGCGGCTTTACGAACTGCAGTTTGCAGAAGCGTGAAAAGAAAGTTTCAAGGTTTCAAAGTTTCAAGGTTTCAAGGCGGAAAGCCAGCGATCGGCGCCCTTAATCTCGGACTCTCTTACCTTGAAACCTTGAAACTCTGAAACCTTGAAACCTGGAACTTTATGACACTTCGCTCCATGACGGGGTTCGCGCAGGTCAAAGGGCAGGTCAACGCCCAGTTGGCGTTTGCGCTATCGTTGAAATCGGTCAACCATCGTTTTCTGGATCTTCACTTCCGGCTTCCATCCGATACCGACGCGCTGGAGATGAAGCTGCGCCGGTTTCTGAAAGAGAACCTGGCTCGCGGCCACGTGGAAGTGATCCTGAACCTGGATCGCTCGGGCACGAACGGGTTTGCGCTCAACCGGCAACTGATTGCCGGCTACGTGCAGGCGTTTCGCGCGGCGGCGGACGAGTTCGGAGTCGAGGGCGAGCCCGATCTCAACGTGGTTCTGAGGATGCCGGGCGCAATGGATTCGGGAGCCGAGAAATCAGGGGACGAACTGGAGACCGCGGTGATGGCGCGCGTAGAAGAAGCGCTTTCGCGGCTGAATGAGATGCGCGAAGAAGAAGGCCGGAGCATGGGCACGGAGTTGCGCGCGCGCATGGCGAGTCTGGAAAAAGCTGCAGCGGGCGTCGAAGCCCATCGCAGCACCATTCTGCGCAGCTACTCGGAACGGCTCCAGGCGCGCATGCTGGAGCTGTTCGGCGCGCAGGTGGACAAAGAACGGATCTTGCAGGAAGTGGCCGTGTTGGTCGATCGCAGCGATATCCAGGAAGAACTGGTCCGGCTGAATGCGCACGTGAAGCATTTTCTGGGCTTGCTCGACCAGGGCGAAGAGGTGGGCAAGAAGATGGACTTCCTGCTGCAGGAAATGAACCGCGAGGCGAACACGCTGCTTTCGAAAACCTCCGGCCTGGCGGGTGAGGCGTTGAAGATTACCGAGATGGGCCTGCTGATGAAGTCGGAGATCGAGAAATCGCGGGAGCAGGTGCAGAACCTGGAATGAGCATCGTTTACATTGTTTCCGCGCCGTCGGGTTCGGGGAAATCCACGCTGGTGAACGAACTATTCAAGATGGTTCGTGGGTTGGATTTTTCGATCTCTTACACCACGCGCCCGCCGCGCGGAAGCGAAAAGAACGGCAAGGAATATTTCTTCGTCTCTCGCGAAGAATTTGAAGCTATGATCGCGGCCGGCAAGTTTCTGGAATACGCCGAAGTTTTCGGAGATGAGAAAGTGCGCGGCGAGTATTACGGCACGGCGCGAAGGTTTCTGCGCGATGCCGAGGCGCGCGGCAACGACCTGCTGCTGGATATCGACGTGCAGGGCGCGAGCCAGGTCAAGGAGAAGATTCCAGACGCAGTGAGCATTTTTATTCTTCCGCCGGACCGCGAGAAACTGGAGTGGCGGCTGCGCCACCGGGGGGAGGATTCGGAGGAAGTAATTCGTCGCCGGTTGGACACGGCCCGGCGAGAGATTGAGAATTACTCGAAATACGACTACATTTTAGTTAATAACCTGCTTGAGAAATCCGCGGACCAACTAAAGGACATAGTGTTGGCGGAGCGGTTGCGGCAAAGCGGGACGGAACTTTCCGGGGAAGAAAAGCGGCGAGTGGCCACCGCACAAGCTTGCCGGTTGGAAGAAACGCGCGAGCGGGTGCAGCCGATTCTGGCTTCTTTCCGCAGGCAGTAAAAGGGCGCATGAAGTTTTGAGGGAGAGAGTATGAAGTTGATTGAAGGGTTCGACAGCAACTATCGCTACATTCTGGTAGCGGCGCGGCGGGCACGGCAACTGCAAGGCGGCGCGCCGCCGGTGATCGATACCGGATCGCGCAAACCCTGCCGCATCGCACAGGATGAAATCAAGGCGGGCAAAGTGAAATGGCTGATTCCGGAGGTTCCGAAACTGCCGGTGGTGGCCGCAACTGAAACTCTCAACAAGGTGTTCCCGGAAGACGCATAGATTTTGGGTGGCGCAGCGCTTCAGCGCTGCGGTATCTGCCGCTTTTTGAGCGCCGGATTTAACCGCTGCGGGCCAGACGCTGGCAACGCGCGGGTTGCATCCCGCGGAAAACGGCGGCATCAGTTCTGCAGGCGGGGCTTGATCCTGAAACTGTAGCCGCTGTCTTCCTCCTATGAAAATTGCGCTGGGCGTGTCCGGTGGGATCGCAGCTTACAAAGCGGCGGAAATCGTGCGCCTTTTGCAGGACCGCGGCATTCATGTGCAAGTCGTAATGACAGCTGCGGCACAGGAATTTGTTCGTCCTCTTACCTTCGCAGCGCTCTCCGGAGAAAAAGTGATTACCGATATGTTCGGCTCCGCATCGGGAGACGCGCAGGCGAACGTTGAGGCCGCCATCGAGCACATTGCGATTGCGCAGGCGATTGATGCGCTCGTGGTGGCTCCAGCCACGGCCGACGTGCTGGCGCGCTTCGCGCAGGGAATTGCCAACGACTTCCTCAGCACCCTTTACCTTGCGACCACCGCTCCGGTCGTAGTGGCTCCTGCAATGAACGTCAACATGTGGAATCACCCGGCCACGCAGGCCAATCTGGAAATCTTGCGTCAGCGCGGCGTTCGCATTGTGGAGCCGGGCAGCGGATATCTGGCCTGTGGAATGACCGGCGCGGGGCGACTGGCGGAGAACGAAGCGATTGTGGCGGCGGTGATGGAGGCGCTGGGCGCCTCGCAGGATCTCGCGGGCGAGACGGTGCTGGTGACGGCGGGGCCGACGCGGGAGAAGATCGATCCGGTGCGCTATTTGACGAACCGTTCGAGCGGGCGCATGGGCTATGCCATTGCGGAAGCCGCGCTGCGCCGCGGAGCACGCGTGCTGCTGGTGAGCGGCCCCACTGCGATAACGGCTCCGGGCGCGGCCGAAGTGACGCCGGTGGAAACAGCAGAAGACATGCTGGCGACGGTTTTGAAACTTCTACCCCAAGCCACGGTGGTGATCAAGACGGCGGCCGTGGCGGATTTCCGGCCGAAAGCGGCGTCGGAACAGAAGATCAAGCGCAAGGGCGAGCTGACGCTGGAGCTGGAACCGACAGCGGATATTCTGGCGGAAGTGGCGCGCCGCAAGACTACCCAGATCGTCGTCGGATTTGCCGCTGAGACGGAAAACGTACTCGAAAACGCGCGTAAGAAGCTGGCCTCGAAATCGCTCGACGCAATTGTAGTGAATGATGTTTCGCGCGAGGGCGTTGGATTTGATTCCGACCGCAATGCGGTCACGATTATTTCTCATAGCGAAGTGGCGGAGGTTCCTGAGACCTCGAAATGGGAAGTCGCGCAGCGCGTGCTCGACCAGATCGTGAAGCTGCGACAGCGCAGCGGCGTGCCTGCGCGCTGACAAAACCTTATTCAACACAGAGGCACGAGCCCCCGAGAAAGGCAAAGAGTTTTTTTGGCTTCTCCGTGTCTCTGTGTCCCTGTGGTGAAATGTTGTTATTCTTATCCGTAATGCCCCGCACCCTTGATCCTGAACTTCGACGCGCGCTCGCGGCGCGCATCCGCTACTACAACGAGATGGGGATTTACGACTTTTACCGGCAGCCTCTGTCGGACCGCGCGGGGGAAGTTGCGGCGCCGGTTGCGGACGAAGCGGCAATCGCGGTTTCGACAAGTCAGCCAAGATCAGGAGAAGCAATGAGTCCACGGAAGACCGCGGCGGTCACAGTGCCAGGTGTCGAAGAAAGCATTTTCGAGGCGATCGCGCTGAAGCCTGAGCAGAGTGTGAGCGATCCGGTGAAGGCGCTGAAGATGATCCGCGAAGACCTGGGCGACTGTACGCGCTGCGTGCTCCACAAGCAGGGACGGAAACAGATTGTGTTTGGCGTGGGCAATCCAAGCGCCGAGTTGATGTTCGTGGGCGAGGGGCCGGGCGCCGATGAAGACGCGCAGGGCGAGCCGTTTGTGGGGCGCGCCGGGCAACTGCTCAACAACATGATCAAGGCGATGGGGATCTCGCGCGAGCAAGTTTACATCGCGAACATAGTGAAGTGCCGTCCACCGGGCAATCGCACGCCGGAGCGCGACGAGTGCGCGACCTGCTCGCCGTTTCTGATGCGGCAGATCGCGGCGATCAAGCCGAAGGTGATTGTGGCGCTCGGCGCAGTGGCGGCGAAGACGCTGCTGGCGATGAGCGCGTCGATGATGCAATTGCGCGGGCGCTTTTACGACTTTCGTCCGGCGGGAGTGCGGAGCAACGATCCCGACTGGGACGGATGCAAGCTGGCCGTCACCTACCATCCAGCGTTTCTGCTGCGCGATCCGCGGCAGAAGAGCGAGGCTTGGAAGGATTTGCAGATGGTGATGAAGGAGTTGGGGCTGAAGGCGCCAGCGAAGGGCGCGGAATAGAACAGCGGGGCGGGGGATTCGCTGCATCCACCAATTCCCGCTTTGGGACATGTTTACTGGTTGGTACCCCCACCCCCTCCCCCCCTCTGTCTAATGGAATCATGGGGTTGGCGGGAGTTTTTCGCTTTGGTCTTTGAATCTAAAGGACTTATACTAAAGTATTCCGGAATAAGGACTTACGAGCAGTTGCCAGTACCCGGTCGCCAGTACCCAGAAAAACCACCTGGCAGACGAAGAAAAAGGGTGCGGGAGTGATCCGCACCCTTTCTTACCTCTATAAGTCTATTATATCAATTTTGACCCAGGCATACCGACAACTTTTTCGACTTTATTTTGTCAGCCGATGCATCGACTTACAGGGAAAATCGCCAAGACGGGGGCTTGACAACAATTGGCAAGAATCGAGAGTGACGCCGAGGCTATCAGCAAACTCACGGCCGAGCATTACACCTGGGGTAACGGTTGCGATGGTTGGCACCTGGTACGGAACCCGCAACTAAGCGTGATCCAGGAGCGCATGCCGGCGGGCTCGGCGGAGGTTCGCCACTTCCACCATCGCGCGCAACAGTTTTTCTACGTGCTCGCGGGCAAAGCGGTCATGGAAATGAATGGCCGCTCCATTGTTCTGAGTGCGGGAGAAGGGGTTTGGATTCCAGCGGGCGCATCGCATCAGATGAAAAATGAATCGGGCGACGAGGTTCATTTCCTGGTTATTTCGCAACCGCCTTCTCACGGGGATCGGGAAAATACCTAGGGGGGCGTGCTCGCCCACAGCACTGCGCCTAGCCGTTCAGTCGTCGCGCGTACGTCCAGCGATCGATCCGCTAGCCGACAGCGTAGTACCACGCGGCTACCAGCACGGGCATCACTGCCATGCAGGTTAAGACGTCGTTGACACCATGATGGCCAAGAGCGCGAACAAACCACACCCAAACGACAAATGCAGGGATAGCGGAGAGGGGCCCAAGGGCTGGCAGAACGATTCTCCGCCGCATTCGCATATTTCATTAGACACCGCGGGAGTGTCTCGGCGGTTACGAATTGTGGTGAGAATTCCCTGATGCTACCTGGATTATGGGGAGGCGGTAGGGGTCCTTCGACTCCGCAGAACGATCCGCTTCGCGGATCGTTCTGCTACGCTCAGGATGACAGCTTGTAAATACTCTTTTCACTACATGCCCCTCTTTTGCGACGTCGCTCTTGCTGTGCCGCTTGACATGGTTTTCACCTACGCCGTCCCGCCGGGGATGGAACCGGTGGTGGGCGGGCGGGTGCTGGTGCCGTTCCGGCAGCAACGGTTGTCGGGGATTGTGGTGGAACTGCACGACCGTCCGCCGCAGGTCTTGACTGCTCAAATCAGTGCCTCTCAAATCAGTGCCTCGCAGGTAAAGATCAAGAAGGTGATCGAAGCGCTCGACCTCTCTCCGGTTCTCAATGAGCATCTGCTGAAACTTGGGAAGTGGATTGCCGATTACTATCTCGCTCCGGTGGGCGAGGTGTTTCGCACCATGCTGCCGCTCTCCGCCGAGTTTAAACGCTCGGTCGCGTACCGCATCACCGATCAGGGGCGGACGGCGCTGCATCTGGCGGGGATGTCGGGGTCTCCGGCGCGGTCGAAGCGATCACCAGAACAGCAATTGGTTGAATTCCGCGTGCTGGATTATCTGGCGGAGCGGGAGAACGTGCCCGAAGAGAGATTACGTGGGGCGACGCGGGTGGCGAGCGCGCTGCTGGCGGGGATGGTGCGGAAGAAGTGGATTGCGCGGGAAGATGTGTCTGGGGCGCGGGATGCGGCGCGGGTGGTCAAGGTCGCGGTGCTGCTTGACGCCGAGGCTGCGGAGGCTGCGCCTCCGCTGGACCCTTCGACTTCGCTCAGGGCAGGCTCGCGAGGCGCCCGTCCCCACACGAGCCTTGCTACCGTTCGCGCAACAAAGAAGCTCAACGAGAACCAGCGAACTTTGATCGAGACGCTCGCCGCCTCTGGCGGGCGCTTGCCCGTCGAGGCTTTGCGCGGAGTGGATGTGCCGCGCACTACGCTGGGCACTTTGGTTCGGCGTGGGCTGATTCGACTGGTGGATGAGCCGCTGGACTTTACGGCTTCCGAGGTCAAACTTTCAAGGCTCAAGCCTCGGCCGTCTCCGTTTGAGTTCGAGTTCAGCGCAGCGCAAAAGGAAGCGCTGGCGAAGATTGGCGAGGCTGTGGCGTCGCGCAAATTCGGAGGGCTGCTGCTGCATGGCATCACCGGGTCGGGAAAGACGGCGGTGTATCTCGCCTGCATGCGGCAGGCGCTGGACGCGGGGCGGTCGTCGATCCTGCTGGTTCCTGAAATCGGGCTGACCCCGGCGGTGGCGGCGGATCTGCACCAGGTGTTCGGCGATGAAGTTGCGATTCTGCATTCGGGGCTGTCGGATGCGGAGCGGGCGGAGCAGTGGCACCGCATACGTCGTGGCGAGGCGCGGGTGGTGGCGGGAACGCGGTCGGCGGTGTTCGCGCCGGTCGGCGATCTGGCGCTCATCATCGTCGATGAGGAGCAGGATTCGTCTTACAAGCAAGAAGAGACGCCGCGCTATCACGCGCGCGACGTCGCGGTGATGCGGGCAAAGATGGCGGGGGCGGGCGCGACTGTGGTGCTGGGGTCGGCCACGCCATCGCTTGAGTCGTATTACAACGCGAAGAAAAATAAGTACGCGCTGGTTGAGTTGCCGGATCGGGTGGAGATGCGTCCGCTGCCGGAAGTCGAGATTGTCGATATGCGGCAGGAATTTCAGGAGACGGGGCAGGAGCAGGTCATCTCGCGCAAGCTGGCGGAGGAAATCCGCGAGCGGCTCGAAAAAAAGGAGCAGGTCATGGTGCTGCTCAACCGGCGCGGATATTCTCCGGTGGTATTGTGCCGCGCGTGCGGCAAGACATTGCAGTGCAAGAACTGCGCCGTGTCGATGACCCACCACAAGCGCGACGGCAAGATGGAATGCCACTATTGCGGGCATGTCGAGCACATCCCCGACAAGTGCGCGCTTTGCGGCAGCGAGTATGTGTACTTCGTGGGGACGGGATCGGAAAAACTGGAGGAGTTGCTGCACGGCATGTTCCCGCAGGCGCGGATCGGGCGGCTCGATCGCGATACGGTGCGCGGGCGGGAAGATTTCGAGCAGGCGCTGAACGCGCTGAATGAAGGCGCGCTCGACATGCTGGTGGGCACACAGATGATCGCAAAGGGGCACGACATACACGGCGTCACGCTGGTCGGCGTGGTGGGAGCCGACATGGCGCTGGGGTTGCCCGATTTCCGCGCGGCGGAGAGAACCTTTCAGCTATTGACGCAAGTGGCAGGGCGCGCGGGGCGTGGACAGTCTCCCGGGAAAGTTGTATTGCAGACTTATTTTCAGGAGCACTACGCGGTGCAGTTTGCGGCGCGGCATGACTTTGCCGGATTCTACGAAAAGGAGCTGCAATTTCGCGCCTGGATGCACTATCCGCCGTACAGCGCGATTGCGAATGTGCTGATTCGCTCCGAGAAGTTGGACGACGCGCTGACCTGGTCGGGCGAACTTGGACGCTGGTTTGAGAAGACGCGGCATGAAGGGATTCGCGTGCTGGGGCCGGCTGCGGCTCCGATTACGCGGTTGAAGCGCGATTACCGCTATCACTTTATTTTGAAGTCTCCCAGCCGCGAGAAGATGAATGCGCTTTTGCGGGCGATGCTGGCGGAAGCGGCGGCGCGTAAGATTCCGCGCACGCAGATGATTGTGGATGTGGATGCGGTGTGGCTGATGTAGAAGCGTCGTTGGTCGCCGGTCGTTGGCCGTTCGGGAGGTCCTTTTCTTCGCGAAGCGATTATCTGCGGTGCAACTTGTGGCGAACGTACTCGCGGAGATCGTGCAGCGTGTCGCGGCTTCCGTCGCGGATCTTTGGCCAGACTTCTTTTCCGGAGCTTTGAGTGATGGGTGCCGGCGTAAAAGCCAGTACCAGCATGAGCGCGGCGCAGAGCGCGAGGGCACGGCGGCGGCCCGAGACATCGGGATAGCGCGGAACGCGAGGATGCCCCCTTGTCAAGGCCAACAGTACGGCCCAGAGGAACCAGCCGGTCCAAAGATATTTTCCAAATGGCACGAGCGCTACCACGGTGAGCAACGAGACCCAGCGATGCAGGCGAGGTGATATGGAAAATACGATGTGGCCGCCGTCGAGCTGGCCGCCCGGCATGAGGTTGAGTGCGGTGGCGAACATTCCAACCCAAGCGGCAGCTGCGACCGGATGGAGTGATAACGCAGAAAGCGGCCAGGCGATGTGAAGGAGGCGCGCGGCTAGACTGAAGGCTAGCGGAAACCCAAGGTGAAGAGCTGGCTCCGCGGAACCAACAATGGGTCGGGAGAGTGAAAGCCCATATAGCAGAGCCACGCAGGCGGGAATGAATCCGGCGATCGGGCCGGTGATTCCGATGTCGAAGAGTGCGGCGCGCGAGGGGATCGGGCTCTTAATACGAATGAACGCGCCGAGCGTCCCAAACAAGCTGAGATAGGGACAAGGTACGAAGAGCGGCGGCGTTGCGTAGACGCGGTAATGACGCGCGTAAAGGTAGTGCCCCATCTCATGTGCGAACAAAATGAACATTAATGTGAGCGCGAAAGGGAGGCCCAGCAGCAGGTTTGCGGGATGTCGGGCGATCCAGTCGATGGGAAATATGGACAGAGAATCATCACCCAGCCAAAATACCGGCTGGTGATTCTGGAAGTAGAACTGCATGCGGGCGCCAACGACCATCGTACTGAACAGGGTCAAAAGCAGGAACAGTCCATACAGCCACCAGCGCTGGCGCGGCGGCGGGGTCACCCAAACGCTGGGCTGGGGCTGCTGTTTCCATTCGAGGGCGGCCGGAAAATGGGATGCGGGGTCGGACATAGGAACCTGAGGTCAGAGGTAAGAGGTCAGATTGCAGACGTGTGTGGGTTACTTCCGCAATTTGACCTGTCAGCTCTGCAATTCTCGCGCAGTTAGTCGATCGATTGCAGTTCCTTGCCGGGCTTGAAGCGGACGGCCTTGCCGGGCGGAATGGAAACTTCGGCGCCGGTGCGCGGATTGCGCCCGATGCCGGTCTTGCGCGGACGCACGTTGAACACGCCGAAGCCGCGCAGTTCAATGCGGTCGCCGGTCGAGAGCGCCTTCTTCATGCTTTCGAAGACGGTTTCGACGGCGAGCTCCGCCTTGGTCTTGGTGATCCCGGTCCGGTTGACCACTTCGTTGATGATGTCGAGCTTAATCACTGCTGTCCCCCGTCTCCCGAGGATTGGCGTTCCTCAAGTTATTGATGCTAAGGGAGATAGTGCGGATTGTCAACGGGGGAACCTTTCTAATAAGATGACAGCACACCAGCCCGAGAAATTTTGCAATTTTGTAATCTGGTAATTTTGTAATTTGAAAGCGGTCGCGGTCGTAATTCCCCCTCGCGCGATCCGCTTTTAAATTGCCCAAATTACAAAATTACCCAATTACCAATTCCAAAGGAGTTTCATGATCAAGAGTGACCGCTGGATCCGGCGCATGGCGCAGGAGCACGACATGATTAACCCGTTCTCGGAAAAGCAAGTGAGCACGGGAGTGATTTCCTACGGCGTGTCGAGTTACGGATACGACTTGCGCGTGGCCGACGAGTTCAAGATTTTTACCAACGTCAACAGCACCATTGTCGACCCGAAGCATTTCGACGAGCGCTCGTTCGTGACCGTGAACTCCGACGTCGCCATCGTGCCGCCGAATTCGTTTGCGCTGGCGCGGTCGGTCGAGTACTTCAAGATTCCGCGCGATGTGCTCACCATCTGCGTGGGCAAATCGACGTACGCGCGCTGCGGGATCATTGTAAATGTGACGCCCTTCGAACCGGAGTGGGAAGGTTTCGTCACGCTCGAGATCTCGAACACGACGCCCCTGCCGGCGAAGATCTACGCCAACGAAGGACTGTGCCAGATTCTCTTCTTCCAGTCGGACGAAGTTTGCGAGACCAGCTACAAGGATCGCAAAGGAAAGTATCAGGCGCAGAAAGGGATTGTGCTGCCGAAGCTGTAGGGGCGTCGGTCAGATTCTCTGGTCAGTCGCTCCATGGAGCGACGGGCGTCTCGCCGTCCTGCACTATCGTGGCCGGGCGGGGACGCCCGGCTCTCCACCGGCAAGGCTGGACCGACAGTAGTTGTGCCCAATATCATGCGGTTGTGCCACCAACTAAGGACTATCCCGTTCCCTTCCCGGCCTGCTAGAAAATAATAGTGCCCAAGCGTCGAAACACCGTAACCCTCATCGCGCTCTTGCTGTTCCTCGGCACTCTGGCGCTTTACTACCCTGCGCTCGGGAACGGATTCGTCAACTACGACGATCCCCCCTATGTGACCTCGAATTGGCAGGTTCAACAGGGGCTGACTTCGCGTGGTCTGGCGTGGGCTTTCACCACGACGACGGAAGTCAATTGGCATCCGCTGACCTGGATTTCGCACATGGCCGATGTGCAGTTGTTCGGGCTGCGACCGGCGGGACATCACGCCCAGAGCGTGCTGTGGCACGCCTTCAACGTGGTGCTGCTGTTCCTGCTGCTGGCGACGGCGACGGGATTCGTAGGGCGCAGCGCGTTTGTGGCGGGGTTGTTTGCTGTCCATCCGCTGAATGTCGAGTCGGTGGCTTGGGTCGCCGAGCGCAAGACTGTCCTCTGTACTTTTTTCTTTCTGCTGGCTTTGGGCGCTTATGGCTGGTACGCGAAGAGGCCGCGGGCTGGTCGTTATCTGCTGGTCGCGCTGCTGTTCGCGCTCGGGCTGATGGCGAAGCCTATGGCGATCACGCTCCCGTTGGCGCTCTTGCTCGTCGATTTTTGGCCGCTGCAGCGGTTTCCGGAGACGCCGCTTTCCCGGCTTGTGCTGGAAAAGGTTCCTCTCTTGGCGCTCTCGGCGGCCAGCGCGGCGATTACGCTCTACGTACAGCGCGCGGGCGGCGCCGTCGGCTCGACCGAGCTCTTGCCACTTACGATGCGGGTGAAGAACGCCGCCTTCTCCTATCTCATTTATGTGGAAAAGGCGGTATGGCCGTCGCGGCTGGCGGTGTTTTATCCGCATCCCGAGGGCTCGCTCGCGCTCTGGAAAGTGCTGGGCGCAGCAGCGCTGCTGACTGGGGTCACGACCGTGTTCTGGCTCTTGCGTGAACGCCGCTATTTGCCGGTGGGCTGGCTGTGGTTTCTGGGAACTTTGGCCCCGATGATCGGAATCGTCCAGGTCGGGCGCCAGGCGTGGGCGGACCGGTACGCGTATCTCCCTCTTTGGGGATTGTTCGTGATTGGCGTCTGGCTGCTGGCGGAAGCGGCCGCGCGCATTTCGCTGAGCCGGGTGGCGCAGGTGGCCATTGGGTTGGCCGTGCTGCTTGGATATGCCACTACGGCGCACATCCAGATCGGATATTGGCGAGACAGTTACAGCCTGTTTGCGCATGCGCTTGAAGTGACGGGCGCGAATCCTATCGCCGAGGGGAATCTGGGATCGGCATTGATGGAAATGCGCCGTCCGGACTTGGCCGCACCACATCTCGAGCGCGCCATCCAACTGATGCCTACGCTCGCGACCGCGCACTATAACCTGGGCACGCTGTGGCATCGGCAGAATGAACTGGATCGGGCACAGCAGGAATATCGACTCGCGCTGAAGTATGCGTCGGACGAACGCGAAGCCGCGCAGACACACAACAATCTGGGTGTGCTGTTCGATCAACTTGGGCGGCGTGATGAAGCGGTGGCGGAGTTCACCGCAGCCCTTGTGCTGAATCCGTATGAGCAGAATAGTCTCGTCGGCCGCGGCTTGATCGAGCACGCAGAGGGGAAGCTCGACGCCGCTTTGCAGGATTTTGCCCGGGCGGGACAAGTCGCGCCCTCGGCGCTCGCCTTCTACTGGCAAGGCCGTGTTCTCGAAGAAAAGGGACAACCCTCGGCTGCCGCCGACGCCTATCGAGCCGCTCTGAAACTGGCTCCTAACTTCGGGGATACGCAGGGGAGACTGGAGAACGTTGAGAAAGCGGTGAAGTGAGGTTCAAGAAACTCGTATATTCAGAGCCGCGGCCCTATTTGCCGCCTACTTCTTCCCGTTCTCGCCTTCCTTGAACATGTACTTGATGGCGGGCTTGTAGATCATCAGGTTGGCGGCGCCGGTGCGGTTCAGCTTGATGCAGTGTTTGTCGTACCACTCGATATAGCCGCGGACTTCCTCGCCGTCGCGCAGCACGACGACCATGGGCGTCTTGGACTGCATCTGCTTCTGATAATAGAAATTTTCGGCGTTGGTCTGCTCGCTGGGCGCGGTCTTCTTGGCGGGAGCCGCGGAACGGTCGCGGTCTCTGTCCCTGTCTCTGCGTTCGGTGGGCGGGTGGTTGGGGCCGTGGTTATTGTGCGCTTGCTCGGCGCGATTGAGGGTTGGGCGGATCAGCTTGCGATTCGCGAAGCTTTCCTGATCCGCGGATTGTTCGGCTGGTATGGAGTCGAGTGCATCTTTCAAATTGCACCACCTGCGCGCTGGGCGGGCAGAATATGCCACAACACTCAAGCCTGTGATTGTGGGTCCAGAGGTGTGAACTGAGGCTTACGTTATCACAGCGGGCAGGGGATGACAATGTTTGCGCGGTGTCTTTCGTGCGGCGGCCCGACCAGGCAGCCCAATCCGCCGGTAAAGACGGGGCTTGCCCCGTCTTCTTGATGTCGCGATGTACGCGGCGGGAGACGCGGCAAGCCGCGTCTCTACAGCACGGTATACGTAGCGGGCGAGCTCAGGGCACGCGTTCTAGGGCGGTTGCGAAGGCATCTAGCGAGAGCGAGCGCAGCAGGTTGCGGCGCAGCCCGCGTTCGACTTCGGCGAGACCCTCCGCCGCGCGTTGCACCCAGGCGAAGTCGGCCGCTTCGGACATCTTCTTGAGTTCGCCGAGAATGTCCGTATTCCGCACCAGTTGCGCCGCGCCGGATTGCAGGAACATCAGGTCTTCGAGCAACGCGTAGAGAGTTCGGAGAAGGTTGTCGATTTTCTCGCGGCCTTCGGCGCCGGAACGGTAGCTTTCGGTGACTTTGAACAACTCGGTGTGGTCGTTGCCGTTAGCGCCGCCGCCGAGCGCGGATTTCAGCATAATTAGCGCGTGGCTGCGGGCGGCGATGTAGCTTTCCAGGTCGAAGGACAAGGCACGTCCGATGGCGCCTTCGCTGAGGCGGGCGACGAGCGCGCGCTGCCGGGGGTTCCAATCGGGACGAAGCCGAGCGAGCTGACCCTCGATCTCTGTGAAATCGAGCGAGCCAAGATTGAAGGTCATGGAGCGGGAGCGAATCGTCGGCAGCAATTCCCCGGCGTTTTCGGTCAGCAGAAAAATGGTCGCGAACTCGGGTGGCTCTTCCAGAACTTTGAGCAGCGCGTTGGCGGCCTCTTTCATGAAGGCCGAACTAGTGAAGATGTAAACGCGCTCGCGAGCTTCGCCGGGACGATAGTAGATGGTCTCAATCACATGGCGAACCTGGTCGACCTTGATCATCATTTGCGGCGGATCGGGCGGGATGATGAGCACGTCGGGGTGGGTCTGGACGAAGAGCCGGGTCTCTTTCTTGTCGGTGTCGCGCAGATTTTCGCGAGCCTCGACGGCTTCGGCGAAGCGGGCGTCGAGATCTTCAGACTGAGCGATGCGAGTGCAGTTCGAGCAGCGTCCGCAGAAATCGGGTAAGCCATTGCCGTCAGGCCCTTCGCCGGTGCCGGTAAATGACTGCTCCAGGCAGTTCATGGCGCGGGCGAGCATCAGAGCGAGCGTGTACTTGCCCGATCCGTGCGCGCCGGAAAGAATGACGGCGTGCGGAAAGCGATCGCGTGCCAGCATCTCGCGCAGGCGATGGATGGTTTCCGGGTTGCCGGCGAAATCGGAAAAGGACACAGAGAATCGCTGTTAACTTTTAGCTCTTAAACTCCGCCGTCCCCAGGATCTGGATCTGGCTCAGGTGGGCCGGGCGGTGGGCCACCGGGACGACCACCGGGCGGCTCAGGAGGGTGCGGATCTGGAAGAGGTCCTACAGGATGAAGGCATGAAATCGACCCTGAAACCCTAATAATTTGCGGGGTTAGTTTATTCCCCGCCGACGGCTTTTGTTGTATCTTTTGTTGTAGCATTTGCTGGATCGCACCGATTGGTTCGACGCTGAGGATTATCCTGGTGCATCCCCGAGACTTGAGGTGCTGTTCCGCCTCATCCCACAGGTTATTGTCTGCAATTGCCTTCATGAAGAACACAAACTGGCGAATAGACGTATGCGTCAGATTGAAGATATTGAGGTCGCGATTATCGGACATGAACCCTCTCCTTCGCCGACTTCCGGCTGGCAAACGTGCTCGATCTGTGGCGCGCGGGAATCTCACAGGAACACGGCAACCGGAACTCGCTTTTTCGGCGTTTCCGATGCTCGGAGTATACACCCGTCTGTCAGGCGGCGAGTGAACTCATTAGTTTAGCTGACGCAAGAGGATAAGAGCTAAGAGGCAGTAACTATAGCGCGCACTTCCACGTCTAATTAGATTTTCAGCTTCTTCCGCACCAACTCCATGATAACCGCATGCGTTTGGCTGGGCGTGCCTCGGGCGTTTACGACGTACACTCGTTGCGGCTCGCGGGCCGCGATGGCCAGGTAGGCGTGGCGGACGCGTCCGAAAAAAGCCCGGCTTTCCTGCTCGAAGCGGTTCTCGTCTTTGTCCGAGCCTTTTTCTGAGCGTCCGCCCTTGTGCTTTTGATTGCGACGCCTTGCGCGCTCGACGCTGAAAGCCACTTCGTTATCCAGCAGGATGGTCAGGTCGGGTTGCAGGTTGCCGCAGAGGATCTCGTGCATCTCGAGCACAGGCTTCGTGCCCAGCTTGCGGCCTCCGCCCTGGTAAGCCTCGGTCGAATCGGTGAAGCGATCGCAGAGGACGATGCGTCCTTCGGCGAGCGCGGGCAGAATGACCTCGTGAATGTGCTGAGCGCGCGAGGCGAACATGAGGGCCAATTCCGTGAGCGGAGAGAGTCCCGAGGTGGCGGAGTGCAGCAGCACTTCGCGAATCTTCTCGCCCGCGGCGGTGCCGCCCGGTTCGCGGGTGATGGTGACGGAGAGGCCGTGGGCGCGCAGAGAACGCGCCAACTTCTCGACCTGGGTGCTCTTGCCGCTGCCGTCGAGACCTTCGAAGGTGATGAATTTTGCGCGCGCGGGCACGCTGGGATGATAGCAGGCAAGCAGCGCCTGCCGTCAGCGCCCGTCGTTGCCGGCGCCGCAGGCTGATATATTAACGTACGGTTCTTATTTGCATCACTGCGGGATGACTCGGACAATTCGGAGGGGGAATGGGCTCACGTTGTGGGGTTAGGAACTTTTTTTGCATCGCCATTGTTCTGTTGTTTTCGTGTTCAGTTTTTGCGGCAAATGCACCGACCGTCGCGCTTTCCGTGGACGCGTCGGAAGCGCCACGTAAGATTTTCCACGCGCAATTGCGCATTCCGGCTAAGCCGGGGACGCTCACGCTCTACTATCCAAAATGGATTCCCGGCGAGCACGGGCCGACGGGGCCGATCACGGATTTGACCGGCCTGAAGTTCACGGCGAGCGGAAAGACGTTGAAATGGCGGCGCGATCTGCTGGACGGCTTCACGTTTCACGTGGAAGTTCCGGCAGGCGAGAACGAGGTCGTTGCGAATCTCGACTACGCTTCACCCACGTCATTTGAGCCTGGATACAGCTCGGGTGTCGGCGCAACGGAGAAGTTGTACATCGTCAACTGGAACACGCTGCTGCTCTATCCTGCAGGGTACAGTTCCGATCAACTTACCTATAGCGCGAGCTTGCGGCTGCCCACGGGATGGAAGTTTGGAACGTCGCTGCATGTTTCCGATCAGGCGGGCAACGATAACGAGATTCATTTTGCCCCGGTTTCGCTGACCATGCTGGTGGATGGTCCGGTAATCGCGGGCGAGTACTTGAAGGTCGTGCCACTGACGCCGTCCGGCGAAAATCCTCCTGCGGAACTCGATCTTGCGGCCGACAGCCCCGCCGCGCTTGATGCTCCGGAAGAGGTCTTTGAACATTACCGGAACCTGGTGAAGCAGGCTGGCATTCTTTTCGGTGCGCGGCACTACAACGATTACCACTTTTTGCTGACCCTGAGCGACCACGTCGCGCATTTCGGATTGGAGCATCACGAATCGAATGACAGCCGCGTTGAAGAGCGGTCGCTGGTGGAAGAAGACGGACGAAAGATGGCCGCCGGACTTCTGCCGCACGAGTATGTGCATTCGTGGAACGGGAAGTACCGGCGTCCGGCGGATTTGGCGACGCCGGATTTCGAGCAGCCGATGCAGACCGACCTGCTGTGGGTGTATGAGGGCCTGACCTCATACCTTGGAGATATGCTCTCGGCGCGCAGCGGCGAACGCACGCCCGCGTCGGCTCGCGATGCGCTAGCGCAGATTGCGGCCGATCTGGATCATCGGTCGGGCCGAGTCTGGCGCAATCTGCAGGATACCGCCGACGGCGTTCCCAGCATGCAGAGCGCTCCCAAGGCGTGGGAGGATTATCGGCGCCCGCTCGATTATTACGACGAAGACGTGCTCACCTGGCTGTGGGCGGATGTGATCATCCGTCAGCAAACCAAGGACGCAAAATCTTTGGATGATTTCTGCAAACTCTTCTATGGCGCGCCCAGCGGCCCGCCCATGGTGAAGACCTATACCTTCGACGACGTGGTGAGCGCGCTGAACCAGGTTGCTCCCTACGACTGGCGCGGATTCTGGATGGAGCGTCTCACGAACCACGGCCCCGACGCGCACGCCCCGCTCGGCGGAGTCGAAGGCAGCGGATGGAAACTGGTGTACGACGAGTTTCCTTCGGAACTGGATCGCGCCCAGGATCGCGATGGAAAGAACATTAATGCTCATTACTCGGTGGGACTGTTGGCCGGGAACGATGGCGAAATTCGGGATACGGTCGAGGGCATGATTGCCGCCAAAGCCGGGATCGGGCCGGGGATGAAGATTGTCGCCGTGAACGGCCGTAGATTTTCTGGCGATGTCTGGCACGACGCTATTCGAGCCGCCAAAACCAGTCCATCGCCAATTGAGCTGATCGTCGAAAACACTGATTACTTCCGCGTGGTGAAACTCGATTATCACGGCGGCGAAAAGTATCCGCACCTGGTGCGGGACGAGTCGAAGCCGGATCTGCTGACGGAGATTTATCGGGCGAAATAAGCGCGGGGACGTCGTGCGCTACACAAAATCTAGGCTGTCATCCTGAGCGAAGCGAAGGACCTATGCATTCCAGCGCTGCGAGCAAATGCATAGGTCCTTCGCTTCGCTCAGGATGACAATCCAAATTACGCTGCGAATTCACGGGACGGTGAGACGACGGCCCTACGTCTGTGAAATCGCTGCCACGGGCCCTCCCTCAATTGAAGCAGCGTCAGGAGCCGACTCATCCAGCATAAAGCCCAAAACTTCCTGCGGAATCGGCGCGCTCCATACCGGCGAAAACGACAGCCGATGCAGCGGCGAGGGGCCGTGCTCGCGCAGGGCCGCGAGGTGACGCGGCGTGCAGTATCCCTTGTTCGACGCCAGGCCGTACATGGGAAAGACCGGGTCCCAGGCGGAGATCATGCGGTCGCGTTCGACCTTGGCAATGATGGAGGCGGCGGCGATCGAGGCCGAGAGCGCGTCGCCGTGAATGATCGGTTGCTGCGGGAGTTCGCAATCGAGCCGGACTGCGTCGACGAGAAGATGACTCGCCGCCGGCGCCAGTTGCTGAACGGCATGCAGCATGGCGAGGCGCGAAGCCTGGTAGATATTGATCTGATCGATGCGGGCGGAATCGACGGCGGCAACCGCCCAGGCGATGCAATGCCGGCGAATCAGAAGCGCAAGTTCTTCGCGGCGCTCGGCGGGAAGCAGTTTGGAATCGCGCAGGCCGCGAATGCGGTGTGCCGGGTCGTCGTTCCGATAGAGAATCACGGCAGCAGCCACGACCGGGCCGAACAGCGATCCGCGGCCGACTTCGTCGACTCCGGCAACGTGAGTCGCGCCCGCAGCCCAGGCCCGCTTTTCAAAATTAAGAGTACAGCGCAGTTTTTTCAGCAGGCGGAGCTTGGCGGCAGAGGCAGAAATACTTTCTGCGGTGGAAGTTTTCGATGTGCGCGTGGACTTGGACACAGCTTCTGCTCAGCAATCTTCGCTGAAGCAGCGGCGGGAAGCAAGAGCGGAATTCGACGGTTGTACGGAAGCGGGGCTCCGCCCCGCTTGGACGGGGCGGAGCCCCGTCACCACACTAGAACCTGCGGGCAGAAGAATTATCTCGCTTATTGTTGCTGTTCGACTTCTTTCAGCCGCGCGGCCTTGCCCTTGAGCCCGCGCAAATAGTAGAGCTTGGCGCGGCGGACTTTCGCCGAACGCACGACGTCAATCTTGTCGATGACCTTGGAGTCGATGGGGAAGATACGCTCCACACCCTGGCCGAAGCTGATTTTGCGGACGGTAAAGCTGGGTTGCGCGCCTCGCTTCCGGGCAATCACGACGCCTTCGAACGCCTGCAGGCGCTCTTTTTCGCCTTCTCTGATCTTGACCAGCACCTTGATGGTATCGCCGGGGCCAAACTTCGGAATGTCGGTGCGGCGTGATTTCGCCAACAGTTTTTCGATAATCGGATTGCGCATAACGTTTCCTTCCTAATTCTTTCCGTGATCTCTTTTAGATAGATCATTCTGTAGAGACTGGGCTGGCCCCGTTTCCGTCAGTTGAGGCCTGGGCCAGCTTGATCTGATCTAACTTAATCTGATTCAGCAACTCCTCGTCTTCCGCTGTCAGCCGAACCCGTTCCAGCAAGTCGGGACGGTTGCGCAGCGTTTTTGCCAAAGCCGTTTTTCGGCGCCAGTTGCGAATCTGGTCGTGGTTGCCGTTCATCAGCACTTCCGGCACCGCCATACCGCGAAAGTCCGCCGGCCGCGTGTAATGCGGGTAATCGAGCAATCCGCCGGAAATGCAGGTCGAACTCGGGCCGTTGCCGGCCAGTTCCGCCAAGCCGGCTAACGCCTCGGTGAACGATTCCTGCCGCGTCGAATTCTCGTTTCCAACGGCGCCCGGGATCAGCCGCGTAACCGTGTCGACAATCACCGCTGCCCCCAATTCGCCGCCGCTCAGGACATAGTCGCCGATCGAAATCTCGCGATCCGCCAAATACTCGCTGATGCGCTCGTCTACGCCTTCGTAGCGTCCGCAGATCAGCACGATGCGGTCCAGCGCGGAAAGTTCCGCCGCCAGCGTCTGATCGAGCCTGCGTCCCTGTGCGGAAAGCAGAATCACGGATTGCCTCGCGCCCGCGCTTAAGCGCGCTTCACGCGGCTCCACGTCGCCGAACGACTCCAAACATTCAAAGATCGGTTCCGGCTTCAGGACCATGCCCTCGCCGCCGCCGAACGGGCGGTCGTCCACGGTGCGGTGCTTGTCTTTCGTGAAAGCCCGCAGATCGTGA
>Ga0181523_10002101_pt1 | contig 20017 bp, 10 predicted proteins | sample PEATcosm2014_Bin_43_FD_119752 | JGI IMG/M metagenome (GOLD analysis project Ga0181523, IMG submission 119752) | Peatland microbial communities from MTU Mesocosm Facility, Houghton, MI, USA - PEATcosm2014_Bin05_30_metaG | ecosystem: Environmental > Terrestrial > Soil > Wetlands > Peat | place...
ATCACAGTCGGAGCGGATGGCGGGACTCGAACTGCGACATCACCTTGGCAAGGTGGCGGTTTTCGTCGTTGGAGCCCGCTCCACACCGTCCGTATCCGTCCACCCAGTTTCCACTCCGTCCACCGAGTCCGTCCCCGTAGTAGAGCGGTCTACTACAGGTCCCCGCGCCGGCAACCTCACTCGGCCAGGATGCGATATGGCTCATCAAGTTCTTGCATCCGGACGTATCCAGCTTCCCTTGCACGTCCGCTGGAGCGACCCTCCCAAGACGTACGACGTCGATGATCGCCGGGATCGCGCTCTGGTGTACGAGCAAATCCTGCGGGAGGGCACCGCCGAAGACGTCCTATGCTTCATCGACGTTGACGAACTTATCGACCTTTGGGACGACCTCGTCTTGCCGCGATTTGTTCGTCGCGCCTGGGCTGAATGGTTCCTGTGCACACGACATATGGAAATTGCGTGCTAACACCTCTTCAACGCCAAATCGCGTCGGTAGTTGGCGGCTTACCAGAGGCTCACAGTTCGCTCTAGCCGGTGTTGCGGGACTGATCGCCCGTTTGCCACCGGGTTCTCGCTCAGAGAGCTCGCCTCTATCGGCCTTCTCCGTCCAGTTGGCTCGCACACGGCATGCGGGGGGTGCGGGATCGCTGGCCAGGTTGTGGCGTCCGGCTTTTGCGGTGACCCCCTGGACGCGACGCGTGACCCCGTCTAGGAGCTCGGCGTTCTACGTTCGGTAATGCAGCCCGCAGTTGTTCCGCTCGCACCAAGTGACCCCATTCCCTCGGCGGCACGCATCCGTCTCGCAGCGCAAGGACGCCACGACAGCTCCGGCATCCGGGTTGCCGCCCCGTCTCAACACGAGTCGCCCAGACGGTTGACCGAGGCCGAGGTCTCCGCTGACTACGGTGGAGCCGTGGTTCGGCCCGTCGCCCCAGAAGCTGCCGCGATCGCGTATTTCTCCATGGAGATCGCCCTCGACGACGCGATCCCCACCTACAGCGGGGGCCTCGGCGTTCTCGCCGGCGATCATGTGCGCGCCGCGGCGGACCTCGGACTGCCCCTGGTGGGGGTCACACTCGTCTACCACGAGGGCTTCTTCCGCCAGTCGCTCACCGACAACGGGGCCCAGGTGGAGCACCCCGAGCACTGGTCGCCCGAGGAGCTGCTCGAGCCGCTCGATGCGAAGGTCACCCTCAATCTCCGCAATCGAGCCGTGACGGTCGGGGCTTGGCGCCACCTGGTCACCGGGGTGCGCGGCGACCAGGTGGCGATCTACTTCCTCGACACGCGCCTGCCCGAGAACCACCCGGCGGACCAGGCCATCACCGACAGCCTCTACGCTGGGGACCGCCTCCTGCGGCTCTCCCAGGAGGCGGTCCTCGGGCTGGGCGGCGTCGCCATGCTCTGCGCCCTCGGCCACGACCCGTCCACCTTTCACATGAACGAGGGCCACGCCGCGCTGGTGCCCGTCGGGTTGTTGGCGCAGTCCGTGGGGGGGCCGGTGGGTGAGGCGACAGAGGCCGATCTCACATCGGTGCGTGCCCGCTGCGTGTTCACCACCCATACGCCGGTGCCGGCCGGCCATGACCGGTTCAAGAGCTCGGTGGTCTCCGAGGTGCTCGGTGCCGGGCTCGCCGGCGACCTCAGGCGCCTGGGTTGTCTCGAGCGGGGCCAGCTGAACATGACGAAGCTCGGCATGTTCTTCTCCCATTTCGTCAACGGCGTCGCGCAACGTCATGCGGCCGTCTCCCAGGCCATGTTCTCCCACTACAAGGTGCACGCCGTGACCAACGGCGTGCACGCAGGCACGTGGGCGGCACCGAGCTCGCAGCAGCTCTTCGACCGCCACGCGCCGTGCTGGCGCGCCGACAACGCGTTGCTGCGCTACTTGTCGACAGCCCCCGTGGCGGAGGTCCGTGCCGCCCACGACGCCGCGAAGCAGGCATTGCTCCATGAGGTCGCCCGTCGGACAGGACGCGTGCTCGACCATGACGTCTTGACGATCGGGGTGGCCCGGCGTGCTGCGGCGTACAAGCGCAACGACCTTCTCCTGTCCGACCCCGACCGGCTGCGCCGGCTCGTGGACGACATCGGACCCTTGCAGATCGTCTACAGCGGCAAGTCGCACCCGATGGACGAAGCAGGGAAGGAGATCATTGAGCGGATCGGAGCGGAGGCGCGCGCGCTCGGCGATGACATCCCTGTGGTGTACCTCGCGAACTACGACCTCGCGCTCGGCGCGTTGCTGTGTAGTGGCGTGGACCTCTGGCTGAACACGCCGGTGGCACCGAACGAGGCGTCGGGCACGAGCGGCATGAAAGCGGCGCTCAACGGCGTGCCGAGCCTGAGCGTGCTCGACGGCTGGTGGCTCGAGGGGCACATCGAGGGTGTCACGGGGTGGGCCATCGGCGGTGACCCGGGCCTCGCGGTGGCGGAAGGGCTCGACCGAGCGGCCGGTGCGGCCGACGCGGCGGAGATGTACCGCATGCTGGAGGAGGTGGTCGCGCCGCTGTACTACCGCGACCGCGACGGGTTCACCGCCGTCGGACGGGGGGCCATGGCCCTGAACGGGTCGTTCTTCACGACCGAGCGAATGGTCTCGCAGTACGCCGAATCGGCGTACGGCTCTCGCCGTGCTTGTCCGGCCTGACCGCCTGGTCAGGTCCGCGGCCCGTGCCGCGCTGGCCTGCTTCTGCGTCGGGCGGGCCATCACCGTGTCCGTTTTCCACGGCATCGCCGAGGTGACGAAAGGCGTCAGCGTGGCCTCGAGTGAGGCGGGCGGTCGGGCACACGGCGCCGCCGCGCCGCGGGGCGACGCCATCGCGACGGCGGCATCCGACGCCACCGGCACGCTCGGAGACGGGGCGGCCGGCGTCGAGATCGGCATCGAGGCCTCGGGACGGGTTCGACCGGTCATCAGCGACGTGCGCCCATCGGTGGACGGTGGCCGCTATCCGGCGAAGGCCAGTCTGGGCCTGCCCGTGGTGGTGACCGCCGACGTCTTCACCGATGGGCACGACCAGGTCGCCTGCACGCTCCTCTTCCGGCACGAGGACGAGGCGGAGTGGACGACGGCACCCATGGTGTCCATGGACAACGACAGGTGGACCGGTGACTTCGTCGCCGAAGCGCTCGGCACGCATCTCTTCTGCCTCCGCGCCACCGTCGACTGGTTCGGGACCTGGCACCACGATCTGGCGGCGAAGGCGGAGGCGGGGCAACCCGTCGACGTGGAGCTGCTGGTGGGGTCCGACATCGTCGCCGCCGTGGCAGAGCGAGCGGAAGGGCAGGACGCGGTCTCCCTGCGCGAGTGGGCCGACGCACTGCACGACACCGCAGTAGCTGCCGCCAGGGGTGACGCGGCGCCCGGCCTCGAGCTGGCTGCCTCCGCGCCCCTTTTCGAGGCCGTGGGGCGATGGCCCGACCCGGTGCCTGCAGCGACCTCGGACACGTTCCGAGTCCTGGTCGATCGCGAGAGGGCGCGCTTCAGCGCCTGGTACGAGATGTTCCCTCGTTCGGCATCTCCGGACTTCTCGCGGGCGGGCACGCTGGCGGACACGACGGCTCGCTTGCCGTACGTGGCGGCCATGGGCTTCGACACGCTCTACCTGCCACCGATCCACCCTGTCGGCACCACCAACCGCAAGGGCCGAGACGGCAGCGACACCGGCGAGCTGGGTGACCCGGGAAGTCCATGGGCGATCGGCAGCGCGGCCGGCGGGCACACCGACATCGACCCCGCCCTCGGCACCTTCGTCGACTTCGACCGCCTGGTGCGCGCCGCTGCGGACCTGGGCATCGACGTGGCGCTCGACCTTGCGTTCCAATGCTCACCCAACCATCCGTGGGTGTCCGAGCACCCGGAGTGGTTCCGCCATCTCCCTGACGGCTCCATCCGCTACGCAGAGAACCCTCCGAAGCGCTATCAGGACGTCTACCCGCTCGACTTCGGCACCGAGGCGTGGCGCGACCTGTGGGCAGCCTTGCACGAGGTCGTGCGGTTTTGGATCGCCCGCGGCGTACGGGTGTTCCGAGTAGACAATCCGCACACGAAACCGATGCGCTTCTGGGAGTGGCTCATCCCGTCGGTCAAGTCCGAGTTCACCGACGTCATCTTCCTCTCCGAGGCGTTTACGCGGCCGCGGATCATGGAGTACCTGGCCAAGATCGGATTTTGTCAGTCGTACACCTATTTCACCTGGCGCAACACGAAATCGGAGCTCGAGTCGTACCTGACGGAACTCACCAGGACCGACATGGCCGACTACTTCCGCCCGAACCTCTGGCCCAACACGCCCGACATCCTGCACGAGACGCTCCAGGCCGGTGGCCGCGCCACGTTCGTGGCCCGCCTCGTGCTGGCGGCCACCCTGGCGTCGAACTACGGGATCTACGGTCCCGCCTTCGAACTGCAGGAGCACGTGGCGCGTTCTGAGGGGTCAGAGGAATACCTCCACTCCGAGAAGTACGAGGTGCGTCACTGGGACCTGGCTCGGCCAGACAACCTCGCACCGCTCATCGCGACGGTCAATGCCGCCCGGCGCGCGCACCCCGCCCTCCAACACAACCGCACTTTGCGTTTCCATCACGTCGACAACGACGGGCTGATCGCCTACACGAAGACCGCGCCGGGTCCCGACATCGTCCTGATTGTCGTCAACCTCCAGGCCACGCGGCCGAACGAAGGCTGGGTGCACCTCGACGTCGACGCGTTGGGGATCGACGCCGATCGCCCCTTCGCTCTCCACGATCTGTTGCATGGGGTCAGCTACGAGTGGCGGGGTGCCACCAACTACGTCGTGCTCGACCCGGCCACGCCCGCACACCTCTTCCACCTCGTGCCTCCGGGTTGATGCGACCGTTGGACCAGCTGGCCCGGCGCCACGGGGTTCAGACGATCCACCGGGACCGGAACGGCCGGCCGCGCCGGGCATCCGACGAAGCCGTGATCGCGGTGCTGCGCGCGCTCGGCGTGGCCATCTCCCGACCCGGGGACGCGCCCCGGGCCCTGCGCCCTCGCTCCGGCGGGGCACGCGCCGTGCTCGAGCCGGTATTGATCAGGCGGGCCGGCGTGGCGAACCGGCACGACATCACCTTGCCGGCGGCGCTGGACCCGGCGCGCGTGGGCGTGACCCTCCTGTGCGAGGACGGCCGGGAGGAGCGGGCTGCGCTGGAGGACCTGCTCGTGGCGACGCCTGCCGACGAAGGCCCAAGCGCGGCCGTTCGCCACCAGTTCAGGCTGCCGACCGTCCCCGACGGGTATCACCGCCTCCTCGTGGAGGGGCCACGCGCGCAGGCGGAGGCCCTGGTGATCGCTGCGCCGGCCCGGTGTCCGCAGCCCCGGCGGGGTTGGGGCGTGCTGGCGCCTCTGACCTCGCTCCGCACGGAGACCGACTGGGGGGTGGCGACATACCGGGACCTGGCGGCAGTGGGCGACTGGGTGGCCGGCCTCGGTGGCACCTTCGTCGGGACCCTGCCGCTCTTCGCGGCCTTCCTGGAGGGGCCCTTCGCCGACCCCAGCCCCTACCGCCCGGCCAGCCGGCTGGCCTGGAACGAGCTCTACGTCGACGTGGAGGCGCTGCCAGGGCTGGAGCGCTGCGCCGAGGCGCGCCGGGTCTTGCGGTCGGGGGCGCGGTCTCGGCGGGCGCGGCGCGAGGCGGCCGTTGCCGATCCCGTCGCCACTATGACCGCGAAACGCGGCGTGCTCGAGATCCTGGCGGCCGAGGCCTTCGCGGGCGGCAACGCCGCCCGGCGCCAGCTCGACACGTTCGTGTCCGCGCACCCCGAGGTCCTCGCCTACGCTCGGTTTCGAGCCGCGCTCGAGCGCGACCCGGGCGCCACCCCGCGGCGGCGGCCCCGGTCCGAGGGGGCCGACGACCCACGGGTCCGGTACCACCTCTACGCCCAATGGGCGGCGGACACCCAGCTGGCCGCGGCGACCGCCCAAGGCCTCTACCTGGACCTGCCCGTCGGTGTGCACCCGCGCGGCTTCGACCCTTGGTGGCGGCCCGACGCGTTCGTGGACGGCGTGTCGGCCGGGGCGCCGCCCGACGACTTCTTCGCCCGCGGCCAGGTCTGGGACTTCAACCCGCCGCATCCCTCCGGCCAGCGGGCCGGCCGCTACGAGTACCTCGCCGCCACCCTGCGCGTCGCTATGCGCCACGCGTCGGTCGTACGGATCGACCACGTGATGGGGCTGCACCGGCTGTGGTTCGTTCCCGACGGCATGGACGCGACCGATGGCGTCTACGTCTGCTACCCGGAGGAGGAGCTGCGCGCGGTCGTGGTCCTTGAGGCGGCGCGGGCGGGTGTCGCGGTCGTCGGTGAAGACCTCGGGACGGTTCCTTCGGAGGTGCGGAGGGCCATGCACCGCGACGGGATGCTGCGCTCGTTCGTGTACCAGTTCGAGGCCACGCCGCACAGGCCCTTCCCCGAGGCGCCGCCCGATGCACTGGCCTCGCTCGGCACCCACGACCTGCCCGCCTTCGCAGCCTGGTGGGCCGGGGAGGACATCGACGACCGTGGGCGGCGTGGGCTCACCCCGCCCGCGGACGCCGCGGCCGAGCGAGGAGAGCGCCGGGCGCTGCGCGCCGCGGTGAGCCGGGCCCTGGGTCCGCCGACCGGGAGCGCCCGGCCGGACGTCACCGCCCGCAGCGGCGGCAGCGTGCGGGCGGTGACGTCCGGCCGGGCGCTGCGGGCCTGCTTGGAGCACCTGGCAGCCAGCAAGGCCCCGCTGGTCCTAGTGGATCCTCCCGACCTCTGGGGAGAGCGGGAGCCCTACAACCGGCCCGGCACCGGGGCCGAGGAGCCGAACTTCCGGCGACGGTGGGCCAAGATCTGGCCCGAGGACCTGGCGTCGCCGGCACCTTCGGCCCCTTCGACGATGTTGCGCATGGTCGAGCGGGCCCGTCGGGGCACCGAGGTCTCGGAACGCCGACAACGACAAAACACACCGGGGAGGACACTGGCACCATGACAAGCACGGCGGCGGGAGAGCAACGTCCACCCGGCGGAGCGCCGTCGTGGCAGCTCACCGAGCACGACCTCTATCTCTTCAACGAGGGGACGCACCGGCAACTGGCCAAGAAGCTGGGCGCCCACCTCGCGACGGTCGCGACCACCGGGGAGCCGGCGGTGGCCTTCTCCGTGTGGGCGCCGAGCGCGCGGCGTGTGTCGGTCATCGGTGACTTCAACGGTTGGGACCCCTGCGCACACCCGATGACGCCCCGTGCCTCCTCGGGCATCTGGCACGCCGTAGTGCCGGGGGCGGCCCGGGGCGACGTCTACAAGTACGCCGTGACCACGGCCGGGGGGGAGCGCCTCGACAAGGCCGACCCGTTCGCCTTCTCCTGCGAGATGCCCCCGCGCACGGGCTCGGTGGTATGGGACCTCGCCTACGGGTGGTGCGATGGCAACTGGATGCGACAGCGAAAGGCCCGGATGAGCCTCAACGCGCCGGTGTCCATCTATGAGTTGCACCTCGGCTCGTGGCGGCGTCCAGCCGGGCGCCCCGATGAGCTGCTCGGCTATGCGGAGCTGGCAGACCTCCTCGTCGAGCACGTCACGCGGCTGGGCTTTACCCACGTGGAGTTCCTGCCCGTCATGGAGCACCCGTTCTACGGGAGCTGGGGCTACCAGACCACGGGGTACTTCGCGCCGACCGCGCGCTACGGGACCCCCCAGGGCTTCATGTACTTGATCGACCAGCTCCACCAGGCGGACATCGGCGTCATCCTCGACTGGGTCCCGTCACACTTCCCGACCGACGCCTTCGCGCTCGGCGACTTCGACGGCACCCATCTCTACGAACACGCTGATCCTCGTCAGGGATTCCACCCCGACTGGTCCAGCTACATCTTCAACTATGGCCGCAACGAGGTGCGGAGCTTTCTCGCCTCGTCGGCCGAGCACTGGCTGTCCGCCTACCACGCCGATGGGCTGCGGGTCGACGCGGTGGCCTCCATGCTCTACCTGGACTACTCGCGCGAGGGCGGGGAGTGGATTCCCAACCGCTACGGCGGGCGGGAGAACATCGAAGCCATCGACTTCCTGCGCCGGCTCAACATCGGCGTTTACGCCGACCACCCCGACGTGCAGACCGTGGCCGAGGAATCGACGGCCTGGCCCGGCGTGTCGAAGCCCACCGACACCGGCGGGCTCGGTTTCGGCTACAAGTGGGACATGGGGTGGATGCACGATACGCTCGTCTACCTGCACCGCGACCCGGTGCACCGCCGCTACCATCACGAAGAGATCACCTTCCGCGGCCTGTACGCCTTCACCGAGAACTACATGCTGCCGCTGTCGCACGACGAGGTGGTGCACGGGAAGGCCTCGCTCCTCTCCCAGATGCCAGGAGACGACTGGCAGAAGTTCGCCAACCTGCGACTGCTCTACGGCTACCAGTACACCCAGCCCGGGAAGAAGCTGCTCTTCATGGGCTCCGAGATCGGCCAGTGGCGAGAGTGGTCCCACGACGGCTCGCTCGATTGGGACCTCCTCCAGTTCGACCGCCACGCCGCGCTGTTCCACTGGTTGGCCGACCTCAACCGGGCCTACCGGAGTGAGGCGGCGCTCCACGAGCTCGACGCCGACCCCACGGGGTTCGAGTGGGTGCAATCGGATGACGCCGCCGGGTCGACGCTCAGCTACGTGCGCCGCTCCAAAGGGGGGGAGACTGTGCTCGTGGTCTGCAACTTCACCCCAGTGCCGCGCTTCCACATGCGCCTGGCCGTCCCGTGCGCCGGGAGGTGGAGCGAGCTCCTCAACAGCGACGCCACCGTGTACGGAGGCGGAGGGGTCGGGAACCGCGGAGCGGTGACGGCGGAACCGGTCCCGCTGCACGGCCGTGCCGCCAGCGTCGAGGTGACGGCACCGCCGCTCGGTGTCGTGGTGCTTAAGCACGCGCCGTCGTGAGCTTGCGGATCTGGCCCGGTCTCCCCTTTCCGCTGGGTGCGACGTGGGATGGGGAGGGGACCAACTTCTCCATGTTCTCCGAGCACGCGACGGCCGTGGAACTGTGCATCTTCGACCATCCGGGCGACGGGGAGCCGTCGTCGGTCGTCCCCATGCCCGAGGCGACCGACTGGATCTGGCACTGCTACCTTCCCGACATCCTGCCCGGGAGCTGCTACGGCTACCGGGTCGACGGCCCGTGGGATCCCGAGGCGGGGCACCGCTTCAATCGGGCCAAGCTGCTCATCGATCCCTATGCCACCGCGGTGAGCGGCATGATCCGCTGGAGCGACGAGCTGTTCGGGCACTCGCCCGATGCTGACGACGCCGACCTCGTGCGCAATCAGCGGGACTCGGCGGGAGCGATGCCCAAGTGCGTGGTGACCGACCCCGCCTTCACGTGGGGAGACGACCGCCCGCCGCGCACACCGTGGAACCGCACGGTGATCTACGAGTGCCACGTCCGCGGGCTGACCCTGCGTCATCCGGGCGTGCCCGAGGCCGTCCGCGGTACCTACCGCGGCCTTGCCTCCGATGCCGTCATCGACCATCTGGTCGGATTGGGCGTGACGGCCGTGGAGTTCATGCCGGTGCACCAGTTCCTGGCCGACCGCCACCTGGTCGAGCGGGGTCTCACCAACTACTGGGGTTACAACTCCATCGCCTACTTCGCACCGCACGTGGGGTACGCCACGGGTGGGCTGGGACAGCAGGTCACGGAGTTCAAGTCGATGGTCAAGACTCTGCACCGGGCGGGCCTCGAGGTGATCCTCGACGTCGTCTACAACCACACGGGCGAGGGGAATCAGCTCGGGCCCACCGTCTCGTTACGAGGCATCGACAATTCCGTCTACTACCGCCTCGACCCCGAGAACCCCCGCTACAACCTCGACTTCACCGGGACGGGGAACAGCCTCAACATCGTGCACCAACGCACCATGGCGCTCATCATGGACAGCCTGAGGTACTGGGTCACCGACATGCACGTGGACGGTTTCCGCTTCGACCTCGCTCCGGTGCTGACCCGTGGCCTCGACGACCACCCCAGTTCCTTCTTCGAGGTGATCCACCAGGACCCGGTGCTCTCGCATGTGAAGCTCATCGCCGAGCCGTGGGACCTCGGTCCCGACGGGTACCAACTAGGCCGCTTCCCCCGTGGCTGGGCCGAGTGGAACGGCGCCTACCGCGACTGCGTCCGGCGCTTCTGGCGGGGCGACGCCGGCCAGGTGCCCGAACTGGCATCGCGCCTGACCGGGTCGAGCGACATCTACGCTCCGGGCGGCCGGCGCACCTATGCGAGTGTGAATTACGTGGCGAGCCACGATGGGTTCACCCTGACCGACCTGGTGTCGTATGAGGAACGGGACAACTGGGCCAACGGTGAGAGCAACGAGGACGGCCGGACCGAGGGCTTCAGCCGCAACTGGGGTGTCGAGGGCACGACCGACTCGTTGCGGATCAGGCGGATGCGCGAGCGCATCAAGCGCAACCTACTGGCCACCCTCTTCTTCTCACAGGGCGTCAGGATGATCCTGGCCGGCGACGAGTTCGGCCGGACGCAGCAGGGCAACAACAACGCCTACTGCCAGGACAACGAGATCAGCTGGCTGAGCTGGGACTTCGACGATGGGGGCCAGGAACTCCTGGAGTTCACGAAGGAGCTCGTCCGGATCTTCTCCTCCAATCCGATCCTGCGCCGCCGGGGCTACTTCGACGGCAAGCCCTTCACGTCGAGGGGCACGAAGGACGTCACCTGGGTCCGAAGCGACGGCACGGAGATGACCGAGGAGGACTGGTCCGACCTCGACCGGCGTACCATCGGCATGCTGCTGTCAGGCCGGGCGACGGACGAGGTCGACCAGCGCGGCCGCGTCAGCTACGGCGACACCGTGCTCCTGCTCCTGAACGGTGGCAACCGCTCTCGCCCGTGGACCCTGCCGCAGATCGAGTGGCCCGGGGCGTGGGAAGAACTCCTCAACACCGCCCACGGCCTCGGTGCTCGGCCCGTGCGCGGTCAAACCATCAACCTCACCGCGCACTCGGCGATCCTCCTCCGCCACAACGACAGGCTGTAGGGGGTCGAGGGCGCCCAGGGTGGGCACGCCGGGCGTTTTCACGCGAAGTTTTGCGCGATTGTCACGATCCGACCTAGTCGCGGGACGAAAGTCCCTACGACGATCTCTCGCCCGGCAGTACATTTGCCTACATGGCAGAACGCACCCTTTCGTCACTGAGGTACTGAGGGTGCACGGGCGCGCCCGCCCCGGCCAGACAGGCCTACGCGCGGCGGGCCCGCCGGACGTCGGGTCCGTATGAGGGTCGCCCTTCTCTCGCGGGAGTTCCCTCCCGAGATCTACGGCGGCGCAGGGATCCATGTGCAGTGCTTGGCAGCCGCGTTGGCGCCGCTGGTCGACCTCGAGGTGCACTGCTTCGGGGCGCAGCGCCCGCCCGACCCGTCCATAGAGGTCGTCGCTTACCAACCCTGGGAGCTGCTCGGCGGCGAGTCGCCGCTGCTCGGCGCGCTCCGGGCGATGTCAGTGGACCTCCGGATGGCGGCGGCGCTCGAGGGCGTCGACATCGCGCACAGCCACACCTGGTACACGAACTGGGCGGGCTACCTGGCCCATCTCCTCTACGACGTGCCCCACGTCGTGACGGTCCACAGCCTCGAGCCGCTGCGGCCGTGGAAGGCAGAGCAGCTGGGCACCGGCTACCGCCTGTCGAGCCTGTGCGAGCGCCAGGGGATCGAGGGGGCGGACGCGGTCGTCGCCGTGTCGAACTCGGTGGCCAAGGACATCACCGCCTGCTACCCGCTGGCCGACCCGTCGCGTATCACGGTGATCCCCAACGCAGTCGACCCCAACGAATTCCGGCCGGACCCCGGCACCGGCGTCCTGGAGAGGTACGGCATCGACCGCCATCGCCCCGTCGTGCTCTTCTTCGGGCGGGTGACGCGACAGAAGGGGATCAGTCACCTGCTCAGAGCGTTCCGAGACGTGGACCCGACGGCGCAACTGGTGCTGCGGGCAGGAGCGGCCGACACCCGTGAGCTGGACCGCGAGCTGAACGAGGGTGTGCGCGAGCTGAACGAGGAGCGGGGCGGCGTCATCTGGATCCGGGAGACCATTACCCGCCGCGAGCTGGCTCAGCTGCTCACCCACGCCACAGTCGTCTGCACTCCGTCCGTCTACGAGCCGTCCGGCATGGTGAACATGGAGGCAATGGCCTGTGAGGTGCCCGTGGTGGCCTCCGCGGTCGGGGGGATCCCCGAGGTCGTCGACGACGGCGTGACGGGCTTGCTGGTTCCGTTCGAGCCGAGGAGCCAGTCGGACTCGGAGCCCGCCGACCCCGTCGCCTTTGCGCACGACCTGGCCGCCGCCCTCAACACCGTCACCGGGGATCCGGGGTTCGCCCACAAATTGGGCCAGGCCGGCCGGCGGCGCGTGATCGACAAGTTCAGCTGGACCGCTGTGGCGCAGCGGACAGTCGAGCTGTACCGGTCCCTGCTGCCCTGACGCCGTCTCGCTCGAGCCGGGCCGCAGCTACCGCTTCCGTTATCTACTCGGCGGGAGCTGCAGGGAGAACGACCGGGCGGCAGACGGCCTCCAGCCCAATCGCTTCGGGAGCGAGGACTCTGTCGTCGAAGTCTGAGGTCTTCACCGTTTGTGCCAGCTATGGACGGAACCCGGAAACGGCCTCCTCTCGTTCCGTTGGTCATGAGGCAGCCCCTCCCTGTCTAAGACGGAGAAGCCGTGTGAGACGGGCGGTAAGTTCCGCTGGCTCCCTTCGTCGCTCTCGGCGCATACGTCGACAGTGGCGAAGGCGCCCCGGCGCGTGACGGCCGCGTGACCTCCGCGAACTGTTGATGGACGAGGTGACGCAGCGCTGATGTCAGGCCTTGGTCCTCTGGCCGAGGCGCGCCCGGCGTGCTATCACGACAGACGCGGGGCCTCCAAGTCGAGGAGCACGATCAATCCCACGTCAGTTCGTCAAGAAACCGCAAAACCGCAACAGGTAATTGGGCGCTGGAACACACAGGAACGGTGCAGCCATGAGCTCGGAGTCCGAACGGGTCAAGAAGTTCGGGAGGCCGGAGGACGGGCTGCGCCAGTCCGGGAAGTGGTACCAGTGGGGCCCCTATGTGAGCGAGCGCCAGTGGGGCACGGTGCGCGAGGATTACAGCGCCGATGGCGAAGCTTGGGACTACCTCCCCCACGACGAGGCGCGCTCCCGGGCGTACCGCTGGGGTGAAGACGGCCTGGCCGGATTCTGCGACATCGAGCAGCGCCTGTGCCTGGCCCTGGCCCTGTGGAACGGCCGCGACCCGATCCTCAAAGAGCGCGCCTTCGGCCTGACCGGGGCAGAGGCCAACCACGGGGAGGACGTGAAGGAGTACTGGTGGTACCTCGATGCGCTGCCCAGCCACGCCTGGAACCGTTGGCGGTACCACTACCCGCAGCAGGCCTTCCCCTACGAGAATCTGCTCGCAGTGAACGGCGAGCGGGGCAAGCTCGACCCCGAGTACGAGCTGCTCGACACTGGCGTCTTCGACGAAGACCGATACTGGATCGTCGAGGTCCAATACGCCAAGGCGGACGGCGACGACCTGCTCGTGCGAGTGCTGGTCACCAACGCCGGTCCCGAGGTCGACACCGTCCACGTGCTGCCGACCACCTGGTTCCGCAACACGTGGGCGTGGGACGTCGGCGCGCCCAAACCCAGGCTGAGCGCGGCGGGACCGGCGGCCGTGGTCATCGAGCACCCTTTCCTGGGCGACCTCGAGCTGCTGGCCGGCCCGGGCCCCGACGGGGCCACCCCGAGGCTCCTGTTCTGCGACAACGAGACCAACTACACGCGCCTCTACGGCGCCGGCCCGGCCGAGCACTACCCGAAGGACGGCATCAACGACCACGTGCTCACCGGTGCGCCGACCGTGAACCCCGAGCAGCACGGCACCAAGTGCGCCGCCTGGTACACCCTGCGCGTCGAGCCCGGCCAGACGGCCGAGGTGCGCCTGCGCCTGCGCCCCCAGGGGAGTCGACCGAAGCCGCCCGGCGCGCTCGAGACGGACTTCGAGAAGGTGATGGACACGCGTGAGGCGGAGGCCGACGAGTTCTACGCGGAGCTGGCGCCGCCCGGCGCTTCGGCCGACGAGGCCATGGTGCTGCGCCAGGCCCTGGCCGGGATGCTGTGGTCCAAGCAGTTCTACTACTACGACGTGCGCCGCTGGCTCGATGGCGACCCGACCCAGCCCACGCCGCCGGCCGCGCGCCTCTCGGGACGCAACGCGCGGTGGCGCAACTTCGACGCCTTCGACATCATGTCGATGCCCGACAAATGGGAGTACCCCTGGTTCGCCGCCTGGGACATGGCCTTCCACTGCGTGGCCCTGGCCCACGTCGACCCGGCCTTCGCCAAGTACCAGCTGATCCTGCTCTGCCGCGAGTGGTTCCAACACCCCAATGGCGCCCTGCCCGCCTATGAGTGGGACTTCGGAGACGTCAACCCGCCCGTGCAGGCCTGGGCCGCCCTGCACGTCTGGGCCATCGACGGGGGCCGCGACATCGACTTCCTGAGCCGGATCTTCGACAAGCTCATGGTCAACTTCACCTGGTGGGTCAACCGGGAGGACGTCGAGGGCAACAACTGCTTCGAGGGAGGCTTCCTCGGCCTGGACAACATCGGACCCATCGACCGCTCGCACCTGCCCGTCGGCGCCACACTCGAGCAGTCCGACGCCACCGGGTGGATGGGGTACTACGCGCTGGCCTTGCTGTCCATCGCCGGGGTGCTCAACCGCAGCGGCCAGCGGCCCGGCGTCGACCTGGTCCTGAAGTTCGTCGAGCACTTCGCCGCCATTCGGCAGGCCCTCGAGGACCAGGGCCTGTGGGACGAGGACGATGGCCTGTTCTACGACCGCCTGGTCGCCCCGAGCGGGGCAGTGGTACCGGTCAAGGTCCGCTCCATGGTCGGCATCATCCCTGTGGTGGGGGCGGCGGTAGTCGAGGAGGGCATGCTGGACCGCTCCATGCGGGTAGCCAAGGAGCTGCCGCGCCTGTTGCGCCAACTGGGCCTTGGGAGTGAGGAGCACCTCGCCACCGCCGGACTACTGCGCGGTCCGCCCGGGCACCGCATGCTGCTCCTCGGGGTGGTCGACACCGACCGGCTGCTGCGGATCTTCACCAAGCTCTTCGACGAGAGCGAGTTCCTCTCCCCCCACGGGCTGCGTGCGATCTCGGCCTATCATCGCGACCACCCTTACGCGCTCGAGGTGGAGGGCGTCCGCGCCACCATCGACTACGAGCCCGCCGAGTCGACCACCGACATGTTCGGCGGCAACTCGAACTGGCGGGGGCCACTGTGGTTCCCCCTCAACTACCTCGTCATCGAGGCGCTGGAGCGCTACGACCGCTTCTTCGGCGACGAGTTCCTCGTCGAGTACCCGACCGGGTCGGGCACCAAGCTCACCCTGGGGCAGATTGCCGGCGACCTGCGCCGGCGCACGATCTCGATCTTCCTCCCCGGGCCGGACGGGCGACGGCCCTGCTTCGGGGGCGTCGACAAGCTCCAGCACGACCCGGCCTGGAAGGACAACCTGGTGTTCAACGAGTACTTCCACGGCGACAACGGCGCCGGGCTCGGCGCCTCGCACCAGACTGGGTGGACCGGCATCGTGGCGGACGCCATCCTGCGCTGCCACGGGGCGGTCGAGCCGCTCGGCGACGTCATTCGCGACATGCCGGGCCGGGCCCGGCGCCAATGAGTTCGCCCGCCGCCACGCCGTCGGGCGGCAATCCACCATGCACCGCTCCGTCGACGACCGGACCCCCGATCACCCGGCCCGGTAGCCAATTTCCCCTCGGGGCGACGCTGGTCGACGGCGGCACCAACTTCGCCATCACATCGGGGGTGGCCCAGGGCATGGTGCTGTGCCTCTTCGACGCCTCGGGTGCGGAGACCCAGATCCCGCTGATCGAACGCGACGGGGGGGTGTGGCATACCTTCGTGCCCGGGGTGGGGCCGGCGCAGGCGTACGGCTACCGCGCCACCGGCCCCTATGACCCGGCGGGCGGCGTTCGCTGCAACCCGGCCAAGCTTCTGCTCGACCCCTACGCCCGGGCCACCACTGGAGCCGTCCGCTTCGGGCCCGAGCTCCTCGACCACCGCCCCGGCGACCCCGACGCGCCGAGCGAGCTGGATTCGGCCGGCCACGTGGCGCGCGGCCTCGTGGTCGACCCGGCCCACGAGTGGAGTGCACACGAGCGCCCGCACTACCGCTACGCCGACACCGTCGTCTACGAGCTGCACGTCAAGGGCTTCACCATGACCCACCCCGACGTCCCGCCCCAGCTGCGCGGCACCTACGCCGGGCTGGGCCACCCCGCCGCGCTGGCCCACCTGGTCGACCTCGGGGTCACGACGGTCGAGCTCCTCCCGGTGCACCAGAACGTGCCCGAGCCGTTCCTGGTCGAGCGCGGTCTCACGAACTACTGGGGCTACAACACCATCGGCTACTTCGCCCCGCACGACGCCTACTCGGCCGAGGTGCGGGCCGGACAGCCCGGTGGCCAGGTGGCCGAGTTCAAGCGCATGGTCGACACCCTCCACGGCGCGGGGCTCGAGGTGATCCTCGACGTGGTCTTCAACCACACGGCCGAGGGCGACCACACCGGCCCGACGCTGTGCTTCCGGGGCCTGGACAACCCGGCCTACTACCGTCTGCAGCCCGACAACCCGCGCTACTACGTCGACACCACCGGGTGTGGCAACACCATCAACGCCGGCGACCCGACCGCCCTACGCCTCATCATGGACTCGTTGCGCTACTGGCTGACCGAGATGCGCGTCGACGGCTTCCGTTTCGACCTGGCCCCGGCTCTCGCCCGCCAGGAGGGCGGCTTCGACCAGGTCTCGGCCTTCTTCGACCTGGTCTCCCAGGACCCCGTCGTCTGCCTGGCCAAGCTGTTCGCCGAGCCGTGGGACGTGGGCCAGACCGACAGCTACGACCTGGGGCGCTTCCCGCCGCTGTGGCGCGAGTGGAACGGCAAGTACCGCGACTCCATGCGTGACTTCTGGCGCAGCCACGAGGGGTTGCTCCCCGAGTTCGCGCAGCGCCTCACCGGTTCGTCGGACCTTTTCGCCGGCCGGGGACGACGCCCGACGGCGTCGGTCAACCTCATCACCGTGCACGACGGCTTCACCCTGGCCGACCTCGTCTCCTACGACTCCAAGCACAACGAGGCCAACGGGGACGGCAATGGGGACGGGAACGACGACAACCGCTCGTGGAACTGCGGCGTGGAGGGCCCCACGACCGACCCCGACGTTCTCGCCCTGCGCGCCCGGCAGCGCAGGGCGATGTTGACCACGCTACTTTTGTCATTTGGCATCCCGCTCCTCCTCGGCGGCGATGAGCTCGGGCGCACACAGCGGGGCAACAACAACGCGTACTGCCAGGACAACGACATCACCTGGTTCGACTGGTCCAGCGTCGACACGGACCTGCTGGCCTTTGCCAAGCGGCTCATCGCGCTGCGCCGGGCCCACCCGGTGTTCCGTCGCCGGCGCTTCCTGGCCGGGGCCGAGGCGGCCGAACTGAGCTGGTTCACGCCTTCTGGCCTGCCCATGACCATGGCCGACTGGGCCGACCCCGGCGCCAGGAGCCTGGCGTTGTACCTCGACGGAGCGGACGCCCCCGACCGCGGCGGTGACGGCACCCCGCTGCTCGACGACGACTTCCTGCTCCTCGTCAACGGCTGGTGGGAACCCCTCGAATTCTCGGTGCCGGCCACGCGCCCCGGGCAGAGGTGGCGGGGCGAGGTCGACAGCTACGACCCGGCCACCACGCCGACCACTTCGCCGCCGGGCGCCGAGGGGAGAGTCGCCGTCGGGCCCCGCTCGATCGTGCTGTTCCGCTCGGCCTCGTAGGCCGGCGACGCGGCCCTAGCCGGGTGAGGGGCGGGAGCCTGAGGCCCGCCCCAGGCGACCCCGTTGGCCACATCCGACAGCGGAGCCGGGGAGGAACGGACATGGACGTCGTAGTGGACCGCTTCTGCGGGTTCAGCCTCCACAAGGACAGCGTCGTCGCCTGTGTGCGCACGCTTCCTGGCAGCGACTCCTTCCTTCAAGGCGTCGAGGCGAGGAGGCGCTGACGAAGCGTTCGGAGACTGTCGGGCTTCATGCTTGCGGGGCCTCGTAGGTAGTCAGCAACGCTGCCGTAACGACGGTCCAGTTCTTCAAGGGCATGCTGCATGGCCCACCTCGGCGTCGCCAATACGCCAGCGGCGGCTTCTTGGGACATACCGGATTCGACGAGGCGCGCGTAAGAGGACTCTTGATGGGTCCGCCGGCAGTAGCGGGCTGTGAGGCCATAGTCGTCGAGGATCGTGACGCGCTCGACGCCGAGCGCGTCTAGGAGGAGCGCTGCGACGAGACCGGTGCGGTCCTTGCCGGCATGGCAGTGAAACACCGCGGGTAGTCCATTGTCTTCGCTGAGGGCGGTGAAAAGCTCGCCGATCTGGAGGGCGGCGTGGTCGATAAGGCCGACATAGAGATCACAAAGGATCCGCTCCCCGTCAGCTTGAGTTGTTGCAGATGCCAGTTCGGCGGACCGGTCGCTGTCCGCGGGGCGACCGAGGATCGCCAGCTGCCGGGACGGAACGGGGTTCGGCCGCTCGTCGCGTTCCACCTCTCCGCGCAGGTCGTACACGGCAACGATACCGAGCCGATCGTAGAGAGCACGATCGCCGGGCGAAAGGCCATGCAACGCGTCGGCTCGAAACACCAGACCCCAGCGCGTCCGCGCTCCGAAACGCGTCTGGTACCCGCCAATATCACGGAAGTTGGTCACCCCTTCGAAAGGGACGCGACGGTCCGTTGCTACCACCACTGAACCGCCACCGTGGGGAGCAACCGATACGAAGAGCCGACCCGTGGCGTCATGAGGTAGTCGAAGCACGGTCTGGTCGGACGGCACCGTCCTCTCGTGACGATGGTCTAGATGGTCTGGACGTGACCCTGTGGCGACGTCCACCGCCACGGGTTCGCCGTCGACCTCCCAGCGCACCAGTAGCTCCCCATCCGGCTGAGTCTCGACCTCGACGTGAGCGACGGCACTGGACACGCCCGCTCAGACTAAGACGCCGCGCCGATTGTGATGACAGGAGTAGAAGAATCCAAGCGTGGCGCTTGCGATCCACGGTTGAAGAAGTGCTTTCAACCTGGCAATTTTGAGCGGAAGACGGGATTCGAACCCGCGACCCTCACCTTGGCAAGGTGGTGTTTTCCGTCTCTACGGCGGGCTCCAGTCCCCCGCCGTGCGCTTCCGTCCACCCAGTTTCCATTACGTCCACCCAGTCCGCCCCCGTAGTAGAGCGGTCTACTACCGGTCACCGCGCTCAGGCGACTTGTCGGCGAGTGTGGTACCGCTGCTTTCAGGCCCGCCCGATGACATCGTGCTCCATGACCTGCGAACTGGCGCAGCCTGTATCACGTTTTGTGATACATTGGGCGACATGACCGAGGCTATATCCGTTCGACTAGACGATGAGGCTGAACAGGCTCTGCGCACCCTAGAAGCGGCCGGCATGAGTCGCTCCGAGGCCATCAGGACGGCCTTGGTAAGAGCGGCGCATGCCATGCGGCGTGATCATGAACTGTCAGCTGAAGTTGTTGCTCTCGAAGCGGACGACGAGGATCGCTCGGAAATGCTTGCAGTGGCCGAACTCATGGAATCCCTTCGTGCGCCGGGGTGATGTATTTCGATTCCGTCTTCCCAAGGGGACCGGGCACGAACAGTATGGAAATCGGTTTGGAGTGGTCGTCCAAGCAGATGCCATGCTCCCTCGGTCTGTCGTTCTTGTCGCTCCGACATCAATCAGCGCCCGTGCGGCATCGTTTCGTCCCGAGATTCACGTCGCCGGCGAAACCACGAGGGTGCTCGTCGAGCAGGTCGGTGCGGTCGATTCGGGCCGGCTGGGTGAACTCGTTGGCCATCTCGCTCCTGAAGAGCTGTGGGGGATCGACGAAAGCTTGCGAACGGTTCTGGACTTGCACTGAA
>Ga0181523_10002102_pt1 | contig 19988 bp, 25 predicted proteins | sample PEATcosm2014_Bin_43_FD_119752 | JGI IMG/M metagenome (GOLD analysis project Ga0181523, IMG submission 119752) | Peatland microbial communities from MTU Mesocosm Facility, Houghton, MI, USA - PEATcosm2014_Bin05_30_metaG | ecosystem: Environmental > Terrestrial > Soil > Wetlands > Peat | place...
CGCCGACACGCCAAGACCCCTTTGGTACTGGTAGCTCTCGCAACCGACACCCACACAGAACATGGCAAAGCACAGGGCGAAGAGCAACCAGTAGGTCGCCCGCGGCCGCTCCAGACTCTTGAGGACGTCGCGATTGATCTGGGCCCAGGCGATGTCCTCCCGAATGTCCTTTTCTTGTACTTTCATCACGCTGTTCATTTTGGTCTCGGGCTCCGAGGTTCAGACCTGGTTGTCGCGCACGCGTTCGCGGCTGACCGACGCCCCAAGTGCTTAAGGGCCCGCATTCGCGCCCCGTTGTACCGTTTCGAGTAATGCCAACAGCCCTTTGAGCAGCGTGATCGGCGAGGGAGGACAGCCTCGAATGTGCAGATCAACGGGGAGAACGGCAGAAACGCCGCCCACACAGGCATAGCTTCCCGAAAAAACTCCACCGTCTCGTGCGCAGTCACCCACGGCGACGACCCACTTCGGACCCGGCGTCGCCCGGTACGTACGCTCGAGCGCCTCGCGCATGTTCGTCGTGACCGGACCTGTCACGAGGAGCACATCGGCATGGCGCGGCGAAGCGACAAAGCGCAAGCCGAATCGCTCTAGATCGTAGACGATGTTGTTGAGCGCATGGATTTCGAGCTCGCATCCGTTGCAGGAACCGGCGTCCACTTCGCGAATGGAGAGCGTCCGGCCCAGGCGCAGGCGGGCTGCTTCTTTGACTCGAGCGGAAAGTTCCACCAGGGCGGCCTCGTCTGCGGCCGGCGCGGCTTCAGTCAGCGTCCCGTGCACCAGGCTCTTGAACAGCATCCTACGCATGCGCGGCCCCTCTAAAGATCATGGCCCGAGTACGAACAATTGAAGGATTTATTGCAGAGAGGAAAGTCAGCGACGATATTGCCCTCGATGGCGGCCTCGAGCAGCGGCCACTGGAACCACGAGGGATCACGCATGTGGCAGCGCTCGATGTTGCCCTCGGCTCCTGTCCTAAGCCACACGAGCAAGTCGCCACGAAAACCCTCCACGAGGCCCATCCCTTCGCGTGCGCTGGCCGCGGACAGCGTCCCCACGGGCTGACGAATCGGCCCTGGCGGGAGCTCACGCAGGATCTGATCGACCAACGCGACACTTTGCTCGATCTCGCGAATGCGGATCCAGATGCGGGCGTCCACATCGCCCTCTTCCCGCACCGGAACGTCGAACCGCAGCGCATCGTAGGGCGGGTAGCCCGGTTGGCGTCTCGCGTCGAAGCTGCGTCCGGAGGCGCGGCCGATGTAGCCGCCACAGCCGAATTGCCGCACCAACGTTGCCGATAGGACGCCGGTGCCGACAGTGCGATCCTGCAGCGAAGCGGTGTTGTCATAGAGTTCGACCAGCTCCGGAAAGCGCTTGCGAATGTCGACCAACAACGAACGAACATGGTTCGCGTCTTCGCTCTGCAGATCTCGTTTCACCCCACCCGGCACGACTTCATCCATCATCAGGCGGTGACCAAAACACTTGTCCGCCACGCGCAGCACCTGCTCGCGCAAGTGTCCGCATTGCGCATGCATCATGGCAAAGGCGGCATCGTTGCAGATCGCGCCGAAGTCACCGAAGTGATTGGCGAGTCTTTCCAGCTCGGCCATGAGCGCGCGCAACCACACCGCACGCCGCGGCACCTCGATGCCGTGCGCTGCCTCGATCGCCCGAGCGAAAGCCAGGGCGTAGGCCACGGTACTGTCGCCGGAGACACGCCCCGCAAGCAGTGCCGCGCGCTCGACCGACGCGCCTGTCATGAGTCGCTCGATTCCCTTGTGCACGTATCCGAGCCGCGCCTCGAGCCGCACGACCGCCTCACCGTTCGCGGTGAACCGGAAGTGACCCGGTTCGATGATGCCTGCGTGCACTGGGCCCACGGGAATCTGGTGCAAGCTTTCTCCCTCGGCCGTCAGGAAGGCGTAGCCGTCCGGGACCCGCGCGGCGCTAGCTGCCCCCACGAACGGCCCCGGAGGGTTCCACTTGCCGTGGTCGAGCCACGGCCGCACATCGGCAAGGCCTTCCGGTTCCAGCCCCCACAGGTCACGAATCGCTCGCTCCAGGCGAATGGCAGGCAGATGCGACTTTCCGATCGAGGGGAAGCGCTTGTCTTCGCATACGATGCTGAGTACACCGAGGTCGTTGCCGGCGTTATCGGTCAGCGCCATGTGTACTTGGTTGCACTCACCCCAGAGTGCGAGTAACGTCCATTCCCCGGTCGACAGCAAACGGCTCGCCTGACCCCAGCCTTCAAGGCTCACGACGGCGCGCGGCCACGGATGGTGGTTCTCGACGATCCTGGCGTCTCGGATGACGTCGTGTAGCCTTGTCGTGGGATGCATCGCTTGGCGCCTCTAACGCAGCAGCTCCGCAACGTGCTGAAACCAGGAGACCAGGGGCGCTGGGAGGAAAATGCCGGCGGCCAGCACCAGTCCCAGATGAGTGAACATCGGCACATACGACGCCCGAGCCGGCGCGCTGGCCCCATGCACCTCGCCAAATGCGAGACCGTTCAAGCGGTAGAGCAGTGCGCCTAGCGCTATTAGCAGTCCGAACCCCAGCACTACGGCAAGGACGGGGTGGCGCGCAAAGGTAGAGGTCAGGATCAGAAATTCGCTCATGAAGATGCCCATGGGCGGCAGGCCGACGATCGTGATCACGCCCAGAATCAGGCCCCAACCCAAGACGGGGTGCGAAACGGTGAGGCCGCCAATGTCGTCCATCTTCTGGGTGCCCTTGACTTGCGCAATATGACCGACGGAGAAGAAAATCGCGGACTTGGTGAGGCTGTGCATGATCATGTGCAGCAAGCCCGCGAAGTTGGCGAGCGGCCCGCCCATCCCAAAGGCGAAGCTGATGATTCCCATGTGTTCGATGGAGGAATAGGCGAACATCCGCTTGATGTCGTCGCGGCGGTACAACATGAACGAGGCGAACACTACGGAAACCAGCCCCAGGCTGACCATCAGAGGCCCAGGTGCCAGCGCACCCGCATTGGCGGACATCACCATTTTGAAGCGCAGCAGCGCAAACAGTGCGACATTGAGGAGCAATCCCGAAAGCACCGCTGAGATGGGCGTGGGACCCTCCGCGTGCGCGTCGGGCAGCCATGCGTGCAAGGGGGCGAGACCCACTTTCGTGCCATAGCCCAACAGCAGGAAAACGAACGCGAGGTTGAGCAACGCCGGATCGAAGGCCCAGGCCCGCTGCACCAGCACGCTCCAGGCCATCGCCTCCAAACCCTCTCCAATCACCGTGCTGGATGCGAGATAGACGAGGATCGTCCCGAAAAGCGCGAGCGCGATGCCGACGCTGCCCAGGATGAAATACTTCCATGCCGCCTCAAGCGCCTCATGAGTCCGATAGATGCCCACCATCAGGACCGTGGTGAGCGTCGCCAATTCCACGGCCACCCACATCAATCCCACGTTGTTCGCGAGCAACGCCAGGTTCATGGCGAACATGAGGGTCTGATACATGGCGTGATAGAAACGCAGGTAGACGTGCGTCAGGCGGCCGGTCTCAAGCTCGTGCGCAATGTAACTTCCGCTGAACACGCTGGTGGTAAAGCCCACGAAGGTATTGAGCACGATGAACACGACGTTCACGTCGTCTACGATTAGGAACAGACCGGGCTCCGGGCGCACGAAGAAAAGTGCGATCGCGCAGAGCAGCGTCAGGAGGGTGCCCAAGACGTTGAGCCGCGCTGTGGTTCGATCGTCCGGCAGGAACGCCAGCAACACGGCACTCACCACCGGTATGACAAGGATCGCCCCGACGACCAGCGCTCCCGGGTCACTCATGGCCGTTCCCCGCGGAAGCGATCAAGCGCGTATATGTCTACCGAATCGAAACGCTCCGTGATACGGAACAGGAAGATCCCAATCACAATCAGCGCGATGAGAATCGAAAAGGCGACGCTGATTTCGACGACGAGCGGCATGCCCTTGGCGCCGGTCGCGGCGAGGATGAGCCCGTTCTCAATCGACATGAAGCCGATCACCTGGCCTACCGCGTTGCGGCGCGACACCATCATTAGCAGGCCGAGGAGAATGACGGACAGGGCGAAGGCAAGATCCTCGCGCACGAGCGTGCCCTCCGCGGAGGTAATCGGCAGCATGACCAGGATCGACAACGCCACAAGACCGATGCCGACCAGCATGGTCTTGCCGATGCCGACCACGGTCTCGATGTCGCGATGGATCCCCAGCCGCACGATGATGCGGTGAAGCACCACCGGGATCACGATCGCCTTGACAATGAGCGCGATCGCGGCGGTGATGTACAGATGAGGCGCGCTCTGGATATGCGCCTGCCACGCCACCGACACGGAGACCACGAACGCGTGCAGGGCGAATGTATTGAGCAGGCTGAACATGCGATCCTGGTAGAGCAACATGAAGCTCACGAGCACCAGGCCGCCGGCGAAAAGATGCGCGAGATCCAGCGCGAAGCGATCCATCACACGTTTCGCGAAACGAAGAGCAGCAACGCCGCCAGCAGGCCGAGCATGAGCGCCGCACCGAGGAAGTCCGGGACACGGAAGACCCGCATCTTGGCGACGGCCGTCTCGAAGACAGCCAGCAGGAATCCGCCAACCGCCAGCTTGATCACGTAGACCGGCAGGCTGACAGCGTAGGCAGCCAAATCCTGATCGGCGTTGGCCACGCCCCATGGGATAAACGCGCAGCCGATAACGGAGAGGTAGAGCAGCAGCTTGAGCGAGGCCGCCGCTTCGATCACGGCAAGATGGCGTCCGGAGTATTCGAGGATCATTGCTTCGTGCACCATGGTGAGCTCGAGGTGCGTCGCGGGATTGTCGACGGGAATCCGCGCGTTCTCGGCAATGGCCACCATCACCAAGCCAACGAGCGCCATGGCCAGCGATACGCGCAGCCCAACGTCCGGTCCCTGCATGAACGTCGCCACGGCCGAGAGCTGGGTCGAGCCGGCCAAAAGCGAGAGCGTGAATGCAATCATCAGCAGCGCCGGTTCGGCCAGCGAAGCGATCATCATTTCCCGGCTCGAGCCGATCCCGCCGAAGCTCGTGCCTACGTCGAGCCCCGCCAACGCGAGCATGAAGCGCGCGCTGCCCAGAAGCGCAACGATCGCGATCAAGTCCCCCGCCGGGCTGAACGCGAGGCCGGTGGCAAACGTCGGCACCAGCGCCGCCGCCACCCAGGTCGTGGCGAAGATCACGTAGGGCGCAACTCGAAAGACCCAGGAGGCGTTGTCCGCCAAAACAACGTCCTTGCGCAGCAACTTGTGCAGATCACGGTAGGGCTGGATGAGATCGGGGCCCTGGCGGCGCAACAGGCGCGCCTTGACCTTGCGCACATATCCGGTGAGCAGCGGTGCAAGCAACAGGACCAGAAGCAACTGGCCGAGTTGAACGAGAGCGTCCTGGATTATTGCCATACGGCCAGTATCACCAAAAGCGCCACCAACGCGCCCGACACTAGCGTTAGGTAGCCGCGGATCGTTAGGAACTGCATCCGGTTGAGGAAGTCGGCGGTTACGCCGACGACCTTGGCAATGGGCGCATATAGGGCGTCCCACAAGAGGTCGTGGAGATGGACATGCATTCGCGCGGGACGCGCATCGCCGGGCGGCGGCATGTGGATTTCCTCCCGGGCACGGAACACCGCTGTTCCAAATACGCGTCGAATCGGTTGCGCGAAGCTGCCTGCCGTGTATTGCGTCGCAGGACTCGCATCGGGGAATCCGCAGTCCCAGGGGGCGGAGCGCCGGATCGCATGCGACGCCCAACGATGAATGACGTAGGCCGCAAGGCTCGCCGCGACAGCGATGAGAACGAACAGCAGCAGGCCGTTGTAGGAGCTGCGGCTCTCGGCGATGGGGACGATGGTAAACCACGCGAACGTGGCTTGAGGCGGCATCTGCGCGCTTACGAGCCCCTGGACGACTGGAGCGAGCGCGTCGATGAAATAGCCTGGCAGGACGCCGGCGGCAAGACAGAGGAAGGCCAGCGCGAACATCGCCGTCAGCGAAAACGTGTCGGTTTCCCGCGCATCTTGCGCCACACCCGATCGCGGCCGGCCGAGAAACGTGATTCCGAATGCCTTGACGAAGCAGGCGGCCGCCAGAGCTGCAGACAGTGCGAGCAGGCCGCCGACGGCAGGCACCAGAAACTTCAGCAGCCACTGCGGCAGCTGAGCGCTCACCAGGATCGCCTGGAAGGTGAGCCACTCCGAGACAAAGCCATTGAAGGGCGGAAGCGCGGAGATCGCCACCGAGCCAATGAGGAAGGCAAAGGCGGTGAAAGGCATACCATGGATCAGTCCACCGAGCCGCTCCATGTTGCGCTCACCCGTGGCGGTGAGAACCGCGCCGGATCCAAAGAAGAGCAAACTCTTGAACACCGAATGATTGAAGACGTGAAACAGCGCCGCGGTCGTGGCCAACGCCGCCGGCCCCCGCATGTCGTTGGCAGCGAACGCCAGTCCAAGACCGAGACCGATGAATATGATGCCGATGTTCTCGACCGTGTGATAAGCGAGCAGGCGCTTGAGATCATGCTCCATCAGCGCGTGCAGCACGCCCAGAACGGCGCTGGCGCCGCCGAAGAGGAGCACCACGCCACCCGACCACCACGCGGGCGGCCCCATCAGGTCGAACACGATGCGAACGAAGCCGTACACCGCGACCTTGGTCATCACGCCGCTCATGAGGGCGGACACGTGGCTTGGCGCAGCCGGATGCGCGAGCGGCAACCAGACGTGAAGTGGCACAAGCCCGGCCTTGGAGCCCGCGCCGAGCAGCGTCAGGGCGAGAACCGCCGAGGCAACGGTGCTGGATAGCTGGGTATGACGGATCGTGTCGAAGGCGTAACCGCCGTCCGGACCGGCCAGTAGACCAAAGCTCAACAGCAGCGACAGCGTACCGAGGCTCGCCATCAGAAGGTAGATGTAGCCGGCTCGCGCGTTGCCGGCCTGACGATGATGAGCCATGACCAGCGCCCAGGACGTGAGCGACATGAATTCCCACGTCGACAGAAAAGTGAACGCGTCGTCGGCAAGCACGACCAAATTCATGCCGGCGAGAAAGGCAGGGAAGAACGGTAGTACCCGACCCGGTTCCGCTTCATGCCGCCCGTACCCCAGGCCGTACAGGCTGGCCATCGTGCCGCCGAGGTTTACGACAACGAGAAACGCCGCCGCCAGCGGGTCGAGCCGGAAATGCGCGCCTAGCCAGGGCAATCCGATCGGCAAGCGCAGCGTTTGCGCCAGGCCCGCGTCCGTCAAGAGAGCCCAGGCGACCGTTGCCAGGGCGATGGTCGAAGCGACGAGCGCGATCGCGTAGACGAAAATCCTCGTCCAGGCGCGACGCACGCCCGCGACCGCCGCTGGGGCGGTTGCCAGCAGTGCCGCGATGCACCAAAACAATACCTCTACCGCCATGAAGCGTTGCCTCGCTTGCCCTTGACGTCGAACAGGGAGCGCATTACATGCGCCTGGACATCAGCGCGTCTTTAGCCGAATGCCTCGTCCGCCCTTCTCGCTCACGGCACCTTCGTTGATGAGCTCGACGCCCGCCGCCTCGAGAGCAGCGATGAGTTTCATCAACGAGTCCACATTGCCGCGAATCACGCCCTCACTTGCCTCCATTCTTTGAATCGTTGGCAGAGACAGCCCGGAAGCTGCGGCCAAGTCACGTTGGTCCATCCCGACGAGCGCTCGAGCCGCCCGCAGTTGCGCGGCAGTAATCATGCTTAGCCTTTTGATTTTAATGCACTACACATGACAAGTTAATGTTAAAACTTCTTTTACGACAGCGCAACTGGACGAGCTCGACCGTCGTGCACGTCGAGTTCGGATTGATCGACGCTGCCGAGAGAGTGAATCCGATTCATGCAGCAACGCGAAACCGAGATCGTCAACACGCTGGGACTAAATGCGCCGGCGCGCGTCAAACTTTCCTAGCTCGCCTCGAAGTACCAGTGCGAGATCTCGCTGGGGCGTAGCGGGCGCAAGGTCAACGTCAAGAGCTTGATGGGTGTGATGATGCTGGCAGCGGGCAACGGGAGCCGCGTCGTGCTCGAAACCGACGGTCCGGATGAGACCGAAGCGCTCGACGCGATCGTCGCGCTGATCGGGGACTATTTCGGGGAAGAAGAGTGACGCAAAGCGGCTAAGGATCGTCGGCGCCCCCCGTGCCAATATGAACAGCGACACCTACCCTTGAGAGTTTAGTGAACGATGAGGTAGATATGACGATCCACCACCAATTCAGGGCCACGATGGACGCAGCGATCCGTTTGGTCGATCCGCCGGCCGCATTCGCCTGCGCTGCCCCCCGCAGCCCGGATCAACCCACCATCCAGGGAGACAGCTACCGCAACGATACAAACCTGCACAGTAAATTCCTGAAGTCCGGTGTCGCGAAGTCATTGACACGTTCCGTTCGTTTGCCATCATTACGCGAGTCTCGCTCCGCAAGTATTAGCCGGACCGTGGCGAGTACCGCCGCCCCGCGGTACTCGCCCTCGAACGCCATCTCCAAGATTGGTTCGCAATCCAGGGCATATGCTGATTGGGGCTAATGTCGATAATTATTCCTTGGCGCCGATTGTGGCTAATGCCAATATCTTTTCCTAGACATCGAGGCGCTCATGTACGAACGCATACTGATCGCGGTCGATGGCAGTAATACTTCCGAGCTCGCAATGCAGGAAGCGGTCAAGCTCGCCACTGGACACCCATCTCAACTACGGATCGTCCATGTGGTCGATGTCAAAATGCGTTTCGGCGAAGCTTCGGACTTCGCAAATAAAGGCGATCTCGAGAAGGCCCTAGTGGAGTCGGGAAAGCAGGTCCTGCAAAAGGCGGCTGCCGCGACCGCTGGCAATGTCGGAATCAAAGTGGCAACGAAGTTGTTGGAAATTGAAGATTTCAGCCAGAGGGTCGCTGAAATGATCGTGGGCGAGGCCACGGCCTGGCCGGCCGAACTGGTTGTGCTCGGCACCCACGGACGCCGAGGCCTCAACCACCTGTTCCTTCGCGGGGTGGCGGAGGGAATCGTCCGAATCTCGCCGGTTCCGGTATTGGTGATTCCTGGGAAGTAGCCTACCTCTCAACCTTTTCGAGCATCTGGCACCGGCACGTTGGGTCTTGTACAACGCCGAGGTGACTCCGGGGTGCACGAGAAACTCGCTAAGAGGCTTGATACGTAGATGCGACTCCTTCTCCTCCAGCATGGCGACGCACTCGCTGAGTCGGTTGATCCGCTGCGGCCACTGTCCTTACGAGGCCGCAGCGACGTCGAACGCATGACCGAGTTCGCCGCTCGTGCCGGAGTGCGCGTGCGGCGTGTGTGCGAAAGCGGCAAGCTACGCGCAAAACAGACTGCAGAGATCGGCGCGGCCCGATTAGCGCCGGGCGTGCCGATTGAAACGATGCCTGGCCTTAATCCCAACGATCCGGTCGAGCCCTGGGTAGAAATCGTTAATGGCTGGACCGACGACATGCTGCTCGTCGGTCACATGCCGTTTCTCGGTCGATTCGCCGCACGGCTGCTCGCACCCTGCGCACCGGCATTCCTCGCGTTCATACCCGGCAGCCTCGCGTTTGTCGAGCGCGGACCCGACGCATGGTCGCTGTCCTGGATGCTGCGTCCGGAACTGCTTGCGTAAGGCACCAGGCACCGCGAAAGGTGGCATAGGTGCTTGACTAATGGCGCGCCGGCGGGATTCGGTCCCACGATCCTTTGGTTCGCAACCAAAGTTGCGATGTCAGAAAATTCCGCAAAAACAAAAACTTAACTGCTATGCGCTGTCCCACAAACGGCGCATAGCACCGCTTGTGGGACAGCGCTTTCTTTTACGGCGTTCTAACTCATTGATTATTGGCGCGCCCGGCGCGTGTCAATGGGAATGAGACACCGAGTGGAAATAATTTAGAGTACAGACGTGACCTGTTTCTTGGGCGACGGTTCCGTTCTCGGTGGGTTGATCCAGGCCGCCGTCGGCAACTGCGCCGGTTGCGGGACGACACCCTTGAATTGCTTGGGGTGGCGGGCGAATGCGGCATCCAAGGCGGCGGCGCGCTGTTTGTGAACATCGGCGGCGCGGCCGTAATGAAGGGTCTCTGGGGTAATGAAGCCGATGCCGCTTTCGCGGTGTTCGGTGTTGTACCAGTCAAAGAAGCGCTGGCAATGGGTGCGCGCATCCTCGATGGAGCCAAAGCGCTTGGGCAAGTCGGGCCGGTACTTCATGGTCCGAAACTGCGCTTCGGAGAATGGGTTGTCGTCGGAAACGTGCGGCCCGCTGTGGGTCTTGGGGTCCCCGTAACCCACCTATGGACCCACACCCGGGCTCGGAGAATGCGCCCGGGCAAAATCGCCCCTGGAACCCGCTTTCGCTCGTAGGCGTAGGGGGTGGTAGCGCGCCCGAGGGCGGGAAAATCGCCCCTAGCCCCGTTTTACCGCGTCCAATCGCCCGATTTTCGCCCTGGGGGCGTGCGTCGCGCATCGCGCGCAGTATCGTTGCAAGATGCCTCCCGGCTCAGCCCAACTCGAAACCGCGCAGCCCAGCGCTCTCGATCATATTGTCGAACGCATCCGTTCCCAACAACGGCTGGGGCGCGAAGTACCCGGCTTCGACCCTGACAATGGAAATGAAAAGGCGCGCTTCCTTTTTCTTCTCGAAGCACCCGGCCCAATGGCCGTAAAGAGCGGAATCATTTCGCTAAAAAACAACGACCAATCGGCTCGAAATTTCTCCAAGCAGCTTCATGCTGCCGGAGTCGAACCCCAAGACATTGCATTATGGAATGTTGTTCCGTGGTATCTCGGCACGGCTCAACAGACCAACATCCGAGCCGCTGCCGGTCACGATGTCAGGCAGGCTCTTCTTTACTTGACCGAGGTCGTTAAGGCGATCCCAAAACTTAATTGCATCGTTCTCGTTGGCGGTGCAGCACGACGGGCGCACATTTGGCTATCGCAGCAGACAACCGCGCGCATCCTTAGCTGCTACCACCCATCGCCAAAGGTTCAAAACGCCGTACCCGGCGCAGCAGAGGAAAATATCGCTATTTTTCAGTACATGCTCGCAACGTCGAAATGATCGCGGTCGGCCACACCTTTGTCCCCACGCCGTAGCCACCCCTGCCAGGGCGCGGGGCCGCCTGACGTGCGTCACTTCCATCGGCCGGCATTACGCGGAGAATCTTGGTCGAGTGATCCCCTCGGCACTGTTGCGGCCTAACGAGTCAGAAGCTATCGCCATGCCGATCACGTTCTTAGCATTGCTCGTCGGCTGCGGGTTGCTCGGCGCCTGCGGCCCGACTCCACGCTCCACAACCACCCCGTGCGATCATGCTGAATCTGCCTGCGAAGAATCGACCAACGCATTGGCATCCGCGATCGGCCCCATTGAGCCGAGCGCGGGTTCCCCGGCGCGGCGTCACCGGTCTGCCCAGGCGGCCGGGGTGCGCCGTAGGCGGTGCAGCGTGACTTCGGCAGGACAGTTTAAGCGTGCATCGACAATGCAGGTCCCGGCTCCTGCCGACGTGTACCCGACCATCTGCTGATATCGCCACGGTCCGCGGGCCATGCGCCGCGGGGCGTCGGAATCGGTCAACAGCGGTATGCCGCCCGGCAGGCAGATCTGGCCACCATGGGTATGGCCGCACAACATCAGCCGGAAGTCGGTATGTGCGGCGCGCCGGTAGGTCTCGGGCGTGTGCGACAGCAGGATCGAAACTTCCTGTTGCGGAATGCCATGCGCCGCTTTATGGAAATTCTCCACCCGGTAATAGTGTGCATCGTCGATGCCGGCGATATGGATGGCCGCTCCCGCGCGTTCGATCCGCACTGACTCGTTGAGCAGCACGCGGTACCCCATCGCCTCCATCCGCGGAACCATGCGTATGGTGTCGTGATTTCCGAGCACGGCGTACACGGGCCCACGCAGATGCGCGCGCAGACGTTCGAGGCCCGAAAGTGTGGCCTCGAACGGACCAAATGTGCGCGCTCGGTAGTCTCCCGTGAGCACGCACAGGTCGTAGTCGAGCGATTGGACGCGTTCCACGAGCGCGGGCACGAAGCGCTCGCTCATGTCCACATGCAGGTCCGATAGGTGGAGCAGCGTGAAGCCCTCGAATACCTGGGGCAAATCGGCCAGTAGCACCTCATTGCGGCGAACATCGATCGCGAGGGCATTGCGCCGGGCTCTGCCGTTCAGTCCGGCGAGCCGAAGGCAGCCGCGAATGAGCGCGTGCAGCGAAACCCAGTTCTCGATGTGAAGAAAATGCGTGCCGCGCCGAAAGATGTGCGATTCGTAGTCGCGTTCGAGCCCGAGCCGCTGGCGCAGATGCAGGCGCCCAAGACGCGGCTCCAGGGCCGCAAGTGCGATCATCTCCTCGTGGCTGACGTCGGAAGGTTCCATCGGCGCGTTGGTGTATAGGCCGGAATCCGGGCTTCGCGTTCGGCGCCGTTCCGTAGCCGTGGGAGTCTATACCGCAGCAACTGTCGATCAGGCTCGCGAATCCAACCCGTTCATACCGGAATTCCTTCCCGCGCACGGCTGCGCGTCCTGGGAGAGGGAACCGGGCGCGGATGAAATGTAACGACCGGCGCCGCTTGCGGCCCAGTTCCAGCCGCGGATTTCACTTAAGAGCCTGCGGTGGAATCGGGATAATTGTCGCCCGCAAATGGCACTCAATCGAGTTCACCGGTGATGTAGTGCTCGAGCTGTTGAATGATGAATTTCTGCTCGGAGATAATGTCTTTGACCAGGTCGCCGATGGAAATGAGGCCGATGAGCTTGCCCTTGTCGATGACGGGGAAGTGCCGCAGCCGGTGTTCCGTCATCAGCGCCATGCATTCCTTGCTCGTGAAATCGGGAAGCACATACATCACCGAGGTCGTCATGATGTCGCGCACGGCCGTGTCTTTCGATGACCGCGCCATCAGCACGATTTTCCGTGCGTAATCGCGTTCAGTGATAATTCCGACGACCTTTTCGCTTTCCAGGACCATCAGTGCGCCGATGTTTTTCTCTGCCATCAGCTTGACGGCGTCGAACACCGACGCTGTGGGCGTGATCGTATAGACGGTGTGGTCGGGCTTCGAATTGAGGATGTGGGCTAGGATTGTCATCGCGCTCGGTGTCGACAAGACACCACTCCATGTACGCTCTGGGCCGATCGCCTTGCCGAGCGCAGGTCCAATTCAGGGGCCTCGGCAGGCGTCTCGAGGTCGCCACCCTGGACAGTACACCAGCACACCCGCCGGGCGCGGCCTACGCCGCTGGACGGCAGTCCCAACATTGGGCTTCTGGGCGCTTTGTTATTTCCGCTGCCTCACCTGGCCCCAAATTTGCGCTGAATAAACCGGCCCGGTTCTTTGGCAATGCGCAGCGATGCAAAAACGGGGGCTTTCCGAGGTCTATGGATTGATCGAAATGACATACGTCATTTACCTTCTAATTTGACGCGGCGTGTCGTTCGGTGTTGCCAATGGCGGGCACGGGTCTAAAAAGAGATCCCTTGACCGTTGCGCGACGGGAATCCTGCCATCGCCCCATGGCCTTGCAGTGAACCGGTCGACGGCGCTGTGTTTTTCAGCACCGTACGGTTTCGCCGAGACGTTCGGTGGCTGGCGCCGGCGGAAGCAATTTGAAGGAGGTCTCCATGGCAACGAAACCCGCATCGGTTCAATTCGACGAATCGGCGAGGCGTAGTACACAGTCGGAAGAAGCCCTCCAAAGTGAATCCGTACGTTGGTTGGCGGCACTGCCAAGCGAAGTGCGGCCACGCCGCCTGCCAATCGAGTACGCTCGCATCGCCAACGAACTGGCCCGCCTTTGGGGGACGCCGAAGAACTGCATTTCCTGCTTGAACGAATTGTTGATCGTCCGGCGCGGCACCAGGGCGGGATTTGCAACGGAGACCGCGCTCGAATTGGCCCATCTGAAGAACTACTACGAGACCGTGCTGCATCCGAGCACGCAGACGGTTTGGGACGAGATCGTCGCTCGGCCAAACGATTGACGGAGCGCACGGGCCCATGGCCTACATCCCGCGCACACCCATTGACGCAGGCATTTCCCCGCAATATCCGACCGTCGTCGGAGGTTTTAGTGGTTGTCGGCGCTTATTGCGCGACGGGAATTCCGAGGAGTTGGAGTGCCTGGATCTGTAGTGCGCTGAGGTTAGATTCGAAGACCTGCACCGGAGTGCCGTAGGCGAGCAAGGTACACGACTCCTCGATCGGCATTCGCTTGATCCTCCAACCTCCTCGTCCGGATCTGACCTGGAGGTTTTTTTCCGTGCGTCATTTCGCGGCCATCGAACTATTGATAACGGCCTTAATCAATACTACGGCGTGCCGCGAATTCCCCGCTTTAGGGGGCTTCCCGGAGAGGGTGGGATTCGAACCCACGGCTGGGTTGCCCCATCGCCTGATTTCGAGCCCGGTTACGAAACCAGCCCGCGGACAGAATTAACCAAATACCGTCGCACGAATTCCGAATTTGACCAGCACCGCTGACGGTTCCAGACCTACCTACACGGCCTGCGCCGCCGCGGCACTCTCCAGGAACCAGCCGATGAAGGCAATCCATAGTCCTCCTACGAGGTTGCCTCCCAGCATTTGCCAGACACCGACCATGATGAACAGGAACCCAAATCCACGGCCTACGCTCGTAGCGATCAGGGTCGCCCGCTGCAGATCGTGGGTGACGGCCCAGACAGCGGCGCGAAATACCCGGCCGCCATCAAGCGGATAGCCGGGGATCAAGTTGAATGCTCCCAGCGCCAGATTGATGAATGCCAGATACTTGGCAAGCCCGTACAAGGGTTGGATTCCGCCAGCCACCTTTTGCAAGGCGTAGAAGATGGCTGCGAGTGCAAAGCTCACCAGCGGCCCGGCAATCGCGATGCGAAACTCCGCGCTGGCGCTGGGTGACTCGGCACCGATATGGGCGACGCCACCAAACATGAACAGCGTGATGCTGCGGACCGGAATTTTGTACACAAGCGCGACCGCCGAATGACCCAACTCGTGCAGCAGTACGCTGACGAAGTACAGAACGGACGTCGCTACGCCAACGGCCCAGTACAGCGATGGGTCCCAGTCAGGAAACTCGGCGGGAAAGTGGTTTGCCGTCAGCATCCAGGTCAACAACACGAAAATCAGAAACCACGAGTAGTCCAAGCGGACCGGGATGCCCGCTATGCGAACCAACGGAATGGTCTGTCGTGTCATTGCATTTTCCCGGCCACATCATAATCGCCGACGTGCGGGCGTTGATGCCCGAAATACGCTGCATGCGAGCACACGGTCGACATCACCCTTTCCATCCGGTCGTTATTGGGAACGCGCAGGTCGGTTGGCTATGAATGATGTCTTAAGTCTGGTCTAAGCCGTTTGCCCTAGAGTTTTCTGCAACGTACCAGAACAGCGCCGAGCGGGGGACAGATGCAGAAAACTGGATTCCTGCATATGGCCGCCTCGATCGGTGCTGGTGTCGTTGTGGGCAAATTGATGCCCCGCGACTTTCAGTCCCTCAATCCCGTCGGGCGAGGAGGACGGACGATTGTCAACGCGGAAGACTCCGTCGAACAGTTCTCGAGCCGTTTCAATTGGCAGTCATCGCCGGTTGTTATTCACGCTTCGCCCAACCGTCGCCGTGGGCATCATCGATACGGATATTTTGTTCGCGACGATTCACGCTTGAAAGAAATGACAACATGCAACATCCCCTAACACTGCGCCCGGAACCTACCGGGCGGCTTCGTGGTCTGAATTTCCACACATAGGAGTACTGCAACATGGCCACGAAAGACCCTTTCGACCAATCCAGCACCGTCAGCGGTTAGATCGCCTCTCCCGCATATTGGCGCACGTGCTCGGAATTAACATAGGTCCCGCCCGCCCGGCGGTTGCGCAAGTGGGAGAGGCGGGCGAGCTGCTGATCGTAGCCGTGCTGGGATATCTGAAAGCATGCGCCCCGTTTGCCGATAGCACGACCCGCAATCGCCAAGCCCTCGCTGTCGTGACTCTGTGCGACCAGCTTGCGGCTGATGACCAGTCGGAGCTGGCGGCAATCGCGGGCCGTGTACTAGGCACTCCGCACGATCCCTTGGAAGCCTTCGATAGTCCGCTGGCGCGGAATCTGTCGCTGACCGATTAGAACGCCCCCACAGTTCGAAGACGCGGCGCGCCAGCTCGCTGGCCGTGTTCGCGCGGGTGATATCGCACATATCGTACGTGACGCCAGCAGCGCCCAGCCGATCCTTGAACGTGTCCGCGTTCTCTCCGGGGTGATCTGGTTTCTTGTGCAATTTGTAGCGGTTTGCCGCAATCGCGCCTTGCGTGGCGAGCAAGGAAGGAGCCGCATCGTCGGACTTGAAGGGGGTGCTTGATTCATCGCGCCGTTTTCGGCTCCACCGTGCCGTGAGAGCCTCTCACAATTCCCACGTCTAGTTAGTGCACACTATCCCGCATACATTTTAATTTTGGTGCTGCTGAGACGAATCGAACGTCCGACCTACTGATTACGAATCAGGCAGTCAACGCTCTGTTTTCAGAGACAAAGTCAAACAATGTGTCCCAAACTCGCCCCCGTTTAACCCTCTCGAGACCCGCATAAAGCCGTGGTAGCCGGAGTTGTTTGGGACAGCTGTTTGGGACAGATACATCTGACAAACTGGTCGGCTGCACGAGAGACACGAGGGTGCTACGACGCTTGTGGACTGCGCGCTGGAAACAGGTGGCTGCCGCCAAGTCTTTGGAATTGACCTGGTACGAACGATCCCGTCGCATCGGTCCGGCTGAGTAGATTTTCGAATACGTACGCGTAGATATCGACGCCGCTCACGAGTCCTATGGGATCGGGTTGCACATATGTCCGTTCCGAAACGAGTTCGTCGTAGTTGCGCCTTACCCCCAGATGCGGCTGGGGCAATTCGACGAGATCGTTCACGCTGCCAGCAAGGTACAGCGCTGGATCCTGGCAAGTTCGTCCCTCATGGACTCGCGAACGACTGCGGTATCGTAGTTGGCCTGGCCGCGAAGCCACCAGCCATCGCTCAGTCCGAAGTACCTGCACAGCCTCAGATCCGTATCTGCCGTGATCGCGCGCTTTCCAGCGACGATGTCGCCGATTCGTTGGGGCGGGACTCCGATGTCCTTCGCGAGGCGGTACTTCGTAAGGCCAAGTGGCTTCAAGAACTCTTCCTCCAGCATTTCTCCGGGAGAAACCGGGGCAACCGTACGCATGCTCAATTTCCTTCAGTGGTAATCGACGATTTCAACGTCTTTGGGTCCGTCCGCGGTCCAAACGAAACATACGCGCCACTGATCGTTGATGCGTATGCTGTGCTGCCCCTTCCGCTTGCCCTTCAACGCCTCCAAATGATTGCCGGGCGGCACACGCAAGTCATCCAGAACCGCCGACCAGTCGAGCTGTTCAAGCTTTCGAAGGGCCGGCCGCTCGACGCTGATCCAACGACGGACACGTCGCCCCAGAAACAGGGCCTGCGTGTCCTTGCACTTGAAGCCTTTGATCGACATTCGAAATATTAACGGAGGCCGTTATTAACGTCAAGCGTTAAGCCGCGACCAGGCTTACTGGGCTCAAGCGCCGGATGGCATTGGAGTCGGGAAAAGTCGGAGGCAAGGCGTCCACGGAATCGAAGATTGCCGCGGCGCGGCGCACCGGCAAATTTAGGTGGCAGGCCGAAGAGAGCGAAGGACTTGCGGCCCGCGTAGCCGGCAGGATTGCGCCAATCTGTCCGCCCTTCCCCTTTTCAGATCGCGGGAAGCGTGCCGCGCCCCCTGGCCTTTGGCCTCGCGGGACGTCCGCATTTAAACCCATTGTCGACATCAGCCTGTCACGCCGACAACAGACCTACTTTCGCGCTGTCGATCCGCTGCAGACACACAGTAACGCGCAAAGCCGACCTTCGCGGCCGGGGGAGCGGTCACTCAAGACAGCAACTGAGTAGCGGTCCCTAGCAGCGTGCTCACGCAATCGGCTCGATCGGCGTTTCGACTCTAAGTCGTCCTTCCACCGCCTCCGCAGCGTCAAGACAAAGGTCCTCCCGAAAGCGTTGACCCGTGAGTAGCACCCCGATCGGCAGTCCAGTAGTGTCATCCCGACCAGCAGGCACGCAGGCCGAGGGCAGCCCCAACAAATTAGCAGGAAAGCACGGGCGCACCATCTCCTTGGCGGCCATCGCGCCTGCGGGCGTTGCCGCGTCGGAACCTTGCTCGAATGGCAGCTGTGTACAGGTTGGCGTCAGCACCAGCGGGTGCTCGGCCATGAACTGCGACCAGGCCCGCCCCAGTCCGTCGCGCAGTATCAGCAGCTGTGACATCTCGGCCACGCTGGACAACGGCTGCACTGGGGCGCTGACCGCCGCCCAAAGGGCCTTGCCACCTTCACCTATCATCGGCAGTATCTTGTCCATCACCGACGCAAAGTCACCCACTACCAGCCGCCAAAAGGTGGCCACGACCTCCTCATAGCGCGGAGGACAAACGTCTACCACGTCGTATCCGGCGTTGGCCAGGGCGTCAGCGGCGCGGCGCACCACGCCCGAGACGACAGGGTCGCAACTGCCACCCGGTGGCGCTGCTACTACCGCGACCCGAATGGGCCTTCCCAATGCAGGCCCGACTAGCGGCGCGCTGATCGACCAAGGGTCGCGTGGATGCGCCCCCATCAAAACCTGCAGGCCCAGTCGCACGTCCGCCACGCGACGCGCCATCGGGCCTACCACGAGCATCAGCTGTAACGCCAACAGGTGGTCCTCGACCGGCACGAACCCGGCGTCAGGCACACGCCCGGCCGATGGGCGGATCGACGCAATGCCGCAAAAATTGGCCGGGACGCGCAGCGAGCCGCCTAAGTCGTTGCCCAGGCCGACCGGGCTCATGCCGGTCGCCAATGCCACCGCCTCGCCGCCGCTCGAGCCGCCTGCTGTGCGCTGCAATTTCCAGGGGTTGCGCGTCACGCCATATAGCGAGCTGTCGGTGCTATGGCGCAGCCCCATGTCGGGCAGGTTGGTGCGTCCAATCGGGATCGCGCCGGCCGCGCGCATGCGCTGCACCACCGGCGCGTCCAACGGCACCACCGCACCGGCCAACGCCGGGGAACCCCAGGTGGTGGGCAGCCCCGCCATGTCGATGCACTCTTTGATTGTGAACGGCACCCCGTGCAATGGCCCCAATGGCTTACCAAGGGCCACCGCCTGATCGGCCAACGCGGCACCCGCTCGCGCTGCATCGGCCAGTACGCGCACGATTGCATTGACCTTCGGGTTAACCGCATCGATGCGAGCCAGATGGGCCTCAATGACTTCCTTTGAGGTGACCTCCTTGCTTGCAATCAGTTGTGCCAACTCGCTTGCGGACCTTTGCCAAAGCTGGACCATGGGACCTCCTACCAAAGATCTGACAAGTGGATGACGACCAACCGAGCTGCGACCACGCCGCCCCATCTCGCCTTTGCTATGGGCACCGGCGATCGGTTCGGTTCGCTTTGTCGCTCCCAGTAAAAGAATCGGAAGGCAAAAAAGATCAACCTAGTCCAATTGCGCTTAGCAGTATTGACGCGCATCGTTGGAGCGTACCGCGAAGATCAGGCCGAGCCTGGAGACTTTCGCTCAGCAAGTGCTCGGCCGATCCGATTCATAAAGACTTATTTAATTGGCACCATCAAATGTTGATACGGTGTGCCTGCCCACATCACGTACGGAGCTCCAGTGTCAGGGTCCGCGCTCTTCGGATATGAGTCATAAAAGGCGGTATCTGCTCCCACAACCATTACGTGTGGCCCAGTCTTAATCCAGTGATTCTCGGCGCTAGGTTTCATCGCATATGGATCAGTATTGCTCGCGTCGGTACCCCCCGCAAGCATGTACATAAAGCCAACCGAACCGGCGGGGGGATCCTTGTGACCAATCCACGCACCCGCCCATGCCATTGACGCCTTGTCCATACACATTGCA
>Ga0181523_10002107_pt1 | contig 19968 bp, 21 predicted proteins | sample PEATcosm2014_Bin_43_FD_119752 | JGI IMG/M metagenome (GOLD analysis project Ga0181523, IMG submission 119752) | Peatland microbial communities from MTU Mesocosm Facility, Houghton, MI, USA - PEATcosm2014_Bin05_30_metaG | ecosystem: Environmental > Terrestrial > Soil > Wetlands > Peat | place...
AGTATCGAGGGTGCAAGTTCGATCAAGACAAGGGTCCAGAAGTATAGGGTCAGCGCTGTGGAAATTCTAGCACGGTGGGGAGGGGGAGAGCAGCGGCACAATCGAAGTCGGTTAGGGATCGCTTCAGCGTGAAATCGCGTGTTTACGTCAACTTCATCGTTCGAGCCCTGACTTGCCGCTCCGTATCAAATAAATCGCGGATGTGCGTCATTCTCTCTGGGAAATATTGCCCCAGCCAATCTAGCCAAATGTCGATGGAGTTTCCAAATGGGTAGCATTCCAGAGAAGCGCCACTCTCCAACAACAATCTAACGAACGACGGATGGCCGGTGTGCGCTGCGAGGGAGAGAGCCGTGTCGCGATGATTGTTCCGTCTGTCAAGGTCGGCACCTTTTTCGATGAGCAGCCTTCCGATGCTTGTGTCGCCCTCCATTGCAGCGATCATCAGCAGAGTCCAAGAATACTGATTACAGAGATTAGGACTCAGCCCCGCCTCCAATTCCTTTCGGAGATGGACGATGTCGCCCCTCTTGATGACTCTGCTCGCCTCGTTGAAGGTCATCGCGCAGAACCTTCCTCGCTCCCTACGTCAGGAAATCGAGTTCAATTGTAATCGCGCTTCCGTGCCTGAGGGTCAGTTGGCGATAAATCCCGATTTCACTAACAACTGCATTCTTAAGAGCCGCCAGCCAATCTAAGCCCCAAAGCGAGAGCTCTTCACGTCTTCTGCCAGCGCCCCCGCCAGAGCCTTCCTAACCCCCTCCACTCCCTCCGCCATAGCAAACTTCAGCTTCTCAATCCCCTCGCCGGTCACCGCCGAAATCGGATAAAGCTTCAGCTTCTTGCGCGTCGCCCACTGCTTCAGTTTCTTGAGCTTCTCCGGATTCGCCACGTCGATCTTGTTCGCGACCATGAGAGTCGGCTTCGTTTCCAAGCCCGCGCCGAAACTCGCTAGCTCGCCCCGGATCACCTCGACGTCTTTCGCCACATCGTCCCGCCCGCTGCTGTCCGAGACATCCACCATATGCACCAGCAAACGCGTGCGCTCGATGTGCCGCAGAAATTGCGTGCCCAGGCCCGATCCGGTGTGCGCGCCTTCGATCAAGCCCGGAATGTCGGCAACCACGAAACTCGTTTCCTTCCCCTTGTCTCCCGCCAGCACAACACCAAGGTTAGGTTCCAGCGTGGTAAACGGATAATCGGCAACCTTCGGCCGAGCCGCCGAGATGCGCGAAATCAGCGTCGACTTGCCCACATTCGGATAGCCCACGAGGCCGACATCGGCGAGCAGCTTCAACTCCAGCCGGAAGTTGCGTTCTTCCCCCGGACGTCCTTCTTCGTGCTCGCGCGGCGCCTGATGCGTCGAAGTGGCAAACTGCGCGTTTCCGCGACCGCCGCGTCCACCACGTGCGATTACGACCCGTTCATCGGGACGCGAAAAATCGTAAACCTTCTCGCCCGTATCTTCGTCGTACACGATCGTGCCCACGGGCACCTTCAGCACAATCCCCTCGCCGTCGCGGCCCGTTTTCTTGGAGCCCTCGCCGTGCCGTCCGCGCTCGGCCGTGTATTCAGGATTGAACCGGAAATGCACCAGCGTATTATGGCGCTCGCTCGACTCCATCCAGATGTCGCCACCCCTGCCGCCGTCGCCGCCCGAAGGCCCGCCTCGCGGAACGAACTTCTCCCGCCGGAAGGCCATGCAGCCGTTGCCGCCGTCGCCCGCCTTCACTCGAATTTTGGCTTCATCGATGAACATGACGTGTGGCGCGGACGCTCTTGTCCGCGAAACGAAAAAGCCTCGACTCGAAGCCGAGGCTGGCAAGTTTCCCGTAGAAACACGGCTTGCCGCATCTCCGCAGATGGGGCGGTCTCCGTTCCTACGATAAGTCTACGACCTATTTCGCTTCAACCGCTTCGGGCTCGACCATCACAAACTTTCCCATCGACCCTTTGTCGATGAACTTGATGCGACCCGTGATCTTGGCGAAGAGCGTGTCGTCTTTGCCGCGGCCAACGTTCAACCCCGGCTTAACCCGCGTGCCGCGCTGGCGGACGATGATCGTGCCGCCCGGCACCAGTTGTCCGCCAAAAGCCTTGAAACCAAGCCGCTGCGCGTTTGAGTCGCGCCCGTTTCGTGAAGTGCCTTGTCCTTTTTTATGCGCCATAAAGTCAGTTCCCGGTTCTCAGTGGCCAGTTGCCATTAATTCCAATCCCAATTTCCGTCACAGCAAGCTAAATTGTCATCCTGACCCTGAGCTTATCGAAGGGCAAGGGCAAGGATCCGCTACTTCTTTTTCTTCTTCGCCGCTGCCTTCTTCGCCGGCGATTTCTTCGCGTGCGCGTGCGCTACGGGCTTCGTCGCCTTTTTCCCCGGCCGCTTCGAAGTTTTCACTTCTGATTCGCCCTCGTGCGCGTGCTTCACCTTCTTCTCCTTCTTCGGAAGCTCAGGCGCTTTGAACGACTGCCCATCGAAAGCAATCTCGGTGATGCGGACGGCGGTGTAGTCCTGCCGGTGTCCACGCAGTTTTTTGTATTGCTTCTTGCGCTTGTAGTGGAAGACGAGGATTTTGTCGCCCCGTCCCTGCTCGACAACTTCGCCACTTACACTCGCCCCCGACCCCGCAGGCACAACGCTGCCCGCCTCGGCCGAAACCGCCAGCACGTCGCTGAACTGAACCTTCCCGTCCTTGTCTTCCTGTGTTTCCATCCGGATCACGTCGCCCGGGGCCACCCGATACTGCTTTCCACCTGCGCGGATCACCGCGTACATAGACTCTCCTTATCCTCGTGTGGGAACGGGCCTTTGCCCCGTCCAAGCCGAGCACAGCTCGACCGATACCATACGTATGCTTGCTGTTTTCCCGCTGCGGCTTCTGACCGGAAACGCGGCGCGGCCCCAGAACGGGTCCGCAAGTACAGGCAAACTCATCCAGTCTATCGTGCGCTGTGGAAATCGGTCAAACGGAACTGGCCGGAAGCGAGTTCTTTCCGCTTAGCTCGATTCCGCGCAGTCGTCAATTCCAGTGGTGCGAGTGCCACCAAATTTTCTGAATGTCAAAGAGGACGCCGCGACACAGATAGATGGGTGTGTTTTCCTCGCCCATGCCAAAGCGCTGGAAGTGCTCAAACGCCTGAAACGACGTGCAGTTGTCGCGCACGTCGTCGAGGTTCCACTCGATCACGATCAGGTTCTTGTAGACCTGCGGCGGTGGACCCCAGTACCAGTGATTCTGGTGGCGGGAGTAAGCGCGTGGCAGGCCCAACTTGGGACCAAACAGATCAATCGCCCCCGCTTCGCCGTAGTTGCCGGCCCAGATGCCGGTCTGGGCGCGCTCGTCCGGTGGCAACGAGTTGTAGATGCCCGCGACCTCACTCGCCATCTCGGGCCATCCGAACTGGTCGGCGACCGCTTGCGGCAACAGCGACTCGTGGTGCACCTCGGACTTGGCGGGCTTGATACCGATGGCGGTTTGATAGGCGAGAAAGCGCTCGGGCGGCAGCATCCAGGTCATCAGCGGGACGAGGGGAAGCGACGCTAGCACGATGATGGCGACGACAGCGGCTCGTGCCCAGTTGGCCCGGTTCGCCAGCCACATTTCAAACACGACGGCGCCACCAGCCAGGACCATGGGATAGATCGGGAACACGTAGTAGTCTTTGCCGTGCGTGCCCTCCATCAAAACGAAGAAGACGACAAAGGTCACCCCCAGCACCCGCCACCGGCGGTCGCGCAGAAACCAGACTAGGCCCAAAAGCCACACCGGCAACAGGATCGGTTGCAGGGCGAGAATCTGCTGCTTGACGAACGCGACTGGGCCGAGCACGACGTTCTTGCCTTCACGGCGGACGTTGGCCAGGTCTTCGATGGTCGGAAAGTGATGCCGGATTTGCCAGACAATGTTCGGCAGAAAGAGCGCGACCGCGATCGCGCCGGCGATCCATATCCAAGGCCGCGCGAACTCGCGCCGATGCTGCGTTAAGAGCAGAGCAACGGTGAGCGCGAACCCGAAAGACAGCGTGGAGTGTTTATTCTCAAGCCCAAGTCCGGCGAGCACGCCAAACCACAGCCACAACCGCGAGTCTCCCGTACGCAAAATGCGAGCGACAACCCAAATGCAGCCCATCCAAAACAGCGGCTCGAAGGCATTCATGCTGAGGAAATTGTCCATTACCAGCACAGCGGGGCTAAGCAGAATGGCGAGGCCCGCCAGAAACTGCGCGTAACGTCCGCCGCCGAGTTCGCGGGCAATGAGCATGGTGAGCGCGATGAGTGCCGTGCCCGCGAGCGCGGGCAGAATGCGCAGCGCCGCCAGCGAACCGCCCATCCAGAGCGCGATTTTGGCGTATACGGCTATGAGCGGCGCGGCATCGACATAGCCCCAATCGAGATGACGGGCCATGTCGAGGTAATAAAGCTCGTCGCGAAAGTAGCCGTAGTGGCGGACGCTGGTGAAGACGTGCAACAGCAGTTTGGCTGTACAGAGGCCAATCAGAACGGCAACGGCAAGAGGCGGAAGCGCCGCACTGCGACGTTCCGGATCTAGCTGATCTTGTATCGGGTTAGCGGAGCCGGACTGCGCACTATCAGCAACAGCCATAAGCAGAGTTCCTCAGCCGAAACGCTTCTAAGATCGCTTCTCTGAGAATACTCTGAGAATGCTCTTTCGGAGCACCTCGGCCGAATCCAGCAAGATTCCGCCCGCGCGAACCTTCTCGACGAAGTGCTCGTAATCTAATTTGCCCATCCGAAGAACAACGCAGCCACTCCGAATGTGTCAATGAACCCATGCGCCAGAATGCACACCCATAGATTGCGTCCAGTCATCAAGTAAGCCGTCCCGAGAATCAGGCCAGCCATGCCTGAGTCCACCATGCCCGATGGACCCTTGTAGTAGTGTCCGTATCCGAAGAGCACGGACACCATCAAAACGCCGAACCAGTAGGCAGCCTTTGATCGGCCGCCCACGTCCGCCGCGCGGGTGACCAGGTAGCCGCGATAGCTGATCTCTTCTCCGAATGCGGCAAAGGTCCAGACGATAAGCAACCAGCGCAGTGCGACCATTGCATGGCCTGTGATTTCGTCAAAACCACTAGGCGCTTTTGCCACCGGCCAAAAGTGGGCCGTCAGCGGATCAATCACGAATTGACCGAGCAGGATTCTTACGGCAGCCGCCACGAGCGCGAACAAGACAGTTCGCTTCCACGAGACGGGCCAGCGCAAGCCAATCACACCCCATCCACCGTCTCGCACGCGCAGAGAAATCAGGCCCATCACGAACAAGATAGGCACTTCGTTGGGAATCACGTGATAGACGTTATGGCCGATCACAATCGCGCCCCCGACTACAAACTCCGCCAGGGAGATCCAGCGCTGCGTGGGAGTCAGGCGGCTTGGCTGGGACGAGGTGGGATCCACCGCGTCGAGCTCCGTCGTCCCGCTTGCATTGATCGATCCGTTCATTTGCTCCTCCTTCCGCAGTTGCCTCGCCCTGGATCGCCTTTAGGGGAGTACCAGCGATTTCCGGTATTGACCTACAAACCAGATCGCAATATAGGTGGTCAACATCACGAGCCCGGAGCCTGCCACCCAGCCGATCGGTACGATCCACCACCCCAGTACGTCCCTACCGTCCACGGGAACACTCCCAAATCCAAGTCGAAACGAGATTTCGGCGTCGCCCGCGCTGTTGGGAAAAACCCACAATCCCGCCGTGTGCGGATGGAATAATTTCGCCACCGCCACGAGCATGAGAACAACTCCGAGGAAATATCCAACGATGGAGCCGAGCAGCACAAAAAAGCCGGCGACGCTCAGGCTGGCCCAACGGAACAAGCTCTTGAGGATCTGCACCGGCGACCGGCTGACCTCGGCCCGGGCCAGCAGGCTGTCGGTTATGTATTGGCTCGCCAGCTCTTCGGGACTGCCCAAGCCATCCAACGCTGCGTCAACTGCAGCGGCCGTTGTTTCCCCGTCTGCGACCAATTTATCCATAATGTGGCTGCGCAACTCTTCGACGATTTCGCGGACCTCGTCGTCTCTCATACCGCGTAATCGTCCGCGTAACCTGCCTAGATACGCTTCGATTCTCTGCTGCGAGTCGCCTGGCATGGTCATCTATTCTCCCTTCGCGAACGGAGCGAGTAACTTGCTCATGCTCGACGAAAACCGCGTCCAGATTTTTGCCATTTCGATGGCTCGCTGTTTTCCGGCCGGCGTGAGGGCATAGTATTTCCGCGGATGTCCCGCATCCGACGCCACCCACTCGCTGCGCACCAGGCCCAGCGCCTTCAACCGGCTGAGCAGCGGATAAACGGTTCCCTCCGATACGATCAAATCGGAATCGCTCTCCAACCGTCGCAGAATCTCAAGCCCATAACGTCTGCCGTCCCACAAGGCAGCCAGGATCGCCAACTCAAGACATCCTTTGCGGAGCTGTACCTCCCACTTGTCTCCGGATTCTTGTTCGCCGTCGCGCCCCTTCATGCGAATACTATGCATTACACGGTATAGTGTTGTCAACAGCAAATGGGTTCGGGCCGGGCGGGGACGCCCAGCGTCACCGGCAAAGTCAAAGAGTGAACGGGGATTTTTCTCTCAGAACGCTTTTGCAGAATCCAGCAGAATCGTAACCGGCCCTTCGTTGACCAGTTCCACCTGCATGGTTTCTTGGAAGCGTCCGGTTTCCGCGCGCAGGCCGGCGGCGTGGATTTTCTCCAGAAAATATTCGTAGAGTTCGCGCGCCTGTTCGGGAGGAGCGGCCGCATCGAACGATGGACGCTTGCCGCGGCGCGCGTCTCCGTAGAGAGTGAACTGCGAAACCACCAGCAGCGCACCGCCAACCTCGGCGACTGACCGATTCATCTTGCCGCCAGCATCTTCAAAAATGCGCAGGCCGATTGTCTTCTCGGCAAGGTAGTCCGCGTCGGCGCGCGTATCTCCCGCTCCCACGCCCAGGAGCACCAGCAGGCCGCGGTGGATCTCGCCGGTGATCTCGCCGCCCACAGTCACTCGGGCACGGCTCACGCGCTGCACTACGGCGCGCATTTAACGTTTGGCCTCAGGGAGAACGAGCAGCGATTCCTGTCCCGCGAGCGCCTGCCAGCGGCCGTCGCGGTAGGTGAAGACGTCGGTGAAGCGGACGCGGGCCACAACCTTGCCGGAACTGTCCACCAGCGTGGCAAGCCCGCGCGTAAATCCCGAGTTCCCCTCGACGTGCGCGCGCATTTCTGCGAGGTGGTTCACGCCCGGCTTCTTGTTCGGGATGTGTTCCAGTGTCTGGCTGCGAGTATGCAGCGAGCCGTCGACATCGGCATCTTCGAATTCATCGGCCAGCATGCAGGCAACGGTGTCAGCGTCCTTGCGGCTAAGCGCCGCGGCCCAGTTTTGTTCGAGTGCGATGAGCGTGGCCTCGGTCTTCGGCTGATTCTTAGGGCAATCCGCGGCCAGTGCGGACAATGTGAGCGCCAGCGAAATGACAACCAGACTTAGAATTTTCACGCCCAAATCGTGACATGAGTCTCGCGCAATGAGCAAGTGTGGGGACGGGGCGATTTCGCGTTGACCCTCTTTGCCGCGGCTCCTACAATCCAAGTTTCCCTGCAAACGAACTCAAAGTTAGGGAGTTTCACACATGCGACTAACGTCGGCAAGAAAACTTGCTCTCGTCTGCCTGGCGATGACACTGGCATCCGTTGCGTTCGGGCAATCCGCGAGCACCGGCCATCACGATGTCGTGATCAAGAACGCCACGGTGATGACCGTGACCCACGGCAATATTAAAAACGGCGCCGTCTACATCAAGGACGGCAAGATCGCCGCAGTCGGCGAAAACGTGAATGCGCCCGCGAGCGCCACCGTCATTGATGCCGGAGGAAAATACCTGACTCCGGGCATCGTAGATTCGCACTCGCACATCGCTCTCGATGACGACGTCAACGAAGCGACCAGCCCGATCACGCCGCAAATGATGATGAAAGATGCCTTCAATTATCAGGACAAGGCCATCTACCGCGCCCTGGCCGGCGGCGTGACCACGTCGCTGCTGCTGCATGGATCGGCCAACATGATCGGTGGGCAGGCAGTCGTAATCAAGCACAAGTACGGCGCCTCCCGCGATGAAATGCTGTTCCCCAATGCGCCCCAGTCGATCAAGTTCGCGAGCGGGGAGAATCCCAAGCGCGTCTATGGCGGCCGCGAACAGATGCCGTCGACCCGCATGGGTAATTTTGCTGTTCAAAGAGAAGCCCTCGTCCAGGCGCAGGACTACATGCGTGAGTGGGACAACTATAACGAGAAGGTCAAGCGCGGCGATAAAGATGCCAAAGACGCCAGCCCGCCCAAGCATGACCTGAAGCTCGAAGCTCTCGCTGACGTTCTGCGCGGCAAGCTCATGGTGCAGATCCACATCTATCGCGCCGATGAAATGCTGACCGAAATCGCGATGGCCAAGGAGTTCGGCTACAAGATCCGCGCCTTTCATCATGCGCTCGAAGCCTACAAGGTCGCCGACCAGCTCGCCGCCAGCAATATCGCCATTGCCACGTTCTCCGATTGGTGGGGCTATAAGCAAGAGGCTTGGGACGCGATCCCATGGAACGCTGTGATGTCCATGCGCAAAGGCGTGCGCGTGGCGATCAAAAGCGACTCCGAGGACTACACCCGCCGCCTCAATCAGGAAGCCGCCAAGACCATACGCTACGGCGGAGCCACCGAAGAAGAAGCCTTGAAGATGATCACGCTCAATCCCGCCTGGATCGTCGGTGTGGATGATCGCGTCGGTTCCATTGATGTCGGCAAAGATGCGGACCTCGTGATCTGGGATGGATATCCGCTGTCGAGTTACGGCGTGCCCGAAAAAGTTCTGATCGATGGCGACGTCTATTTCGACCGCTCGCAACCTGGCCTGGGAACGACGCATTACAAGGAGGGAGAATAATGCAGCCGTCAGCAAACCAGCCCGTGTGGCGCGGACACTCCTGTCCGCGGCCGTTGATCTTGATCTTGATGTTGATCCTGTCGACGCCAGCCTTCACCCAAGACAAGCCCGTCATCCTCAAAGGCGGCAAGCTGCTAACCGTCACTCACGGCGTGATTGAGGACGGCGTGGTCGTCATGCAAGGCGGAAAGATCACTGCCGTCAGTGCGGCGAATTCCGTCAATATCCCCAGCAACGCGCAGGTCATCGACGCAACCGGAATGACCATCTATCCCGGTCTCATCGATTCTGAGACCCAACTCGGCCTCACCGAAATCTCGGCCGAAGCCACGACCAACGATCTCGTTGAACTAAGCGACGAGATCATGCCGCACATGCATACCGCGGAGGCTTTCCACGCGGAGTCGGCCCTGATCCCGGTGGCGCGAATGAACGGCATCACCAATGCCATCGTCGCTCCCGAAGGTGCGGACACACTGCCCGGCCAGGATTCTTTCATTCAGCTCGCCGGAGCCAACGCCAGCGAGATGCTCCTGATCCGCGATAACGCCATGCCTCTGAACTTCACCGGCGATCAGCGCCGCAACAAAGGCGGTTTCGACAAGCGCAAGTTCCCATCGACGCGCATGGGGCTGGCGGCGCAACTACGCCAAGCCTTCATCGATGCGCAGGACTACAAAGCGAAGTGGGCCGACTATGAACGGAAGAAAGGCGACGCTGCCCAGAATGCCCAGAACAAAGACAAGGATAAGGACAAAAAAGCCGAGCCCCTCGCTCCCAAGCGCGATCTCAAACTGGAAGCCCTGATCCCCTATCTGGAAGGCAAGAAAACCATCGTGCTAGCGGCCGAGAGCCCGAGCGATCTGGAAACTGCCGTCAATCTCGCTAACGAGTTCAAGCTGAAGTTCGTGCTCAACCACATCAGCCACTCGCAGCCCGTCCTCGACTACGTGGCCAGCCTCAAGGTGCCCGTGATCGTCGGTCCCATCTACGAAGCACCCAAGGAGGACGAACGTTACGACACGGTCTACAGCCTTCCGGCACAACTCTACAAGCGTGGCGTGAAGATTGTTTTTGCCTCGTACTCAGCGCACAACGTGCGCAACCTTCCCGATCAAGCCGGATTCGCCACCGCCTTCGGCCTTCCCTATGACGAAGCGCTTAAGGCAATCACCCTCAATGCCGCCGAAATCTGGGGCGTGGCCGATAGACTCGGCTCGCTCGACGTCGGCAAGACCGCCAACGTCGTCGTCGCGAACGGTGATCCGCTGGACGTGAAAACCGATGTGAAGCAGGTCTTCATCCAAGGACGCGCCATCCCGATGACCGACCGGCAGACCCAGTTGAGGGACGAGTATTCGAAGTGACGACGCGAACCTGTCGGTGGAGCGCCGGGCGTCCCCGCCCGGCCCTGGCCAACTTGACGGGCGAGACTCCGTCGCTCCACTGGCGGAGTTTGACCGTTCGCGGCGCTGCCAGTTAGGATTCCGTTGTGATCTCGACAGGTTTTCTTTCGTCACTTCCTTTGCATACTTTTCCGATCCCTTTTAGACTACTGGTTTCGACTTCATACGATGCAATGAGCAGCATGCAGTCGTAATTCAGCAAACGCCGGTCCGCAACCCGGACCGCGATTCCACAGAATCAGAAACGAGGAGAAACATGGCAGCCGTTGATGAAAAAGTGAAACAGATTATCGTCGAGCAGTTGGGTGTGGACGAGGGCGAGGTTACGCCCAGCGCTTCATTCGTGGACGACCTGGGCGCCGATTCGCTCGACACCGTCGAACTCGTGATGGCCTTCGAAGAGGCCTTCGATATCGAAATTCCCGACGAGGACGCGGAGAAGATTCGCACCGTGTCGGATGCCGTCGACTACATCGGCAAGCACGCCAAGGCGGGCAAGTAATTTGGCAAGTGATTTGGAGAGTAATCTGGGAAGACGGGTCGTCATTACCGGCATCGGCCTGATCTGCTCCTTGGGCAACACGACCGACTCAGTGTGGCAGGCGCTGCTCGCGGGCAAGAGCGGCGTCGACCGCATTGCCGGATTCGACGCCTCCGCGTTTGCCTGCCAGATCGCAGCCGAAGTCCGCAACTTCGATCCCTTCCAATTCATCGAGAAAAAGGAAGTCAAGAAGATGGGCCGCTTCATCCACTTCGCCATCGCCGCCGCCGATGAAGCGATGAAAATGTCGCAGCTCACGGTCACGCCTGAAATCGCCGAGAACGTTGGAGTGCATATTGGCTCCGGCATCGGAGGATTCGACGTGATCGAGCGTGAACATAACGCGCTCATCGAGGGTGGGCCGCGTAAGATCTCGCCTTTCTTTATTCCCGCCGCCATCATCAACCTCGCCGCCGGACACGTTTCCATGCGCTTCGGCGCCAAGGGGCCGAATGAAGCGACGGCCACGGCCTGCACCACCAGCGCCCATTCCATCGGCGATTCCTTCCGCATCATCCAGCACAGCGATGCCGACGTAATGATAGCTGGAGGCGCCGAGGCCGCGATTACTCCCATGGGCGTCGGCGGATTCGCCGCCATGCGCGCGCTTTCCACCCGCAATGATGACCCGGCGCGCGCCAGCCGTCCCTGGGATAAAGACCGCGATGGCTTCGTGATGGGCGAAGGCGCCGGCATCATGGTTCTCGAAGAACTCGAGCATGCCCGCCGCCGAGACGCTCCCATCCTCGCCGAAATCGTAGGCTACGGTATGTCCGCCGACGCCTATCACATGACGCAGCCCGCGCCCGAGCACGAAGGCGGATTCCGCGTCATGCGTAACGCGCTGCGCGACGCGAAACTCGATCCCAGCGTCGTCGGCTACCTCAACGCCCACGGCACCTCGACGCCCATCGGCGACACGCTCGAAGCACACGCCATTCGAAATTTATTTGGAAAGAAAGTTCCGGTCAGTTCCACGAAATCGATGACCGGCCATCTGCTCGGCGGAGCGGGTGGATTAGAGGCGGGTGTGACGGTACTGGCGTTGCGCGATCAGATTCTGCCGCCGACCATCAACCTCGACAATCAGGACCCCGAGACGGAGGGCATGGATTTCGTTCCGAACCACGCCCGCAAAACGGATTTCGAATACGCCATGTCGAACTCCTTCGGCTTCGGTGGCACCAATGGCGCGTTGCTCTTCCGCAGGTGGTCCGAATAAGCGAATCGGTAGCGATGGGGTTTGCCCCGTCTCCCGCTTGTCTCTACTCCTTCTTCATAGCGTCAATCATCACGTAGAGCTGCGACGTGTCCGTCACCTCCACGTAGGGCTTGCCGGTGCGTTTGTTGCTGACCACCCAGATCGTCGGCGTGTGCTCGACGTGCAAACTCATGCCCAAGTCTTTGTCCGCCCTCACCAGTCCCGCCAGCTTGCCATCAGGATCCACCACGAAGGGCACTCCGATTTTGTGATCGGCGGCAAATTTTTCCGCAAATCCCCGCAAATTCTGCGGGTTGATCTCAAGTTGGTGCGCGAACACAGTTTCCCTGAACTCATTCCCAATCTCCTTGGAATGTGTGTCGAAATAGCGAGCCAGCACGGCAGCGTCAAACGACCAGTTGTGCAACGGCAATGGGAAATCGTGCTGCACCAGCGGGATCTTATAGGTCCGTGAGGCCTGCGTCAGCAGCGGCGCAACCCGGCCGCATTGCGGACATTGCAGGTCTTCGAAAACGACGATCGCAATCGGCGCGCCTTTCGGGGGACGGAGCGCCTCCGGCACATCCTGCGCAAGAGCCGGCAAGCAAAGCGGAACGAGACAAGCCAGAACCAGTGACAACAGCATTACCCGCGACAACGGTCGTTGAATCTTCATAGTTTTATTTTGGATGCACATCGAACTCAGAATATTCTTATGGTAGCGAATTCAGCCGATTCGCGCACCTGAGCAGCCTCTCCGAAGTAATGTCGCATTGCGTCGCGCCGTACGGAAGGGTAACCCGTGGCGGCCACTCAGCCAACCCAAATTCCGCGTGCGTTCGACACACTACGCGGCTGTACTGTTTCTTTTCCGCCTCTCTTTCGGAGGTTCTGAAATAATCAGGCTCCTGGAGGCTTGGCCATATGAAACAACTGCGATTCCTTGTTCTGTTGTTTCTTCTTGCGAGCATGCAGCCCGCAATCATTGCGGGGCAAACAAGTGATGGGCAAACTAATGATCGGCAAACTAACGACGGGCAACCCAATCCCGCCAATTCCGCGGTGCCGGCCTCCACAGCAACCGGCGGTTCGTCCCGGGCGGCGGCATCCCAAGCGGCGGAGCCGGCGCCGGACACGATCGTCGAATACGCGCCGCCTCCAGCGGAATACGCCCGCGCCAAGGCCTATTCGAACGCCCGCTATCGGCAGATCTTCATCGGTGCGCTTTACGGATTCCTCGTGTTGCTGGTCATTTTGCGATGGCGAGTGGCACCCGCGTTTCGCGACTTGGCCGAACGCGCCTCGTCGCACCGTTTCGTGCAGCTGGTTGTTTTCGCGCCCCTAATCCTGCTGACGATCGCGGTCCTCGAAATTGCGTCCGACATTTGGGATGAGTCGCTGTCGCGCGCTTACGGGCTTTCAGTGCAAACCTGGGGAGCGTGGACGCGTGACTGGATCTTGAACCAGGTCATTACGCTAATTGTGGAAACACTGCTGGTCGGGATCCTTTATTTCGCGATCCGGCGCAGCCCGCGCCGCTGGTGGTTCTATTTCTGGCTCGCTTCCATTCCTATCCTGCTGGCGCTCTTCTTTCTGGAGCCCATCGTCATCGATCCACTCTTCTATAAATTCACGCCTCTGCAGACCGTGCAACCCGTTCTGCTGTCGGAGATGCAGAAAGTCGTTCATCGCGGCGGCATGGAGATTCCCGCCGACCGCATGTTTGTGATGAACGCCAGCTCCAAGCAGACCGGTCTGAATGCTTATGTCACTGGCCTTGGCGCGTCCAAGCGCGTTGTCGTTTGGGACAACACAATCGCCCACGCAACCATCCCCGAGACGCTGGCCGTCTTCGGACACGAGATGGGGCACTACGTCTTGCTGCACATTCCCAAAGAAATCTCCATCGACGCTGCCATCCTTCTCTTCCTCTTGTATATAGGCTACCGGCTGTCGAACTGGATGTTGGCGCAATGGGGCGCGCAGTGGGGCATTCGTGACTTGCAGGATTGGGCATCCCTGCCGGTCTTACTGTTTGTGATTACGGCGCTCGCTTTTCTCGCGACCCCCGCCTTCAACGCCGTCAGCCGCCATTTTGAGCACGAGGCGGACCGCTATGGCCTCGAGGTGATCCACGGCATTGTGCCCAACGAGAACCAGGTCGCCGCCCACTTCTTCGAAAAAAGTGGCGAGCTGAACTTGGCCGACCCCGACCCGAGTACCTTTATCAAAATATGGTTCTTCGATCATCCGACCCGGCCGGAGCGAGTGCATTTTGCGGCAACCTACGATCCCTGGTCGAAGGGTGAGGAGCCCAAGTATGTGAAGTAACAGCGGCGCTTAGGTTTCGTATCAGGGTATCGCTTTAGCGATACCGTAAATAGAGCGAAATCCACCCATTCATGGGCTGGGCATCTGCGACGCTCATTTTAATTCGGCGCCGGGTTCGAGGTTGTAAAAATAATAGAAACGCAGGCCGAGGAGTTTGCCGGGAAATTCTTTCGGCAGCGGCGGGAACGGGGTCGATGCGGTGATGCTTCCATACGCAGCCCGGTCGAGCCCCACGTCGCCGGACGAAGTGTCGTAGACCAAGCCTCGCACTGTGCCATCCTTCATGATGACGAATTCAATCGCCAGCTTGCCCTGTTTAAAAATCGGCGGATACACCGACGGCGGCATGATGCTATACCAGTTCTGTTTCACAATCTGCACGATCCGCGTCATGTAGGGCCCGAAGTCCACGCCCATCGTGTCGGTAAGGATTTCCGCTGGAGCCAGCGCCTTGTACCCGCCCCGGCCCTGGCTCATCCCGTAGTCGCCCGCTACGCCGCCACCGGAACGCCCGCGATTGGCGGCTGCGGCTTGCTCCGCTTGTTCGATGGCTGAGCCCGGCGTCATCTGAGTATTAAAATTCGGCATCGGGCGGTTCTGCGGAGGTGTCTGTAGACGCGCCGTCTGATCGCTCTGCGACGGCGGTATGAACCCCTGCGAATTTTCCTGCGGCGCGGTTGGTTGTTGATTCTGCGCAACTTGGTTCTGCGGCGGTTGGCCCTGCGCCGGTGGCTGTGGCACGTTCGCGCCCGGCTGTCCCGGATGCATGCTTTGCAGAATCTTCTTCAAGTCTTCTCGATTGATCTGCGGCGCTTTGCTGGTCGCGATGCGGTCCTTATCCGAAATCACTTTCGCGTCGGGACGCCGCGTCAGTTTCTGCTCATCGGGCGGCAACTCCAAAAACGTCGCATCTTTCGACTGGTCTGGATTCGCCGAAATCGCCAGATTCAGCGTCCGGTGCGGCAAAAGGTCCATCAACTTCTCGCTGTTCCACAACAGAATGATCACCATTAAATGCAGGATGACCGACAACCACAGCGCTTCGCGCTTGCGCGCCCGCGAGAGATCGTCCTGCAGCTGAATGAGAAGATGCGGAACATCGTCGGGATTGAAGCCGCGGTAAGCTGTTTCCCAATGCTGCGCTTCGAACAGGTCGCGCTGCTCTGGTTGGTCGGATGCAGGAGTCACTGGTTCGCGGGACGATGGTTCGCCAGATGACGGTTCGCCAGACGATGGTCCGCCAGACAAGGGATCGCGAGACGGAATTTGGGTGACTGGCATCCGGCAGAGACTATAAAGCTTAGAGCCGCGGGCCGACTCCTGGGTTGCGTAACATGTTGCGCAACCTTACGGGCAAACGATTACGCGCACTATTCCTTCGTAAAGTTACGTAAAGTACGGAGTTGCGACCGCCAATTCTATTGTCGCATTTTTTGCGCCAACCGAGGGAGTACCTGAGTAATGGCTGCATTTGGCCCATTGAGCAGAGAGGTCAGATCACCAATTTCCATCCGTCGGCATCAGAACTTTTTGTTGCTTCGCCTAATCCTGTGTTCTCTTTCAACCGCTACAATGTTCATTGTGGCCCGGCGTATGTTTTACCAAGGAACTCGGCTTTCTAGCGTATCCGCCCCTCGTGTATCTTCGCTTGGTATGTCCATGTCCAGTGTAGCTGTACTGATCGTCGGAGTCGCTCTGCTCACCAGTCCGCGCACCTTGCTCGCGCAGCGCGGCGGTGGGGGTGGGGGCGGCGGTGCCGGCCTTAACAGCGGACACAACACGATGCCCATCATCTGCGTGCACGACTGCACCGACCCGCGCAAACAGCTCAACATAGAGGATGATCTCAAAAACTTTCGCCGCTCCATTGCCGTGCAAGCCACCGCCGAGCAGCGCGCCGCATTCGCCAAGATTTCGCAATACACGCAGGCTGCCGGCGATCAGATGAAGGATTTTCACGAATCACTACAGAAAGCCTCCGCTTCTTCGCCGTTGGCCGATCGCACTGCCGCCTTGGATCAGGCCATTGCCAAGGTTCGCGCCGGCACCCAGAATTTCTTGGCCTCGTTTTCTGACGCTCAAAAGTCAGGCTTGAAGGACATCAGCGCCAAACTAGCCAAAGCCGATTCCGAACTCGACAAGCAAACAAAGGCTCTGGATCAAATCGTCCAGACTCTCAAACCCGAGAGCGAACAGATTTCCAACTCCGCCGCCAGCCTCGACAAGGCCCTCGCCAGCTTCCAAAACGAGCAACTCGCGCTCGGCGGAGAAATGAGCATCCTCTTTCCCACCGCCGGCCAGAACGTTACCTTTAGTCTTCCGCCGGTGACAAACTCGATCAACAGCTCCGGCCAGTCCATCTCTTTCCCATTGTCGGGCGCCGTCTCCCGTGTCGTTTCTGAGACGCCGGTTCCTGAGACGTCCGCCGAAAATGGCCACAACGTCTTCCGTCTCACAGTCGTCGCCGATCTCTCTGACCTGCAACAAAACATCACCCGCATTCTCCGCTCCGAACTCACCCGCTACCCCCGTTGCGGCGAGCGCATTGAGGTTCAACAGGCAACGCTCACCCCGCTGGAGCCCGCCAGCCTTGTGGTAGCGACCTTGCACTTCGAGCGCTGGGTCTGCCAGCCGGGCCAGCCAAGCCCCATGGAAGTCGCCGGCGGCGATGCCACTCTCGAGGTCAGGCTCACTCCGTCGATCGAACCCTCACTCGAAGCAAAGAGTGGCTTGATTCTCACCTCCGAAATTACCCGCGTCCAAGCCGACGGATTACTCCGCAACTTGCTCCGCTCCGGTGACCTCGGCGTTACGCTGCGGGAGAAAATCGCCGCATCGATCCTCTCCGCCGTGCAAAAGGGCGCAGACCTCAAAACCACACTCCCCCCCGTAGCACACGAGTGTGCCACCCTCCAGAAGGCACAATTCCGGGATGACGGCGCCGACCAGTTGAGCCTGGTTCTCGACAGTCAGCTACAGTTCTCCGACGAGCAGGCAACGCAGTTTGCCGCCCAACTCAAACAGCCCCTGTCCGCCCAGCGAGCATCAGCGCCATAGATAGATTAAGAGATAGCTGAAGATAGCTGATCGAGATAGCCCGCCAATCAAAACCACGCTTTGTAAAGTTGTGCAAAGATTGCGCAAATTCCGCTTTCTCGCGCAACTTCCAGTTCATAATTCCATTCATAGATGTAGACACTCGTCTGAAAAAAGGAGATACCTATGCTCAGGAAGCACCTTCTCATTCTTCTCGCCGCCAGCCTCATCTTGATGGGCGCGTCTTTTGCGGTGGCCCAGGATAGCCAACCTAACAATCAGCAACCCGCGCAGGGCAACGCTGGCTGGCACCACGGTCCACCTGATCCCGCCCAGCGCACCGCCGAGCTGACCAAGAAACTCAAGCTCACTTCGGACCAGCAAACCAAAGTGCAGGACATCCTCCAGTCCGAACACTCCCAGATGGAGGCTCTGCACCAGGACAGCTCTATGTCCCAGCAGGATCGCCGCACCAAGATGATGGAAATCCGCCAGACCACCGACACGCAGATCCGCGCGCTCCTCGATTCTGCCCAGCAGAAGAAGTGGGACGAAATGCAGGCCAAGCGTGAGGAATGGGGACAAGGCCATCACCACGGCAACGGCGACCAGCAGAGCCCGCCACCTCAACTCTAAAACGAGGTTTGAGGTGAGAGGTCAGATTGCTGAGGTTCAACGTCAGCAATCTGACCTCTCACCTCGGCAATCCCCCCACCCCGATCCGTCCCGCGTGCCGTCCAATCTCGCCGAGAATCGCCAGTCCAAGCTCCAGCCCTCGCCGACCATCCTCCAGCGAAACCACCGGACGCGACCGCTCCCGTACCGACTGTAGAAACGCCTTGATCTCCGCCAGCAGCGGCTCCTCCGCCGTAATCGGCGGCTTCGCCATCTGGATCTGAGGATTCACACTAGGCTCGGCTGCCATTCCCACTGTACTTCCCGCCGCACTACCAACCGAGAACACCAGCACGTCCTGCCGTCCATAATCGATCGAAATATATTGCCCCGCCTGAAAGAAACGCAGCTTGCGCACGCGCTCCGTCGAAACCCGGCTGGCCGTAAAGTTGGCCACGCACCCCGATTCAAACTCGATGCGCACGTTCGCGATATCCACCTTGCCCGAAAGAATCGGCAACCCCACCGCCCGGATTTCCTTCACTCCCGACTTCACGAATGTAAGCACAATATCGAGGTCGTGGATCATCAAGTCCAGCACCACGTCCACATCCAGCGCCCGCGGAGAGAACACGCTCAGCCGGTGCACTTCAAAAAACATCGGACGGTTGATCAGCGGCAGCGTAGCCCGCACCGCCGGATTGAAACGCTCGAGATGCCCCACCTGCGCCACCCGCTGGTGCTCGGAAGCAATCCGCAGCAGCTCGTCGGCCTCGCCCAGCGTCGCCGCCAACGGCTTTTCGATGAGGACGTCAACTCCAGCTTCCATCAGCGTGCGCGCGACCTCCAGATGCAGAACGGTCGGCACCGCGACCGACGCCGCCTGCACCTCACTGTGCGTAGTCAGCATCTGTTCGATCGACCCGAACGCTCGGCAGCCGAACTCGCGCGCAACCGCGTCGGCCCGCGCTGTATTCGGATCGACCACTCCCACCAGCCGCACGCTGCCCGCCTCCTGCAGTTGCCGATAGACACGAGCGTGATTGCGCCCGAAAGCGCCCACGCCAATCACCGCCACATTGATCGGAAATTCCTTGCTCGAAAATTCCTGGCTCAGATAAGTGCTCCGGAACGAAGAAATAACGCGCTATTGTCGCAGTTCCAGACCCCGATAGGAAAGTGCAAAACCAGAAACCACGTAGGGACGGCCGCCCTCGGCCGTCCTGCATTCTCAACAGAACTCAACCTTAATACTTCGGACGTTCACTTCACATCTTCTTGATCAGCGCGATCTGCCCCGCATGATAAAGCTCGTGCTGCACCACGCCATGCAGCATGTAATAAAAAGTGTAGTGCGCTCCTTCTTTACCGGGAACCATATCGCTAAGCCGTGAGTCCGGGAGAGCCGCAACGGCCGCGGCCAGCCCCTCGTGAACCCGCCGCACCTCCAACAGCGCCTTGTGCCAGGCAGCCTCGCTCGCGTCCGTAACCGGCGGAAAATTCTCCGCATCGGAGAGCTCTACCGCAACCCCGCCCAGCCGCCGCAGCACCGCACCGTCCCAAGCCGCAATGTGGAGCACCAGCTCCCAGATCGTGTGCGCGCCCGCAATCGGACGAGCCGCCGCCCGCGCCGCCGTGACGCCGTCCAGAATTTCAAACAAAGAACCGCCATGCCAAGCCTCGCCATCAAACGCGCGGCGAAGTTGGTCGGCGATGCGAGCTGCTTCAGACCGAGCCTCTTCAGACATTGAATTCCTCCCAATCATCTCAGCTTATTCCGCGCACACCGCAATCCCCGCCGCATCCGCCGCGCGGATTACCGCCTCGCCATCCAGCAACAGACATCGCCCCGCGTCTACCGCCAGACAACTCGCCCCGGCGCGCACCATCGTCTCAATC
>Ga0181523_10002108_pt1 | contig 19964 bp, 19 predicted proteins | sample PEATcosm2014_Bin_43_FD_119752 | JGI IMG/M metagenome (GOLD analysis project Ga0181523, IMG submission 119752) | Peatland microbial communities from MTU Mesocosm Facility, Houghton, MI, USA - PEATcosm2014_Bin05_30_metaG | ecosystem: Environmental > Terrestrial > Soil > Wetlands > Peat | place...
ATCAACGGCCAGCGTCCAGACTTGAGCTGTGGGGACGCTTCCCGGCAAGTCAGCCAGCAATGCGAGCTGTTTGCTATCCGCCGACCACGTGACCTCGCGCACTTTATCTTCGAGAGAGATCGTGCGGCGCGAATCGCCGCGAACAGAAATGAGGTTAAGTTCTCCTTCGACGATGTAGGCCACCTGAGTTCCATCGGGAGAGATCGCAACCTGGTCGATCTTCTTCGCGTGCGGCATGGAGGCGAGCGCGGCTGCCGCGCGGGACGGAGGGTCCTGAGGTTGCGCCACGAGCGAAACAGCAAACGATACAGCGGCAAGAAGGAGCAAGGCACAATGCAGATGAGACTCGACCCCTGATTTCATGGTCGCTGAGTATATCCGATTTAACCTTTCCAGTTGCGGCCAAACTCGTGTATAAGATGGTGCTCAATGTCTGAACTCAAAATGTCTGAACCCAAAGCGTCCGAACTCAAAGTGTTGCTTTCACGCGAAGCGATTGCCAAGCGCGTCGCCGAACTGGGCAAAGAGATTGCGCGCGATTTTGAAGGCCAATCGATTATCCTGGTCGGCGTTCTCAAAGGCGCAGCCATTTTTCTGAGCGATCTTGCGCGTCAGATTCCGCTCGATGCCACGTTCGACTTCATCGGAGTGTCGAGTTACGGTAACCGCCCCACAGTCAAAGAAGACCCGGCCGGCCATGCGGCGTGGGATTCACTGGGCGAAGTCCGTTTGACCAAAGACATGGATAGTTCGATGACGGACCGGAACGTAATTCTGGTCGAAGACATCCTCGACACCGGGCTGACGCTGAACTACATTTCGAAGCTCGTGCTGGCGCATCGGCCGAGGACGCTGCGCATTGCCGCCTTGCTGGATAAGCCCTCCCGCCGCAAGCAGCCCATCCAGGCGCACTACATTGGCTTCACCATTCCCGATGCCTACGTGGTCGGCTACGGCCTGGACTATGCCGAACGCTACCGCAATCTTCCGGACGTCTGTGTGCTCGATAATTTGTAATTGGTGATTTGTGATTTGTAATTGTGGGCGCCAGCGCCGCTGACGTTTTCAATTGCCAATTACAAATCACAAATCACAAATGAACTAGAATGAAGCCTGTGAAAACGACAGCCGCGCCAACGTTGCGCCCCTCTGAAGTAGAACCTCTCTTGCTTGAAGTGGCCGACGTGGTCAATACCACGCTCGACCTGGAGACAACGCTGCGGCGCGTGGCGGAACTGGTGCGCAAGGTCATCGACTACGAAATTTTTGCCATCCTGTTGCTCAACGAACAGCGTCAGGAATTGTACGTCCGTTTCCATGTAGGCTATCCGCGGGAAGTTGCCGACCGCGTACGTGTGAAAGTAGGCCAGGGTGTTACCGGACGCGCCGCGCAGACGCGTCAAGCCGTACTGGTCGCCGATGCGACGCAGGAAGACTTCTACATTGAAGCCCTCCCCAACGTTCACTCGGAATTGGCCATCCCGCTGATCGTCAAGAACCGGGTGATTGGCGTGATCGACCTTGAGGCGCGCGAGAAGGGTTACTTCACCGAGGACCACAAGCGCCTGCTGACCTTGATTGGTTCGCGCATGGCGGTGGGCATTGAGAACGCGCGGCTGCACACGCGCATCACGCGCCAGGCCCGCACGCTGCTTCTGCTCAATGAAATTGCGCGCGAACTCACCTCGATTTTGAACCTTGACGAATTGCTCAAACGCATCGCCGAGCTGCTCAATCGCCTGATCGAGTACCAGATGTTCAGCATTCTTCTGCTGGATCAGACGGGCGAAAAGCTGCAACACCGCTTTTCGCAGCGCTTCGAAGAAAGATTGCATCTGAAGCACGACATCCCGCTCGGCCGCGGCGTGGTGGGGCACGCCGCGCAAGCCAAGGAAGCGGTGCTGGTACCCGACGTGGCCAAGAGTTCCATTTACATCGCGAGCAATCCGGAGACGCGATCGGAACTGGCGGTTCCGCTGATCTACCAGGAAAAAGTAATCGGTGTGCTCGACCTCGAGCACACGCGCCGCGGCTATTTCACCGAAGATCACAAGCGCACCCTGACCACGCTGGCGGCGCAACTGGCCATCGCCATTGAAAACGCGCGTCTCTACGAGCAGATTGCGCGGCAAGAACAGCGGCTGGAACGGGATCTCGCACTGGCGCGCGAACTGCAGTTTCGCCTGCTGCCGCATGCGCGTCCGAAGATGCAGCATCTCGAAGTTGAGGCCAAGTTCTTGCCCGCCCGTGCCATTGGCGGCGATCTTTACGATTTCGTCCCGTATTCGTTATCGCGCCTGGGCATCGCGATTGGGGACGTAAGCGGCAAAGGCGCGCCCGCGGCCATCTATGCCGCGCTGGTCAGCGGCATTCTGCGTTCTCATGCGCCGATCGAACCCGGCCCGGCGGAGATGCTTTCGGCAGTGAATCTGTCGCTGGCCGAGCGCAGGATTGCAGCGCAGTTTGTCTCGATCATTTACGCGGTCTGGGATGACGAGAAGCGAACGCTGGTGGTCGCGAATTCCGGTCTTCCGAAACCAATCTACTGCCATGACGGGAAAATTGAGTTTATCGAGGTGACGGGCCTGCCGCTCGGATTGTTCGACGAAGCCGAGTTTGACGAACTGAGTTTCAAAGCCAAGCCGGGCGACATGTTTGTGTTCTTCAGCGATGGCATTCTCGACGCGCGCAACCGTCACGGCCAATCGTTCGGACCCGAGCGAGTGGAGGCGATCGTCGCCGGTTGCACGGCCCAGTCGGCAGACTGCGTTGTAAATGAAATTTTCAAAGCGGTGACCGAGCACGCGGCTGGCGTCGACACCTTCGACGATCAGACAGTGGTCGCTATCAAGGTGAAAGCCGGTCAGCCTTCAGGCAAACGCAAGTGAAGCGCGCGCGCGGATTGCAAGCGTTACGTCCACCCGCCTTTGCCTATCATGACGCGGATTCGGAGGCGCACGCCGCGGAGCTCTACTGCGAGGCGGCAGCCCTGGAAAACCTTGCCGCGCGTCACGGAACTCCGCTGTACGTCTATTCCGCGGCGATGATCCGCGCTCGGGTGAATGCTTTCGCTCGCGCTTTTCGTTCCATTCCTCATACCCTCTGCTATTCAGTCAAGGCCAATTCGACGCTCGCGATTCTGCGCCTGCTGGCCGCCCAGGGTGCAGGTTTCGACGTAGTTTCAGGCGGAGAACTGCAACGAGTCCTCCGCGTCAACCGGAAGGCCGCGAATAGAGTGGTGTTTTCCGGTGTGGGCAAGACCGTGGCGGAGATGGAACTCGCCCTCCGGTCGGGGATATTGCTGTTCAACATTGAAAGTGCCTCGGAATTGAGTTTGCTTTCAGCGACGGCGACACGGCTAAAGACAAGAGCTGCAGTAGCAGTGCGGGTCAATCCGGACGTTTCAGCGAAGACTCATCCTTATATTTCAACTGGCTTGCATCAGCACAAGTTCGGCGTGCCGATTCCCGAGGCACGGACGCTGTACGCACTGGCGGCGCAGCAGCCGTATCTGAAAGTGGCCGGAGTGAGCGTCCACATCGGATCGCAGATTACCGACGTCGGTACTTTCCAGGAGGCGCTTGAGCGCGTGGCCGACCTGATTCGAGCCCTGCGCGCACTGGGACACGACATTCGCTACATCGACGCCGGTGGGGGCTTGGGAATTTCTTACGAAGGTGAGCAGGAAAGTTTTGAAAAACAGATTGCGTCATACGCGCGGGCAGTGCTTCGTCCGCTGCGCGGATTGAAGCTGCATTTGCTGCTCGAACCGGGACGCTCGATCGTCGGGCCGGCGGGCGTGTTGCTGACCCGCGTCCTCTACCGGAAAAAGAACAATGGCAAACGCTTTCTAATCGTCGATGCCGCGATGAACGATCTGCTGCGTCCCTCGCTCTACGGCGCGTATCACGAGATTGTCCCGGTAAGCCGCAAGTCGCGCGAAACGGAACTCACCGATGTAGTCGGGCCCATCTGCGAAACCGGCGACTTCTTTGCGCGCGACCGAAAACTTCCCGTCGCCAGCGAGGGCGATCTACTGGCCATTCTGGACGTGGGCGCCTACGGATCGGTGCTGGGATCGAACTACAATACGCGCGGCCGCGCGGCCGAAGTGCTGGTGGATGGCGCAAAGGCGAGAGTGATACGCCGCCGCGAGAGCCTGGTCGATCAACTGAAAATGGAGGTGTCTTGAATGGACATCCAAAACGATGACATAAAGAGAAAGCGCTTTCTATGGGGCGTGTGCCTCGCTTGGACTCCGTTCCTATTCTTCATTCCCACTGTGATCGGCGCGTTCAATGGAATTGCCAGAGAGAAGGCAACTGGTTTTGCAGCAGTCGCCGGCGGTTTGGCGGAGTTCTTCTCGACTTTCGGACTGGTTGCCACTCTAGTATTCGAAGCGGCGGCGATAATCCTGTTGTTGCGCACATTCTCCGGCCCACGCCCACTGCGGGCTCTCTTCTCAGTGATCTCCATCTGCTGCAGCGTATTCGTGCTAATGATCGTAACCCTTTTTTGTCTATCGTTGTTCGTTCTCCGGTCCCATCATTAAATTGGCGACTGGTGAGCGTAGGTAGCGGATTGCAAGAAAAGGAGTTTAGGCGCGACCGCGTCCAAGTCTTACAGCGACTCCAAAAAATTCGTCACGGCCCGCAACACCGGCTCGGGCTGCTGGATAAACAACGCGTGCCCCAGGTTGCGGAACTTCACATGCGTGTGATGCGGCAACAGGCTGGTGGCGAGCGCAACGTCCGCGTCTGACATCAGGCCGCCTAATTCCTGGCTGGCTTGCAGAAGCAGCGTTGGACAAATTATCCCGCGCAACACCGCCTCGCCATCCCAGCCCTTTATCGAAGATCCATCGAGCGTCATGTCGTAGGTGTCAGGGTCAGCCTGTTGCACGCAGCGCGCCCATGAAAGCAGGTAGGCCTCATCGTTGCCGGGAAGTTCGCGGATCATCGCAGTCTCATCGGTGGCGGGAATCGGCAGCACAATTCTGCCGATGCCGTTAGCGATCTGCTCGACTGAGCCGCCTGCGCTTGCCAGATCGCGCAGTCCCGAGAACAGTGCCATATACATGGGGTTGCGAAGGTGCCGCACGGTGATCATGTTGTCGCCGAGAATCAAGGCGCGCACCAGTTCCGGATGATGAGAAGCGACCCACATGGCCACCATGCCCCCGAGCGAATGTCCAAAGAGCACGGCGGGAGCGGAAACGCGCTCACGCAGAAGGCAGGCGATGTCTTCGGCATACTGCGCCCCGTGGTATCCGCGAGCCACGCGCGAAGACTTGCCGTGACCGCGAAGGTCAGGCGCAAAGATATGCCAGCGCAAGCTCAGCGCGGGAATCACCGGCAGAAAAACCTGCCAGCGCCGGCCCAGACCATGCAACAGCACAAGCGGCGGCCCATTGGGAGGGCCTTCGGCATAGTTCATGCGAACGTTAGTCCGTACATCCGTGCCGCTATCGAATGTGTGCTCGACGAGGCCGGGATGGACTTCGTTCACAATTGCCTCCAGCCGCCTGCGACCTGTCACCTGACTTCAGCGTTCTCCCCACTTCAACTTGGCGGCGAGCACTCCGAAAAATGATTTCTTAAACCGTAACAGCCTGGCCGGATGTTCCGCTTTCACGCAGCGCACGATATCGCCCTCGCGCGCGGGCAGGCCGACTTGCCCATCGAAACTCAAATAGGCTTCTTCCTTCCCGGTCATGACGTGGATTTCGATCTCGACGGTATCGCGCACCACCACCGGACGGTGCGTCAAGCCGTGCGGCGAGACCGGCGTAATGACGAAGGCATCCACATCCGGGTTCAGAATCGGCCCGCCCGCTCCCAGAGAATACGCGGTAGAGCCAGTCGGGGTGGCGATGATCAGAGCGTCGGCCCGGTAGCTGGAAACGAACTCCGTGTCCACGAAAAGCTCGAAGTGATTCAAGCGCGCGATCGAGCTCTTGCTCACCACTACCTCGTTTAAGGCGGCATGCGTGGCCAGGGTCTTGCCGCCTCGGACCAGCGAGCCCCTCAACATGGATCGGATGTCCACGATGTAGCGGTTTTTCTCGATCGCCTCCAGGGAAGGATACAGATCGGTCATCGCCAGCTCGGTCATGAATCCGAGCGTGCCAAGGTTGACGCCAAGGATCAGCGTTCCCGCTTTCGCCACCGCGCGCGTCGCCGACAGCAGCGTGCCATCGCCGCCGAGCACCAGAGCCAGATCCGGCGACCGCTGGGCCAAATCGCTTCGCGGCATCACGTCGCTCGCCGAAAAGTAAGCGGCGCTTTCCTTGTCCATCACCACCGCGTAGTTGTGCTGCTGCAGCCATTTTTCTAGTGGCGGCAGTAATTCGCGCAGCTCGGGACGGCCCGGCTTCGAAATGATGGCAACCGTCTTTTGGCGACCTGGCCGTTGGGGAGATTTGGACATGTCTTCGGGCGTCTCCTCCGACTCTTCTTCTGACAGCGGAATTCCGATTGTACAGAATCAGCCAATGTCAGGTAACGAGGGGCGGCGAAAACTCGGCATGGAGCAGAAATTCACGATTGCCTTCGCCGCCGAGAATGGGAGACTCGATCCATTCCGTGTGCGCGCCTCCAAGGTCCAGGAGCGCCGCCTCCACCTTGGCCACAGCCGCTCGCTGTGCCGCTTTGTCGCGCACGATTCCGCCCTTGCCCACCACTTCCCTGCCCGCTTCAAACTGCGGCTTCACCAGCACCACAATCTGGCCGGAAGACGAAGCGGCGCGAATCACGGCCGGCAGCACCAACGTGGCCGAGATGAAGGATACGTCCATGGCAATGAAGTCGATGGCCAGGCCAACGTCGCCCGGTTCAAGATAGCGGGCGTTGGTTTTCTCCAGAAGCCGAATGCGCGGATCGTTACGCAAGCCGAAATCCATCTGCCCGTACCCGGTGTCGACGGCAATCACCCGGGCCGCGCCGTGCTGTAGCATGCAGTCGCTGAAGCCCCCGGTGGAGGCGCCGACGTCAAGACAGACTTTTCCCCGGAGATCGATTCGCCAGTGCTCGAGCGCCTTCTCCAATTTGAGCCCGCCCCGGCTGACGTAACGGAGATCCCCGCCCAGCAGGCGTAACTTCGAACCCGAGTCGATCGATGTACCCACCTTCTCTATTTTCTGTTCATTGACCAAGACTTTTCCCGCGAGGATCAGCGCCTGTGCCCGTCCCCGCGACGGCGTCAGCCCTCGCTCCACGAGCAACTTGTCGAGACGTGTCTTCACGGAAATCCACTCTTCGCGGGGAGTCAATACAGCAAGCACCCGATGCAGTGCAGAATGTTGAAATGATTCGTTAACAGAAGGTTACAAGAATAAGGTCCCGTTTTTCCACAAACTTTTCCTCTATGGTGTTGAAAAGTTTTTGAGGGATCGGGTGATCGGATGATCGGGTCATCGGATGATCGAAATTCAAAAGCAAAATTCAAAGCGAGGCAGTTCTTCAGATGACCCGATCACCCGATGGCCCGATCAGCCCGCAACTTCCTCCAGCGTCTTTTGGTCGATGTCGAAGTTGGCGTGCACGTTCTGCACGTCTTCGTTATCTTCGAGCGCTTCCATCAGGCGGATCATTTGCGCCGCCTGTTGTCCTTCCAGTTTAATGTAGGTATCCGGAACCATGCTCACGCTTGAGGAGATCGGGGTAATGCCGGCTTTTTTCACCGCCTCCAAAACGGCTTCGTAGGCGGAAGTATCGGTCAGAATTTCCCAGTTCTCGCCTTCATCCTTCAAATCCTCACCGCCTGCCTCCAGGATGATGTTCATCAGGTCGTCTTCCTTGGCCGCGGATTTTGGAATGATGATGTCCCCCTTCTTGTGGAACATGTACGCAACCGCGCCCGCTGCGGCCATGTTGCCGTTATTCTTGCCGAAGACGTGGCGAATTTCGCTCACCGTGCGATTGCGGTTGTCAGTAGAAATTTCCGCCAGCAAAGCCACGCCGCCCGGGCCGTATCCCTCAAGCACAAATTCTTCGTAAGTCAAGCCGGGCAATTCGCCCGTGCCACGCTGGATGGCGCGCTTGATGTTGTCGGCCGGCATGTTCTCGGACTTCGCCGCCAGGATCGCCGTGCGCAGGCGCGGGTTCATGTCCGGATCGCCGCCCGACTTGGCCGCCATGGCGATTTCCTTGATCAGGCGGGTAAAGATCTTGCCGCGCTTGGCGTCAAGCGCGCCTTTTTTGTGTTTAATAGTTGCCCATTTCGAATGGCCGGACATAACTCTACCTCGTCTCTAGAGTACCTGAATTGCGCTGATTCTCGGAATTGTCGATTCCGCCCGCGGAGGAAATCACAGCATCAGCCTCGACGTAAGAACGTTCAGGCGAAGGAAGATTATAGCACGGGGGCCGCGCACCACAGCCTACAGTGGGATTTGGCGCTGCCCGACCAAGAAGCCGACTTTCTCAATTCAAGCAAGGCCAGTTACTTGTTGATCGTCTGGGACAGGCTCTTCACATTTTGCTGAGGAGCACCGGCGTTCGTATGGCCCAAGATCGGTTTTCCAGATTTGTTAGCACCCGGATACGAGGCCGACAGGTAGCCGTAGTCCGCGATGAACTCAAGGCCGCTGAAGCCAACGTAGCCAACCCAGCCATAATGCCTCAGAAGCTTGCTGGGTGTGGTCTGGGTGATTACTAACCACTGATCGCCAGTGTAGCTCGCAGAGAATGCGTCGTAAAGGTTGTCAGCATATGCGTAGGCAGGGCCGGTGAGAACCGGTGTGCCGTCAGCAGGGGTGACGGAAACCTTCACACCTTCAATCGTAGAGTAAGCGTTCTGTGTCCCGTCGCAGGCAGTCAAGTTGTCGATGCCCTGCATGTAGAAGTTATTGGACCCACCGTATTGGATCTGTTCGTAGTTGCAAGACAGGCCCAAGTCGCCAGGCGTTTCGAAGCCGAGGGTGAACGAACCCTGGGCGAACGCCGCGCTGCAACCAAGAACGAGCAGAGTGATTACCGCCAAGCTTTTCGGTTTCATGGAGTTTCCTCCCTACTCAAAGACGGGCGCCATTATCCTCTCAATCCCTACTCGCGTCAATGATCCTTGACGCTTGACGTTTCCGTGTATTCCTTACTATGATGTAAGGAGCATCGGAGATTAGCGTGGCAGTCGCAACCCTCACTTCGAAAGGCCAAATCACCATACCCTTCCAGGTCCGCGAAGCTCTCGGGCTGGAAGCGGGAGATCGCGTGGAATTCGTAGAACAGGGAAAGGGTCAATTCGCCATCGTCGCGGCCACCCGCTCGGTACGGGAACTGAAAGGGCTGTTCCAAGGCAAGCGGAACAAGCCGGTATCGATTGCAGAAATGAATGCCGCCATTGCGAGGCGCGCATCCGGGTACCGATGATTTCCTGAGATGAACTTTCGATTGCACTCTCTTAGATGATCGGCCTCGACACGAATGTTATCGTCCGCTATCTTACTCACGACGATGCTGCGCAAGCGGCAGCGGCGGTGCGAGTGATAGACTCACGCTCCCAGGATTCCCCCGGATTTCTTTCCGTGATCGTCATCGCGGAAATGGTTAGGGTGTTGGAGGTTTCATACCGTTTCAAGAAGAACGAAATTGAGCAAGTGCTGGAGACTTTACTGCGAAGCAAAGAACTGGTTATTGAGCGAGCGGAAATAGTCGCGCAGGCACTGCGAAAATTCAGTGCCAGCCGGGCCGATTTTGCCGACTGCCTGATTGAGCGTTCCGGCCACGCAGCCGAATGTCAATACACGGTCACCTTCGATCAGACTGCGGCTGGCGCTGCGGGGATGAAGCTGCTCCGCTGATTGAGCTCGCAAGTGGCCTACCCTGGCAAAGAGCGCGAGGGTGCCGCCTCAGTTGGTAGTCCCGACATGGCCCCTAACGTTCTCGACCACCAACTCACCCAACTCGAAGCCAGCCGCTACCGCTTCGGCCGTAACGAAGCCGCCAGCGTGGTAAAGCTGCTGAAACGCCTCGACGCCGCCCGCTTTCCGGATCCAGCTTCGCTGATCCGTTTCCACGAAGCGCTACTTTTTCTACGCGCATTTCCGCAAGGCCCAGCCGTAGTCCGCGCCACCGAGCGCATTCTGAACGGTTTCCACAAGAAAGTGGAAGCATTACGCAAAGCCGGCGCTGCCATGGACGCCTTCGAGCCTATCGAAGTCTCCGGCATCTCCGGTACGCAGATGGAAGACACACTCAGCTTCGATGTCGCCAAGTGGCTGGTCAAGCGCCTGCCCGGCCAGGTTGAGATTGCCTGGGGTAACAATGGCAACGAAAACTACGAACCCGGACGCGAGTTAGGCAACATCGGTCCGCGCTTCATTCCCTTGCTTGAAGACGACGCGTACGTCGAAGCCGACACGCCCTGGCGCAGATGGCTGGAAACGGCTGCAGGCAGGCGCGGCTCCGATCTTTCAACGCGAACTCCGGCATGGCTGCTGCAGCGTTTCGCCGATCTGCCGCTCCCGCCCAATCAGAAAGCCGAACTCTACGAATCGTTGCGCGTCCCCCTGCGCTGGAATCTCAAGAACTCCGCCATTACGCGAACCCGAAACTGGAAGTCAGTTCGCAAAGTTTTTTATCATTGCGAGCCGCTAATCAGTCGCAGCCAGGTGTCGCTCGCCGACGAACTGGCAAGGCGTCCGCCAAAACTAACGAAGCTATCGCGCAGCCAGGGCGAAGAAATCATCGACATGATCCGCGAGGTCATGCTGGTGCGCTACCGCGAACTCTACGGCACCACGCTGGGCGATCCTCGGTCGGTGGTAAGAGCAGAAGCCGGCCGTGGAGTGACCATCTATCTCTGGAAACTCCCGCCCGATCGCCGTCTGCCGCTGCGCGCCTACGTCGCAGGCTTGACGCTGAAGAACGGCGTCCCCATCAACTACATCGAAGCCATCGGCCTCTGCGAGTGGATGGAGGTCGGCTTCAACACCTTCTACACCTTCCGCGGCGGCGAAGCGGGATGGATCTACGCGCAAGTGCTGCGCTGTCTCTGTCACTTGATGGGGACAACGTGCGTCTCCGTCTATCCCTATCAACTGGGCCACGAGAACGAGGAGGCAATCGAGTCGGGAGCATTCTGGTTCTACCGCAAACTAGGATTCAGGCCAGGCCGCCCCGAACTGCAGAAACTGGCCGAGCGGGAAGAGCAGAAAATCGCGGCCACTGAGTCAGGAAAAACCAAATATCGGACCTCGGCCCGCACGCTGAAGCGCCTGGCGGCCGGCCACGTCTTCTACGAACTTTCGGGAAGCGAAGTGGGCGCGTGGGACAGATTTTCAACCCGCAACATCGGATTGCAAGTCAACCGCCGGATGGCGCGCGATTTCGGCGGAGATGCCGTTCGCTTGCGTGAGCACGCGAGGCGCGCGCTGGAGCGAGTGCTGAACGTCAGCACGTCGGCATGGACGCCGCAGGAGAAGGCAGCCTTCGAGAATTTTGCGCTCGTCCTGACGCAGGTGCCGGAACTGCGAGCGTGGAGACAAGAAGAGAAAGAAGATCTCATCCAAGTCATCCGCGCCAAAGCCATTCCGGATGAAAGGCTCTACCTGCACCTCACCCAGCGCCACGGACGGCTACGGAGTGCGTTACTCACGCTCGGGTCGTAGTCGGATCAGAGAATGATTTCCTCTGCACCAATATAGGCGCGGCCACCCGCCCAGTCACGCAACCACGTCCCAACACCTATTCGGGTTTCATCCCCATCTGCTTAATCATCTCCTTTTGCTCGGCCGTCCAGGTGCCGGACATGTCCCCATGCTGCATCAAGAGCTTTTTCTGCGCGTACATTTCTTTCGTGGTGTGGAATTCCTTCACGTTCGCTTGACGACCGGAAAGATCCCATTCTCCGACTCCCTTGTCGTGGTACTTGAAGACAACGTTATCTACGTATGTAATCTTGTTTCCCCACAGGTCCATCGCCGGCATTGCCTGCGTCGGATTCCCGTCCTTGTCGCGCTTCATGACACCCTTCTCCTCCAGAATTCCAGGAATGGTAAGGGTGTAAACAGTCTTGTCTTCCGACTCGTGAAAATCGATGGGGACGAGTTTGGTGCCGGTGACGTTCGGCGGATTCCATCCGAACATGAACCCGAGCATCTCTTTGAAGGCGTCTTGCTGTTGCGAGCTCGTTTTTTCGTCGAAGTAGACGGTAGCGTTGACCTTGCTGGCGTCTCTGTCGATGAGGTCACCGACCACCACGACCTTGAAGCCGCTCATGTCCACGCTTCCGTAATGGCCGTGCTTGATATAGGCGAAGTCGGCGGCGTCGCACGCGCCATGAGTCGGGTGACCGTTGGAACGGCACGGGCAGGCATAGGCTGTACATTGACATTCCGTGAAGCTGATGCCTTGTACGTCAAAATCAGGGATGTTCTTGGGTTCACTCTTGGGCTGATTGGACGCACTCCCGAGGCTGAGGAGTGTGACCGTCACAACGAAAGAGATTGCGATCCTTGGCATTTTCATGCTGGTTACCTCCTGAGGGAATTTTCGCGCAAACAACTTTAGTTCCGCCAGGGAACGAAGTCAAACTGCCAGTGACAGCCGGTGGTGGGGTTTGAACTAGCAGTTTTTTTTGCGCCTCAAGTTTCGTCTGTGTTCCTTCGCGGTCGAAAACCTTCTCGCAAAGTCCTCCGGCAAAGATGGCGTCGCACCCGCTTGCGAGCACACGAATCGCGCCACTTCATTGGCGATATCATTGATTTCGTCCAAATCCATTTTGCTGAGCAGTCCCAGAACCAACGCGGCCGTGAACGAATCGCCGGCGCCGACCGTATCGACGACCTGCACAGGACGAGACGCGCAATCGGACCATCGCACTTCATCCTTGTCCCTTTGATAAAGCAAGCTGCCATTCGCCCCGCGAGTGAGTGCGACCAATCGCAGGCTGAAAAGCCGCGCCAGTTGCCCAATCTGATATTCGATCTTGGGTGGCGAATCATTTTCGGACGAACCGGTCAGGTCAAACATCGCGGCCAGCACCGGCAATTCGTCGTCATTGAGCTTCAATACATTCGCCAATTGCAGCGACTTTTCAATCACGCTGCGCGAATAGAACTTCTGCCGGAGATTAATATCAAAGATGCGCAGCGCGTCTGCCGGCGTCGACGCGACCAGTTGCTGAATCGTGTTGCGCGAGGATTCGCTACGCTGCGCCAAGCTTCCGAAACAAATTGCGTCGGCGTTGCTGGCAGCCGCGAGTGCGCCCCTAGTGGCAGCAATGGAATCCCACGCCACATGTTTTTGAATGGTGAAATGAGCCAACCCATTGCCGGAGAGTTTAACTTTCGCTGTCCCAGTAGGCGCGGCTTCATCCACTTGCACCGTGGAATCCGGCAGCGCCATCGCCTGAAAGCGGCGAATGATTTCGCGCCCATAGTCATCCTTCCCCACGCGCGTGATGACCAGGGCCTGCGCGCCCAGGGCCTGTGCATGATACGCAAAGTTCGCCGGCGCCCCACCCAACTGTGGTCCAGTGAGAAGCAAGTCCCACAACACTTCTCCCACACCAATAACTCTGAAGTTCATGGCGAGCCTATTCGATGCCGAGTCGGTTCTGGATCTGCTCCAGGGAACGCGCGACCATTCATAGGGACGGAGTCGATGAGCGCACTTCACGATAAATGCATCGTTGCCGTCGCGCAAATGTCAGGTAGACGCTCGCGGTCACGTTGGCGCGCGCTTCAAGCGCAGCCGAACTTGAACAGCCTCGTTTGACCGTGTATAAAGACTAAGGAGCGCTACGCCGATATCAAAGCGGAAGTGGTGGAACTGGCAGACACACCATCTTGAGGGGGTGGCGCCGAAAGGCGTGGGGGTTCAAATCCCCCCTTCCGCACCAATTTTATCTCGTGAGCATTCTGCTGACTTTCGGTCCGAATCTCTTCAATGCGTGAAGTAAGTTCATCGGCTAGCCCCGCCGAGCACGCTCTGCTCACTTCCCTGCCCGTTGGTCTCAGCAAGCAGCCTCCCTACCAGACGCGTGTTCGCGTCACGATTCGCTGACGCAACTCCCCGCTCGTAGCCGTCCATCGTCATCGAGATGGTGCTATGGCGCATCAGTTCTTTCTGCACAGAGACAGGGGCACCCACTTCATCCAGCCAAGTACGATCTGGCAAGCCAAAGACCGATGGGGCGGGAATCAGATGAGCCGCCGTCGCCTGACCGAGCACGCACTGCGTCCGGCGCTGGTCACAGCGGGCACATGTCGGGGTCATTGGGGACAGCAAATTAAAGACCGTGCGCTCCCCTGCCGATGGTTTCCGGCAGTTGTGCCCGCTCGTTGAGAAGGCTTGGCCATGGCAACTTCGACTTCCCTCGAAACGCGCTACTGGCTCACCGCGGCGTTCCTCGCCGAGGAACTCAGTTTCACTGGCGCGGCCAAGCGGTTGAAGATGTCCCAATCGGGAGTAAGCCGGCGTTTAAACGAATTAGAGCACCGACGTGGATTCAGGCGGTTCAACCGCGATCACGCAAAGGTAACGGTGCGTCCACTCGTCGACAAAGAACTTCGTATCGAGATCTTTTTGGCCTCCCGAGCCGGCCATCGATCGACGAGACCTAGCACTTGGGTGAGGTGATATGAAGGCAAGCCACGATCTTAGCGAGAGCACGGAGTCGGAGGCGAAGTATCGAGGACTCTTAGAAGCAGCACCGGATGCGATGGTGGTAGTGAACCAACGTGGGCAGATCGTGCTCTTAAACGTGCAGGCGGAGAGGCAGTTTGGATACCGGCGCGATGAGCTGGTAGGGCTGAAGGTAAAGAACATCATTCCCGAGGGCTTTGCGGAACGGCTGATCGCTGATGGCACGCGAAGCGCAGCCGATGCGCTGGCGCAGCAGATCGGGACCGGGATCGAACTCTGGGGACGGCGGAAGGATGGCAGCCAGTTTCCTATCGAAATCATGCTGAGCCCGCTGGAAAGCGCCGAAGGGATACTGGTGACGGCGGCGATCCGCAACATCACCGTACGCAAGGCTGCGGAAGAGCATCTGGCGCAGATGGAAGGACGGTATCGAGGGTTGTTGGAAGCGGCTCCGGATGCGATGGTGGTAGTGAACCAAGGCGGGGAGATCGTGTTGCTGAATGTGCAGGCGGAGAAGCAGTTCGGCTACCGGCGTGATGAACTCATAGGCCAGAAGGTGAAGAACATCATTCCTGTGGGCTTTGCGGAACGTCTGGTCGCCGACGCCACCCGAAGCGAGGCCGACGCGCTGGCGCAACAGATCGGAACCGGGATCGAGCTCTTGGGACGGCGGAAGGATGGCAGCCAGTTTCCCATCGAAATCATGCTAAGCCCGCTGGAAAGCGCCGAAGGCATCCTGGTGACGGCGGCGATCCGCAACATCACCGTTCGTAAGGATGCGGAAGAGCATCTGGCTCAGATTAGCGCGGAACTTGAAACCCAAGCAGTTTCCCTGCAAAAGACTCGGGACGAGCTGGAACTTCGCGTAGGTGAGCGAACGAAGGAACTCGCGGTCGCCGTTCAGGAATTGGAACGAAGCAATTTGGAGCTGAAGCAGTTCGCGTACGTTGCATCCCACGATCTGCAATCCCCTTTGCGAAGTATCAGTGGATTCGTCCAACTGCTTAAGCTGGAATACGAGGGCAAGTTGGATGAACAAGCCCAGGACTGGATTCGGCGGACCGTCCAGTCAATCGCACAGATGCAAACCTTGATCCGCGATCTGCTGTCGTATTCTCGGGTCGACGCGCGTTCCCGCCCATTCGCACAGACTCCGTTCCTCGATATCGTGAACGACGCCATGAGCCTGCTTGATTCCTCCATTCACGATTCCGGTGGCCAAGTCACTGTTGGAGAGCTACCGGCGATCATGTGTGACCGTTCGCAGATGGTGCAGTTGATCCAGAACCTGATCGGCAACGGCCTTACATACCACGGTGACCTACCGCCCCACATTCACGTCTCCGCCGAGCGCAGCGGAAAGGAATGGACCTTTTCCGTCCGCGACGACGGTATTGGCATTGACCCTAATCACTACGAGCAGATTTTTGAACTTTTCAAGCGTTTGCATGATCAAGCCGAGTACCCAGGCACCGGCATAGGACTGGCCGTCTGCCGTCGTGTGGTAGAGCGCCACAAGGGCAGAATTTGGGTGGAATCTGATCCAGGCCAGGGAAGCACATTTTATTTCACGATTCCGGAAGGGACGGAACAAAGCAATGCACAGTGAACTTGCTCTTAGTCGGCCGGTGGAGGTTCTGCTCGTCGAAGATAACGAGAACGATGTGGAGCTCACCCGTCAAGGTTTTAAACGCACCAAGCTGCTCCTCAACCTGCACCACGTGAGAAACGGTGAAGAATGCATGGCATTCTTGCGCAAGCAGGGCGAGTACGCTGAGGTTCCCACACCTGATCTGATCCTGCTCGACTTGAATATGCCAAAAATGAACGGGCGCGAGGTGTTGGCTCAGATGCTAGCGGATGAACGCCTGGCGAGTATTCCGGTGGTTGTCCTGAGCACTTCGGAAGAAGGCGAAGAGATCATGAAACTCTACAAGATGCGCTGCAGTTCCTACATCGTCAAGCCCGTCGATTTCGAACAATTCCTAAGGGTAGTTCGGTCCATCGCTGAGTACTGGTTTACGGTGGTGGTCTTGCCCACGACAGACTCGGTAGAGAAAGCCAGAGCACACGGGGTCTGAAGACCGAGGGAGAGTCGCGCTGCAAAGAAGCACGCTTCGCGGCAGCAGCGGGCCACTGAGTTTGCCGTGCAGCACAAATAGGGCGCCTGGCGCTCCCGTATTTCCTGCTTGTTCCCGAACGTCACTTCCACGTGGAAGCCCTCTGCCTACCCCAAAACGACTCCACGTAGGTTGCGACTCCATGCAATGACCATGAAGTTGGGGCATTTGCGCTCGAGCGTCTTTCCCATAATAGCTCTTGTTCCATTTTTGATTCTTTCGCATTGCGAAATAAATGGGGCATAGCCAATGGGGGCTAAAGAACAAAGACGGAAAGTCGATTAGGACTCAAGAGGCGAGAGGAGCCGTACGCAAATGAGTGAGATTCTGGAACAGGCAACTGAGACGAATGGTAATGGGACAGCTACGCCAGCAGCGGGAATGAAGCGGATGGCCGCGCAGAAAACTGGCACTCCGGCGCATGAACAACATAGCGTCGCAGCCGCAGACAATGGTGCCAGCCGTCTGCAGAACAAGAAGATCGCCGAAGACAAGACTCGCGCCCGCACTTTGGCCCGGGCTCAGGCAGTTGCCGAAAAACTTTCGACCGCGACCGAGCAGGTGGCCAGTGCCATCAATGAAGCAACCAGAACGGTTGAGGAACTCGGGAAGTCGATGCAGACGATCGCTTCCGGAGCGGAAGAGGCGGGGGCGGCGGCGGAGGAGTCTCGCGCCGCGATCAACCAGATCGAAAAGGCATCGGACGAAGCCAATACGCAAGCGGCAGGATCGCTAACCCTGGTGGATAACCTTTATGGGCTCAGCCGCAGCACGTCGGTGGATATCAAGACTTTGATCAAGGGGGTGAGCGACGCGGCGCAGGCAAATTTTGACTCCGCCAAAATGATCGCGGAATTGGAGCGGCAGTCGGAAGAGATCGGAAAAATCGTCCATGCCGTGGCCCGCATCGCCGACCAGACGAATCTGCTGGCGCTGAATGCTGCCATTGAAGCCGCGCGCGCCGGTGAGCATGGCAAAGGGTTTGCCGTAGTAGCGGATGAAGTGCGTAACCTGGCGGAGATGAGCGAGAAGAGCGCCCGCGGAATCCAGGAAGTGGTGAACGAGATCCAGGGCCAGGTGAAGGTCGTAGCCGTCGATGCCCAGACCGCCGGAAAGAAAGGTCTGGAAGAGGTCGAGAAGGCGAAGGCGATCACGGAAGCGCTGGCGCGAGTGGAAACCGATTTGGCCGATATGCGCGAAGGCTGCAAAGCGATTGTCACCAATGCCGTCACCGCGCTGGCCGGCGCCAAAGAATATTTAGTCGGCGCGCAGCAGATCGCCAAGGCAGCGGAAGAATCCAGCACCGCCGTGATGGAATCGCAGAAAGCGGTGCAGGAGCAGGGCCGGGCCTATACGGAAATGAACGACGCCTCCAACAGCCTGGCCCAGCTGGCCGAGAAACTTAAAACCTCGACCAGCGCCCAGAAATCGGCCGAGGAATTGGCGGCAGCCGCGGAAGAACTCTCCGCCAACGCGGAGGCAGTGAAGAGTGCTTCCGGGCAGATCTCCGCGGCGATCGAGGAGATCAGCCGCGCCGCGCAGGTTTCTTCCAAAGCCTGCGAGACGGCCATGGCCTTGGGCACCAAACTGGAACACGCCGCCAAAGACATGGGCGTGAAGGCCACGGAAAGCGGGGACAAATGTACCGCTGTCACCACCTTGCTGACTACAAACAAAGAAGCGCTGGACTCGATGATCGTCAATATCGGGCAGGCGGCGCAGATGTCGCTGGCGTCGGCAAAGAATGTCCTCGAACTGGAGGAGCGGACCCGACGCATCGACAAGATCGTGGATGCCATCGTGATGGTGACGGTGCAGACGCGCATGCTGGCGGTCAATGGCAACGTAGAAGCGGCGCGCGCCGGAGAGTTTGGCCGCGGATTCTCGGTAGTCGCCGCGGACATCCGCTCGCTGGCCAATGAGAGCAGCGAAAATGCCGATCGCATCAAGGACCTGGTCAAGAGTATTCAGGGCCAGATTACGAAGGTCGTCACCGACATTGAAGGCGCCGGGATCAAGGCCAAGGAAGAAGCCGAACGGGCCAAGGTCTCGACCACAAACCTGGAGCGGATGGCGAAGGACATCAAGGAAGTTCAACTGGGCGTCAATGTTATTGCCAAAGGGTCGGATGTAGCTGTGAATGCGCTGCAGCAGGCATCCAAAGCCAGCGAGCAGATTGCGACCGCTTCCGAAGAGATGAATCGCGCCAGCACCGAGTCCGCCACTGCCGCCGAGCAGGGATTGAAAGCGGCACAGGAAATTCTGCAGGCGGTCGAAGAGATCGCAGCCCAAGCCGACGAACTCCAGCACGGATAGGGACCAAGCCGAGCCTACGGAAACAGGTGCAAGTAGGAATCATGGTTCGAAAGCAGATCCGGCAACGGACACGAGGAGAATTCGAATGGCTACCGATACGGTGAAACCCCCCGCCAAGGCGGGAGCGGACGGAACTCAACTGGTCACTTTTCTGCTCAAGGATGAGGAGTTCGGCTTCGACATCATGGCGGTGCAGGAGATCATCCGGCTGCCGAAAATGTCCAAACTGCCGCACACCCCGGACTATGTCGAGGGCATCTCGAGTCTGCGGGGAACGGTGTTGCCCATCTTCGATATCCGGGCACGATTCAAAATGAAGCGCGAGGAGCACACCGATCGCAGCCGGGTGCTGGTCATCGATATCGACGGCAAACAAACGGGGTTGCTGGTGGATGGCGTGCGCCAGGTTACTCGAGTCGGCCGGAACGAGTTCGAGGCGCCTCCAGCGGCGATCCGGAACGATACGGCCGACTACATTGATGGAGTAGTTAAGCTGGACAACGGGGCTCGAATCATCATTGCGCTGGACGCGCGCCGCGTCTGCACCCTGGGCGGCGCTAATGGCGATGCCGACGCCCTCGCGGAAGCGCTTGGCAAAAGCTCCGCAGCGCCCTCCGCTAATGGACCGAAAGATAGACCGAAAAAGGGCAAAGCTCAGGTTGAGGAGGCGCTGAGCAATAGCAAAGAGGTGCAGGCAAAGGGGGGCGAAGTGCGGCAACTGGTCAGTTTCAAAATCGGCCGGGAAGAATTTGCTTTTCCCATGGAGCATGTCCGCGAGATTCTGCGGGTGCAGACGCCGAAAGAAGTGCCCGGCGCGCCCGAGCACCTGCTGGGTGTGTTGACGGTGCGGGGGCAGATCCTTCCGATCGTCGACCTGCGCCGCCTTCTGCGGCAGACCTCGTTCGCAGCGGACCTGGTCGATGCCTGCCGTCTGGCTTCG
>Ga0181523_10002109_pt1 | contig 19959 bp, 21 predicted proteins | sample PEATcosm2014_Bin_43_FD_119752 | JGI IMG/M metagenome (GOLD analysis project Ga0181523, IMG submission 119752) | Peatland microbial communities from MTU Mesocosm Facility, Houghton, MI, USA - PEATcosm2014_Bin05_30_metaG | ecosystem: Environmental > Terrestrial > Soil > Wetlands > Peat | place...
CCGTTCTCCACCTTGTAGGGATACTCGAACAGGCCGCGCGGCGGCGGTCCGGAAGCGCGCGAGCCATCGCGGTAATACACACCGCCGTGACACGGACACATGAACAGCCCCGATTGCGGAAACCAGCGTACTGGACAACCCAAGTGTGCGCAGTTGATGGCGAAAACCTGGAACGTCTCGCCCTGTACACGGCGGACCCAACAAGGAATGTTATCGGTCTCGCCATCCCATGTATTTGAGATAGGGTTTTTGTACTTCGCCAGCCGCGTCTGACCCTCGGGAAATTCATCCAGTTCGCCTAAACTGACCCACTTGCGATAGCGTCCGCCCTCACCGCGCATGATGGGCGCCAGCAGATAGCCAACCACAGGTGTAGCCAGAACGAGGGCAGCCAAACCGTTGAAGACCAAGCCAAGCTTGACGAAGAACTGCCGTCTTGAGACATCGCGGTCGCTCACTGCTGCCCTCCGGGCGAAGAAATTGCTGACGCGGCAGAAGAAGGCGTCGCTGGCCCGGGAGACGCCGTCGCCGCGCTCATCGGACGCTGCGCCGCCAGCCACGCCACCACGTCGGTAATCTCCTGGTCGGTCATCGGATGTCCAGGAACATTGTTTCGCCAGTCCGGCGCGTTAAAGTCGGGCCGCCCGACAATTACAGTGGTCCGCAGTCCCTGGTCAGTTATCAAACTGAGATAGTAGGGATCCACGATAGAACCAACTTTCGCCAAGCCTTTGCCGTCGGCGCCGTGACACGAAGCGCAGAATGTTGTGAAGGCAGCTGCTCCCCGCTGCGAATGGCCGGGGGCTTTGGGCGCGTAAGGCGGTGCTGTCCCACTCTGTAGGATATTGGGCTGGCCCCAGCGCTGCCGCATTCCCTGAACGATGGCGTCGACCTGCTTGCTCGTCAGCATCCCTCCCTCGCTCTGCGCGAAGGCTGACATTGCCGTACCCCGCCTGCCCTTTGAGATCGTGTTCCGCAGGGTATTGTCGTCAACAATCGCCAGGTATAAGGGATCGCCGATTGGCGGCGCCGGCCCCAGCTTGCCGTCGGCGCCATGACAGCCCGCACAATTCTGTTTGTAGAGTACGACTGGATCGAGAATGTCGGTTGGGCGTTGCACGATGTCAGCGGGAGTAGGTTTTCCTGGCAAGTCACATGCGGTAACCGCCAGCAATGCAGCGAACACCAAGGCAGGAAGGGCGTAGCGAGTTGTCATCGCTTGTTGTCCTCGCCCTCGTGCTCTTCCATAAGGCCTGGCGCCTCAATGCCCGCTCGCAGCGCGAGAGGCAGGTTTTCCGCCGTCCAGACCTTGTTCTGCCGCGCTACCACGAGGCCCGCAACGACTCCGAAAGCGGCTTGCGAAGCGACGAACCACCACCAGTTAATACGCTGATCAAGCAGCGGATTGACGTAGCCAATGATGTGGTACAGCAAGCCGGTCCATAGCAACGGACCGATGACGCCTCCCAGAATAATCGGGCGGCGCGGAAGCAAGGGCAGCATTGCGCCGTAAAGAAGTCCCACAAGCAGGCACATAGTGATGTGCATAGCCAGGGCAAATAGGAACCACCCCACCTGGAAATGCAGCATCTCCTCGATTGTGGGAGTTGCGGAAGGCGCGTACAAGCTCCCTGCAAGCAGGTTTATCGGATACCACACACTGTGGTAGAAGATCAGACCGTAAAGCGCCGCGAGCACCGCCATGGCCACGCCCCCGGCCAGTCCTCCTTTCACACCCGCCGCGATGGGATAGATCTTCAGCGGCAGCCACGCGCGCGGAATCTCCTGCGCAACCGGTATCCGCAAGACTTCGCGCGGGGGAAGCACGCGGGCCGGCTCTTCGGGCTGCACCGGAATCAACTCATGCTGTTCATGCGGTAGCACCTGGCGAAACCAACCCACGGCACCGGAGATGGTCAGAATCGCGCCAAGGACACTGACCGACACATCCGTGAGCAGACCCGCAAAAGTCAGCGCTGTCCCCAGCGCCATGGCGAATGGCCATGCCGTCGGCGCCGGCATCAGTACTGCTGGCTTTTCGGAACCGCCGCTCATCTGTGTCTCGTCACTCATGAATCAGCCTTAAGATTGCAGTTACCTGAAGCGCTGCTCAATACTTCTCATCGCGTGATGAAATACACCACCGACAGCACGACAACCCAAATGGCATCTACAAAATGCCAGTACATGGCAAACACGTTGATGCGCTCCGAGTGCTCCTGTTTCACGGCACCGAAAAGGGTCAACAACCAGATGATCGTCAAGCCGATAAGACCGACCGTCACGTGGAACGCATGCAATCCCACAAGCGAATAGAACGTCGTACCGAAGAGATTGGTACTGATCGTCAGACCATCCTTATAGATCAGGCGATACCATTCGCGGCCCGTGCCAATCAGGAAGATCACGCCCAACGCGATCGTCAGGAACCAGAAGAAGCCGAAGCGCTTAACATTACCGCGATGCAGCGCCTTCTCAGCCAAAAGAATTGTCAGGCTGCTGGAGAACAGACAGATCGACGTGAGATACGGAACGTCAAGCACCTGTGCAGGGGTGGGACCGCTGAGGCTCTTGCCCGCGTAGTACAGGTACGCCACGACGAAGATGCTGAAGATCGCCGACTCCGCGATGATCAGGCACCACATGCCGACCTTGCCGCGGAGGTTCGCGGACAGCGGCATATCGCTTTGCGGCACTGTTATCGTCGCTGCTGCCAAAAGGTTCTCCTAATCCTTCCGTCTATTCATACTTCCAATCCGGATCTTCCGGATGCTTCAAGTCCCACAACGGACGCCTGCTCCTGATCACCGGAATCTCCGCGTAGTTGTAATCCGGAGGCGGCGAGGTCGTGTGCCACTCCAGCGTCCACGCATCCCAGGGATCGTTGCCGGCAATTTCGCCTTTGTAGTATGACCAGATAACGTTGGCCGCCCATATCAGCACGCCGACGGCCTGGAAGATCACTCCGATGGAGACGATCAGGTTCCAGACCTCCCAGCCGCGACTGGCCTCGTATGTGTAAATGCGGCGCGGCATGCCCAGCAGACCGGGAACGTGCATGAAGTCGAAGGTCAGATGAAAGCCGATCACGAACAGCCAGAAATGCCACTTGCCCAAGGTTTCATTCATCATTTTTCCAACGACCTTGGGATACCAGTAATACGTGCCCGCGAAAACCGCCATCACGATGCCGCCCAGGATCACGTAATGGAAGTGGGCTACCACAAAGTAGGAGTTGCCCAGTTGCCAATCGAAAGGCGCCGAGGCCAGCATGATGCCGGTCAGACCCGCGATCAGGAACTGGCATAAGAAAGCGACGCAGAACAGCATAGCGACCTTGTAAATGATCTTGCCGCCCCACATCGTTCCCACCCAGTTGAAGATTTTTATCCCCGTGGGGACGGCAATCGCCGCGGTAGACGCCACAAAAAACGCGTTTGCGTACGATGTCATACCGACGGTGAACATGTGGTGCGCCCATACGCCCAGGCTGATGAAGCCGATGGAAACCGTGGCCGCAACCATGATCGAGTAGCCAAAAATCGGCTTGCGCGAGAAAACCGGAATCACCTCGGAGACGATCGCGAACGCCGGCAGGACCAGGATGTAGACCTCGGGGTGTCCGAAGATCCAGAAGAAGTGCATCCAGATGACGGCCGAACCACCGGCTTGGGTGTCGAAGAAATGTCCGCCGAGATAGCGGTCGATTAACAGCATGAGTTGTGCGGCGGTCAGCGGTCCAATGGCTACCAGCACCAGCGCCGCCATCACGGTGTTCATCCACACGAACAGCGGCATGCGGTTCAGCTTCATGCCGGGACAACGCAGGCACAGAATGGTCGTCATCACATTCAGCGCAGTCGCAATGCTGCCGAAGCCGCTCACCAATATGCCGACGATCCAATAGTCAGTGCTGTGTCCCACAGAAAATGCCGGCGAAGTCAGCGGCGCATAGGCAAACCAGCCGACGTCGGGCGCGCTGCCGGCGCCATAAAGTCCAAAGCCGCCGATGAAGCTGAAGTACAGGATGATGCCGCCCAGCGCGCTCATCCAGAAGCCCCAGGCATTCAGGCGGGGAAACGCCATATCGCGCGCCCCGATCATCAGCGGAACCAGATAATTGGCGAAGCCAAACACGATGGGCATGGCGGCGAAGAAAATCATGGTCGTGCCATGCATGGTGAACAGACGGTTGAAAACCTCAGGCGAGACGAGGTGGTTGTTGGCGACCGCCAATTGGGCGCGCATGATGGAGGCTTCCACGCCGCCGATTACAAGGAACAGGATGCCGTAGCTGAAGTACATCAGCCCGAGCCGCTTGTGATCGACCGTGACCATCCAGTCGTGCAGCACTTGCACCAGCGGGCGGGAGCTCTCCCGCTCCGGCGTAGTGACCATCGGGCGCGACATAGGTTGGGCATCGAACATCAGCTTCTCCTGGCTCCTAGTTCAGGCTCATGAGATACGCCACCACCGCATTCGTGTCCTGCTCATCAAGTTGCATCGCCGGCATCAGGCAGCCAGGTTTGATGGCATCCGGTTCCTTCACCCACAGCAGCAAATTCTGTTGCGTATTCGGCGCCGCGCCAGAAGCAATCGTAGAGCGGCTCATCAAGTGGGTCAGGTCAGGTCCAAACTTGCCATTGGCAGTTGTGCCTGAGATCGTATGACAGTTCATGCAGGCGTTGGTCTCGAACACTTTACGCCCGGTGACCACCTGTTGGGACATTACTGCCGGTGTTTTCTGCTGCTGCGTCCACTTTTCGAAATCTTCCGGCGAATCGACCATCACGTTCAGCAACATCTTGGCGTGCTGCGTTCCGCAGTACTGCGCACACTGTCCCACATAATGTCCCACATCGTGGGGGTCAATCCACATCTCGTTCCTGCGATTGGGAATGAGGTCAATCTTGCCCGCCAGTTGCGGTACCCAGAAGCTATGGTCGGTATCGGCAGAAAGCAGAATGATGTGCGTCGGCGTGGGATGCGCCGCATCGCTGACGGGGACGTGAAGTTCATTGGCGGTGACAAAGCCGTAGCCGGGATACTGAAACTCCCACCAGAATTGATGACCAATCGCAGTGACCTCAATCGCATTCGCAGGGAACTGAGCGTCCTCCACCGCGTGGATCACTCGCGCCGCCGCCAGGAACAGCACCACAACGATCAGAATCGGGATGACAGTCCACGCCAGCTCCACCTGGTTGCTGCCGTAAATCTGCGGCGGCTCGTGATTGTCGTCAGTGGGTCGTTTCCGATACTTCACCGCCGCGTACACGATCAGACTGAAGACGACCACAAAGATTCCCAGACAAATGGCCATCACAAATAGCGAAAGATGGTAAATATCGTGCGCCGGAGTTGAAGCAGGATTGAGCAGCGACGGCGTAGACGATGGGCCAGATATAGAAGCCGACATGTTCGCGCCAAATGCCATGACCGAAACGAAGAACAACGTCAGCCAGGCGGCGTAACGGACCATGCGCTTCGTAGGGCCTCCCGGCAACTTCGAGTTATGTCTTGCCCGATTCGTGGATTGCAAGTGCATGGACTGGGAACGACGGCTAAACCTACGGGTTAACTGTTTTCCTCAGACTGCTGACCAGGCAAGTATCCCGGATGAGGAGGCAACCATACCTAGCACAGCAGGTTCGGACAATAACCTGTGCCCAACGCAAACTTTAGGCCAAGCCTCGAAGTGACCCCCATCAAGTCTTGTTCGAAAGCCAGAATACGACAGAAAGGATGTTTCGGTTTATACCTGCAAATGGAAGGTTTTGCAATAGGTCATTGTGATGAAGTGATTGGCTCGCCGATTTAGCTGCGCCGCTCTGCCGTTTCGGTCATCTTACTTTCATAACGCTCATGGGCTTTCCTGGTCCGCTGCAAAGAACGTTCCTTACCTGCCGCTCGCTGCTCTGGCTGGCAAGTTGCATTGTGCCTGCCGGGCAGCGTGTCGACTGGCGCGAGAGCCGGACAAATCAGGTGTGGCATTGGTGCCACTTCCTTGCGGAATCGGGTCAACTCAATCGCGACAAGAAGCTAGAACTCGCCCGCTTCTGCTGGAGCGCTTTTCCGGCCGCGTTCTGGATGCGATTCGATCACGATCAGTTTTTCCGGCGAGCGGATCGCCTGCGCCGTTCGCCCCCAGCCTGTCTGGCAGGAATCTCGTTGCTGTTGGCGGTCGTGGTATTGGCCGGCGGAATCGTCCCCGCGGTGCGGGCCTTTTTATCATCGCCCATAGCGGATCCCGATCGCGTCTGCGTCATCAGTTTGAACGGCAAGTTCCGGCGTCTTCGCTCCGAGACCCTGCTCGATCTGGCCTCCGCCTGGAAGAACAGCAAGCTTCTGGACGCGGTCGCCTCGTATTCCTGGAGCCCGGACAAGCTGGTGGGACCGAGACGCACGGTGCCGATCCTGGCCGCCAGAGTGTCTCCGGAGTTCTTCCAGGTGCTTAACCTCAACGCGGCAATCGGGCGGACCTTCCGCCCCGGAGACAACCGAACCTGTAGCAACTGTGTCCTGCTCAGCTATGAGATCTGGCAACTGCAGTTCCACGGCGATCCAGCGATTGTCGACCAGCAGGTGACATTGGAGGGGGACGGCAACCCGCGAACCGTGATCGGGGTTCTGCCGCGTAATTTCCGTCTGCTGTCGCCGGAGATAGCCGTCTGGGTCTTGCTCGACTCGGCCTCGCCGTCGTTTAGCAACTTTGTCGAGCGCATAGGGGCTGTGGCTCGCATGAAGCCAACAGCGACGGCGCAGGAGGTGGAGACTGATCTGGCCGATCGGACGGAGAATGCCGGTTATGTTTTTCCTGCGTCGCTCCTGATGGTCACGTCGGGACGGGCGGAGATACGGCGCTATGTCAGCACCTACCTGCTGTTCGTACTGTTGGCCATGGCTGGTGCTGTTTTGATTGTGTACGCGCGCTCCGGAGGCGACGTGGGACGCGCTCCGCTCAGTTTGCGTGACCGTTTCCGGTGGTGGACATTCTTTATCGCGAAGGCGGCGCTGTTACTGCTGGTCAGCGGATTGTTCTCGTGGACGGCGGTTCGCTGGCTTTCGGTGTACTTTGTTGGCTCGATACACACCATGGCCAACGGCATTGCGCTGTGGCTTTTCTTGATTCTTTCCGTTGCCCCATTGTCGTGGGCGATTCACGATCAGCAGCGCCGCTGCCGCGTTTGCCTGCGCCGCCTGGGAACTCCAATTCAGATTGGAGCGCCAGGACACGTCTTGCTCGATTGGTCCGGAACGGAGCTCATGTGCCCGGAGGGACACGGTGTGCTGTACCTTCCCGACTCGGAGGCAAACTGGCTGGAGCGCGATCGCTGGGATAATCTCGACGACTCGTGGGCAGGACTATTCCGGCAGGAATGAGAAAGTTCAAGTCTTGAATTTTCCCGTCATGACCGGGTTGATGGGAATCGCACCGCCGGCAATCATTCAGAGAATCGTTGCCGCTTGACTACGTTTTCAGATGGTCGTTTGTCATCTCGCGAATTCCGTTCGGGCTGCTGACCACGACCAAATGGGTCAGGCCCAGAAACAGCCCGTGCTCCACAATTCCGGCCCGGCCCTCGAGTTCGAGCGCGAGCTTTGCGGCATCGGCGATCGGGCCGAAGTCGCAGTCGAGAATCATGTTTCCCTGATCGGTGCGATACTCCTCTCCGTTGGCGGTCTGGCGCACAGAATACTTCGCGCCCAGAGATTCCAGGAACCGTGCCGGCGAACGCCAGCCGAACGGAAGTACCTCGACCGGCAAAACGTGCAGCGTGCCGAGTCGCGGCGAGAGCTTGGTCTCATCAACGACAATGACCTCGCGCGCCGTGGCTTGCGCGACCAGTTTCTCGCGCAGCAGTGCGCCACCGCCTCCCTTGATCAGGTTGAGCTGAGGATCAACTTCGTCTGCGCCATCAATAGTGACGTCGATGTTCTTTGGTAAATCGTCCGGGAGCATGGGTATGTTGAGTTCCAGGGCGGCGTCGGATGAGGCCCGCGAAGTCGCGAAGCCCACGATGTCCTTCAATTCCCCGCTTTGCAGTAGAGCCCCAATTCGGCAAATGGCGAAAATTGCAGTTGAACCGGTGCCGAGCCCGACGGTCATCCCGGATTGGATGTAGCGGACGGCATACTCCGCCGCAGCCTTCTTCAGTAAGGCCTGCTGGTCGGATGATGCAGTGGGTGCGTTCATTGTGACTTTAGCTCTTCCGGCCCAGAGCCTTGCGATAGCGGCTGATCAGCGTGTTGGTGGAGCTGTCGTGCTTCAGTTGCGGCGCGGAATCGCTCTCCAACTCCGGGATGATGCGCTTGGCCAGGACCTTCCCCAGTTCCACGCCCCACTGGTCGAAGGAATCGATGTTCCAGACGGCGCCTTGGGTGAAAACGTTGTGCTCATACAGCGCAACCAGCGTGCCCAAGGCTCGTGGCGTGAGCTTGTCGACCAAGATGGTATTCGTCGGACGGTTGCCTTCGCAAACACGAAAGGGTGTCTGGAAGTCGGGCGAGCCTTCGGCCTTCAGCTCTCCGGCAGTTTTACCAAACGCCAGCGCCTCGGCCTGCGCGAAGACGTTCGCCGTAAGGTAGTCGTGCTGAACCTTGAGCGGGCTCAGCGGCTGGCAAAAAGCGATAAAGTCGCATGGGATCAGCTTCGTCCCCTGATGGATCAACTGGTAGAACGAGTGCTGGCCATCAGTGCCCGGCTCGCCCCAGATGATCGGGCCGGTCTGCCACTCCACGTGATTGCCTTCCAGATCAACGTGCTTCCCGTTGCTCTCCATCTGCAACTGCTGCAAATAGGCTGGGAAGCGTTTCATGTTGTCCGCGTAGGGCATGATGCCGACGGTCTGGGCACCGAAAAAGTTGTTGTACCACACTGTCAGAAGTCCCATCAGCACGGGCAAGTTCTTCTCCAGCGGGGTGGTGCGGAAATGCTCGTCCATCGCGTGGAAACCGGCCAGCAGCTCGGCAAAACTATCCGGACCAACGGCAATCATAGTGGACAGGCCGATGGCCGAATCCATCGAATACCGCCCACCGACCCAATCCCAGAAGCCGAACATGTTGGCGGTGTCGATGCCGAATTTTGCGACGCCCTCGGCGTTCGTCGAGACCGCGACAAAATGCTTGGCGACGGCGGCCTCGCTCTTCAGCGAATCCACGATCCACTTGCGCGCAGTGGCTGCATTGGTCATGGTCTCCAGCGTGGTGAAGGTCTTTGAAGACAGGATAAAAAGCGTTTCGGTGGGGTCGAGATCGTGGGTCGCATCGGTGAAGGTCGCGCCATCGACGTTAGCGACGAAGCGGAACTTCATTGATGGATCGGTAGAATCGCGTAGCGCGTCATAGGCCATTTCCGGACCAAGATACGAGCCGCCAATGCCGATGTTGATGACGTTCTTCATCGGCTTGCCGGTGTAACCCTTCCACTCACTGGTGCGCACGCGGTTGGAGAAGGCCGCCATTTTGTCGAGCACGGCATGAACGTCGGCAACGACGTCTTTGCCATCAACTTCGATTTTGACGCCACGCGGGGCGCGTAAAGCGACGTGCAGGACCGCACGTCTCTCCGTAATGTTGATCTTTTCACCGCGAAACATGGCGTCGCGGCGCGCTTCTACACCACACTCACGGGCAAGTTGCACCAGCAGACCGATGGTCTCGTCGGTGACACGGTTCTTGGAATAGTCCAGATACAACCCTGCGCCTTCGGCGGTTAGCCGTGTCCCACGCTGTGGGTCGTCGGCGAACAACTGCCGCAGCTGGACGTCCTTGATTTTTTCGTAGTGAGCCTGGAGCGATTTCCAGGCTGGGGTGTCGATGGGTCGCTGGGTGGTCATCCTTGGCTCCGGCATATTTCCTCCCATGAATTCCTCGTCATGCAAATCTGTCAAAGCCGCGAGCTCCGAGCCACGAGCAAAAACCTAACGACGACGCCGTCCCCGGAACTTGCTCGAAGCTCGCGGCTAGCAGCTACTTCAATGCCTTGCTCTTGGTCTCGATCGAATTCAGGAGATCTTTCCATGAATCGACAAACGACTTCGCGCCCTCCGACTGCAAGTCCGCGGCGAGTTTGGTCAGATCGATACCAGCCTTGCTAAAGGCTGATAGTGTCTGCTCGCAACTTCCACCATCGCGAGGAATCGCTTTGGTGACACTGCCGTGCTCGCCAAAGGCGAGCAAAGTCTCTTCCGGCATGGTATCGACGGTGTTGGGTGCAGCCAGTGAGCCGATGTAAAGAACGTCCGAAGCCTTGGGGTCCTTGGTCCCAGTGCTGGCGAAGAGCAGGCGTTGCGCGCGCGCGCCCAGGTTGGCGAGCCGCTGCCAGCGATCGGACTCCAGCACATCGCGATACGCCTTGTACGTTTGCCAGCCGATGGCCGGGCCTAGCTGATCGCGAAGATCGGCGGGCACCTTGTCCATCGTGGCTTTGTCCCAGCGGCTGACAAACAGCGACGCAACCGAGCGAACATCGGGACTGAGACCCGCTTCCACGCGGCGCTCCAGTCCATGCATGTAGGCGTCGGCGGCGCCAAGATAGTGCTCGCGGCTGAAGAGTAGCGTCACGTTCACCGACACGCCGGAGAAGATTGCCTCCTCAATGGCAGTTCTACCTTCGGGCGTGCCCGGAATCTTAATGAAAAGATTCGGACGCGCCGCTTTTTGGTGCAGCGTCTTGGCCACGGCAACCGTCGTTTCGGCGTCGTAAGCCAACAGTGGAGAAACCTCGAGTGATACCCAGCCATCCACGGTCGCTGTGCGCTGGTGGATGGCAGCGAACAGGTCGGCAGCGCGGCGAAGATCTTCAATCGCCATCTCGAAGAACGAATCTTCTGCAGACAGGCCGCTAGACATCAGCTTGGCGATCTCCCCGTCGTACGAGTCTCCGTGAGTCATCGCCTGATCGAAGATCGTCGGATTCGAGGTTAGGCCTGTAATCGACAACTCGTCGATGTAGCGCTTTAACGTGCCAGTGTCGAGCATCTGGCGGGTGATATTGTCGAGCCATAGACTCTGTCCAAGGTCATGCAGTTGTTGCGTGGCTTTCATCTTGTTACCTCTCTTCAGGTAGCTTCTTCGGGCGGCTTTGCAGGCACCCAGGAGCGCAATTCAATGTCCAGCAGGTCGGCGATGCGCCGGATGCTGATATCGGCAGGCCGGTACTTAGCGATCGCTTTCTTATCGCGTGCATAGTGGCCCTGGCGCACAAACACGGTCGTAACACGATCCTTCCAAACATCTTTGATGGCCTCGAGGAGCCGAAGTTTGTCGTCGACCATTACGTAGTGCCGCGCGGGATAAAGGCTCTCCACACACTCCAGCTCCCGCTCTTTGTGGATGAAGATCAGGACATTTCCGCCAACGGCTTTCCATAAGCCTGAGCGCTCGACCTTGCGCGGCTGGAATACGGCGTCACCGTCGGATAATATTGCCACTTTCCCCCAGCGCTTCGCGTGTTTGAGTACCTCCAGAGCGTCGGGATACAGGCGCGCCGCAAACGGATACTCGATCAGCCAGTTGGCCACGTGGAGGAAACGCGGATCCCGCAACTTCTCCTGGCGGTAACCCTGAAGCGCGCCGAGATAGTCCGCATAGCCAAGCTTGTCTCGCAGATCTTCAAAGATAGCCAGATAGCGCTCCCGCGCCTCCTTGCCGAACTCGCGACCGATATGACGAAAGAGATCGTTTTGCAAACGATCATTGTCCAGCAGAGTGTTGTCGACATCGAAGAGAAACACCAAGTCCTTCATTTTGCGTGGTGCAGGCTGCCGGACAGGAGTTCTCGAAATGGAAGCTTTTCTGGCGCTCATTTGGTCGCAGCTTGCGAACGATCTTCGCTGGACGATCGCTGCGGATTGATCCACGGTCCATCCTGCGCGATGAGCTGGAGGGCTTCATCCGGACCCCATGTCCCCGGCTCGTACTGATACACCGGCGTAACGTTGTCGAGGATTGGCTGCACGATGCGCCACTGGGCTTCCACCAGGTCCTGACGTGCAAAGAGCTCTCCGTTGCCCCGCATTGCATCGCCGAGAAGGCGCTGATAGGGCGGCATGTCGTCGACAGCTTGGCTCTTCAATCTCAACTCAACGTCCTGGCCCACCATGCGTTCGCCGGGAACCTTCACGCGAACGCCTAGATCGATACTGATGTCCGGGCCGACTTGCATCCGCAAGTGCGAGGACTGCCGCGGCACGATCTCATGGAAGGTTTCTCGCGGCGGACGTTTGAACTCCACAATCGCTTCCATGCAGGTGACCGGCATGACCTTGCCGGCGCGAATATAAATGGGGACGCCGGCCCAGCGCCAGCTATCGATATGGAGCTTGATGGCGACGAAGGTCTCGACCGTGGAAGCTGGAGCCACGCCAGGGACTTGCTTGTAGCCTTTATATTGGCCACGGACGACATCTTCCGGCTTCAGAGGAACGACGGCCTTCAGAAGCGCAGCCTTCTGATCGCGTTCGGCGTCGTGATCTTCTCCGGTTGGCGGACCCATCGTCAGATTGCCCAGCACCTGCAGCATGTGGTTCTGCACAACGTCGCGGATGGCGCCGGTCTCGTCGTAGAACCTGCCGCGGTCGCTCACGCCGAAGTTTTCCGCCATGGTGATCTGAATGCTGCGAACATGTTCACGGTTCCAGATGGGCTCGAAGATTGGGTTGGCGAAGCGAGTGTACAAAATATTCTGCACCGGTTCTTTGCCGAGGTAGTGGTCGATGCGATAGATATCCTCCTCGGGAAAGAAGCGGTGCAGGGTCCGATTCAGTTCCTGCGCGGAAGGCAGATTGTGTCCGAAGGGTTTTTCGACCACGATTCGCGCGTTGGTCGCACAGCCCGATTTCGCCAAGCCCTCGGCTACCGTGCCAAATAAGCTGGGTGGAACGGCAAGGTAGTGCAGCGGAGCTTTAGCCTCGCCGAGTTGCTTACGCAGTTCGGTGAAGGTTGCCCCATCCGCGTAGTCGCCATCGACGTAGTGCAAGAGGCTGAGCAATTTCTCGAAGGCCGCCTGCTCTAGGCCGCCGTGATTCTCCAGGCTGTCTTTGGCGCGTTCTCTGAGTTGGTCGAGATTCCAGCTGGCCTTGGCGACGCCGATGATGGGGATGTTGAATCCCTCGTAGCGAATCAGGTCCTGCAGGGATGGGAAAACCTGCTTATAAGCCAGGTCTCCCGTGGCTCCGAAAAACACGAAGGCATCCGACATTCCATTTGACATTGGCGTGCTCCCGTTTGCGGCGTCTTTGCCGGACCTCGTAGTTGCACTCGCGGCCTTGGTCCAAGACCGCATGACAACAACAGCGTTTTTGCGTTTGCCGTCCGGCTGAGGCCATTGAGCGGTAAGAATGCCTACGCAGAACGAAGTGTCGGGAATTTTACTCCAAGTAGGTCAATAATCAAACCACCCTACGATGTTGGATATTTCTGGCGTCCGCCGACGCCCCACTAAGCAACCGAAAGGTTGACCGGTTCCTGGCGATCGACACGATGGACAAAGGCAATTGCCTGGCGCTCGGCCCACCGGCCGTCATAGCCATCCGGAGCGGCCAGGAAAGCGCAATGTCCCCCCTGCATGGTTTCCTTGAAGGTGATGTGCGAATTGCCCAGGAGCTTCGCCCGGGTTTCCGGCAAAACGCGAATGAAGGGGTCGTCCTGGGCATGAAGCACCAGAGTGGGAACGGCGATGCGGTCGATGACAGTGGCCGAGGCGGCGCGCGTATAGTAATCTTGGGCGTCGCGAAACCCGGAGTAGCGGGCGGTGATCTGGTCGTCGAAGTCGCGCATGCTGCGCATGCCACGCAAGTAGCGCACATCGTAGCGATCGGGATAAAGGGCAGCCTTGCGCAACATGCGGCGACGGAGTCCCAGAAGAAACTTCCACTCGTAAACGCGATTGACGCGGGCGTGCAGCGCGTCAGAGGAAGGTGCAAGGTCCATCGCGGGAGAGACGCCAACCCCCGCTTTGACTTGCGGCGGAGCATCTGTTCCCCACTCACCGAACAGCTTCAGCACCAGATTGCCTCCCATGGAATATCCCACGAACGCCAACTTTTGCAGGCCATCTTCGTTAATCAGAGTCTGCGCTATTGCGCCGACATCGCCCGACATGCCGGAGTTGTACAAGGTGGGACCGAGATGCTCCGTGTCACCACAGTTGCGCATGTTCATGCGGACTACGTTCATCCCCGCTGCCCAGGCCTTGCTTCCGGTACCGATCACATACTGCGATTCGCTGGAGCCTTCGAGTCCATGCACGATGACGAGGGTCATCGCGGTTTTGCGCTCGGGCTGCCAATGGCAATGGCACAGCACCTGGACTTCCGGTTCGACCTGAAACAGCCGCTCCTGCGGCGGAGGCAGAAGATTGCGACGCGGCAGGAAGTTTCCGGCAATCGTCTGGGCATGGCCGCTGACGAACGGGCGGCGCGGCCGAAAGGGCTCGCCAAAGAAATCGGGCTGCTGCGCCGCCTCGGTGGCGGGAAGCCGAAGCTCCGACGCCCCGCGGGCAGATTCATTGTTGAGAAGGATAGATCAAAGCTCCTGCATCTATAATGATGTGCTAATGGTTGCCGCCGATTCGCTATAAACCAGCGAAGGGCTGCGAATCACGCGAATTGGAGTATTTGATGCCTATTTTCGAATACCGCTGCGAAGCCTGTGGACACAAGTTCGAGGCCATCCTCTTCGGCCAGCAGACGCCGGAATGTCCTAGTTGTCACACCGAAAAGCTGGAGAAACAGCTTTCAACCTTCGCCGTCAGCAAGGGCGGTGCCGCGTCGCCGGAGGCGGGCTGCGGACAGACGAACTGCTGCAGGATGAACGGCGGCTGCGAGCTGAACTAAGGCCGCTAGCTGAGCAGCACGTCGGGGTTCTTACGGGCGACATATAACAGCTTGAGCGTGGCCTGGCGCGGTTGGCGGACGCCTTGCTCCCAACTCTCAACCGCATTCGAACTCACGTTCAACAGACGCGCGAATAGCGCCTGACTGGCGTTCAGGCTCTCCCGCAGGGCGCGAATGTCGGTACCCTTCATCGGCTTGGGCCGCGGCGGGATCTCGACCGAGCGCAGATCGAGCTTGATACCACTTTTTTCAGAAGCAGCTACAGCCGGGACCTTTTCTTCGACTTTACGCTTACTTTTCTTCTTATCTTTCTTGTTCTTCTTACCCATCGTCACCCTCCCGAAATACCCTGATATCCCACATAGTAGGACTTGGAAAACGGGCCGTAAATAGCGCTTTAGCGCCGCGCCTTCAGCCCACCTTCTGCCGAACCGGCCGTGCCACAGGTCGTCCCTTTTCGCCTATCTCAAGGTATGCCCAAGGCAGTTCGTGATCGTGGGTAAAGACTACGAGCCACCGTTCAGGGATGGCGACCTCGTAGAACCGGTGCTTGTTGGCGATGCTCTCCAGGGGATAGAGATCGAAGCCGAGGGTCCATGTGGGATCGAGGTGCTTGGTATCGCAAACAAGGTCGCTGGGATAGGCGGCAACCTTGCCGCCGCTGCGCACGATAACTGCCTGCATGTCGCGAGTGTGTCCGGGATAGACCTTCACTGAAATGCCGGGAACAATTTCCGCGTCGCCATTCAGCAGCTTCATTTGGCCGCTGTTGACCAGGGGATCGTAATTGTCGGTCATGTAACTGACGCGGTCGCGCTCATGCAGCTCATGAGCATGCTGCAGTTCGCCTTCCTGGACGTAGTAGGTGGCGCGAGGAAACGTCGCGACCGGCTTGCCGTCCTTATAGTAGGTGTTCCAGCCACAGTGGTCGAAGTGCAGATGAGTGTTGATGACGATGTCGATCTCGTCTGGCGAGATCCCGGACTGCTCGAAGCTCTTCATCAGCAGTGCCTGGTTGCGATAGATGGCCTGACTTTTCTCGTTCAGCTTGTTGCCGATGCCGGTCTCGATAAGGACGTTCTGTTTGCCAGTGCGCACCAGCAGCGAGTTGGTGCCCATCGGAATGGTGTTGCGCTCGTCAGGAGTGATGCGCTTTTCCCACATGACCTTGGGGATGACGCCAAACATGGTGCCACCGTCGATGTAATAGTTGCCATCCGAAAGGATCGTCAGCTCAAAATCGCCCAGCGTCGTTCGATGCACAGATCTTCTCCTCAAAAGCGATGTTCTCGATCATACTGAATTGACGCCTGCGCCGGCGGTAGGCGCATGTGAGGCAGGTGCTCCGATGCGGCAAATTGCTTTCGTATTGCTATTGAGTTCGGCGCTGCTGGCGCAGGATTCTTCGAGTCAAAGAGGAACCGGAGATCAAGCTCTAAATCCCGCTGCGAGTGGACCAGGGCAGCCCTCTGCGCAGCAACAGACAGCTCAGGCGGGCGACGAACTGGCGCGTATGCGAGATGATCTGAATAAGCTGGAAAGCCTGAACATGAACATGACCAGCGAGATCCTGTTTCTGCGCGATCAGAACCTGCAGATCCTGTTGCGGACCAACTCGCAGATGTGGACGATCCTGATTCGCGATATGCGCCAACAGATCGAGCGCGAGGAACAGCGCCGAGCAGCGCCGCCGCAACCTCAGAGGCCGGCTGCGAAGCCAAGCCCGCGGTAGGCAAGTTCGGAAGCTCTACTGCGATCCGGCGCCGGCGGCATTCGACGGGGTGAGCGGGATCTCGAAATACATGAGGTCACTGCCACCGGCGTCCCGCACTCCGGTCAGGTAGATATGCGCGCCTTGCAGCGGCTGCTTGACGTCGGACACATCGAAAAATAGAAAGCCTGATTTGGTAGTGTGCGGCTCGACCGCCTGAGCAGCGAAGTTCGCGGCCATGATCTCTTCGTACTGCTTCTGGGCCTTCTTGTTCTTGTTACCCGACAGCGGGATGGGGCCAACGCGCGGAGGAGGGGTGGTGCTGCCGCTGATGTGAGCAACGCGGCGAAGAACATCGTCCGTCGTCAGTGAGTCCATCTTGGCACGCCCCGCCGTCACCAACTGCGCTCGCATGTTGTTTACCGTGATGGGCTGGTCGCCGTCATTCGTGATCACCAGAAAGACCGGCAGAATTCCTTCATGGTTGTAGGGCGTGATGAAGATGTTGTCCTTGGGCGAAGTGTTGTAGAGATCGATGGCCCCAGTGACCTTCTCGCTGGCGTGAGCGTCCTTACAGGCATAGGTGTTCGCGTTCTCGGCGCGCGGCGGAACAAAATCCTTCGCGGCCCATAGTGTCAGCGAGGAGAACGCAACCGTTATGACAAGGGCCAACAGCAGGCAAACGCGTCGAGAGAGCATACTGGGATTATCCACTTTCTGCGCTGAGCTGCTCAACCTGCAGTTGACGCCAATGGCTCCGGCAACATAACCTCGCACTCGTGCGGCGAAAGGAATTTCAACTGTCATGAGTCTTCTGCAATGGTGTGACGAAGGTCCGGCGACGGTGGGCTTGGAGGCGACGGTCGAGGACGCGATACGAACCATGATCGACAAGGCCGTCGGTGCGGTCGCGGTCGTCGACGAACAAACAGTTGTGGCTGGTATGTTTACGGAACGCGATGTCCTGGCCAAGTTCGCGCTCAGCGGACGCGATCCATACACCACGCCGGTGCGCGAGGTGATGAGCCCCATCGTCGAGATGGCAACGGAAGAGACTACCCCCAGTGAAGCGCTGGCAGTTATGCTGGAGCGGCATTATCGCCACATGCCCATTGTGAGCGAGGAGGGCAAGTTGCTGGGAGTTCTCTCAATCCGTAACATCCTGGAAGCGCGGGTCGACGACTTGCTGGCGCAGCTGGATGGAGTGCAGCAGGTTCGGCCGCTGGCAGCCGTTCCAGAGTAACGAGGGGAATTCCTGGGCATGTCATAGCGAAGTCCCTCAGCGGCTAAAGCCGGATTGATATTGCGGAATTTACGGACGGTCTGAAGGCCGTCCCCTTCGCGGAAACTACTCAGAGCTTCCCAGTCGCGAGCTGCTGGCTCTCCATCATCTGCGGAATCGTCACGAACTCATATCCCTCAGGCCGATAGCGCGACACGATGCGGTCGCTGGCTTCGACGCTGCGGCTGCGGTCGACGCCGATGCGATGGTATTCCCCATCATGCAGCAGGATGACATTGCCGCCGTGGATCTGCCTCTCGGCGCGCGCGACAATTTCGCCGGCGGACTTGGCCTTCCAGTCTTGACACGTGACATTCCACATCACAGGTTGCAAGCCTAGGGCGCGAGCTGCGCGCAGCGATGCTGGACGGCGTCCGCCGAATGGCGGCCGAAAAAGCCGGACGTCGACACCCGTGGCCTCGCGGATCGCCTGCTGCGTCTGCTGAAGTTGACGCCGCACCTCGGCGGCGGAGGCGAAGATCAGGTTGGGATGATCCCACGTGTGGCTTCCGATGGCATGCCCGGCGGCGACGAGGGCGCGCGCGATCTCCGGTTTCTGCTGGACGAATCGGCCGAGCAGGAAGAATGTCGCCTTCGCCCCGTGGCGTTCCAGGACTTCCATCATGCGCCACGTGTAGGGATCGTTGGGGCCGTCGTCGTAGGTGAGCGCCAGCAGCCGTGAGCTGGGCTGCAGGCCGGTGAACGTCCGGCCGTACACCTGCGACGTGGGCCACATGGTGTGGAAGCCCGCCCACGTGGCCAGTCCGGCGAGGCCTATGGCGCTGAAGAGGATCGGGAACACGATGTGATTGTAGCTGTTTCGAGAGTGGCATTTAGCATTTAGCCGTTAGCACTTGGCCAAGTGCCAAATGCTAAGTGCTAACTGCCTCACGCATCGGTGGAAAACTTGCCCACAGTTTTACAAGCAAGTAATTGCCACGGAGGCGCGCGCAAGTTATTCTGCGAGGGACCCCGGAAGGCGCTGTCTTTGCGTCGTCTGGGCCGAGAATCGTAGTCTTTCTCCGATCATGGCGAACCTCTTCGAACCACCCCGGTATATTGCAGTCGAGGGCCCAATCCGAGTCGGCAAGAGCACGCTCAGCCGAGTGATTGCCGAGACCTTGCACGCGCAGCGCATCAGCGAGCCGGAACAAAACCCGTTTCTGCGCCCGTTCTACCAGGGAGAACCCGGAGCCGCGTTCCAGGCGCAGTTTGCCTTCCTGATCGCGCGCTATGAGCAGCTTGGGGGACTAAATATCAAGGGCAATCCCAACAAGACCTACGTAGCGGATTACATCTTCGAGAAGGACAAGCTCTTCGCGTGCCTCAATCTGGGCGACGCTGAGCTGGAGGTTTACAACCGCTACTACGAGTTGTTTCGCCAGAACGTGCCCACGCCGGACCTCGTCATCTACCTGCAGGCCACTCCCGAGGTGCTGAAGAAACGGCTGAAGAAAAAAGGCGCGCCCGGCGAGAAGGCGATCAGCGACGATTATCTGGAAGAGGTGATCAAGGCGTATGAGCACTTCTTCTTTCACTACACCTCGTCGGACCTGCTGATCGTGAACACGTCGGAGATCGACTTCGTGGAGCGCAGCGAAGACTTGCAGGCGCTGCTGCGACGCGTCAGTGAGCCGATTCGCGGCACGCAATATTTCTTGCCGCTAGGCGGGGATGAGCAGTCGGCGCGGGCGTAGGGGACAGCTACGGCTACTGAGGTCGCGGAAAAGCTCGAACAGCAGATCCCTCGCGGGCTGAAGCCCGCTCGTGATGACAAATTAGAAAAGACCGCTATCGGCGAGGCGGAAGCTGCGCCCCTTCAAAAGTGCGCACGACGGCTAAACCAGCGCCAAGGCTTCGCGGGCGGCGGCGATGGTGTCGTCGATGTCGCCCTGAGTGTGTGCGATGCTGAGGAATGCGGCTTCGAACTGCGACGGAGGCAGCCACACTCCTGCGTCCAGCAGGGCGCCGTGGAAACGGCCAAAGCGCACCGTGTCGCAAGTGGCGGCGCTGGCCCAATCTTTCACCTGCCGGTCGGTGAAGAAGAAGGTAAACATGGAACCGACGCGATTGGCAGTCATCGCGACCCTGGCTTGTTTCGCGGCTTGCATGACGCCGGCGAC
>Ga0181523_10002113_pt1 | contig 19942 bp, 17 predicted proteins | sample PEATcosm2014_Bin_43_FD_119752 | JGI IMG/M metagenome (GOLD analysis project Ga0181523, IMG submission 119752) | Peatland microbial communities from MTU Mesocosm Facility, Houghton, MI, USA - PEATcosm2014_Bin05_30_metaG | ecosystem: Environmental > Terrestrial > Soil > Wetlands > Peat | place...
CGATTCCGCGCCGCTGCTGGCCGCGTCGATCTTCCTCGACATCCTGAACGTCTTCCTGTTCTTCCTGCGGATCTTCTCGAGCTCGGAAGGGAACTGAGCGATTGTGAACAGCGCCGACGAGATCCTGGCCGCCTACGACGCCCTCCGTGCCGACCAGGAGGCGCTGTACAAGGATTTGCATCGGCATCCCGAACTGTCCCACCAGGAGCACCACACCGCCGAGCGTGTCGCCGGGCGGCTGCAGGAGCACGGCTTCACGGACGGGACGGTCAGCACCCGTTCCGGGCCGTTTATGTCCGCGGCTGACGGCATCAGGGTCACCGTGTACGGGCGGGGCGGCCACGGCTCGATGCCGCAGCACGCCATCGACCCGGTCGTGCTCGCGGCCATGATCGTCGTACGTCTGCAGACCGTCGTGTCGCGCGAAGTCGCGCCCGGCGACACCGCCGTCCTGACCATCGGCAGCCTCCAGGCGGGCACCAGGAGCAACGTGATACCCGACCACGCCGTCCTGTGACTCAATATGCGAAGCTATTCCCAGCAGACACGCCAGCACATGCTGACCGCGATCCAGCGGATTGTCCGCGCCGAGACCGAGGCCCTGACCACAGCCGCCCTCGCCTGGCTCGCGCCGCAGTAAGGACCGGGGCGGCCCGCACCGGGGCGGCCGGCCTTAACCGCACAGATTGGATCGCGGAATGCGCACCCGAAAGCACCCGATGACGCCGCTCGCGGCCGTCGCGGCGGGTCTCCTGGCCGGGGCCGTGGGTACCGTCTGCATGGACACGGTCTGGTACGTGCGGTACCGGCGCGGGGGCGGTAAGGATAGCCCCCTGGCCTGGGAGTTCCCGAAAGTTGACCGCTGGGACAAGGCCCCCGACCCCGGGAAGGCCGCCAAGCGCCTGATTGAGGGCTTCACGGGGCGCGAACTGCCGGACCGCTGGGCGTGGCTGACCAGCACCGTCGCGCACTGGGGCTACGGATCGGGGTGGGGGGCGCTGTACGGCGTCGTGGCCGGGTCACTGCGCAAGTCCCGTCCCGGCTACGGCGTGCCGTTCGGCGCCGTGGTGTGGAGTACGGACTACGTGACCCTGCCGATCGCCGGGATCTATAAGCCGATCTGGGAGTACGACGCAAAGACGCTGGCCAGGGACCTGAGCGCGCACCTCGCCTACGGCGCGGGCACCGGAACCACTTTCTGGCTGATCGCCAAGATCTGGTAACCGGCGCTCGCATTCGCCCAGACCATCCAGGCTGTCGGCGCAGCGTCGGCATCCGCTCCGTGGCGAGCGCGCCGGACATCTCGGGCCGCGTTGTCCGCGGCCTCCCCGGCCGGGTCGCTGATCTTGCCGTCGCCGAACGGGAACTCCCGCTGGGCATCTGTGCCGCAGCTCGACTATCTCGGCCATGTGCGTGAACTGATCGCCTGCTACGGCTGGGCCGTGCAGGGCGGGCAGCCGATCCTCGGGGTGCGCGCTGCTCGGTCAGTACGGCGTAACGCGTCTGCGCGAGCGGTCGTCGCGCAGGTGCCCGCACGGCCGGGCGAGGGCTTCCGGAACCTCGTCGACCGGCAGCAGAACCCGGTCTGCACCGTCAGGCTCGGGGCTCGCCTGGCTCCAAAATCCGTCAGCTGACCGATGTCTTTCAATGCAACTTGCAGCACCATTTGTCCTGAAACCGCACCGAGCACTTCACTATTTTGCTCGGGACCTTCCTGGCAGCAGGGGCGCAGAGTGACCAGCGCTCTCCGGGACCAGCTTAAGCCGGCCCACTAAGGAACCCGATGAACGCGATTGAGGAACCCGATGAACGCGATGGCGCCGACCCGTCCGACTGAGCTATCCGACCGCCGCGTCCGGCTGGCCACGGGACCGGCCGCGGCGGGCGAAGCCCGCGGCCAGGTCCGGGCGGCCATCTGTACCTGGGATGTCCCTGTCGACCCGGACGTCGCGGTCCTGCTCACCAGCGAACTGGTGACCAATGCCATCATGCACGAGGCGAGCGGAACCATCACGCTGGTCATCAGCTGCTCCTGTGATCAGCTACGCGTTGAAGTCCACGACACGTCGTGCTTCATGCCGGTGCTGGTGGACGCCCCAGCCGATGCGGAGACCGGACGGGGCCTGATGCTGGTCGGCGCCCTGTCGGATGGGTGGGGCTCTTACCGGACCCCGGTGGGCAAGGCCGTCTACTTCATGCTAGCGTTCCGGCCCGGCCTTGGCCCAGGGCGGCGGCCCGCCGGGGTTGCGCACGTGGGGACTGTGAGCCGTGAATCCTCGGTAGTTCGCCGGATCCACTGAACGCGTCTGTGCTTCCCGCGGCGCGATCATTTCGGCGCGACGGTGCGCCGGGCGGACTCACGGGCAATGTCTATCCGCGAATGGACGTCGAGCTTCTTCAGAATGTGGGAGACGTGGGTCGCGACGGTCCGTCGGGACAGCAGCAGCTTGGCGGCGATCTCCGGGTTGGACAGTCCCTCCTCGACGAATGCGGCGATCTTGATCTCGGTCGCCGTGAGGCTGTCCCAGCCACTCCGCGCGCGCCGGTGTCTGGCGTGCGGCCCGCGCCGGATGCCGTGGGCGCGGAACGTAGCCTGTAGCCGGGCTACGTCCGCGGCCGCGCCAAGGGAGGTGTAGACCTCCACGGCACAGGTGAATGCGGCCCGCGCCTGGCCACGGTCGTCGGCGTCGACGAAGTGCCCAGCGGCCGCCTCCAGCGCTTTCGCGCTCATCAGCGGTCTGCTGGCGTCGTCGTACCGCTCCGCGGCCGCGAGCAGCCGCGGGGCGTCACGGTCCAGCAGGCCGCGGCAGTAGAGCGCGTTCGCCTGCCGGTGCGGGATCTCCGATTCGGCCGCGAGCGCGGCGGCGTCGCCCGTGAGGGCCTGTGCGGTGTTCAGGTCGCCGGTCTCGGTGGCGAGGCGGACGGCGTCGGCCATCAGGTCCTCGATCTCCTGGATTTCTTCGGTGTTGCCGTCGAAGCCACCGGTCAGCGCAGCGAGCGCCTCCGGTAGCGCGCCGTCGTGCTCGCAATCCAGGCTGCGGGCCAGGGCGAAAGGTGCAATAAGCCGGTGCCCGATCCGTTTGGCATGCGGGACGGCAGCACGCAGGTGATGGCGGGCCGCGCTGATCTGACCGCGATGGAAGCAGATCACGGCGGCGATACCGAGCTCACCGCAGGCAGCAAGGGGTTCCTTGAGGTCCTCGGGCACGATCGCCAGTTCGGCCAGCGCGTCGTCCCAGCGCCCCGTTTCGTAGAGGAACTGACCGAGAGCGCCGTGCGCCTGAGCCAGCCGGAATGTCGTGCCGACCTGGTCGGCGAGATGCCGGGCCTGGCCGGCCGCGGCGAAGGCCAGCTCGTACCGGTCGAGGCCGGCCAGCCTTAGCGCCTGGTTGATCTGCAGCAGCAGGCGCAGGTCGGTCAGCGCCGGATCGGCCTGGGTCACGGTCAGCGCCCGGTCATACAGCGGCAGCGCGTCCGCTGGATGGCCCCGTGCCGCGGTCACGAGCGCCAGCACATGCAACGCCCAGCCCATGGCCCAGCGGTCATCCGCCTCCGACGCGGCCGCGAGCGCTGTGGTGGCGACCTGGCCGGCCTCGTCGAGTTCGCCGAGGTACTTGCGCGTCCGCGCGGCCAGCACGAGCAGCCGGGCCCGGTGCCGGGCCGACAGGCCGGGAGAGGCCAGCGCGTGTTCCAGGGTGGCCAGGGATTCCGCGGACGAGCCGGCCAGCATGCGGCATTGGGCCAGTGTCCAGTGCAAGTCCACGAGGAGATCGGGTTCGGCGGCGTACTCCAGCACGCGGCTGACCACCTGCTCGGCGCCTGCCCGGTCGCCGACGCGGTAGAGAGCATCCGCGAGCCGGCTGGCCAGCCAGCCATTCTGGGCCGAGCCCGCCGGGGAGTCGGCGACGGCCCGGGTGAGCAGGTCCGCCGCCACCCCGGGCGCCTGGCCGACCAGCAGGTCCGCGGTGCGGGCCAGCCAGTCCAGCATCCACTCATCCACCTGCTCGGTGGCCGCGCCCGGCCCGTTGGCCGCTCGCAGCATCTGCCGGGCGACCCGGTCGGCCGGCGCGCCCGCCTCCGCCAGGGCGCGTCCCGCGTCGCGGTGCCAGGCGGCGCGCACCGGCGCCGGCATTTGCTCATACAGCGCCGCCCGGATCAGTGGATGCCGGAACCCGAGGCCGGTGCCGGACTCGGCCAGCACCCCGGCGGCACACGCCTCGTCCACCGCTGGGATCAGGTCCGGCACACTGCGGCCCAGCACGATCGCCAGATCGGGGACCGCGAACTCCACCCCGAGCAGCGCCGCCGCCTTCAGTGCCTCGCGCACCGGCCTAGCGACGAAGCCGAGGCGGTCGGCGATGGCCGCGGACAGGGAGCTCGGCGCGGAACCGCTCGCCAGCGTGGCAGCGCCCGCTTCGGTGACGGTCAAACCGGAGCCGCGGGCCAGCGCCGCAACCAGCTCGGTGACATACAGTGGGTTGCCCGCCGCCCCACCGGCGAGCCGCAGCAGGTTGCCGTCCGGCTGGCCGCCGGCCAGGGCCGCTACCAGGCCGGCCACCGCCTCCCCGGTGAGCGCGGCAAGCTGGAGCCGCGCGGCGTTGCTCACGACACGCCGCAGCGCCAGGAGGTCATCCCGCTGAGGGACCGGGCGCGTCATCCCGATCAGCAGCAGCGGCATCTGCCGCGCCGACCGCGCCAGCCTGCCCCACAGGGTGATGCTGGCCGGGTCGGCCCATTGCAGATCGTCGACCACCAGGACGGTCGGCCGCACCGTGCACTGCTCGGCGACCAGGGCCAGCAACTGTTCCGCCAGCGCCGCCGGCACGTCTGTGCCGCGGTCGGCGGGGATCTCACCGCGCAGGAGCCGGACGATCGTGTTCCGCCGCGGATTCGCAGCGGGCTCCCTTACCCCCAGCCCGTCGAGGAACGGCACGAGCGGCAGCGCCTGACCCAGCTCGTCACCGGCCCCCCAGAACACCTGACAGCCGGCCTGCGAGGCCTCCGCGACCGCCGCCCGCACCAGCGCGGATTTCCCGATGCCCGGCTCGCCCTCGATGAGCACCGAACTGCCGTGCCCCAGGGCCACCTCTTTTAACAACCCGGTCAGTAGCGCCATCTGGCTGTCGCGGCCGAACAGGACACCGGCCGACGTCACCGGAGACATGGGGCGAACTGTACTACCAGAACGTCTTCCGAACAAGCAGGTCGTTTTCGGACATTAATTCGGGTCGATTCTAATTACTCCGGTGACTCTTTCTTGCATCATGCAATGAAAATTTCATTACGCCTTGCGCAGCATGTGTTCGCGGCATTTTCCTGAATGGTAAACATGAATATTGCGCTCCAAAAAGTCGTGTGGTATCGGCATTGAAAAGAGTTTGGATGCCGGCTTACGCTGGCAAATGAAATAGCCGGAGACCGGCAATAACTCCAGATGACTCAGATGTGCCGTGCGGGCCGACGAGGCTATGCGACAGGCCGCTGACGTCGGTAGATGTGATGGAGGAATGAATCATGGGCATTAGGCGACGCATCGTCATTCCCGTTATCCTGGCCCTCGGCACAGTCGCATCCGCGGTGACTGTCTCGGCCGTGCCCGCGGCGTCTAGCGCCTCGGTGGTAGCGGCGGCCTCACACGTGAGACCGCAGTTTTCCTATGAAGGATGACATTACCTGTCGCACGACTAAGGGCCTGCCGCTCATTCAGCTAATCGGCGGCAGCCGATCGCATTATTGGCGTGTAACTGGATAGGTGCGCCGGCAAGCTTGATGACCGATGTCCTGCTCACCGTCCACCCCCGGCGCGGGGTCAAAGGGATGGACGCTGCGGGAGTCCTGCCACGGTTCACCGGCCGTCGCGGTGCATGACGCCTGGGCACCGTACGACACCTACACCGACGCCACCCACGCCCTGTGCAACGCCCACACCGTCCGCGAAGTGGTCTACGTCATCGACACCGCGCCCACCCACGTCGTCGGCCTGGCCGACCAGGCCATCACCGCCATGGTGAAGATCAAGGAACTCATCGGGCAGGCCCACGACCACGGGCGCGAACCCGACACCGAGGCCGTCCACGCCCACCGGCACCTGCTCCGCTCGGCCGCGGTAGTGGGAAAGACCGCGACCTCAGCCCGCGCCACGAAGCTGGAACGCAAACACCACGCCCTGTTCACCCGCCTGATCGATCGGTGGGATGACTACCAGCGGTTCACTACCGGCCCAACGATCCCCTGGGACAACAACCCGGCCGAGCAGACGATCAGGATGCCGAAACTGCGGATCAAGGTCTCCGGCTGCCTGCGGACCCTGTCCGGCGCCGAGGAATTCGCCGCGATCCGCTCCTGCACCGCCACCGCTGTCCGCCACGGCCAGAACATGCTCGACGTCCTCATCCAGGCCGCGGATCTCAACCCCTGGACCCCGACGCCACCAACCTGACCCAGCCGCCGGCCACAGCGGCCGATTCCACCCGTGCCCGCAAGCCGGGACCCGAGCCTGTCCGGCTGCGATGTTGCCGGAAAGAGAACTCTCTGGTCCTCGTGACCTCTGCGGGCTCTCTACCGGCCGGCCCATGTGGTGGGCGGCGGCTCAGAAACGGCACCTGTCCTGGCTGCGGCGATCGTCATGGACCCGGTGGGGGTCGTACACGCCGGCACGGGCGGTGCGACGCCACGGACGGGCCAGGTTGCCCACCCCTGATTGGACATCGACGATCGCCAGCGACGCCGTGCCGCCGGCACAGCGGGCCCGCCAGTCTCCGTGCGGATCGATCACACCCGAGGCTGCGGCGTGCGCATACAACCCTGTTCATGCGGGTCCGGTACTCTCCGGCTATCGTCGTGCACCCCGGTCGGGTTGCAGGCGGTATGCCTCCGCCCATGCTGGGCGCCGGGGGGCGAGGTTCCGTCCCTGCCCGTGGGGGTATTAAAGTTTTACTAATTGTTACTGTGAAATGTGCGTTAGCTCGCACTACTTTGCCCACGCGGTACCCGGGAGGTGGGACGCCCGATGCCCGGGTCAGGAAGCCCCGAGGTGCGGCGGCGCCGGCTCGCTGCCGAACTCCGCGAGATCAGGGAGAGCAAGAACAAGAACGGGGAAACGGTTGCTGCCGCGCTGAACTGGTCGCCTTCCAAGATCAGCAGGTACGAGCGGGCCAGGACGAGCCTGCGGCCTCGGGAAGTCGAGAGACTGCTCGACTACTACGGGATCACGGGGACCCGTCGCGCACACCTTCTCGCGCTCGCTGAGGATGCGACGCAGAAGGGATGGTGGGAAGAATTCGGGGACAGCCTTACCGAGGACTACCAGCAATTCATCGGCCTCGAGAACGAGGCAGCTTCTATCGCCATCTGGCATGTTGTTGTCGTACCGGGTCTCCTGCAGACCGAAGCTTATACCAGGCACATAATCAGCAGCTACAGCAGGGTCGAGCCGAACCCGCCGGGCATGATTGGGCGAATGGTCAGGATCCGCATGCGGCGCCAGCAGGCATTGAATCGCCAAGGGCTTCAGCTGTCGGTTGTGCTCGATGAATCTGTTTTAATGCGCCGGGTCGGTGATGAGTCGGTGATGTATGAGCAGCTTCAGCGTCTTGCGCGCGAGGCCGACCGGCCGAATCTGAGGCTGCAGATTCTCCCCCTTGATGCGCAGCAGACTGCCTTCGGGGAGTCCTTTGTCATATTCGGGTTCGGGGCAGATGATGATGCGGTTCTCCATGATGTGGTCAGCACCGAGCATATGAGGAGCGGAATCACCGTGCAGGGGGAGAAGGATACATACCTGCACCGGCTGGCGTTCCAGATGCTGGCCGATGCGGCGCTCGACCCGGTGGCGTCCAAGGAGCTCGTGCTCGAAACAGCGGAGTCGCGCTGGTCGGGTGCCCCGCGGCGCGCTAAGGCGTGATGACGTAGCCGTCCAGCCCCGATGCCTGCGGTGATGGCCTTCTGACGTGATCGTTCCTGGCCCGCCCTGACGGCCGGGAAGTATGACTTCTTTCTCGCCGGAACAGCCCAGCGGCGCCCGCTGGGCTGACGGGCGCCGCCATGTCTGCGCACGGTTGAGGTGTGTGTCGAACCGTGGGCATCACAGATACTTACTGTGCTCTAGTGTCAATTGATGTGAAAGTGACATTAGAAGCTTAGTGATGTCTGCTACTCTCAGAGTTGAGTGACTACTTTGGGTAAATGCGTAGATACAGCATGTAGTCACCATTTTCCGGATAATTCACACCAATCAGTGAGGTAGTAACGTGGGGCCAACGCTCGGAGATTCGCCCGAAAGACTGGGTTCAGGTTCGTCTTGGGTTAAGAGTTCGCTGAGTTTCGCCAACGGCAACTGCGTCGAGGTGGCGAGTCTACTCGATGGCACGATCGGTATTCGCAACAGCAGGGACTCCGAAGGGCCGGTTCTCCGGTTTACACCGGACGAATGGCACGCATTTCTCGGCGGTGCACGAAAGGGAGAATTCGACAGTTTCGGCAGGGACTGACCGCCCAGGCAAAGCGTCGTAGCGTTCTGCTTGTCAGAGCTGTCGATCAGAACACAGGCGGAGAGCCCCGTTGAGAGGGGCTCTCCGCTTCTTGGTACCGCCGCTGGCCGCCGCCGTGGATAGAGCCGAACGGTACTTCACCGGGACCGCCATTGACGCTGGTGACGGCGAAGCGAGCTGGAGGTGGCCCGGCTTAAGACATCCGTCAGCTGACGGATGTCTTGCTATGCAACTTGCATGAGACTTGCCCTGCAAGTGATGGCGTGATCCGGCGTGCGACCGGTGAGCGGATCTTCAGGCCGCAGCTTCAGCGTGCCGGATCCGCCCGCTGCCCGCGACGGCGGAGAGAGGCGGGACCGTTGGACGTTGCCCGGCTGCGGGAAAGCTTCGCCCATATCACGGTGCACGGTGACGAGCTAGCGCTGTTCTTCTACTCCGACCTGTTCCTGAGGCATCCGGAGGTGCGGGGCATGTTCCCCGTCTCGATGGCGGCACAGCGCAGCCACTTCGCCGACGCCCTGGTGAAGATCGTTTCCCAGGTAGACAGCGTTAATGATCTGACCGCGTTCCTTCAGGGCCTAGGCCGTGATCATCGGAAGTTCGGCGTTATCGCCAAGCATTATGACGCGGTGGGCGCCAGTCTGCTGGCGACCTTGGAACATTTTTCCGGGCCGGCCTGGTCGCCGGAGCTGGCCGCCGATTGGAGGGCGGCTTATCAGCTCATCGGCTCCGTCATGACGGCGGCGGCGAGCGCGGACGAGCAACTGCGGCCGCCCTGGTGGCGGGGTACAGTCGTGGCCCACGAGCCGAGGTCCTTCGATGTCTCCGTGCTGTTCGTCCGGCCGGAGCCGCGAATGGACTACCTGCCGGGGCAGTCCGTGGCGATCGAAAGCCCCAGCCGCCCCAGGCTGTGGCGCTACTACTCCATGGCGAACGCACCGCGTCAGGACGGGCTACTGGAGTTCCACATCCGGCTGATCGACGGCGGCGCGGTGAGTATGGCGCTTACCAGCAGGACGGTCGCCGGTACCGAACTCAGGCTCGGACCTCCCGTCGGGGTTCTTACGCTGAGTCAGCCCATCTCCGGCCGGGACCTCTTGCTGGTGGCGGGAAGTACCGGGCTTGCCCCGCTAAAAGCCATTCTCGACCAGATAGCCACGCTGTCGCAGCGGCCGAAGGTACACCTGTTCTTCGGTGCGCGGACCGCCGACGGACTCTATGACCTGGAGAGCCTGGAGAAGATGGCCGCCGAGTACTCGTGGCTGACCATCACGCCAGTCGTGTCGGCCGGGCCCAAGTTCGCCGGCGAGACCGGCAGCCTCCCGGACGTAGTGGCCCGGTACCGGGATTGGTCGGGCCGCGACGCCTACCTGGCCGGCCCGACCGAGATGGTCCGGGACGCTGCCGCTCAGCTGGCCTCAGCGGGTATGGCGCAGGATCACATACACATCGAGGATTTCGGGTGGTGCGAGCCTTGACCACAGCATGGTTCGACGAGCAGAGCCGGATGACCCCCGGAGAGCTGCAGACCGCGACGTTTCCTATGTCGCGGCTGGGGCGACGTGGCTATGAGGAAGAGCCCGTCCGGGAGTTCCTGAGCGCGGTGCACGCCGAGTTCGTGTGTCTGGTGAACGAACGGACGTCACTGTGGCAGGAAGTTCAGCGGCTCCGCCGCCGGATCATCGCCGGAGAGGCCGACGGCGATGGGCAGACGGTCCTGTTCGGTGAGGCGGACGCGCACGTACACGCGGTGCGGATACTGTCAACCGCGCAGGTCACCGCCGACAAGTACGTGGCCGATGCCCAGGATTACAGCAGCCGGCTAACCGAGGAGACCAGGCTGCGCCGCGATGAGATCATGCAGGAGGCCCAGCAGTACTCGGACAAGCTTCTGGAAGATGCACACGCCAAGGCCCGCGAGGCAGCGGTTTCCGCGCTGAACGGGGCCGCGGCGCCGCAGGCCGGCGAAGAGCAGCGGGCCGCGCAGGCGGAACTGGCGTATCTGCGCACCTACAGTGACGTCTACCGGGCGCACCTGCGCGCTTACACCGAGGGAATCCTCCGCGGCATCGAGGAGTGGGAGCGCAAGGAAACAGCCTCACTTGCCGAAGCAGCACAAGCTGCGTCAACTGCCGGGCCGCGGCCAGGCGGGCCAGCTGCCCTCGCGCCGCCGATTGATGGCCACGCATATCTGCGCCACTGAAAGGACGCGGACAGCGGCTCCATTTAGTCCAGCCGACCGCAAGCGCGCCCCTAATGGTGACCATTAGGGGCGCGCCTTCGTGTCGGCCGTCAGCTCCTTATGAGACGCATAGGTGCTGAGCGTGATACTGGGTTACCACAAAAAGGTATCAGGCTTGACGCGAACGGAGCTGGTCAGGTAAGTGCTGGCTGCGGGACGATTGGCAGCTGCCCCGTGATGGGCGCTGGCCTGGTCGCCGGTGCCGTGGCCTGCGGTTACGGCGCCCTCGGCACCGAGACCGCCGAGCACGAGAGCGAGAATGAGAATGCCGCGCGCTGCCCGGCCCGGCGGATCGGTTCGCGTTACTCCCGCCTGGCTCTGGGCCGGATCGGTTCGTGCCTGCACATTGACAGGCGGAATCCACTTATGAGTCTTCATCGAGGCGATCCCTTATCGGTATAGATATGAGGTCTGCGCAGAGTGTCTCAATAGCGAAACTACCGCAGTATCCGGCTCTTTATGAGCCATTCGGATGAATCCGCACGACTATTTTCTTAGCCGCGCTTTGGTATCGTCCTGAGCCCGCACATGTCCATATGTGCTCGCCTCGCACTAAATGGTCACTTGAGGCGATCACGGCGAAATAGGTTCGGGCAGCGAGGCTTTCCTGGCCGAGAGATGAGCTTCCGGGCCGGCCCGCGGACGATCGGACTGCCTGTCGGCGAGCATGGCGCCTTAGCAGGAGAAGTCTCACCGGGCGCACAGCCAGCCGGCCGTGAAATTGCGGTGAAAGTTGCGTCGCAAGCCAGCGGCAGCGGCATTTGCCGTTTCGCTAATTCTCTGTGGCTACGGGTGGGAAATCCGGACCGGGGGTATTAGCCTCAATAAGGATACTTTGGCACATTCCTGTTCGGGTATCAGCTACGACCTGTCGACGGGCGGCAGAAGGTGTAAAGCGATCATGGAATTCCGGGCCCTAGGACCGATTGAGCTCTGGTCGGCCGGACGGCGACACGATCTTGGGCGCGCCCGGGCGCGATCCATCCTGGCCATGCTCCTGCTGGCGCCGCGCGCGCTGGTCCCGGCCGAGACTCTCATTGACCGGCTGTGGGATACGCGGCCCCCGCCCAAGGCCAGGGACAGCCTTTCGGTCTATGTGGCGAGGCTCCGGGCCTCGCTCCGGCAGGCCGTGGGAGACGACGTGCGGCTGGTGGGGCGGGCGCAGGGCTACCTGCTTGAACTCGATCCCGAGACGGTCGACGTGCATCAGTTCCGCCGGCTGCGCCGGCAGGCGGATGCCCTCGCCGCCAGCGGCGATAACGAACAGGCCGCCGGGCTGCTGCGCGAGGCGGACGGGCTCTGGCGCGGCCAGGCGCTGGCCGGGATCGGCGGCGACTGGGCCGCGCGGATGCGGGACGCCCTCGAGGAGGAGCGCCGGGCCGCCATTCTCGAGCGGGCCGGGTACGAGCTGGAGCTCGGCCAGCACGCCGATCTGGTCGGTGAACTTCGCCAGATGCTGGTTCAGTACCCATCGGACGAAACGCTCGTCGCCCACCAGATGACCGCGCTTTGCCGGAGCGGACGGCCGGCCGACGCCCTGAGCCTCTACCGGGAAACCCGTGGCCGCCTGGTTGAGGAGCAGGGTACGGAACCCGGGGCGATGCTGTCCGAGCTTCATCAGCGCATCCTGAGCCGCGACGCCGGGCTGGCCGTCAGGCCATCCGGCCGGCGCCCGGCCGGAGCGGCACCGCCCGACACCCTGCCGCCCGAGACGGCGGAATTCGTGGGCCGCGATCATGAGCTCGCATCGCTCACCGGGGAGCACAGCGGCATCCCGGGGATCGCCATCATCGAGGGCATGCCGGGCGTGGGAAAGACCGCGCTGGCGGTTCGCGCGGCCCGCCTGGCCTCCGGGCAGTACCCGGACGGGACGCTCTACCTCAACCTTCATTCCAACGATCCCGGGAGTCTCTCGCTCGACCCGGCCGAGGCACTGCACCGCCTGCTCGAGATGATGTCCGTGCCGGCCGCGCAGATACCGGAAACCGTCGGCGAGCGCACCGCACTGTGGCGGGCCTACCTCAGCCGGCGTCGCGCCGTCGTGATCCTGGACGACGCGGCCGGGCATGACCAGATCGGCCCGCTCCTGCCGGTGACGAGCCGCTGCCTGATCTTGATCACCACCCGGCGACGGCTTCCCGACCTCGGCGGCCGCTCGCTGACCCTCGACGTACTGCCGGCCGACGAGGCCGTCACGTTGTTCCGGCGGATCATCGGCGAGAGCCGGGCCGCGGACGCCGATCAGATCGCGGCGGCCGTGGAATTGAGCGGGCGGCTGCCGCTCGCGATCCAGCTCACCGCCAGCCGGATCGCCCGCGTTGGCCCGCCGGGCCTCAGCGGCCTGGTCGACGAACTGTCGCACTCCCCAGCGCGGCTGGCTGACACCGGTGTGGCGGCCCTCGACACCCCCGAGGTGATAGCCGCCTTCGATCTGTCCTACCGTGCGCTGGAGCCCGACCATCAGCAGTTCTTCCGGCGGCTGGGCATCAGTCCGTGCGCTAGTTTCAGCCTGCTGGCGGCGGCCGCCCTGGGCGGTGGTACCCTCGCCGAGGCGGAGAAGGCGCTGGTCGCCCTGCTGGATTATCACCTGCTGACCCAGACCCCCGGCGGACAGTTCCGCTTCCACGACCTCATCCACGGCTATGCGGCCACGCGCGCCACCGAAGATGACTCCGGGGCCGAGCAGCGGCAGGCCGTGAGCAGGCTCCTCGACTACTACCTGCACACCGCCGACCTGGCCGACCGGGTCCTCCACCCGCTCCGGCGCCGGGGTCCCGCGGCTGGTACTCGGGTGCCGGCGGGCAGCCCGGCCCTGGGTACGCGGGAAGACGCGGCAGGCTGGCTGGAATCGGAGTGGCGCAACATCCTGCAGGCCGCGCGCTACGCGGGCCGGCACGAGTGGAAGCACAAGTGCGCCGACCTCATCGACCTGCTGACGGACTTCATGGAGATCAGGGCGTACTGGGACGAGGCGGCCGCCGCCCATGCCCTCGCCCTGCAAGCCGGCCGGGATATCGCTGATCCGGCCCGGACCGCGCGGGCGGCGCTGGCCCTCAGCGCGGTGCGCCAGCAGACCGGCCGGCACGAGGCGGCGATCCCACTGGCTGAGGAGGCCGCGGCCATCTACCGGTCGCTGGCCGACCGGAGCGGTGAGGCCGGGGCCCTGGACCAGATAGGCCAGGCTCACCAGCGCACCGCCCGTTCCCGTGAGGCGCTCGCCTATTTTTCCGAAGCTCGGATGCTGTACCGCGCGGCCGCGGACCTGCGCGGCGTGGCCGATACCTTGAGCCATTCCGGTATCACCTGCTGGTTTCTGGGCCGTTACCCCGAGGCCAACGCATCGATGCGGGAGGCGCTGTCGCTCTATCGTGCCGTCGGCGACCGGCGCGGCGAAGCGAAGGCGCACAACAATCTGGGCCCGGTACATCTGTCCAGCGGTCATCATCGGGACGCGCTCGACGCCTACCAGAAAGCTCTGCAGATATTTCGGGAGATAGGCGGACCGCAGAACGAGGCGGCCCTGCACCATAACATTGGCGGCGTCCACCGCTACAAGGGCAGCTACTCCGAAGCACTGGCCGCCTGCCGGCGGGCCCTCACGATATACCGGGACATCGGTGACCTGCCGCGTGAAGCCGAGGTGCTCAATGACATCGGCGCGATCTACCAGAGTGCCTCGTGCTACGACGAGGCACTTGTTCATCATCAGCGGGCGCGTCTGATCGCCGAGGATATTGGGAACCTGTCCCAGCAGTTGGTCGCCCTTCGCATGATCGCCGACATATATCGCGAGTCGGGCCGGTATGCGGAAGCGCTCGATCATTATCACGCCGCTCTCAGGTTGTCGAGAGAGATCGGCGAACCATACGAGGAAGGCAAGATCCTCGAAGGAATCGCGGAAGCGATGCTGGACACACAGCGGTTCGATGCCGCGCGGATTGCCTTGCGGCAGGCCCTGGACATCTTCGAACGGCTCGGCGTGCCAGAGGCAGAGTCAGCGCGGATACGCATAGAGACCACGGCCCGCGCCTTTGCCGCCCGCATATCGTAGCCCGGCGTACCGCCGCTAGCCCCGCTTGACGGCGCAAGGTAAGCGTCAAGGAGAGGGCAAGATGACCGCCCAAGCTGGTAGCACACGATCGTGCTGCGGTCTGAGGTAGCCGGAAGTCTCAGGCTGCCCGCTATTGAGGGCCGCAGCACCTCGGGGCTACCGGGGAGGTCTCCGTGGACCTGAACCAAGTCCGTCCGGGTTCTCGCTGGCGCATTCCTGGCCGGGGCCAGCCGCGGGGCCGCGCCCTCGGCCTGGAACCGGGCGATGGGTCGCCGGCATTCCCGCCTCCGTACGCCTGCCCGGTGGCGGGAGACGAAGCTGGGACCGGCTTCGCCGCTAACCTGGCCTCGATTCCAGCTGAGTGGTCCGGGACAGGCTATGGCCCGTCCTCCCTCGACGGCCTGCTGGCCAGCGCCGAGCAGTTCATCACGCTGTTCTACAGCGAGAATCGCCTCGGGTCGCCCGACCGGCGGCTCTGGCACGTTCGCCGCAGGATCGAGACGTCGGGTACGTACTGGCACACCCCGGCTGAACTGGAATTTGGCGCCCGTGTCGGCTGGCGGAACAGTTCGCGATGTATCGGGCGGCTGTACTGGCGCAGCCTCCGGGTGCGAGACCGTCGCGAGGTCACCACGGCACCGGACATCGCCGCCGAGTCCGTCACGCACCTGCGCGAGGCGACTAACGGTGGCCGGATCCGGCCGGTGATCACCCTGTTCGCGCCGGACGCGCCGGGTCGGCCAGGACCCCGGATCCTCAGCTCCCAGCTCGTTCGGTACGCGGGCTACGAGACGGGCTACGGCGCCGTCATCGGGGACCCGGCGAATACCGGTCTCACCCGGCTTGCCCACGATCTCGGCTGGCCGGGCAGGCGGCCAGCCGGCCGGTTCGACATACTTCCGCTGCTCGTGCAGGAGGCCGGCGCACCCGTCACGGTGCACGAGATACCCGCCGACGCGGTGCTCGAGGTACCCATCGAGCATCCGGAGTTTCGCTGGTTCGCCAACCTCGGGCTGCGGTGGCACGCCGTGCCGGTCATCAGCGACATGTACCTGGACGTCGGCGGCATCTGTTACCCCGCCGCGCCATTTAATGGCTGGTATATGGGCACGGAGATCGGATCGCGTGACCTCGGCGACAGTGGCCGCTACGACCAGCTGCCCGTGGTCGCCGCCCGCATGGGCCTTTCGGTGGCCAGCGACCGGAACCTGTGGAAAGACAAGGCAATGACCGAGCTCAACCTCGCGGTCCTGCATTCGTTCAGCGCTGCCGGCGTCACGATCACCGACCATCACACCGAGTCGGTCCGCTTTCTCCAGCACATAGAGCGGGAAGAACGGCACGGCCGGGCGTGCCCGGCTGACTGGACCTGGATCGTGCCGCCTGCCGCATCCTCCGCGACCCCGGTCTTCCACCGCAATTATCAGGATTTCGACCAGACACCGAACTTCTACCGCCACCCGGCGCCTGCCGAGTGGACATCGGCCGGCTTGGACGATCTTCCCCAGTGCGCCGGCGAGGTGGCTGCGCTGTGCCGCCATCGAGACGGGGACCGTGTCCCGCAACTCCGGATGCTCAAGGAACAGGTCGGAGGAGAAGAACAGCGGTAGCTCGTGACCGTGCACCGCGACATGGGCGAAGCTTTCCGGCCGGGCAACGTCCAACGGTCCCGCCTTTCTCCGGCGTCGCCACCATTTGGCTGATCTCGGCATGCTGACCTCCGGCCTGAGGATCCGGTCGGCCGCCGCAGGCTGGGTCGTGCCGGTACTTGCATGGCAAATCTCCTGCAAGTTGCATGGCGAGACATCCGTCAGGTGACGGATATTTGAAGCCGCCGCCCCAGCCAACGAGCCGCGCGGGCCTGCCGGCAGCCATGGGCGCGGGCTGGGCGGCGCGCGGAAGCAGTCCCGGCTGATCGCGAGTCGGCCTGATCCTCGCAGCGAGCGGCGGTGTACGTGTGGTGGCGGCCGCCCGGGGCATGGTCGAGCGCGTGCAGCACGTCAGCCGGTGACCACCCGGCAGCCGCGTGGGTGGCCAAGGTGCCGAACCTGACACCGGCCGACCGGCGCGGGCTGGCTAGCCGATGATGTCGATGGGAGTGCCCACAGGAACGTTGCGCAGACGGAGCAGGGCAGCCTCGTGCAGCCGGATACAGCCGTGCGAGATGCGGGCGCCCGTGGTGCCGATCTCCCTGTCATCGCCGAGGGGCCCGTGGATGCCGATGACGGCGTCGCCCGAGCCTTCCCAGTCCTTGATCGTGTCGGAGTGGTCCGAAGTGACCATGATGAAGGCGCCGTACCCGACGCTGCCTGTCGGAGGCCTTTCGAGGAAGGTCACGAAGTACTGCCCGGTAGGGGTGGGATCGCTCCGCGTGCCGACGCCCGCGGGCGCAGTGAAGACCTGCTTTCCGCACTTATACAGAGTGAGGTGCGTCGTCGCCAGGTTGATGACGATGCGGTAAGGCGTCATGCTCAGCTTGACGTCCTGGGCGGGTACCCAGGCCTTCGAGCCGTTGGGCCGCTGCGGCAGCCCGACCTGCACCCAGCCGGGACGGGTGGCGAAGACCGGCACCGTCGAGCGCGTGCCATACCAGGTGGCCGGCACTCGTCCCATGCTGGACCCGCCCGGTTTGGCGTACCTGGTGACGGCACCATCCAGGGTGGCGAGCCGGGTGACGCCTGCGGGCGGCGCTGACGAGCCACCAGCCGCGGGCACCCTCCCGGCAGGCGATGAGCCGCTGCAGGCGGACATGAGCAGCCCGCCTGCAACAATCAGCGCGGCCGCGACGCCAGCCGCCGACGTCCGGTCGGCAGGGCTGAGCTCACTCATCTGGGTTCCCTTTCTGCTCACGCCAGGCTCGGCGTACCGGCGCTCGTCTCGGGGGGCTGATACAGCGGTCTTAGCCAGTCACCGGCACCTTGGGCGGCACGATCGGCGGCGCCGGCGTCGGCTTGTGACGCAGCAACACGGTCGCGGTGGACTCCTCATTACGCCCCCAGATGACAGGCTCGTCCCCGCGCGCGAGCCAGGTCTGCGATTACTGTGAGTAGTCAATTGATTGCAAACAGTACAGTAAGATAGCGGACGACATCGGCGGGCGCGCAGCGTTTCGGAAGGGCGGGTTGAAATTCTCCGCCGCGCGTTTCAGAAGGATCCTCGGTCTCGCCCGGATTGCGTCATTACCGAACCTGGCACTGCCTCGGTCCGCGATGGCGGGACGCGTGCCAAATATGGGCCGGGGCTGCTGAGTCATTCTGTGGGAGGCCGAAGTCTGCATGGCCCGAGACGCTGTTCAGACCGAAAGAGCCAACTCACCGGAAGCCGCCGCTTAACCCTCACGGCGGGAGGTTCGCGGCCTAAAGATCAGCGGCGGGCAGGCCCGGCGATTATGCACGCGAGGCTAGCGGCCGCTAGCGGTCCGCGGCTGGCCGCCAGCCCAGAGCCGGTCCGAGCTTGCTGGCCATGTCGGACAGGATCTGGACGTAATCCCCGGGTTCGAAGCTGAACGGCAGCGCGAAGGCGACCTCCCGGACCTCACGGAAACCGGCGTGCGCGTAAAGCGCCTCGGCGATATGGCTGGACGATCCGAGCAGGTCGCGGGCGAACACCATCCGGGCAGGCCCCTGGGGGCTGGCCGTTCGCGGCGTACGGGCCTCGACGTAGGCCGCGTACCTGGCCCGCTGCGCAGCGGTCGCGCTGTCGGTCGGGATCACGACCAGCCCCTGCGACACCCGGGCGTCCGGGCCGTCCGGATGGGCGGCCCGGAACGTGCGGCCTGGGCGTACTGGGCCCGTACCCGCTCGCGGACTTCCTCAAGTTCATCTGATTTCGTCACGGCGATCACCCTCCTTCGGCCGGTCGAGATCACCGGCGGGCAACGGTCTCCCGCCTACTACGACGGCGGGCAGCCGATGAGCGCGCTCAGATTGAGCAGGGCATCCGTACGAGCGCGGTAATACACCCAGACGCCCCGCTTGTCCCGGTCGACCAGCCCGGCGTCGTGCAGGACCTTGAGGTGATGGCTGATCGTCGGCTGGGACAAGTCGAACTCACCGCCCAGGTCGCAGGCGCAGACCTCACCGCCGGGGTGAGAGGCCACCAGCGACATCAGGCGCAGGCGGACGGGATCGGCCAGCGCCTTGAGCAGCGGCGCGACCTGCTCGGCCTCCTGCATGGACAGGGCCTGGACCGACAGTGGCGAGCAGCACGCCGCGGTCTCTGCGGGGTCAAGGACCACCAGAGATTTCGACATGCCTCTATATTGACAGACTTCGATGTCTCGTGGCAAGGTCAGCAGCAGAAAGACATAGACAGTCATCAAAGTCCCGCGTCCCCTGGAGGTCCCCATGTCGCGTGTCCAGCTCGCCCTCAACGTCAACAACATCGACGAGGCCGTCGCCTTCTACACCAAGCTGTTCGGCGCCGAACCGGCCAAGCGGCGTCCGGGCTACGCGAACTTCGCGATCAGTGAGCCGCCGCTGAAGCTGGTCCTGCTGGAGAACCCCGGGCAGGGCGGCAGCCTGAACCATCTCGGTGTCGAGGTCGCTGACATCGGCACCGTCGACGCGATGCAGGCCCGCCTGGCCGAAGCCGGGCTCGCCTCCACCGACGAGCGCGCCACCACCTGCTGCTACGCCCAGCAGGACAAGTTCTGGGTCCAGGGCACCCCCAACGGCGAAGCGTGGGAGATCTACACCGTCCTGGCCGACAGCGAGACCTTCTACGGCGACGACGCCGCAGCCGAAGCCCGGTGGGGAAGCGCTCCCGCTGAGCCCTGCTGCGGCGCCCCGGCCGGATCGTCCGGGGCAACCGCGTCGTCCGGGCCCTGCTGCTAAGCGGCAGCCGATCATCCGGTGAACAGATGTGACAGGGCGCTGTGGCGGCGGCCTGATGGCCATGATGGCGATCGGCCCGGAACGTCGCCGCTCAGCGCCTGTCCCGCCGGGATAGTCACCCAGTGCTCAATGTGCCCGGCCTGCGGGCAGGATTACGGGCGGAGATGACACCGCATGCGCCGTCGCGTCTATCCCGGCTGGCGCATGGTCTGGGCGCTGGCGGCGACCGAGACGGTCTCTTACGGGGTGCTCTACTACGCTTTCGCTGCGTTCCTGCCCGCTATGCAGCGAAGCCTGGCCTACAGCCAGACCACCCTGGCCGGCG
>Ga0181523_10002114_pt1 | contig 19937 bp, 16 predicted proteins | sample PEATcosm2014_Bin_43_FD_119752 | JGI IMG/M metagenome (GOLD analysis project Ga0181523, IMG submission 119752) | Peatland microbial communities from MTU Mesocosm Facility, Houghton, MI, USA - PEATcosm2014_Bin05_30_metaG | ecosystem: Environmental > Terrestrial > Soil > Wetlands > Peat | place...
ATCGTCCGGCCAGTTTTCCAACAGTGGTTTTTCGACGCAATCATAGGCATGTTGAAATTGATTCGTATCGCCACTGATCAAATACAGGGCTTTGTTGGCAATTTCATATGCCTCACGTGCCGGCATGGTTTTGTCGTTGAGGGCTGCCTCAACGTTTTGGCCAATTAATGGCGTGATTTCTCCCCAAATCGGCTGGTTCCCCGTATTCGTACCGTAGGTGAAAATGATCTGATCCAATGCCCTTGCTGCCGCATAGAATTTCCGGACGGGAGGATACGTGCTTTTCTGCATGTCCTTAGCCGTCTGGCAAAACGCGCCGGTAAATGCTTGCGCACTGTTCGTCTGATTCATGCAAAAGCGAACGTACAAATAATGAATCATAGGGTCATCGCAACCCGCTTCCACGGCGACAATGCAATTGCTGGATATTATCAAGCCCCAGGCTTCGTTCGACTCGGTGCATTGGGAGCGGCTGCGGGCAAACTCAGTCAAGGCGCGCTTGGCCGGTTCATCCCATTTGGGACTGGTATGGCCAGCCTGTTCGTAAGCCTCGACCAGCGTTTTGAGATTCCACTCCAAACTTTGCTCTTTGGCTTGCTCAGGAGAAAGAGTGGGGTGGTTTGAGCCCGGCGCGGCCGCTTTTTTACACCCCGTCGCAGCGAGAAGAAGAAAACTCGCCATGGCCGACACCATGAGCCACGCCATCAACATTGATTTTGCGAGCTTCATGTCGCTTCACATAAACCAAACCAGCTTCCATGTCAGGTAAATTTCTAAAAGGCGCGGTGTGATTGTGGTGAAGGACCTGACGCCGGGGACGGTTTACACCTTTCCAGTGCGGGCGGTGGGTGGCAGCACCGGTTACAGCGATTTGAGCAATCCCGTCTCGCACATCGCGATTTAAAAAACGGCAACGCGCTCATCGTCGCGATTCTGACTGGCTGATTCACTATCTCGACGCCTCACACGTCATCCGTAATGCAGTCAATTGTCATTATCGCAGTAGTCACCAGTGTCACATCATCAGAGCCATATAATGTGCGAAGATGCTTTACCAATTGAAGAATGTACCCATCGTTCGGCACTATTAAATATTGAATATCATCTGGATGAATGGAAAGTTTATATTTTTGTTTGAATGATGCATGTAGCGCCTCAACCTTTGCTTTGTTAGTGTAGTTTTCTCGCGATAAAAAGAGTTGCTCGCCAACCCGTAGATGCGGCACATATCTCCATTCCCTTTCGTCATAAAAGTGAACGTTTGCCCGCGTCTTGCCCTCCCTCCATGCATTCCCGTGAAACGGTTTCGTATAAGCAGTCAACAACATCAGATCATTCGTGGCCGTTGAATCATTTTGCTTTCTCGCCGCCCAAATCCGATTCGATAGGGGCTTGAACATCTGCGATTGCTCGTGCATGTAGAATACTGGCGTCACCCCATTCTTAATTCCCCATCGCTTATCCAAGCCAATGCCAAATTGCCCGTAATCGTTAAGGTGACTCCGAATCAGAGACAGCGGCAAATCGCAAAAGCACACCATAGGGGCTGCGTGAGCTGGTGGTGTACCAGTCGCGGCGGCTTTGGCGTGAAGTGGGCCAAACGAATATTCTGGGCAATAATGTGGATAGAAGCCGGACGTAAGAATGTCCACGATACTGTCTAGGGACTTCGTAAAATGGAAAAGGACGCTCGAACTTATATTCTCAGACATAGTATAGCGGCTCCGTCGAGTAAAATATCCGCAACGTTCATCCTTTTTGCGTTTCCTTCGCCCAAGTGTCTCTCAGTGTAATCGTGCGGTTAAACACCAGGTGAGAGTTGAGAGCTGGGGGTTGAGAGTCTTTGTCGAGCGCGAAGTAGGCGAGGCGCTCGAACTGATAACGGACCTCCGGCTTCGCGTCCTTCAGGCTTGGCTCGCACTTGGCCGTCACCACTTCGAGGCTGTGCGGGTTGAGCACGGATTTGAAGTCGCGTCCGTCCTTCTCCGGCTCGGCTTCGGTGAAGAGGCGGTCATACAGCCGGCATTCGGCGTCAATCGCATGCGCGGCGCTCACCCAATGTATCGTCCCCTTCACCTTCCGGTTCGCTGTCGGTCCGCCGGTCTTGCTGTCGAGATCGGCGGTGCAGCGTAACTCCACAATTTTTCCGCCAGCGTCCTTCACCACTTCGTCGCATTTGATGATGTAGGCGTATTTCAACCGGACTTCGCCGCCGGGTTTGAGCCGGAAAAATTTCGGCACGGCAACTTCCTTGAAATCGTCCTGCTCGATGAACAGTTCACGGCCGAACGGAATTTTGCGCGTGCCGGCGTTCGGGTCCTCGGGATTGTTGACGGCGTCCAGTTCCTCGGTTTTGCCTTCGGGATAATTCGTGATGACGACTTTGATGGGCCGCAGCACGGCGAGCCGGCGCACGGCGCGTTTGTTCAAGTCTTCGCGGATGGCGTGTTCGAGCACGGCCACGTCGGTGATGCCGTTGTATTTCGTGATGCCGATGTTGTAGGCAAAGTTGCGCAAGGCTTCGGGAGTGACGCCGCGGCGGCGAATACCGGAAATGGTTGGCATGCGCGGATCATCCCAGCCGCTCACGAGATTTTCATTCACAAGTTGCATGAGCTTGCGCTTGCTCATCACGGTGTAACCAAGACTGAGCCGCGCGAATTCATATTGATGCGGCAACGGTCGCGGCAGGTCGAGATTCTCCAGAATCCAGTCGTACAGCGGGCGATGCACCTCGAATTCGAGCGTGCAAATGCTGTGCGTGATGCCTTCGATGTAATCGCTCAGGCAATGCGCGAAATCGTACATCGGATAGATGCACCATTTGTCGCCAGTATGATGATGTTCGGCGTGGCGAATGCGGTAGATGAGCGGGTCGCGCATCCAGATGTTCGGCGACGCGACATCAATCTTTGCGCGGAGCGTGCGCTTGCCGTCGGGGAACTCGCCGTTCTTCATGCGCGTGAACAGGTCGAGATTTTCCTCGACGCTGCGGTTGCGATACGGGCTTTCCTTGGCCTGACGGCGGTATTCGTCGGTTTCGTCGGGTGTCAGGTCGCAAACATAAGCCGTGCCCTTTTTGACGAGCGCAACGGCGTATTCGTAGATTTGTTCAAAATAGTCACTCGCATAAAAAGGTTCGACGTTCGATGTTCGACGTTCAATGTTCGATGTTCCGGTCTCTGCTCCGAGATAAAAATCTGGTTTGCCGTTGCTTGTAATCGTGTCCGGCGTTTTGCCTTTTGGCTTCAGGCCCAGCTTGTCATCGGCCCAACCGCTGATGAGCCAGTTCACGTCTTCGGTGATGGAATCCACATACTCGACGTCTTCCTTGGCCGGGTTGGTGTCGTCCATGCGAAGATTGCAGATGCCGCCGAACTCGCGCGCGATGCCGAAGTTCAGGCAGATGCTCTTGGCGTGGCCGATGTGAAGGTAACCGTTCGGCTCCGGCGGAAAGCGCGTGTGAATCTGCGGGTATTTTTTTTCGCCAACGTGATTGGCGACGATGTCACGGATAAAATCCGAAGGCGTCGGAGCGGCGGCATTGTCAGTCGTGGGCTTGCTCATGTTGTCAGCCGAAGGCTAACAAATGCGTGCCGGCTTGTCCAACGGCGCAATCTCAAGTTCCGACGCACCACGGCTTTCCGATCGCCGGCAAGCAAAAGCCGCCCGGCCTCAACGGAGGACGGGCGGCGTGAAACGACCTTGAGTTGTAAAGCCTGAAGGCATCAACGCCAGCCACGCATCATACAGTACACCAGCATTGCGTTGCCGAAAGCAACAGCCAGGAGCATCACCATGAGTTTGGACAACTGATGCCTGCGCAGATCGCGCGGCAAATTCGGGTAGAGCAGCTTCCCCGTGTGTTTCACAATAAATTCTGACATAATTTCAATCTATTGAGTTTTTCCAGGCCATCGCTAAATGGCCGGTTGAGAATCAGGCCTCCCCAAGCAAACCCCATACCAGCATGACCAAGGACGTCGATTGCCCTTCTAAGGCAATCTTCTGTGAAAAATAAGGGAAAAGGCGGGCTATAAAATGTCCACCCGGAAGACACGCTGCCTTGAAATCAAGCCGCGGGCGGGTCAGGCAGTGATGGTTTTGTTTTTGGCGCGCGATTCTTGGGCGAGCTTTTCCTTGAACTTCGACAGCGCGTTTTGCAATCGCCCGTCGCCGACGGCCAGAATTTGCGCCGCCAGAATGCCGGCGTTCTTTGCCGCGCCGATACCTACCGTGGCCACCGGCACGCCCGGCGGCATTTGCACGATGGAAAGCAGTGAGTCCAATCCTTTCAACGACTTGCTTTCAATCGGCACGCCGATGACCGGCAACGTCGTGAACGCCGCTGTCACGCCCGGCAAATGCGCCGCGCCGCCCGCCCCGGCGATGATGACGCGCAGGCCGCGCCCGGCGGCGTTGCTCACGTATTGTTCCAAATCCCTGGGCGTGCGATGCGCGGAAATGACCTTGGCCTCGCTGGCGATGCGGAATTCGGCCAGGACGTCGGCGGCGGCCTTCATCGTGGGCCAATCCGAATCGCTGCCCATCAAGATGCCGACGAGCGGTTTGTCTGATGAATTTTTCATTGGCGGAGAAAATTGAGCGAAGAAATCGCGCGCTTGGCAAGAAGCAAAATGAAAATCCCGCATTCCCAATCATTTGAAAATTCGCGCGACTGGATTTGCCGGACGCTCATTCGTAAAACCAGAAGCGTGCGATTGCTGTTCCTTCTCCCCGGGGGAGAAGGCCAGGATGAGGGCGAGCTACAAAAACAAACTTTTCGGTTTTCCCATCGTTCTCTAAATTCGTGTCATGGCCGACATCGAACGCGCCCGCCTGCTTCGCAAAAAAACGTGGGCGGAAAAAACTTGTCTGGAGCTGGTTGCGCGACCGGCGTTTCACCGGCTACAAATTTCGCCGACAGCATCCGCCCGGCACTTGCTATCTGGATTTCTTTTGCGAGGGGGCGGAACTTGATGTTCAACTGGACGGCAGTCAGCATAGTTGTCCCGATCAGCGGAGGCATGATGGGAAGCGGGAAAAGTATCTGCAATCGCGCGGAATTAAAACGCTGCGCTTTTGGAATTCCCATCTATGGCAAAACGCGCAATGCATTCGTGACACGTTTTTCAATGAATTACGGGCACGCGCGCCGCATCCATTGCCGAAATACACAAGACCGGTGAAATCCGTTAGAAAATGTTAGATTAAACGACCGTCCTCACCCCGGCCCTCTCCTCCGAGGAGAGGGAGAATTTTTCGCCGTCCCCTTGAAAATTCGCGCGACATTCCATTCGTGCAAATCCGCGCAATCCGTGTCACGTTTTTCCCACTTAAGTCGTGAATCGGTTGCGAAACATTTCCGAGTTTCTGGCGTTGCGGCGCAACACTTCGTTGCTGCTCGTCGCGCTCGTCCTTGCGGGCACGGGCGAAAAACTCTGGCTCGGCTTCGCGCCCAAATACATCGTAACACTTGGCGGCAGTGTTCTTATTATCGGCCTGTTCGATGCGCTGCAAACTTTTCTGGGCGCGATCTACGCTTATCCCGGCGGCTGGTTAACGGATCGGTGGGGACAACGGCGCGCGTTGCTGGCGTTCAGCGCCGTGTCCGTGGCCGGTTACATTCTGGTTCTCGTGTGGCCGCATTGGCTGGCGCTGTTGCTCGGTTCATTTCTGTTTCTGGCCTGGAGCGCGCTGTCGCTGCCGACAACGTTCGCCGTCGTCGCCACCTCGCTCGAACGGCACCGGCACACGATGGGCATCGGCGTGCAATCCCTGGTACGCCGTGTGCCGATGATGCTCGGCCCGCTCATCGGCGGCTGGCTGCTCACGCGCTACGGCTGGACGGACGGCGTGAAATACGCGCTCGCGCTCTGCATCGTCATGAGCCTGCTCACGGCGGCATTTCAATGGTTCATGTTCGAGCCTGAAAAAAATCCGATTACGAGGACGACGACGAGGACGAGGACGAGTTTTATTGAAGTCGTCAAATCCTTCACGCCCGCGCTGCGCGAACTGCTTGTGAGCGACATCCTCATCCGCTTCTGCGAACGGATTCCTTATGCGTTCGTGATTTTGTGGGCGATTGACCACGACGGCGTGACGGCGCAGCAATTCGGCTACCTGGTCGCCTTCGAGATGGTCACAGCAATGCTGTGCTACATTCCGGTCGCGCATCTCGCGGACAAATACGGACGCCGCCCGTTTGTGCTGGCGACGTTTGTCTTCTTCACGCTGTTTCCGGTGACGCTGCTGTGGGCGCACAATTTCGCGTGGCTGGCGCTCGCGTTTGTCGTGCGCGGCTTAAAGGAATTTGGCGAACCGGCGCGCAAGGCGCTCATCATAGGCGAGGCGCCTGCGGAATTGCGTGCACGGACTTATGGTGCCTATTACCTGATTCGCGATTGCACGGTGACGACCGGCTCGTTTCTCGGCGCGTGGCTGTGGAGCATCGGTCCGCAGGCGAATTTCATCGGCGCGGCGGTTTGCGGCGGGCTCGGCACAATCTCGTTCTGGTGGTTCATTTACCGGAAACCAGCAAATTAAACGCAACGTCGCAAAGCGAAGTGTAATTGCGAAATAGCATCTCAAACTGAAACTGGCAGCCTGAATAATCACGCTCACAACAACGAAAGATGCCCAGATATACGTCTAATAGCCATTTTTTACTTTACTAATCGTTTTAACGTGTTATGCTGCATAGCACTTTATGAAAAGGATGACGTTTTCCTGTTTTGCCGGCGGCGTCTTGTTCTTGAACGCCGCATTCTTCGCCGGTCGGATGCAAGCCAACCCGGTGGTTTTCACCATTGATCCGACCCGAAGCCAGCTTACCCTTTCCGGCAAAGTCGCCGGGTATACCCTTACGACCCAGGGGTCGGGCAGCCTGACGACCACTTACAGTGGGAACATCAACGCCAATGTTTCCGGCTCAACGATTCAATTCACGGGTTCAAGCACCATCACGGCCAAAACCAACGGCGTCTGGCAGCCGGCGGTGGGTGGCGGCGCAGGCAGCGCAGCGGCAGATTACGGGGGACAGGTCGCTGTGCCACTCCTCGGCACGGGTTATGGGGCGTTGCGAAACCTCGTCTTTGACGTAACCAGTCCTTCGTTGACCTTGACCGGAACCAACTTTGATTCGAGCGCGTTGATCTTTTCATTCGTTTCAGGCTCCAACTCATCGCTTGACTATAATGCCGCCGGTCAACATGGCACATTGGCTCTGGCCGGCTATGCAACGAATACAATTGCCAACCAGGCGTCCTTGAGCACCAACGGGAACGTGGAGCAACTAGTCATTCAAATCAACACCCAGTTCTCCTTCACCCTGCTTTCAGCCGGTGATACCCCGCTTGATTTGACCGGCCAAATTGTGGCGACGAACTCGACCGCACCGCCATTTATCAATTCAATCATCGTGACGAATCAGAACGTGGTGCTTTCCGTGGAAAATGCCACAACGCAGTCCCAGGTTCTGAGTTCATCCAACCTTATGACCTGGTTTTTGCCCGGCACAACGGTAAGCAACAGCGGGGGAATGATTATTTTCACACTCCCTATGGCCGGTCCCCATGCCTTCTTCCGGGTGCAAAAATAGTTGTTCTTCGTTTCAAGGTGGTTCTGACTGAATCACGTTTGCGGCAAACGTCCGAAGCGTGACATTCAATTCGTGCAAATTTCCGCAATTCGTGTCAAAATCTGGCGTCCATGACGACGGCAAATAAGATCACCATCCTGCGGATCCTGCTGATTCCGTTTTTTGTCGTCGAGGTTCTCTACTACGTTGAAACCGGCAACGAAGTTCACCACCTGCTGGCGATTCTTTCGTTTGCCATCACGGCGATTCTGGACGGCGTGGACGGTTACATCGCGCGGCGCTACAACCAGAAGAGCGAACTGGGCGCGATGCTTGATCCGCTGGCGGACAAGCTGCTGCTCCTGTCGGGGATCGTGCTGTTGAGCTTCGATCACAGTCCGTATCTCGGACAGGTTCCCCTGTGGCTCACCGGCACCGTCATCGGACGCGACCTGCTGCTGCTCATCGGCATTGCCGTCATCCGCCTCATCGTCGGCAAAGTCAAGGTCCGCCCGCGCGTCTTTGGCAAAATTGCCACGGTGCTCCAAATGATCGTGGTCATCTGGATTTTACTGGACTGGGACCGCGACTTGAACGCACGCTGGCTCAGGGTCTGGACAATTAGCGCGGCGGTGTTCACAGGCCTGTCGGGATTGCTCTACGTCTGGGATGCCATGAAACAACTCGGCGCACATCCGGCGAGTTCGGCCACCAAACCATAACATCCTTGAAACCACGGATGAACACAGATAAACAAGGATGAATTATGAAAGGGTTCTTGATGTCTGTTTTGGTTGCCGGCTCATATGATTGCGAAAGCGGGCAAACCTCATAAAGAGCGGTTGAATGGGATAACTTGTTTGGAATAAAATAGTGTTCGCGCAGGGATGTTGGAAATCCGTGTTCATCCGTGTCCATCCGTGGTTAAAAAAATTATGGCAAAGGAAATGAGATTGAAGGAAGGGGACGTCGCGCCGGGATTTTCGGCGGCGACCAACGGCGGTAGCCGGGTTTCACTCGCCGATGTCGAGGGCAAAAACGTCGTGCTTTATTTTTATCCCAAGGATGACACACCCGGCTGCACCAGGGAGGCGTGCGCTTTCCGCGATCATTTCGCCGTATTTACAAAACGCGGCGCGGTCGTGCTCGGCGTCAGCACCGACCCGGCGAAGTCGCACGACAAGTTCGCCGCGAAATACAAACTGCCCTTCACGTTGCTGGCGGACGAGGACAAAAAGATTGTCACGGCCTACGGCGTTTGGGGCGAGAAAAGTTTCATGGGCCGGAAATACCTGGGCACGCATCGCGTGACGTTCCTCATCGGGCCGGACGGCCGCATCAAAAAAATCTGGCCAAAGGTAAAACCGGAGGAACACGCGGCGGAAGTGCTGGCGGCCTTGTAAATGTGTAGGAGACGAGGTAACGAGTCTCAAATTGATTTTTTGAAATGAGCCTCCTCACGTCGGCTCCTACAATTTTCATCTGTGGCTAAACAAATTGACAATCGCAGGCCGAACTCCCAAAGTTTCGCCAGCGGACAAACAAATTAAAATTCAAAAACGATTATGCCAATTCCAACAGGATCAAAAGCCCCCGATTTCACATTGAAATCCAAACAGGCGTCCGGCCTCGTGGACGTGAAGCTCAGCAACAACTTCGGCAAAAAGAACACCGTGCTGCTCTTTTTCCCGCTCGCGTTCACGAGCGTTTGCACGAAGGAAATGTGCGACCTCACCGCCGGCCTCAATGCCTATTCCGGCCTGAATGCCGACGTCATCGGCGTGAGCGTGGACAGCCCGTTCGCGCAGGAGGCGTGGGCGCAAAGGGAAAAAATCGGCATCACCCTCGCCAGCGATTTGAACAAATCCACCATCAAGGCCTATGACGTGGTGTTCCCGATGCTGGCCGGCGTGGGCGACACGGCGGCGCGCGCGGCGTTCGTGATTGATAAAAACGGCGTCGTCCAATACAGCGAACAGACGCCGACGCCGAAGGATTTGCCGAACTTCGAGGCCATCAAGGCGGCACTGGCGAAATTGAAGTAATCCGCAGCGGCAGCCTTTTGGAGTGGGAAAACGCGGCTTTCGCCTTTTTTGTTCAATATTTACATTTGTAAAGAATCTGCTTGACATAATCTACATTTGTAAAGAAAGTAGCCGCATGTCCAAGCCGACTGTGGAACTCACCGAGGCCGAATGGTCTGTCATCAAGGCCGTTTGGGAAAACGAACCCTGCACCGCGCCCGCCATCCAGGAAAAACTGTTTCAGCCGATGGGCTGGACGTATTCGACCGTCCGCACGTTGATGGACCGCATGGTTGCCAAGCGCGTGCTCAAGGCGCGCAAGCAAGGCAAGCTGACCATTTACACTTCCGTCGTCACGCGCGCACAGGCGCAGCACGGCGAGCTGTTTTACGCGCTCAAGCACGCCTTCAATGGCGCGCTCACGCCGATGGTGCAATGCCTGTTGGAGAACAACGAACTGGACGCGGATGAACTGGAAAAATTGGAATCACTCATCAAGGCGAAGAAAAAGTCGGTGAAAAAATAAACAGATTTCAGGAGGCGCACATGAATTCCTACATCGAAACCTTGAATCACTGGGGCGGAAACTTTTTGAACTTCGCCTGGCCGATGCTCTGGCAATCCAGCTTGCTGATCGTCACCCTGTTCGCAGTTGATTTTGCAGTCCGGCGCAAAATCCGCGCTTCAATCCGTTATGCGCTTTGGCTGGTTGTCCTCGTGAAACTTTGTGTGCCGCCGACGCTGGCATTGCCGACCAGTCCGGCCTGGTGGCTGCATAAAACTCTGCCGCCCGCCGCCAAAACCGGAGCCACGCATTTTACGGTCACTTACGATTCGCAATCGTTGCCAGAAAATCCGCAAAATCCACTGCCGGTTTTTGCACCGCCAAAACCGGCGATGACGAATGCCGCATGGCTGTTGCTTACATCCACTGCAATCAGTTCGGCGTTGTTGCTTTGGCTGCTGGCGCGTTGGTGGCAAATAGCGCGGCAAGTGCGGCGCGCGAAAACCTCTGAACGATTAACCGAAATCGCCGCTGAAGCGCAAAAGTTCGCCGGTATGAAATTCAAGGTGCGAGTGAAACTGACGGCCAATTCAATGACGCCTGCCGTGTGCGGATTGTTTCACCCGGTTATTTTGATCCCGCAATCGCCCGCGGAAGAGTTTTCTGGCGCGCAACTCCGCGCAGTGCTGTTGCACGAATTGATTCATTTGCGACGGCGCGACGTGTGGCTGAATCTCGTGCAGGCGTTGCTCCAGATTTTTTACTGGTGGCATCCGCTGCTCTGGCTGGCCAACGCGCGCATCCGCCGGGTGCGCGAAGAAGCCGTGGACGACGCGGTGATGCTGGCACTCCGCGACGAGGCCGAGTCCTACGCGCCAGCGTTGCTGGAAGTGGCGAAGCTGGCGTTGAACCGTCCGCTGGCGAGCCTCGGCTTGGTGGGAATTCTGGAATCGCGCAGCGCGTTGCGGCAGCGCATCGAACGGCTGGTGGATTTTCGTCCGCCACGAAAGGTCGGGCTGACACTGGCGTCCTTTTTCGGAATCCTAGCCTTCACCACCGTCGCCGTGCCGATGGGCGGCGCACCGGCGGAAACGACCAATCAACTTTTGTCAGGCGGCAGCGATAATTGGAACCAGACCAATTCAACTGTTCCCACGCCAGCCGGCATCTCCAGGCGCACCGATGCCGCCCAGAATCCGGCAACAATGACATTCAGAATAAGGCAGACGATTCGTTCGGACGATTTGAAAAAAAATCTGATTGCTGCGGGCGTAAGAATGCCGCCGACGTTTCTCTTTTTAAGCGACTACGGCATATTACTCGCGCACGGTTCCAAGGAGCAATTAGCACTGATGCGCCGGGTGGTGTTGCAACTGAATGGCTATCCGACGAATGAGATTGCGGACAGTGACAAACAATTTGTCAAACAAACAGGCGCGATTGGATTTGAAGACACGTTGGCGACCAACCTTTTCATGCGGTCGTTCAGGGTGGATGCCCATGTATTCACTGGTACTTTGCGAAGTATCCCCGACCTGCAAACCAACAGTGTTTCGACGATGGCCAGAAGTCTTTTCAGCAAATTGGGCGTGGACTGGGAGTCACCCAAAGGCAAGTCAGTTTTCTTTAATGAACGACCGGGTTTGTTGTTTGTAAAGGCGACGGAATCCGATTTGGACACGATTGAGCGAGCCATACAAGCTCTCAACCAAGTCGGGACGCAAGTCCACATCAAGGCAAGGTTTCTGGAAGTGCCGGATGGGACATCCCAAGATTTAGTCACGCCAAACCTGTTGACCAATGCGCCCATGAATGCGCTTAGATCTGAAACGAATGTATGGGCAGGATTGATGGCGGACGAAAAATTTAAAATCGTATTGCGGGCGTTGGAAGCAAAGCCCGGTGTTGAAACTCTGGCTGAGCCGGAAGCAATCACAATCAGCGGTAGGCAAACGCGGATGCGGGCGACAACAATAATCAACGTCGTTACCAACTTTACTTTTCAGGAAACCTCAACCAATTCGGCAATCACTCCGCAAACGGTAAATGTAGAAACCGGTCCGGTTTTGGACACAACTCCTTATGTTTTGTCCGACGGCTACACGATTAATTTGACCATTACGGCTTCGCTGACGGAATTTTTGGGCTACGACCAGCCGCCAACCAATGCCGTTGGTGAAGTTACCACGAATCCAAACGTCCATTTGCCCGTAGTTTTGCCCAGCTTTTGCGTCCGGCAGTTCACGGCGCACTTAAATTTGTGGGATAACCAGACTGTGGTTCTGGGAAAACTCGAAAAGCATTTTTACGACGGTGGAAAGGAAGTCAGCGCCGAACCGGATTATTTTGTGGAAACAAAAAAAGCCAGAGGCCAGCCAGACGAGGAAGACAAGGAACTGCTGGTTTTCATCACCGTGACTTTGGTTAACCCGGTGGGCAATCGCATCCATTCCGAAGATGAAATGCCGTTCGCCAAAGACGCGATTCCGCCGCAGTAAACCTGTTGGCCGGCATAGCGGGCGTTCGTTTCCATTTCGTCACCGGGCTTTAACCGCGCCGCCATTGTACCTCGCCCGAAACCGGTTAAGTTGGCCGGCATGGTGCCCCGGATTTTGATTGTGGACGACGAAGGCGATTTGATCGAGTTGGTGAAATTCCGCCTCGGCGGACTGGGCTGTGAATTTCTCGTGGCCAACGACGGCGTGCAGGCGCTGAGCCAGGCCCGGCAATTCAAGCCGGATTTGATTCTCCTCGATATTTTGCTGCCCGACCTCGACGGCCTGTCCGTCTGTGAAATTTTGCGTCGTCAGCCGGCCACACAAAAAATCCCCGTCATTTTCATGAGCGCGCTTTCCGGCGACGTGACCAAGCGCACGGCGTCCATGCACGCTTATGACTTTTTCACCAAGCCGCTCGACCTCGCCCGACTCGAACGCCGTATCATCGATTTGCTGCACTGCGAACCGGCGGCGAAATGATTTTTGTTGGAGTTCAGGCTTCAGCCTGTGGACGGGAGACAAGCTAAAGCTTGAACTCCAACCGCCCTTCGCTTGACACGTTCACGCTTCGCCTTCATTTTCATTGCTGATTGAATGAATTTAATGAACGACCCGCATAATTTGTTTGGTGCGCTCCAAAAATTTGACCTCGGCGACGGCAAGGAAGGTCTGTTCTATTCGTTGCCGCAACTCGAACAGTCCGGGGTCGGGCCGGTTTCCCGGCTGCCGGTTTCCATCCGCCTCGTACTCGAATCCGTCCTGCGCAATTGTGACGGCAAAAAAGTCCATGACGCGAACGTGAAGGAACTGGCCAACTGGAAGCCGGTTGAAACGCGCACGGCGGAAATTCCCTTCATCGTCGCGCGCATCGTGTTGCAGGATTTCACCGGTGTGCCGCTGCTGGTGGATTTGGCGGCGATGCGTTCCGCCGTCGCACGGATGGGCAGGAATCCAAAAATCATCGAACCACTCGTGCCGGTGGATTTGGTGGTGGACCACTCGGTGCAGGTGGATTTCGCGGGCTCAGCCGACGCGTTGAAAAAGAATCTGGAGATGGAATTCCGACGCAACCGCGAGCGTTACCAGTTTTTGAAATGGGGCATGCAGGCGTTCGACACGTTCAAGGTCGTCCCGCCCGGCATCGGCATCGTTCATCAGGTGAACCTCGAATACCTGGCGAAAGGTGTCCTCTGTAGTGGCACAGGCGTCTCGCCTGTTCGAACGGGCGAGACGCCCGTGCCACTATACTATCCCGACACGCTCGTCGGCACGGATTCGCACACGACGATGATTAACGGCCTCGGCATCGTGGGCTGGGGCGTCGGCGGCATCGAAGCCGAAGCGGGAATGCTCGGCCAGCCGGTTTATTTCCTTACGCCGGACGTCGTTGGCGTGCACCTGACCGGCGCGCTGCGCGAAGGCGTCACGGCGACCGACCTCGCGCTCACCGTCACGCAGATGCTCCGCAAGGCGAAGGTGGTCGGCAAATTTGTGGAATTTTTCGGGCCGGGCGCGGCGGCGTTGCCGGTCGTGGACCGCGCGACGATTGCGAACATGGCGCCCGAATATGGCGCGACGATGGGCTTCTTCCCGATTGACGAAGAATGTGTGAATTATCTGCGCGCAACGGGCCGCAGCGAGGAGCATTGCCGCGTTTACGAAAATTATTACCGTGCGCAGGGCTTGTTCGGCATTCCGAAGAAAGGTGACATCGCGTATTCACAGGAGCTGGAACTCGACCTCGGCACGGTGCAGCCGAGCGTGGCGGGTCCGAAACGTCCGCAGGACCGCATCGAATTGCCGAATTTGAAACGTGAATTCGTCTCCGCCTTTTCAAAGCCGGTCACGGAGAATGGCTTCGGCAAACCGGCGGACGAATTGGGCAAGACGTTTGTCGTTGCCGGCGATGGCCAGTTCGCCAACGGTGGTGGAAGTCAGGAGCCGGTTTCAGCACCGGTCGCGAAATCGCAAAATACCAATCCGCAGACGGAAATCGAAATGGCGAACAATCGCCCGACACCCGATCACGTCACGGCCCAAGGCCGGGGGTTGAGAACTGAAATTCGCAATGGCTCGGTTCTGATTGCGGCCATCACGAGTTGCACCAACACGTCGAATCCCAGCGTCATGCTCGCCGCCGGGTTGCTCGCGAAGAAAGCCGTCGAACGCGGCCTCGGTGTGAATCCGGTCGTCAAAGCGTCGCTCGCACCCGGTTCGCGCGTCGTCAGCGATTATTTGAACAAGACCGGTTTGCAGCCGTATCTCGACCGGCTTGGTTTCAACCTGGTGGGTTACGGTTGCACGACGTGCATCGGCAATTCCGGCCCGCTCGCCGCGCCGGTCGAGGACGCGATTCACAAATACAATCTAGTCGCCGCGGCGGTCTTGTCCGGCAACCGCAACTTCGAGGCGCGCGTGCATCAGAGCATCAAGGCGAATTTCCTAATGTCGCCGCCGCTGGTCGTCGCGTTTGCGCTCGCGGGCCGGGTGGACATTGACCTTGCCCACGAGCCGCTCGGCAACGGCAAGGACGGCCGGCCGGTTTTGCTGAAGGACATCTGGCCGAGCCTGCGAGAAATTCGCGACCTTATGCAGACTGCGTTGCAGCCGGAAGTTTTTCGCAAGCTTTACAAGGATTTCGCTGCGCAAAATCCAAAGTGGAACGAGATCCCATCCACCGCCGGCAACGTTTATGAATGGGATGCAAAATCCACTTACATCCAGGAACCGCCGTTCTTCGAGAATTTTTCGACGCAGCCCGAAGGCGTCGCCGAAATCAGAGGCGCGCGCGCGCTGGCGATTTTCAGCGACAGCGTGACGACCGACCACATTTCGCCCGCCGGTTCCATTAAGAAAACGTCGCCCGCCGGGAAATATCTCATCGAGAACGGTGTCGAACCGGCTGATTTCAACAGCTACGGCTCGCGGCGCGGCAACGACCGCGTGATGACGCGCGGCACGTTTGCCAATGTGCGGATTAAAAACCTGATGCTCGCCGGCGAGGAAGGCGGAAATACGATTTATTTTGGGAGCGCAGGTGTCCCGGCCGCAGCGGTTGGCGTCTCGCCAAACGCGCATGCAAATGTCGAAAGCGGGACGCTTTCGACTGCGACCGCGACGGTCGCGCTCCCCGGAACAAAAATGAGCATCTACGACGCTTCCATCAAATATCAGCAGGCCGGCACACCGCTGGTGGTGATTGCCGGGCAGGAATATGGCACCGGCTCGTCGCGCGACTGGGCGGCAAAGGGCACGAAGCTGCTCGGTGTGAAAGCCGTCATCGCGCAGAGCTTTGAGCGCATCCACCGCAGCAATCTGGTTGGCATGGGCGTGCTGCCGTTGCAATTCAAGGATGGCACGACGGCGCAGAGCTTGAAGCTCGACGGCACGGAGATTTACGACATCGTCGGCCTCGGCGCCAACCTCAAACCGCAACAGGACCTCACGTTGCGCATCACGCGCGGGGATGGCGAAGTGGAAAACGTGCCGGTGCGTTGCCGCATTGATACGCCCATCGAGATTGATTATTACCGGCACGGCGGCATTTTGCCTTACGTCCTGCGGCAATTGGTGGCGAAGGCGTAGAACGGAGCGCCGGTCTCCGACCCGGCGCGATGGTGATACCAGCCGAAACACGCCGTGCCGGAGGCCGGCGCTCCGTTATGCTGGCAGGCCATTGTTGAATTTGTCAGAATAATTCCATGCCTGTGCCGCCTCGTTCCAAGCGCGAATACCTTCGCTGGCTTGTCGAAGGGAAGAATGCGGCGTTTCGCCCGCTAACGGACGAAGAGAGGGCGCTTGACTTTCTGGGGTGGCATGAACGTGGTTATCTGCCACATTGCGATTATCCTGGGTTGGTCCAATTCGTCACCTTTCGGCTGGCGGATTCCATGCCCGCGTCGCGACGGGGCGAATGGGAACATTTGCTGGCCATCGAGGAAGTCCGTGAAAAACGCACGAAGCTGGAGGAGTATCTTGACTGTGGCGTCGGCGAGTGTCATTTGCATGACCCGCGCGTTGCCAAACTCACTGAGGATGCCCTGCTGCATTTTCACGGTCAACGCTACGAATTGCTCGCGTGGTGCACATCTGGCAGACGCCGTTGGGAAAGGTAATGCAAAGTTGGAAGCGATTCATCGCAACTCACGCGGAGGTGATTTTGACGGAGCGCCGGTCTCCGACCCGGCTCGAAGATGAAATGCCGCTGCGAAACGCGCCCGCTCGGAGAGCGGCGCTCCAATCGTTTTGGCAGCGTGAATACTGGGATACGTTCATGCGCGATGAGGAGCAGGAAAGGACCGCGATTCGTTACATCGAAAGCAATCCGTTGAAGGCGAAATTATGCCGCACGGCGCAAGAATGGCCGTTCAGCAGCGCAAAGTTTCGGGACAAATTTCACCGGTTGTTGATTCCGATTGGAACACCGGCTTTCAGCACGGCTTGAGGGTAATACAAACCGAAACGAGCCGGGTCGGAGACCGGCGCTCCAATTTCAGACCTTCTCCGGCTTCACCACCGCCACGACCAGCGTGTCCGGCTTGAGATATTTTTGCGCGGCGGCTTTGATTTGGTCCAGCGTGACGGCTTCGTATTTCGCGTCATCCAGTTCCGCGCGCTGGTAGCCGAGGCCGTAGAGTTCGTCGAGCGCGGTCATGGAGGCGAGATGACCCAGTTCCTGACGCGCGATTTTTTTCTGGCCGATGATTTTGGCCTTGCTGCGTTTGAGTTCCTCGGCGGTCAAACCTTCGGTGCGCAACAGTTCGGCTTCCTTGAGCAATTCCGTTTCGACCTGCCCCGCTTTCGACGGTTCGGTGCCGGTGTAAAACGCGAAGTAGCCGGGAACGAGTCCGGCAAAATTCTGCGCGCCGACGTAATAGGCCAGTCCGAGCTGCTCGCGAATGCGCAAAAAAAGCCGCGAGCCGAGGTCGCTGCACGATTCCTGAATCAACTCCAGTGGATATCGGTCGTCGTTATGCATCGTCGTGCCGGGGAAACCAATGACGAGCACGAACTGTTTCTTGTCACGTGTTTCCTCGACACGATTTGTTAGTGGCACGGGCGTCGCGCCCGTGTGTTGCTGTTGAGTTTCGAAACGCACGGGCGGGACGCCCGTGCCACTACCCCGCCAGTTTGCAAACGCCCTTTCCACAGCGGCCTTCACATCCGCCGTCTTCACGTCACCGTAAATGGCGAGGACGCAATTGTTCGGCACGGTAAGTTTTTGGTGGAAGGATTTCAGGTCGGCGGCAGAGATTTTTTGAACGGTTCCCTCTGTGCCGAGCGAATCGAGGCCGTAACCGATGTTACCGAACAACGCGCGGCGCATGGCGAGGCTCGCGCTTTTGAGCAAATCATCCTTGCGCGCATGGATGTCGGCGACTTGCACTTCGCGTTCACGTTCCAATTCGTTGACGGGAAAAGTGGGGTTCAGCAAAACGTCGGAGAGTAAATCCATGCCGATGGCGAAATCACTGCTTAACACTTCCGCGTTCACGCCGAAGCTGTTGTTGCCGCCGTAGCTGTCAATGCTGCCGCCGACGGATTCAATTTCCGTGGCAATTTTTTCAGCGCTGCGGGTGTTCGTGCCCTTGAGCAGCATTTTGGCGAGCAACAGGGTGGCGCCGTTGTTCTCCGTGGTTTCGGCCAGCACGCCGCCCTGGAACACGGCGCGGAACTCAACGAACGGCAGGCGATGATCTTCCTTCACCAGCAAACGCAGACCGTGCGGCAGTTCAATCTTTTGGATGGGGTGGTCGGTGGTGGTTTCAATTTCCGCTTTGCGCCTTGGTGCCGTGCCGTCGGGCAACAACGCGTAAAGCGTGCGGTTTTCGGCTGTAAGGTATTCGCGGGCGACGCGCTGGACGTCGGCGTGCGTGACACGTTTGACGGCGGCAAGATAACGCTCGGAAAAATTCAGGTCGTTCGCCGCGAGCCAGTTGCCGCCGAGATTTTGCGCCTGGCCCTCCATCGTCTTGCGCGCCGCGAGCGTGGCGGAAACGAATTGTTTGACGGCCTTCTGCACTTCATGAGCGGAAACCGACAGCGATTTGATTTTTTCGGCCTCGGCCAGCATCGCATCGCGCGCAGCGGCAAATTTTTCCGCGGCGGCAATGGCGCTCATGCCGAACAAACCGGAATTGCCGGGGCTGTAAGTCCAGGCGTCCACGTGATGCACGAGACCCTGCCTTTCGCGGACCTGCTGGAAAAGGCGCGAACTGCGGCCACTGCCCAGCAGCACGGCCAGCACATCCAGAACCGGCACGTCCGGATGGCGCAGTTCGGGGATGTGCCACGCGAAATGAAAATGACCGAGTTCGATAGGCGCTTCCTCGACGATTTCGCGCGACGCGGTTTGTTTCGGTTCGCCGGGCAGAACCATTGGCGGAATCGCGCGCGATTTGGTTTTCGCGTAAGACTCGCGGATTTGCGCGATCACGTCCTCGTTCTTCACATCGCCGGCGACGACGTAGAACACGTTGTTCGGCGCGTATTTTTCGTGATAGTAGCCGCGGATGTCGTCCGATTTGACCTCGTTGAAAATGTCCAGGTAGCCGATGACGGTGAAGCGATACGGACTTTTGGTGTAAGCAACTTCAAAGAGACGGCGGCTTGCGCGGCGGCCCGGATCGTCCTGGCCCATGTCCATTTCGCGGCGGATGACATCCATTTCCTTGGCGAGTTCATCCGGCGGCAACGTCGCGTTCTGCATGATGTCGCACAAAATATCAATCGCCGTGCGCGCGCCGGTGTTCGGCACATCAATGTGATAGACCGTGCGGTCGAAGCTCGTGTAGGCGTTCATGTAACCGCCGGCTTCCTGCACTTCCTGGTCAATGCGGCTGCCGGGGCGCGTCGTCGTGCCCTTGAAAAGCATGTGTTCGAGCACGTGCGACAGCCCGGCGCCGAGCCAGCGGCCTTCGTGGATGCTGCCGGCCATGCACCACGCCTGCGCGGAGACGACGGGCGCGCTGTGGTCTTCGCGCACGATGAGGGTCAGGCCGTTGTCGAGCGTGGTCAGCGTGACGCCGGCGGGCAACGAAGCGATTTCGTCGGTTAAAGGCGGTTTTGTCATTGCGGTCGCACGGGAAAAGTATTCAGGAATCAGCTTTGAGCAATTCAATTCGCTCCGGGGTAGAGGCTCCGGTTCAATTAAAAGGTGGGGCGAGCATCCTCGCAAGCCGAAAATCAACCGGATTCCAGCGAAGCTGCGGCTCGTCAGTAGCTTCGCCCCGCCAAATTGACCCACTAGCCGCTCCGGCCCTCCGGGTGAAGGCGATCCGCGGTACGCGCTTTTTCCAAAATTGAAATTTTATTGCCCGGCGCGGGCC
>Ga0181523_10002117_pt1 | contig 19914 bp, 13 predicted proteins | sample PEATcosm2014_Bin_43_FD_119752 | JGI IMG/M metagenome (GOLD analysis project Ga0181523, IMG submission 119752) | Peatland microbial communities from MTU Mesocosm Facility, Houghton, MI, USA - PEATcosm2014_Bin05_30_metaG | ecosystem: Environmental > Terrestrial > Soil > Wetlands > Peat | place...
ACGCCACTGTGGTTCCGCGGCAGAGCGTGGTGCATGACGCGAGTGGAGATTTCGTGATGGTGAAATCGGGGCTGGGCTATGAAAAGCGCGCGGTGCAACTCGGCGGGATGAATGACACCGAGGCGGTAGTGCGCTCCGGCATTCGTAAAGGCGATGTAGTTGAAATGAAGCCGGGAGAAGCGGGCACACCGGCAGGGAAGTAGGAAAGAGCGAGATGGCGCGTTGGATTCGACAAAAAAAATATTGGGTGGCGGCGGCGATCGTGGTCGTCGCCGCGACGGTCTTTGGAACGATCCGACTGGCACGCTCTGCGCCGAAATTTCCCATGGCTGTGGTACAGCAAAAGGAATTTGTGGATTACGTGGAAGTGCGGGGAGCGGTGAAGGCTTTGAAATCCACGGTGGTCACGGCGCCGGCGGGCTCGGGAGACCTGCAGATATTGCATATCGTTACCAACGGCGTGAAGGTGAAAAAAGGCGATGTGATTGTGGAATTTGACGCCACCACGGTGAAGCATAACCTGGCGCTGAATCAATCCGCATTGAAATCAGCGGATGCGGCGATTCAGCAATCAAGTGCCGCAAGCAAACTGAAAGAGGAACAGGACCTGACAGACGTGATGAAGGCGCGATTTGATGTGGAAACAGCGCGCATGGAAACGAAGAAGCAAGAGATCATCTCCGCGATCGAGGGGGCGGAGGCGAAACTGAAACTGGCCGACACGGAACAGAAACTCGTGGAGGTGGAAGCGAAGCTCAAAGCAGACCGTGCCGCGGCTGCCGCGGACCTGGCCAGCAAGCAGAGGGCGCACGATCAGGCTGACTTTCAAGTGAAACAATCCGAGCGACAGTTGTCCTCGTTGATTTTGCGTTCTCCGAGCAACGGCGTAGTCGTCTTGCAAGTGAACTGGCAGGCTTCCGGGCCAATGCAGATGCCGGCGCCTTTCAAGGCGGGGGACCACGCGTGGCCGGGCGCGACGATCGCGGAATTGCCGGACACGAACACGTTGCAAATCACCGCGCGCGTGGAAGAGGCGGAGCGCGGGCGAGTGCAAAATGGGCAATCGGCGACAATCCGCGTGGATGCAGTGCCGGACCGCAGCTACAACGGCAAGGTAGAAGAGATCAGCACGACAGCGAGCCCGGACTTCAATGGCGGATGGCCGTTTCCCAAGAATTTCACGTTGGCCATTACGTTGCCGGAAAGCGATGCGCGGCTGACTCCCGGAATGGGAGCCATCGTGCGAATTGCGGTGGATCGCGTGGCGCAGGGAATCGTGATACCGACAGATGCGATCTTCCGGAAGGAAGGCCGCTCGGTTGTGTACGTGCGCCGAGGTTCGAAGTTCGAGGAAGTAACAGTGGGAGTGGCGCGGCGCAGCGGCAACGATGCATTGATTGCGAAGGGCATCTACGCGGGAGAGCAGTTGGCGCTGAAGGATCCGACGCAGACGGAGTAGAAACAGCGGTGAAATGGAAGCTACAACACGGTCTTCTTTGCTTGGCTCTGGCGAGTTCTGCTGGAGCTGGTGGAGGATGCAAGGCGCAGAAGGTCAGCGCTTCGGAGGGGGATATCCCCAACGCGAAGGTGGAGCAAGGAGATGTGGAGCTGCGTTTTCCGACGACGGGAGTCCTGAACGCAACGCAGAGCCGCATTGTTGTGGCCCCGCCGGTAGCCGGAGGAACGCTGAGAATCATCCAGTTGAGTCCAACGGGAAGCGCGGTGAAGGCCGGGGATGTGGTGGTGAGCTTCGATCCGGCGCAGCAGGAGTACAACCTGGCGCAAAGCCACAGCGATTTGGAAGAGGCGGAGCAGGAGATTGTAAAGGCCCAGGCGGACGCGAGCGTGCAGGCTGCGGAAGACAAAACCGCGATGATCAAAGCGAAGTATGCGGTGCGGCGGGCGGAGCTGGACGTCAGCAAGAATGAATTGCTGAGCGAAATAGATGCGAAGAAGAATTTGCTGGCGCTGGAAGAAGCGCAGAGAGCGCTGGCGCAATTGCAGCAGGACGTGCAATCGCACGCCAGCTCAAACCAGGCAGGGCTGGCGTTGAGCGAAGAGAAACGCAACAAAGCACAACTGGCCATGCGACAGGCCGAGCAGAATATCCAGAACATGAAAGTGAAAGCGGCGATCAGCGGAATGGTGGTTGTTCGCGGAAACGAGAATGCCGCCGGAGGTATGTTTTACGGCGGGATGACGCTGCCGGATTATCAGGTGGGAGATCAAGCGAACCCGGGGAATACCGTTGCGGAAGTGATCGATACTTCAAAAATGGAGATCGCTTCGAAGGTTTCGGAAAAAGACCGGCCATACCTAAAGAAAGATCAGCCGGTGGAAGTTCAGATGGACGCGTTCCCTGGGGAGAAAGTGAAAGGCAAGATCGCCAGTGTGGCCGGGGCGACGAGCGAAGGATTTTTCTCGGACAATCTGCAACGGACATTCGATGTCACCGTGCAGTTGGATCGCGAAGACGCGCGTCTGCGGCCCGGTTTTTCGGCGCAGTTGACATTTTTGGGCGAGCGTATCCCCGGCGCGCTCACGATTCCGATGGAAGCGGTGTTCGAGCATGCCGGGAAAACGGTTGTTTACACAAAACAGGGAAGCTCGTGGGAATCCCAGGATGTGAAAGTGCGAGCCTATTCGGAGGGCCGCGCGATTCTGGAAAGTGGATTGACAGCGGGGACGCAAGTGGCGCTGGTGAACCCGGAAGACCATGGGTCGGGGAAAGGGAAGTCGGGCGGAACAGCGGGCCCGTCGGTGAAAGGTTCGGCGCCATGAGGCATGGGGAATCCTAAGATGAGCGCCGCCTGGAAGCGCTACCTGAAAAATATTCAGCAATGGCTGCCCGACGTTGTGCTTGGTCTGGAAAATCTTTCCACACACAAATTGCGTTCGCTGCTGACGATGTTGGGAATGATCTTCGGCGTGGCGGCGGTCGTGGCCATGCTGTCAATCGGGGCTGGCGCGCAGCAGAAGGTGATGGCCTTTATCGAGCAGTTGGGTGTGCGAAACCTTATCGTTGAAGCGAAGGAGGCGTCAAATTGGCAGGAACTCCAGAAGGTGCGGCGCACGTCGCCCGGGCTGACACTCAACGATTTCCGCATACTGGACAAGAATTTGCAGGGGGTGGAAGAGGCGACCCCGAGAAAGCGCGTGCATCCTTCGAAGGTCCTGCCAAAGCCACAACAGGACCCGCCGGTGGTGTTCGGTGTGCGGCCGGACTATTTGACCATTGCGTCCCTCCGCGTGACAGAAGGGCGATTCTTCACAGCGGCGGATGATGCCGCGGCGGCGCCGGTGTGCGTGCTGGGAGCGGCGGCGAAGGACAGTTTATTTGGAGGGGCGAATTCCGTCGGCGAATATGTGAAGTTGAATGACGAGTGGTTCCATGTGATTGGAGTGGTGGCGCCCCAGCTTGCCGCGCAAGGCGACGCCTCCGCGATCCAAAGCGAGGACCTGAACAATCTGGTATACGCGCCACTGAATTCGGTGCTCACGCGCCTGGAAGATTCGCAGGGCTACTACAAAGATGAAATCGATGGCATCTATCTGCGGATGGCGTCGACCAGCGACAGTTCGGCGAACGCCAAAATCGCGCGGGGCATCCTGAATGTGACGCACCACGCGGCTGGAGATTTCACGATTGTGGTGCCCGCGGAGTTGCTGGCGGAACAGCGGCGGACGGAACAATTGTTCAACACGGTGATGGTGGCCATCGCCTCGATCTCGCTGCTGGTGGGCGGAATCGGGATCATGAACATCATGCTGGCGGCAATTCTGGAACGCACGCGAGAGATTGGCGTGCGGCGAGCGGTGGGCGCGCGGCAACGAGACATCGTGCGGCAGTTCGTCATCGAAGCGGTACTGATCTCGTTTGCCGGTGGGCTGCTGGGAATTGGCGTGGGCTTTGGAATGTCGGAGATGATTGCGTGGTTTGCCGGGTGGTCCACGGTGGTGACGGCAGCATCCATTTTGTTGGCTTTCGCGGTATCCCTTTCGGTGGGGCTGGTATTCGGCATTTATCCTGCCATGAAGGCGGCGCGGCTCGATCCGGTGGAAGCCATCCGGTACGAATAGTTCTTGTGCGGACAACCAATAGATTGGGAGGTGTATCTTGTTGCGTCGAACGGCAACCCTTATTGCGTGCGCGGTTCTGATTCTTTTTTCGGGAGGCGAGGCTATGGCGCAAAACAGCCAGCCGTTGGAACGCCTTTTGGGAATACCGGCAAAACAAATGCCGGCGCCTCCGTTGCCTACGCCCGAAGGGTTTCCGGATCACATTGTGGGCGGGAAGCTCACACTCTCGCTGGAGGACAGCATCCGGCTCGCTTTGGTCAACAACACGGATATTCGGCTGGACAATTCGGCAATAGAATTTGCGCAGAACAATGTGTTCCGCCAGTACCAATTGTTTGACCCGGTGCTTTTGGCAAGTTTTAACGACCAACGCTCGCAGACGCCGACCTCGACACAATTGCAAGGCGCGGAGATCCTCAACACACTGACGCAAGCAACGACGTTTGGTTATTCGCAGACTTTCGCCAGCGGGACGAATTTCCAGACGAATTTCAGCTTCAACAAGTTTTCGACGAACAGCTCCTACAGTTTCCTGAATCCCGCGATTCCCTCCACGTTGCAATTCCAAGTGACACAACCGTTGCTGAAGAATCTTGGCTTGTTTGCGAATCGCGCGCCGATCTTGATCGCCCAGCGCAACCTGAAGCAGGCGCAATCGGTATTTCAAGCGGAAGTGAACGACATCCTTTTGCAGACGATTGAGGGGTATTGGAACGTGGTTCTGGCGCGAGAGGCGCTGGTGGTGCAGAAGAAATCGTACGATGAAGCGCAAAAAAGCTATGACCATGATAAGAAAGCGCTGAGTCTGGGGGCACTGCCGCCGCTGGACATTTACCGTTCGGAATCGCAAGTTGCTTCGCGGCGAGTGGCCTTGATTCAGGCAGAATACAGCTTGAAACAGGCGGAAGACCAGTTCCGGCAGATTATCGGCGCGGACCGCGACCCAGGGATACGGGCGCTGGACATCGAACTCAGCGAGGATTTTCGTCCGGCTGGCGCACTGACGGAGATTGATATTGCCACTGCGCTATCGCGGGCACTGGCGAACCGGCCGGAATTCGACTCCGCACGGCAGCTGCTGGCAAGCGATGAAATGAACATCCGGCTCGCGCACAACAATATTCGCCCGGACCTCGAACTTTCCGGGAGTTATGCCACGAACGGGTTGGGAGGAAACGAATACAACAGCGCGGTGCCGCCGATTCTCATATCCACGGGAGGATTGGGAGAGAGCATCAACCAGATGTTCCACTTCAACTACCCGACCTACGGGGTCACGCTGTCATTGCGGCTGCCCATCAAAAACCACAGCGCGGAAGCGAATCTTGGGGATGCACTGGTTTCCCGGACGCACGACCAATACCAGGAAGAGAAGACGAGGCAAACCATTACGCTGGAAGTGACGAATGCCGTGCACCAACTCGAAGAGTCGAAGCTCTCGCTGGAGGCCGCGCGCGTTGCCGTGGATCTGGCGGAAAAGAGTTTGCGCGCCGAAGAACGCAAATACGAACTGGGATCGAGCACGGTGTTCTTCGTACTGGACGCGCAAACACAACTGGCGCAAGCGGAGTTCTCACTGGCGCAGGCGGAAACGGGTTATCAGACAGCCGTGGCGGAGGTAGAGCATGCCACGGGAGAATTGTTGAGCCGTTACCACGTTGAGCTTACGCTGCGGCACAAGTGACGGGCCTATTCCTTTGGCACCACGATCCCTTTCATTTCCGGGATTGTTTGCCCGCCATCCTCTTCGTGTCGCCACTCGAAGGATCTTTCGGCTGCGGCAAAACCGGTCGGGCGAAGAAGTTGTATATGTAACGTGAGTTTGCGCGCAATCAGAGCCGTGGGGAGTTGGCCGTCAATCGTTTCCGCGTGGTCCAGCAGTGGGAATCTCTTCTCACCACTGGCAATGAGGGTGTTGTGTCCATCGCGAACTTCCCAGCGGAGCAGGTAATCGTGAAGCGGATAGCTAGGCAGCTCTTTTTCTGACTTTGGAGTGGCCGTAATCGTAAATGCGCTGGGGACTTTGTACGCCCACTCGTTCCAATCGGCCGAGAGAGTCGCTGGCGCGTTGGCATCCTTCCATGCCTGATATGAAGGCCGACGCTGGCGGAATTCGTCCACCACGCCGATATCCACATAGCCTTCCTGGACTCCGGGCCAGAGATTGCGATGCGATTTATAGTCCTGGTAGCACCAGAAAATCGCACCGGCAATCCAATCGCGTCGCGCGAACTCCGCCATTTGTTCGCGAATTGTTTCCACCCGCAACTGATCTCCCGCAGCCGAATCGGCGGCGAAGATGGCGGGCGTTCCAAATTCAGAAATAATCAGCATTTTGTCTGGAAAGACGCGGTTAATTTTGTCGAGTGCGGGAACGAGCCCGGATTTCGGTCCCGCCCATGACCCGTAATACTGGTTCATCATCAGGAAGTCGGCGTCCTTTGCGGCGGCATCTTCGGCACGATCCACGGCGGGAAGGGAATCGTCCGCAAAGGAAACGAAGCGGTCAGGGTCGATTTCATGGATCATGTTGCGCAAAGCGTGGAAATACGCGCGCCCACCGGGAGTGGACATTTCACTTTCGTTGGAGACGCTCCAGGCAAAAATGCTCGGGTGGTTCGCGTTCTGCTCGATCATTTCGCGCATCTGCTGTTTGGCAAGAGCCAGAACCTTCGGGTCGCTCAGTTGTTCTTCGCTGAATTGCCACACGGGGATTTCAGGAATGAAGAGAATGCCGTTGCGATCGGCGTAGTCAAAAATGTAGGAATTCTGCGGGTAGTGTACCGGGCGAGTGAGCGTTACCTGCAGGGCTTTCATGTCGTCGTAGTCGTAGCGCATGGTTCCCGGGGTTTCGGCGAGCCCCTCCCATGGCGACTCTTCGTGGCGCGTCATGCCGCTTAGGCGCGCGCGTTCACCATTGATCAGGAGATGGCGGTCGCGGATTTCGATTTGCCGTAGCCCGAAGTTGTCCTGACGCGTATCGAGAACCTTGCCGCCGGATTCAAGATTTGCGGACAGGCGATAGAGATTGGGTTGGTCGATGCTCCAGCGACGAATGTTAGCCAGTTTGAGCGAAACGCCCCGGCTCGATGCGCCAGGGGGTAGCGAAAAAGTTTCCGAGGTTTGCGCGGCCGTTTGGCCTTCGGGATCAAGCGCAACGAGGACCAGAACGACAGAGGCGCTTTGTTTAGAACTGTTTTCAAGGAATACGTTGTCGCGAACTGTCGCATTGCCAGCGCTAATCTCCGAACGGATCTGCTGGCGCCGAATGAGGAGCGGTTCATTGATCGTCAGATAAACGTCACGGACGATTCCGCCGTAATGCCACCAGTCGTACCAGACATTGTTGGAGGAGCGCAGGCGCATGGCCAAACCGGGAATGGTTGAGGCCGAGGGGCGATTATCAATCTGCACTGCGAGATAGTTGGTGGGCCGCAGGTGCGCGCCGATGTCGAAATAATAGGCCGTATAGCCGCCCTCATGCCGTCCAATCTCGGTTCCATTCAGCCAGACGCGGGCCGAATAAAACGTGGCGTTGAAATGCAGTTCGATGTGTTTCCGGGAAAGTTCTGCGGGAATCTCAAAGGTGCGGAAGTACCACGCGATGCCTTCGTAATCGTCGTACTTGCCGATGTTCCAGGTATGAGGCACGGAAACGGGAATCGCTTCAGCGGGCAATTGCTTTTGCCAACCGGAAGACTCGCCGCTGGCCGTGGGATCGATGCGGAAAGACCAGTTTTGGTTCAAGTCAATCTGCGTGGCAGCAGGCAAAATTGCCGGGAAGAGCAAAAGCACTACGCCCCCAAATAGATGTTTCATATATGTTGGTCGGCCTGGAGCGTTGGCGCGGCCATCCCTTCGGTGATATCAGAGCGGAACCCAGTCAGCCGCTACTGCCTTTGCCGGCAATCTTACTCTCGCCAGTGCTAAACCTCACCGGGTTCTTGCGTCACGATGTGCACGTCCACTGCCGGCGATTCCCGCAGAAAGCGATGAACAACGGAAAGGTACAGATACTTGCGCCAGTCGCGGACGGACGCGCGCCCAAAGACAACCTGCGTAATGTGTTTTCCGCGGACAAAGTCAGAGATGGTGTCCGCGACGCTTTGCCCCTTCATGCGGATGACCTCGGCGCCCAGGTTTTCCGCAAATTTCAAGTTCGCCTCGAGCACCTTGGGGTTCTCTTCGCGAGGTGCCAATTCGCGGTCCACATGGATCACAAAAAGTTGCGCATCCAATCTCCGCGCCATGCGCGCCGCTCGCGCGATCAGATACTGCCCCGAGGGGCTGCCACTCACGCACACGGCAATGCGCTCGCGCACGCTCCAATTTTCGTGAATTTCCTTGGCGTCCATGTAGGACTCTAAGCTGCGGTCCACTTGTTCAGCCACCTGGCGCAAGGCCAATTCGCGGAGGGCGATCAGGTTGCCGCGGCGGAAGAAATTGGAAAGCGAGCGCTGCACCCTTTCTTCGCTGTAGACGTCGCCGCGTTTCATGCGGTTCTGAAGCGCTTCGGGCGTAAGATCCACCATCACGGTTTCTGTGGCCGAAAGGGGCACCCAGTCCGGCAAAGTTTCGCGCACCGTGATGCCAGTGATAGCGCGAACCGTGGGCGCGATGCTTTCGATGTGCTGAATGTTCAAGGTCGAAAGGACGTCAATCTTTGCCGCAAGAATTTCCTGCACATCCTCGTAGCGTTTGCGGTGGCGGCTGCCGGGAATGTTGGTGTGCGCCAGTTCGTCCACCAGCACAACTTGCGGGTGCCGCGCCAGGATGGCGTCCACATCCATTTCCTCAAAAACGGTGCCCTTGTAGTCGATCTTCTTGCGCGGCACGGCTTCCAATTGCTCGGCGAGTTCCTGCACACCCTTGCGCCCGTGCGTTTCCACGATGCCAATGACAATTTCCTCGCCGCGGCTGCTGCGGCGAATGGCCTCGCTCAGCATGCTGTACGTTTTGCCTACACCGGGGGCATAGCCGAGGAACAGCTTGAAGATTCCGCGGGCCTTGGGTGTGGGGGAAGCCACTTCCAGCCAATCTTCGGGCTTTTTCGGCAAGTCTCCTTCTTCTCCACGGAAAGATTTGTTAGTGCGCTACAATACGGCTATGACGCGTTTCTTAATGGGGCGCGGGATGGGCATTCTGGTTGCCACCATCCTGCTGATCTCCATGACTTATATTTTCAGCCGAATTTTTCATGTCAACCAGACGACGGCCGCGCTGTCGTTTCTCCTCGCGATTTTAGCAGTTTCCGCTGTCTGGGGCATGGTTGTCTCAGTGTACATGTCCGTGAGCGCAATGCTGCTGTTTAACTTTTATTTTCTGCCTCCGGTGGGAACGTTTACCATTTCAGACCCACAAAATTGGGTGGCCCTGTTTGCTTTCCTGTTCACGTCCATCATGGGTAGCCAGCTTTCCGCGCGCATTCGCAAAGAAGCGGACACGGCGCACGGCCGGCGGCGCGAAGTGGAACGGCTGTACGAATTCAGCCAGAAGCTGCTTGGAGCTGGCAACGTCATTCAACTGATGAACGCCATCCCAAACTATATCGTGGAATGTTTCGAGGCGGGCGCCGCAGAGCTTTTTGTTCCCCAGAAGGACAAATTCTACCGCTCTGGGTATGGCGCGGCGCAGCTCGACGAAGAGCAGATGAAAGCGGCCTATCTGCGTGACGAAACCACCACTCAGACTCAGCGAACACTCCATTTTCTTCCGGTTCGTCTGGGCGTTAAGCCGATTGGCAGCCTGGGAATTTCCGGCGCGCGGCTTTCCAGGCAAACGCTCGACGCCATCGGTTCGCTGGTAGCCATTGCGATCGAGCGTGCCCGGGCCATCGAACAACTCAGCGAAACCGAAGCCGAGCGCCAGGGAGAACGCCTGAAGTCCGCTCTTCTCGATTCCATTGCGCACGATTTTCGCACGCCGCTAACATCCATCAAGGCGGCCATCACGGATTTGTTGAGCTCGCAGATTGCGCAGAACCCGCAGCAGCAGGAACTCCTCACGATCGTCAATGAGGAGTGCGACCGCCTGAATCACCTGGTGGAAGAAGCGGCTGAAATGGCCAAGCTGGAAGGCGGCGAGTTCGAACTGCACTTTGAAGCAGTTCCGGTGGCCACGCTGGTGGAAATCTCGCTGCAACACTTGAAAAAAGCGCTCGGCGACCGCGAACTGACCATTAAACTGGCCGACGATTTGCCCCCGGTGCGTGCCGACCTTGACCGCGCGAAGGATATTCTCGTGCAGCTTATTGATAACGCGAATCTCTATTCTCCCAAAGACAAGCCCATCATTATTACGGCGGATCAGGGTGGAGGTTTTGTGACCGTGAGCGTGGGCGACAGCGGGCCGGGAATCGATTCCTTCGAGCAGGGGCTCATCTTCGACAAATTTTATCGTGGGCGCGATCAACGCTACCTGGTGCGCGGCACTGGCATGGGATTGCCGATCGCCAAAGCCATTGCCACTGCGCACGGAGGCACTATCAACGTGACCAGTCAACTGGGCCATGGTTCCGTTTTTTCCTTCACGCTACCCATTGCTGTCCTGCGAGGTGAGGCTCGATGAGTTCCTCCAGCATACTTGTCATTGATGACGAGCCACAGATTCGGCGCGTTCTACGGTCCACCCTTTCTTTCCGGGGTTACGAGATTTCCGAGGCCGCGACCGGCGAGGAAGGCGTCGAGCTCGCGGGCAAGCTGAAACCCGATTTAATTCTTCTCGACGTGAATTTGCCGGGCATCAGCGGGATTGAGGCATGTAAAGAGATTCGGCGCACCAGCGATGCCCCCATCATCATGCTTACCGTGCGCAACGCGGAACGGGACAAGGTAGTTGCCCTCGACGCGGGCGCCGATGACTATGTTACAAAGCCGTTCGGAATCGAAGAACTGCTCGCACGCGTGAGGGCTTCCCTTCGGCGTCATGCTCCCTCGGAGGCCATGCCTGTTTTTCATACAAAGGATTTTTCCGTGGATTTTGAAACGCGGCGCGTAACCGCGGGCGGGGAAGAGGTTCACTTGGCTCCGAAGGAGTTTGACGTGCTGAAGCAGTTGATGATGCAACAGGGCAAGCCCGTCACGCATCGCCGCCTTCTGCAGACGGTTTGGGGACCGGAGTACGGCGAGGAAACAGAAAATCTTCGCGTGGTGATCAACCAACTGCGCAAGAAAATCGAGAAGGATCCGGCGCGGCCCAAATACATACTGACCGAGCCCTGGATCGGCTATCGCTTTCAGCCGCCAAAAGGTTCAGCGGGTAAATAATCACTGCGCCCCGATTCTGACATGCGGTTATTGTTTGGCAGGGAAGCTCGTATCGAGATCCAGGTTTAATTCCAGCACATTGACGCGTGGCTCTCCCAGAATCCCCCACTGCCGCTGCTGTGTGTGCCGCGCAATTACCGGACGAAGCGCTTCGGCGGTGATTCCCCGGACGCGTGCTATCCGCGGGATCTGAAATTCCGCCGCTGCCGGCGAGATATCGGGATCGAGCCCCGAGCCCGAAGAAGTAACCAAATCGGCAGGAATGGGAACTCCCGGATTCTCTTGCTGCAGTTTCGTAACGTCCTGTTTTACGCGATCGACTAACTGTTGGTTCGTCGGACCAAGGTTTGAGCCAGACGAGGCCGTGGCGTCATATCCAGTTCCGGCGGCCGAAGGGCGTGGATGGAAATATTTATCTGACGTAAAGGCCTGACCGATCAGCCGTGAACCAACTACCTGGCCATTCTTTTCAAGCAAGCTTCCATCGGCCTGCTTTGGAAACAGCAGCCGGCTCAGCCCGGTTACCGCCAGCGGATACAGAAGGCCAAAAATTATTGTTGTGACGAGTGTGAATTTTATAGCGACGATCAAATGATTCTTCATACCATCCTCTATGCCAAATGCAGCCACGAAAGCAGTATATCGATCAGTTTGATTCCGGCGAACGGGGCGATCACGCCGCCCAGCCCATAAATCAGCAGGTTTCTCCGCAAAAGCGCTGCGGCGCCCAATGGACGATAGCGAACGCCGCGCAAAGCCAGCGGGATCAGCGCGATGATGATCAGCGCATTAAAGATCACCGCGGAGAGAATGGCGGAATCCGCTGTGCGCAATTTCATGATGTTCAGAGTGTTCAGCAGGGGAAACGTTCCCGCAAACATCGCCGGGATGATGGCGAAGTATTTCGCCACGTCGTTGGCAACGGAAAACGTGGTGAGCGAGCCACGGGTAATCAGCAGTTGTTTGCCGATCTCCACGATCTCGATGAGCTTAGTGGGATTGGAGTCCAAATCCACCATGTTGCCGGCTTCTTTTGCCGCTTGCGTTCCGGTGTTCATGGCCACGCCAACGTCCGCCTGCGCCAAAGCGGGTGCATCGTTGGTTCCGTCGCCAGTCATGGCGACCAGCTTTCCTTTGGCTTGCTCGTTGCGAATGAGAGCCATTTTGTCTTCGGGTTTGGCTTCAGCGAGGAAATCGTCCACACCGGCTTGGCGGGCGATGGCTGCGGCTGTCAGGGGATTATCTCCCGTGATCATCATGGTACGGATGCCCATGGCACGCAGATGATCGAAGCGCTCGCGAATGCCGCCCTTCACGATGTCGGTGAGTTCGATAGCACCCAGGACGCGGAAGTTCTGCGCCACCAGCAGCGGCGTGCCTCCAGACCTGGCGATCTTCTCGATTTGCTGTTGCATTTCCGGGGGCACAACCTGACCCTTTTCCGCAACGTAGCGTGCGATGGCTTCCGGCGCGCCCTTGCGAATTTCCTTGCCGTCCATATCCACTCCAGACATGCGGGTCTGCGCGGAAAAGGGAATGAAGATGGGATTGTGTGGCGCCAGCTCTCGGCCACGCAGGCCATACTTTTCCTTGGCCAAAACAACGATGGAGCGGCCTTCCGGGGTTTCATCGGCGAAAGAAGCCAATTGCGCCGCGCTGGCAAGTTCCGCATCTGTGATGCTGGGGCACGGATGGAAAGCAGTAGCTTCGCGATTGCCTAGCGTGATGGTGCCCGTTTTGTCCAGCAAAAGCACGTCCACGTCGCCGGCCGCTTCCACGGCGCGTCCGGACATGGCGATGACATTGCGCTGAATTAGCCGATCCATTCCAGCGATACCAATCGCCGAGAGCAATCCACCAATTGTCGTTGGAATCAGGCAAACCAACAATGACACAAGCGCAAACACCGTCTGAGGCGCACCGGAATATATGGCAAAGGGCTGCAGCGTTACCACGGCGAGCAAAAAGATGATCGTCAAACCAGCCAACAAAATATTCAGAGCAATTTCATTGGGTGTCTTCTGGCGTGACGCACCTTCGACGAGCCCAATCATGCGGTCGAGAAACGTCTCTCCGGGATTGGAGGTGATGCGCACCTTGATTTCATCGGAAAGGACGCGCGTGCCTCCGGTTACCGCGGAACGGTCGCCGCCCGATTCGCGGATCACGGGGGCGGATTCGCCGGTAATGGCGGACTCGTCGACGGAGGCCACGCCTTCAATGACTTCGCCGTCGCCGGGGACGAACTCACCCGCGGCCACAAGGACGAGGTCCCCTGAACGCAATTTCGAGCTAGGCAGTAGTTCCGTTTTTCCATCGGGCCGCAATTTGCGCGCTTCGGTTTCCGCGCGCGCCTTGCGAAGTGTCTCCGCCTGCGCCTTGCCACGTCCTTCGGCCATGGCCTCTGCAAAATTCGCAAACAGCACCGTGAACCACAGCCAGAGCGTAATCTGCAAACCAAACCAGAAGTTGCCTTTGTGCTGCAAGGCATCCAGCACCAGCACAACCCCAGTAATCACGGCCCCCACTTCCACAACGAACATGACTGGGTTCTTGATCAGTAGCCGTGGATCCAGCTTCCAGAACGAATCCACGATGGCCGTCCGCAGTATCTTCCGGCCGGCGAGCGAAGCGCTTTTTACCTGTGACGTTGTCATCTTGTCCTCAAAACGCCTTTCCTGCATTCATGAGCAGGTGCTCCAGAATGGGCCCCAGGCTCAGCGCAGGGAAAAAAGTCAGGGCTCCCACGATTAGAACCACGGAAACCAGCAACACGGTGAACAATGGCCCGGTTACCGGGAAGGTGCCCAGGGATTCGGGCACGTGTTTCTTTGCCGCCAGATTTCCAGCAATGGCAAGAATTGGGATAATCATGAAGAAACGTCCCAGCAGCATTGCCGTACCAAGAGTGGTGTTGTACCAGAGGGTATTTGTGCCTAAGCCGCCGAACGCTGAACCGTTATTCCCCACTGCCGACGTGTACGCATAAATAATCTGTGACAGTCCATGCGCACCGGGGTTGCTGATAGCCGACGTGCCGAATTTCGAGACGACGGCAACGGCCGAGAAGATGAGGATTGTCATCGAAGTGATCAGAATGGCAAGCATGGCCATTTTCACGTCGTAGGACTCGATTTTTTTCCCGAGATACTCCGGCGTGCGCCCGACCATCAGGCCAGCGATGAATACAGCGAGGACCACAAAAACGAGCATGCCGTAAAGCCCCGCCCCCACTCCGCCGAAGATCACTTCGCCCAGCATTATGTTGATAAGGGGAACCATGCCACCGAGCGGCGTCAGCGAATCGTGCTGGTTGTTCACGGCGCCACAGCTGGCGTCCGTAGTTATGGTTGTAAATAATGCGGAGTTTGCAATTCCAAACCGAACCTCTTTTCCTTCCATGTTTCCGCCCGGCTGCGTGTCCGAGCTCCTTGTGTTCACGCCGTGGAGTAACGGATTGCCGCGAGCTTCCGCGGAGTACACCACCACGACGCCGGCTAGAAAGAGGGCAGCCATCGCGCTCCACACGGCCCAGCCGTGACGCTGCGAACCCGTCATTCGCCCCAGCATGTAGGTCAGACCAGCGGGGATAGCAAAGATCAGCAACATCTGAACAAAATTAGTGAGCGGCGTGGGATTTTCAAACGGGTGGGTGCTGTTTGCTCCGAAAAATCCGCCCCCGTTCGTGCCGTACATCTTGATAACTTCCTGCGAGGCGACGGGTCCTTGCGCAATCGTTTGGGTCGAGACAGTGTCGTGCTTCACGCTGCCATCGGCGTTCTTGGTGTCGACACTCTGAGGTTCCATCACATTCGCCGTCGTATAGGGCCGCAAGTTCTGAATCATCCCCTGCGATACAAAGAAAAGCGCCACAACCAGGCACAGAGGCAAGAGCACCCAAAGCAGCGCGCGCGTCGTGTCTACCCAGAAATTCCCGATGGTCTTGGATTCCCGGCGGGCAATCCCGCGGATGAATGCGACGGCCAGCGCGATCCCGGCCGCGGCAGAGATGAAGTTGTGATAAGCCAGCCCGGCCATCTGCGTCAGATAGCTCATGGTGGATTCGCCGGAATAGGATTGCCAATTGGTGTTCGTCGTGAACGATACGGCCGTGTTCCAAGCCAAATCGGGCGCCACGTTTGTGAATTTTTGCGGATTCCATGGCAGCCACTGTTGCGTCCGCATGATGAGATAAAGCAGGAGCAGAGAGACGGCGCTGAAGAGGAGCTTCGCGGCGACATAGCCCATCCAGCCCATTTCCTGCTCTTCATTCACCCCGCTCACGCGGTAAATCAGTTTTTCGATAGGCCGAAGCGCAAAATCGAGAAAGGTCTTTTTGCGCTCGAATACCCGGTAGAGAAACACGCCAATGGGTTTCGTCAGGAGCAGAACCGCGGCAAAATACAGAAAAATCTGGAACCATCCGTTTCCGGTCATGGCTAGAAATTCTCCGGCTTCAACAACGCATAAAACAAGTAGCCGCACAACAGAATGGAAATCACGATTAGAATGATATTGCCCAGCATCGTCTCAGCCCTCTATTTCAGCCGCTCGCAGCCCTTCAAATACAGAATGCCGAGGGCAAAAAACAGTATGGTACACACAACAAAAATCAGGTCATTCATGCAGAGCTCCTGGCCTGCATAGTAGCCTACTTACGCGCTCTAAGAAAACGGTGAGAGGCTCATTAGGGATTTGTAAGCACAGTTTGCCGCGCTTGTCCCATGTTGTGAGTTATGCCACACTCCCTTGGCGAACCCCTAATGCCCGACCGGCGTCCTTTTTCATCCACTTCTGCGACAGGCGGTCCTCCCGGCCAGCCAATTTTTACGCCTCCTACCGATATTTTCGTCGTGAGCCCTCGCGCCGAGTGGGCGCGTCTTCACATTGGTTTTGTCTATATTGGCATCGTTACGATTCTTCTGGGTCCTCTGTTGCCTTATCTTGTGCGTCAGTGGTCCCTCAGCGACTCACAAGCCGGATTTCTATTCACCGCGGAGTATTCCGGGGGCGTTTTGGGAAATCTGTTGACGGGACTTTTTCTTCCGCGGCTCGGATTCTCCAAGCTGATGGGATTTGCCTTTCTTGCGTTTGCCATTGGTTTTTCCTTTCTCGGAGCCGGCCCCTGGACTCTTGCCTGCCTTCTCATTTTCGTTTATGGCGTCGCTCTTGGCCTCTCCGTTCCCAGCACCAATCTTCGCGGGACGCAGTTGCCGTCGGCGAACACCGCCGCCGCCGTAAGCCTTTTGAACTTTTCCTGGGGAATTGGAGCGGTCCTTTGCCCATTTCTAATTGCCGCCTTCCTGCCTTCTCTGGGGCTTCGCGGATTCTCCAGTTCTCTCAGCGTGTTGGCGCTGCTGTTTGCCGGGGTTTATTTCCTGCGCCCCACAACGAGCGGCGTCCCGATAAGGTTGCAACCAAAACGCTCGTTGGAAATATGGCTCGGACAATTGCGCAAGGCTCCCGCTGTTCCGCTGCTTGTGCTTTTCTTTTTCTATGTTGGCGTAGAAACCGCTATTGGCGGTTGGGCGGCTGCGTACGAAAAGCGTCTGCCTGGCATGGAGAGCGCCGCCTGGACGCTGGCGCCATCCGTGTTTTACAGCTTTCTTTTGATCGGCCGTGGTTTGACGCCTTTGGTTCTGCGGCGTTTCTCGCAGATGTCGCTATCCGCGGGTGGATTGCTCTGTGCCGTTGCCGGCGCAAGCGTGCTGGCTGTTTCGCAAACACCCTTCGCGCTGCATGTGGGAGCTGCAGCGGCGGGACTGGGACTTGCACCGCAGTATCCGCTTTACGTCGCCTGGCTGGCGGACACATTTCGCGAAGATGCCAATTGGCTCGGTGCTCTTTATTTCGGCAGTGCGGGTCTCGGCGGGGCCGTTATTCCCTGGCTGGTCGGCATCATTGCGTACCACACTGATTCCTTGCGCGCCGGACTCATTTTGCCTGCAGCCGTGATTGCGGTGATGATCCTCTTTCTTTTGCGAATGCATCGGCGGCGTATCCCGGCGTGAACTTCAACTGACCATTACAAGCAAGTACGAAATGCGTGGGCTGATGCTTTCACCAACGGATTGGACGAACGCGGCATATGCCCGATACAATTGCGTCCATGCTCCCGGAATCTCGGGTCACTCCTCCGCTCTCTCCTGTTGAAGCCGCGCGCATTGCCCTTGAATTGTATTCGCTCCGGGGTGCCGTGCGGCCATTGCCGGGGGAATACGACGATAACTTCCATCTCGTGACTTCGGACGGGCGCGGCTATGTTCTGAAAATCATGCACGCCGGGCGCGAGACCTCTTTCGTCGACATGCAATGCCAAGTGCTCACGCACCTTGCGGAGCGGGCGCCGCATCTGGCTCTCCCCCGAGTGATTCCCAATTCCAGAGGTGAATTGTTCGCGCAGGCCCAGGTCGCTGATGGCACACGCCGCATCGTTTGGTTGCTTACGTTTCTCCCGGGCTCGACATTGGCCGAAGTGTCGCCGCACACGCGGCAGCTCCTGGAAAGCCTCGGCCGCTTTCTGGCGGAGATTGACACCGCGCTGCTGGATTTTTCTCACCCCGCGGCGAATCGTATTGTGAAATGGGATCTCAGCCGTTCGCCTTGGGCCTTCGAGAAGCTTTCGTTTGTCGCTGACCCTCAGCGGCGCGCGTTGGCCGAGCACTTCCTGAATCTATTCGAGCAGGAGGCGGTGCCGCGCTTTCATCGCTTGCGGCGCAGCGTCATCTACGGCGATGCCAACGACCACAACATCCTCGTCAGCCCGGAGTCCTCGCAACCCAGGGAAGTCGTAAGCGTCATTGATTTTGGTGACCTGCACACAGGCTTGACGGTCGCGGAACCCTCCGTGGCTGCAGCCTATGCGATTCTCGGCAAGGATGACCCTCTCGCCGCCGCACGTTCCGTACTAGCCGGATATCACCGTAGATTTCCTTTGAATGAGAACGAAATTGCCGCGTTCTTCCCGTTGATGGCTGCGCGGTTGGCCGTCAGCGTCGTGAATTCCGCGCATCGTAAGTCCCTGATTCCCGATGATCCCTATGTGACCGTCACAGAAGTTGCCGCTTGGACTGCGTTAGAACGCCTTGCGCAAATACCGCCGTCTTTTGCCAGCGACCGCCTTCGAGCCGCGACAGTTCCTTCTGGAGCCGTGCCGTCGGGTGAAACAAGCCTAACGCAACCGCTCCCCACGCTCGAGAAATCTCTCTCCGCCCGGCAGAAATATTTTTCTTCAAACCTCAGTCTTTCCTACGATCGCCCGCTGAAAATTGTTCGCGGATGGATGCAGTATCTTTATGACGACACGGGGCGCGCGTTTCTTGACGTTTACAACAATGTTCCCCTGGTTGGGCATTCTCATCCGCGCGTCGTGCGCGCCGTCCAGGAGCAAATCGCGCTTCTGAACACGAACACGCGCTATCTCCACGACAACATCCTTCAGTACGCGGAGCGTCTCATCGCCCTTCTCCCTTCGCCATTGCGCGTTTGTTTTTTCGTGAATTCGGGCAGCGAAGCCAACGAGCTGGCGCTTCGCCTTGCGCGCACCCATACGGGCCGGGAAGACATTATCGTCCTGGAGCACGCGTATCACGGCCACACTTCCACTTTGATTGATATCAGTCCGTATAAATTCAACGGCCCCGGCGGGAAAGGGCAGAAGCCCTGGGTGCATGTGGCTCCGATCCCGGATGACTATCGCGGCATCCATCGACGCGGTGAATCCGAACTCGGCCGAAAATATGCCGCGCCAATCACAGAAATTCTGCAGAAACTGAAAAAGGAAGGGCGAGGAGCCGCGGCCTTCATCGCGGAGACACTCCCCAGCGTCGCGGGACAGATTGTTTTTCCGCCGGGCTATCTAATCGAAGTCTACAAGCATGTCCGAGCTGCTGGTGCCGTGTGCATCGCCGACGAAGTGCAGGTCGGTTTCGGCCGCTTGGGAACGCACTTTTGGGGGTTTGAAACACAAGCCGCTGTGCCGGATATCGTTGTGCTGGGCAAACCGATCGGCAATGGAATTCCTCTTGCGGCTGTCGTGACCACTCCGGAAATCGCCGCGTCCTTTGCCAATGGCATGGAATTCTTCAGCACGTTTGGAGGAAATCCGGTCGCCTGCGCCGCTGGAATGGCTGTCCTTGATGTTCTTGAGGCGGATCACCTGCAACAGAATGCCTTGAATGTTGGCGCAAAATGGTTGGAAGACTTGCGGGCGCTGCAATTGAAGTATCCGCTGATCGGTGATGTGCGCGGCATAGGCCTATTCCTGGGTATCGACCTCGTCACCGATCGCGAAGCGCGCACTCCTGCGACAACGCAGGCCCACTACGTGGTGAACCGCTTGCGTGACCTGGGCATCCTGGCCGGCACCGACGGACCGCACCACAATGTAATCAAGCTGCGGCCACCGCTGATTTTCTCTGCGGCCGACGCCGCCTTTTTCACATCGAATCTCTCCTCGATTCTCGCCGAAGCTCCCGCTCAACCCGCTTAGAGGAAGGTGATTGCAACTGGACGTGCGCAAGAGTAGTCTTTCACGAGCCTTACTCCCTCGGCCCGCTTCGACCATTCC
>Ga0181523_10002119_pt1 | contig 19904 bp, 15 predicted proteins | sample PEATcosm2014_Bin_43_FD_119752 | JGI IMG/M metagenome (GOLD analysis project Ga0181523, IMG submission 119752) | Peatland microbial communities from MTU Mesocosm Facility, Houghton, MI, USA - PEATcosm2014_Bin05_30_metaG | ecosystem: Environmental > Terrestrial > Soil > Wetlands > Peat | place...
GAAGATGCGCAGGTCGGCGTCGAACTCCTCGATCGCTTCGCCGTAGGCCGCGGCGTCGGTCGAGTGAATGTGGCCTTGCACCTGGGGATGCGCCCGCGTTCCCATGATCTGAAGAGACACATCGGCCGAGCCTGAAACCGGACGGTCGAAGCCAGCGAGCGCTGCAGTCGAGGCGACGTCCACATTGTGCAGGTTCACGAGCGCGGTAAACGGAGTGTCTTCGGTAAACTGACCCTTCTGCAAAATGGCGCTAACATCGAAGTCGGCGCTGGTATCGGAGCGGCGCAGGGTGCCTCCGCGCAGAGCCAGCTCGTGCGAAGAGAGTTGAATAGTGGCAGCCAGGGAATCCCAGTGCACCCGCTGCTCGGGGGTGCGCGAGGTCGCGGGCACGGCAAATTCGAAGTCTTCGGCGACCAGCGTCCCGGCCAGAGTGGGTGCGGAAAACGTGCCGCCGGCAACGCCGTTGAACGTGGCGTTGCCATCCACGCGGAATGGCAGATTGGTGGGGCCGCCCAGCGCAGTCACCAGCGGGCGCCACTCTTCCAGGTTGGAAGTCGAAATGGAGATGTGCAGTGTCGAAGTCTGCGCCAGCGTTCCGGAAGCCTGAACCCGCGACGCAGGTGTAGATAAGTTGAACTGCGCGACTTCGAGCGAGTCGCTGGCAGCACGATACTTTCCCTGAAAGTGGGCCGTGACCGGCAATTCGCCTGCAGCGGAGTGTGGCGGGGGGCTCACGTCGAGAGCCAATGCGACCTCGGCGTTCTTGTACGATTCCTTCCAGGCTGCGTCGGCAGTACCAGTGGCCAATCCTGCCGGGTGAAAATGGCCGAGCGGGTGCGCCGGAACATCGAGGGCCGCGGCAGTTTCTGCGGCAGAAATATCGCGCAGACGAAGATGCACCACTCCACTCTGCACGCCCGGCTGCTTCGATTTCTCTCCCTTTCTCGCCGGAGGTCGAACCGCCGTGATGACGGGAAGGTTTTCGGTGCCTTTCTTCACTTTTCCCGGAGGCATCATCGGGATGCTGTACAGCCAGTTATCCACCTGAGCATCGCCGGCGACACTTCCGCCCAATAATTTTCCCTGCAACTTCGACAGCTTGATCTGCTGATCGGTTACTGAGTAATCCGAAGTTACGCTGGCCTGTTTGAGCGTGAACTGATCGTCCTGCCAGCCGAGGTCGCGCAGGGTGACCACGCCAGAGGCGGTGAACTCGCCTGCGTTCAGCAACTCCTCATTCAGCGAGGCGCCATTCGTTTCGTTCAGGAACCAATGGCCGTTGCCTTTGAGTTCGGCGACGCCGGCCCGCAGATCGTGGCGGCGGGCAATCGCGGCCACTTCGCCGAGATCAACATGGGCGTCGTAGACCGCATCCAGGCGGGGATTGCGGAAATCGGTAATGCGTCCGCTGGCCTGCACAGACGACCGGCCCGAGTTCCACTGCAGCGATTTGAGGTCAACGAAGGTCGTACCCAGGCTGAAGTCAACAGAGGTCATCCAGGCAAACGGGCGGAAGTCGGCAAACGAAGTGTCGACTTTACCCAGCGAAAGATGGCTTTCATAGCGGCCGCGCAAAAACGAGTAATCCATCTGCAGGTTGGTGTCATGCACCGCCAGGTCGAGGGGAATTTTTCGGTCCCCCCACTGCAGTTCGCCATTCTGCACCGAAAGATGATCGATCGACAGCGCAAATAACTGCTCGATCGGCGCGCGCTCCGAGGGAGTCACCGGGGCCTGAGGAGTTGGGACGTTGGTGCTGCCATCAGGCGCGATTGCGATGTGAACCACCGGATGATCAAGGATCAGCGAGTGGAAACCGAACTCGGTGCGCAAGAACGAAATCACTTTTACCTGCGCGACCAGGCTGTCGACATGAACCAACGGAACATCGGTCGCGGCCTCCTTGCCATGCACGGTAATATTGCGCACTTCCACCTGCATGTGGAAAGGGACAACGTGGAAGCTGCCCGCTTCGGCGCGGCCACCGGTAATGCGCTCGACCTCGGCGACCATGCGCTTACGCACATAGTTCTGAAAAGAATCGGTGGTGGTGTACCACAGCGCGGCCAGCAGGGTGGCGAAGCCCACACCGCTCGAGACCAGCAGATATTTCCACCAGCGTCGACGCTTGGCGCTCTTGGGCCCGATCGCAGCGGGCCCGGTCACTGCGTCGTTACTCCCTCCCCGGGGGACCCGGCCGGGCCGGGGACGCTGACTTTACTTTCCGAGCGCAGGGACTGCAACCACGAGACCATGAGCTCGTTGACTTTCTCCTCCGTGAGCAACTCGCGGATTTTGGAGGACACGTCGGCCAAGGGAACTTCGCCGGCGCCGGCTTGCTTAAGCTGGGGAACGAATTTGTCGCGGTAATACGCTTCGATGGTCTTGGAATCAATTTGCACGGCGGGACGAAGGCGAGCGTCGACCAGGCGCATGAGATCGATCTGCTGCTGCACGTGCGCGACCAGATTCTTTTCCGCCAGCCCGAACCTGGACAGCACAGCATGCCAGCCTTCCTCGGTCGCAGCCTCCGGATAATGCTTGCGCGCGTCGGCCAAACGAGCGGCCGCCTCAGCTTCGGAGGCATGCTCGAAGGAAGCAGACTTCATCTGCTCGCCGAGCAGTTCCTGATCGATCAGGCGGTCGAGGACGTTGCGGCGATCGTCGTCGGTGAACTGGGTGAGATCGCGCCCGTTGAGCAGAGCTTCGTAACACAGGGCTTCATCCCAATCGCTTTGCAGAATAATGTGGCCGTTGACCTTGGCCACAATGCGGTCGATGACCTCGCCGGCATGTGCAGCGGGGAGTAGGAGCAGGCTCACCAGCAAGGTGAGCGCTACCGCTACGATGCCGTTTTTCCGGCAAACCGTTTTTTCGCGAATCCTATCCATCAGAATGGCTGGCCTATGCTGAAAAATACGTTGAAATGACGAAGGCGCTGGGTCTCCAGCACAGGCGTTGTTTCCAAGCCGAAGTGACTCGGAACCGTGTACGTTTGGAAGTAACTGGTCGGATTCAGATTGTACCCGAAATCAAAACGCAAGGGGCCGATTGGGGTCTTGTACCGTATTCCGAGTCCGACTGCATGCGAAGTGTAATCATACCCGGAATTGTCGAACGCGGTACAGTCCTGGGAGGTCGTTGTACCACTGGACAAGCACGCTTGGGTGGACGGTTGATGCCAGCGGAACAGGCCCTTCAGCATGTCGTGCGGCGCGGTAAAAACGTTGCCCATATCATGGAAGATAGCAAAGCCGAATCCTTCTCCCAGGTATGGCAGCGTGAGCGGAGGCAGGCGGAGCTCGGCATTATTGACGAACAGCGCCGTACCGCCCACGGGAAAACCGGAGTTCGGGTCGCGTGGTCCTGCCTGATTTAACCCGAATCCGCGATGAGAGTTGCCGCCCCCAGCAAAGAATTGTTCGGGCAGCGGGATGGTGGTGATGTCGGTGCAGGTGGGCTCAAGCGCGGCATTCAGCGGGCAGGAGCCGGGAGGCAGAATCTTGGTCCCTCGAAAAGGCTGCTGCACGCCGATGCTGGTGGACCGGGCAAGCACGAACTGGTGTCCCGCCTTACCTTTGCCCCCGAAGGCGTAATACGTGGAATGCTGCGCCAGCGCGCGGCCGAAGTCAGCTTCCGATCCGAAATAAGTGGAAGAGGCAAAAGCATCCAGCGTGAAATAGCTTCCCTTCGTGCTTTCCAGCGGGTTGTCGCGCTTGTCATGAATGAAAGTGAAACCGGGACCGCCCACACGGGCCGGAAGAGAGAGAATTGTAATTTCACCGGGAGAAAATCCTTCGGCGAAGTGGCTGGCTTTCACCAGTCGGAAATCCCAGCGATAGGTAATCGAATTGGGCCCGGGCCGGGTCCCGGGTTCGGCGCCGGAGTTTCCGAACTGCTGCCGCAGGTCGACCTTGCCTTCCAGCCGTTGCGAGGTGAACGTAGCCACATCCAGGCTGTTGTCGTAAAAAATGGTGTAAATCAGCTTGAACTTCTCGTTGTCCAGCAGCTTGGGAATGGCGTAACTGATCAGACCGCGCTGCTGCAGGCGCCCGACGTGCGACTGGAAGGTGAGGGTCTGGTCGCGCCCGCCGACGTTGAGCCGGGTCACGTCAAACTCGACTCTGGGACTGACGCCGGTCGTGCCTTGCGGAGCGCTCGGCCCGCCGGGTTCGCCGGTTTCAAACTCCAGCCCCGCTCCGTAGGTAAACGTGTAGCGCTTGGCCTCGCGCACCTGCACCAGAACATTTTTCTGCGGATCGGTGCCCTCCGGATTCTGCACCGCCGTGTCGACCTGGCTGAAGATGCCAAGATCGTAGAGCCGGGTCTGAGTGTTGAGAAGGTCCTGCTGGCTGAGCGGCTCTTTTTCGTGAACCTGCAATTCGCGCTGCACCACGTAGTCGCGCGTGTGCTCAGTTCCCGCCACCATCACGCGATTCACGGTGAAGCGCTCGCCTTCCTGGATGGTATAGGTCACATCTTCGTGGTTGGGCTGAGTGGTGGAGGGCCTGGTCGTGATCTCCAGCGAGGCGTTGGGAAATCCGTGATCGAAGTAATAACTCAGGATTCTTTCCCGGTCGTTGGCCAGGTCCTGTTCGGAATAAGGCTGGCCGGGCTGCGTGCTGGTTTCGGGGAGCTGGCTGGCTGCGACTTGCTCAGCGCCCAGAACCTGCAGTTCGCCGATGCGCGTCTGAACTCCTTCTTCAATGTGAATTTGAACCGCAAGCTTGTTGAGAGACTTGTGGTAGTCGTCCTCGACCTTCGTCTGAATCTGGACCTGGCTGAAACCGTTGGAGCGGTAGAGTCCTTCCAGAGTGGCGACGTCGGCCTTGAGCAGCGTTGCACTGTAGCGCCCATGGCTCGCCAAAGCGGTCGCGGGCTGAATCTGCAGATACGACCGCAGCTTGGCCGTATCCAGAAAATTCTTATTGCCGGTGATCTCGATCAGAATCAGCTTGTGCAGGGGCCCTGGGTCGATCTGGTAGATCACCCGCAGGGTCTTGGCGTCGGTCTCTTTCTGAATTTCCACCTTGGCGTCGAAGTGGCCACGCGTCTGGAGGTAGTCGAGCAGGTTCTGCTTGCCCTCGTTCAGCAGGTCGTCATCGACGGCGTTCTCTTCGTAGACCGGGATCTCCTTCTTCAACGCTCCGCGGCTGATGGGGAAACCCCGGGCGTAAATCACCACCACCGGGCCGGGATCAATCTGGAAGGTGAAGTCCACGGTATTGGTTTCCGGGTGGTAGGGCTGGTCGGCAATGGAAACCTGCGCCAGAGCTCGATTCTGCTTCTGAAATCGCCGGCGCAGCCGTTGCAGCGAACCACTCACGCGGGCAGCGGTAAGGCGATCTCCGCGGGCCAGGTGCGCAATCCTCTGCACTTCCACCGACGAGAAGCTGGAAGAGCCGGTAACTTTCACCTCACCCACCCTCGCCGGTTCCCCCGGCGTGATGTGGAAGAGGAGGTCGACCTGCTGCGTGGCAGGATTTGAAGTGCTCTCGGCGGTCACACGCGCCCGGTAGTAGCCCCCCTCCTGCATGAGCTGGCGAACGTTTTCGAGGGCGCGGTCCAGCTTCTCCTGGGAATAATGTTCGCCCAGCTGAAACTTCGATGCGTTGACGATCTGGTTTTGGTTGGGGCGGGTAGGAGCGCCCTCCACGTCGACCGCTCCCACAAAGAAATTTGCCGAGGTGGGAAACGACAGCGTCACGCCGTCGCCCGACGGTGTTATCTCGGCCTGGATGTCGGCAAAGCGGCCGGTGGCGTAGAGCGCGCGAATGCTGTCGCGGATCTGGGTGCGATCGAGCGGCGCCCCGGCTTTCTGCGGCAGTAGATGCAGGATGTGCTCGCGATCGCGTTCCGCGACGCCGGGAAGGTCGATCGATTGCACGACCTTCCCTTCATAAGGGGAAGCTCCGGCGGCCGGCGTTTGTGATTCTTGTGGAGGCGCCGGTCGAGGATTCGCGTCGGACGAAGGTGCTTGCGCGGGATTCTGAGCAGACGATGGACCGTTCGCCTGCGCCGCACCCTTGGGCTGCTGTGCCGGCGCTCCCGGCACGTTCTGGGACGCGGCGACCATGGACCACAGCAGGATCATGGTGGTCAGAAGTGTCGCGTTCGGTCTCAGCAAACAGGTGTCCTTGGGCCCAGGCGCTATTTGACTTCGATGAAAAGCGCCCGGCTGTCGTTGTACGAGTAATTCAGGCTCGCGCTCTCTGGTCGAGACCCGGTGTGACAATGGTTATCCAGCTAAGTTCATCCAGCTAAGTTCAATCCAGCAATCATTATCCGGTAATCGTCGTCAGCAATCATCATTCGAGCTTCATCCGATAAAACGTCGGCGGCAAGCCCGCCACTTATAATAAAGGTTTTGCGGTCCGGCACTGGTGATCTGTTTGGCACGGGAAACGCAACCTGAGGAACGAGCCGGGAATTCGCCACGGGATATCTCTGTGAACAACCCAGATGAGCGCTATTCGCGGCAGATTCTATTCCGCGGCATCGGCGCCGAAGGCCAGCGAAAACTCGCCGCGGCGCGAGTGGCGATCGTAGGCTGCGGCGCCACCGGCTCCGCTCTCGCGGGGCTGCTGGCCCGCGCCGGCGTGGGGACTCTGCGCATCGTGGACCGCGATTACGTCGAGCCCAGCAACCTGCAGCGCCAGTCGCTGTTTGATGAGCAGGACGCGGCAGAGTCACTGCCCAAGGCCATTGCCGCCGCCCGCAAGATCGCCGCCTTTAATTCCCAAATCGTGATTGAGCCGAGAGTCGAAGACCTGGTCCCCGCCAATATTGCAGCCTTGCTGGAAGGAATGTCGCTGATCCTCGACGGAACCGACAACTTTGAAACTCGTTACCTCATCAACGACTATGCCGTAGAGCGCTCGCTGCCCTGGATCTATTCGGCTGCGGTCGGCAGCTACGCGGTCACGTTGAACATCCTGCCGGGTGAAACGGCCTGCCTGGCCTGCATTTTCCCGGATTCTCCCCGGGGCATGGTCGAGACCTGTGAGACTTCCGGGATTCTGAATACCGCAGTGAACCTGGTGGCGTCGATCGCCGCGACCGAGGCGCTGAAGCTGCTGGTCGCGCCCCCAGGGGCTAAAGCCCCCATTCAAGAGGAAGCCGCAATCGCAGCGCTGAAGCGCTGCGCCACCCAAAAGCAACCTGAAGTGGCGCCACTGGAGCGGCAACCTGAGGTCGCGCAAGCCGAGCGGGGGGAGCCTGAAGTTGCGCCACTGGAGCGGAGGCAGCCTGAATCTGCATCGCCGTTGCGGCGGACGCTGCTTTCGTTCGATGTGTGGACCAACGAGCACGCGGAAATTTCTGCTGCGAAACCCCGCCCCGGCTGCCGGGCCTGCGGAGAGCGCGATTTCATTCATCTCGCTGGAGAAGGCCGGCCCCATATCACGATGTGCGGCCGGAATTCGGTACAGATCCATGAGCGCCAGCGCCCCATCGACTTCGCCGAAATGGATCGCCGCCTGCAGCCGCACGGCATGGTGCGCCACAACGATTTCGTTTTGAAGTTCTGGCACGATCCTTATGAGATGACGCTGTTCCCCGACGGCCGCGCCATCATCAAAGGCACGACCGACACGGCCGTGGCGCGGAGTCTGTATGCGCGGTACGTGGGAAGTTAGGCCTAATTTGTCATGCTGAGCGGACCGGCGAGGAGAGCGAAGCGATCCTCACCGCGCAGTCGAAGCATCCCTACACCCATTCGAAATTGCACGAGGCACACGACCCGCGATGATAGGGATGCTTCGACTTCACATGGCGGATCGCCTGCGCGCTCCGCCATGCTCCGCTCAGCATGACAATACGCGGCTAGGAGCTGACAGCGGAACTCTGCTACTCTTCTCTGCTCGTCATTTTCTGCTTGCATCCCCGGAGTTCAATTTGCTCGGACATAGAAAAGAGCGCTGATGCACGAAACCGTTCGTCCCGAACCCAGCCGGCCGTTCCGCTGGCTCGTCCTCATCTTTGTCAGTCTGGCGATGGCAGGGAACTACTACATTTACGACAGCATCAACGCGCTGGAACGGATTTTCATCGACCATCTGGGGTTTTCGGCCACCCAGTTTGGATGGCTGAACGCCAGTTACAGTGTGGCTGCAGTGGCAACGCTTCTGGTTGGTGGAGTCATCATTGATCGTATCGGCACCAAGAGAGCGATCTTGGGCTTTGCCTTGGTTTGCCTGCTGGGCGCCGGAATCACTGCCGCCCGTGGAAGCGCGGTTACCATGATCGTCGGACGTAGCGTGCTGGGCTTGGGCGCGGAGTCCATGATCGTGGCCGTCACCACCGCCCTGGCGAAATGGTTTAAGGGGAAAGAGCTCAGTTTCGCTTTCGGAATCAATCTCACCATCGCGCGGCTCGCCTCGGTCGCCGCCGACAATTCCCCGACTTGGGCCAATCGTGTGTTTTATCCCCATGGCCCAACGGGTGAGCCCAGTTGGCAGGGCCCTCTACTGATCGCGGTCGGAGCGGCCGTCTTCGCCGTTCTGTGCTCGACCATCTACTGGGGGCTCGAGAGCCGGGCCGAGAAACAGTACGAATTAGGCAAGGCCGGGCAGACCGACAAGCTGGAACTAAAAGGAATCCTGCGGTTCGAACTGTCTTACTGGCTGGTCGTCGGCCTGTGCTTCACGTTTTATTCCGCTATTTTTCCCTTCCGCACTTTCGCGATCGACTTCTTCACCAATAAAATCCTGTCAGCTCACGGTGGATTGCAGGCCGCGGAAGCGGTTCGAGTCGTTTCCCTGGAGCAGGCAGGCCGCCTCAACAGCCTGCTCCCGCTCGCGGCGATGTTCGCCACACCGCTGTTCGGACTGCTGGTCGACCGCGTGGGCAAGCGCGCTCTGTTCATGATGTTTGGGTCGCTTCTGCTGATGCCGGTTTATCTGATGATGGCCTACTCGCCGACTTCTCTATACTTTCCCGTTGCCATGATGGGGATTGCATTCTCTCTGATTCCGGCGGTGATGTGGCCGTCGGTGGCCTACATTGTCGATCAGTCGCGCTTGGGCACTGCCTACGCGCTGATGACGTTGATCCAGCAGATCGGATTCTTCCTGCTGAATCTATTGATCGGGAAGGCCAACGACTACGCTCACGCCGGTCTGAACAACCCCGGCGGTTATGCGTTGGGTATGTGGATCTTTTCGATTCTTGGGTTCGTGGGCATGGCCCTGTCGATTGCCCTCCGCATTCGCGAGACCGGTTCGCACGGTCACGGTCTGGAAACAATTACCACCGCCGCGGCGACAAAATAGAAACCAAGAAATTACCAATTTTCGAAGATTGCGACTCTAAATTCGGGATAGGGTTTATGTCGGGTTGAGCCAGAGTGTTCAACCCCGAGCAGGCAAAGGATTTCCCGAGACGACGCATCTCAAACAAGAATCCCAAGATCGGTAGAATGCCTCTGATATTCTGAATATGAGTATTACTTTCGTGCCATCGCGACCGCTCGCAAGCCATACAACGCAAAGATAGTTAGCTGCATCTCACGAGATGCGGCCGGAAAAGGCAACTTGACCGACCGAGATCCAACAGAAGCTCAACGACAGGGCAAGGACAGAGAAAGAGACCCAAACGAAGGCGAGCTCATCGAGCGAGCCAAGCAAGGGGACGCGCAGGCGTTCCAGGCTCTCTACGACAAGCATAAGCGGCGGGTGTACTCGCTCTGTCTGCGCATGACGGCGAACACGGCCGAGGCCGAGGATTTGACGCAGGAAGCGTTCCTGCAGCTGTATCGCAAGATCGCAACCTTTCGCGGCGAATCGGCGTTTTCGACCTGGCTGCACCGGCTGTCGGTGAACGTGGTGCTGATGCAGCTGAGAAAAAAGAGTCTTCCGGTGGTTTCGCTGGAAGAAACCACGCAGGGCGAAGAAGATACTCCGAAGAAGGATTTCGGAGCAGAAGATTTGGCGTTGGCCGGATCCATTGATCGGCTGCAGTTGCAGAAAGCGGTGGACGACCTTCCTCCGGGCTATCGCATGATCTTTGTTCTGCACGACATTGAAGGTTACGAGCATAATGAAATCGCAACCATAGTTGGTTGCTCGATCGGCAACAGTAAGTCGCAGCTGCACAAAGCGCGCATGAAGCTGCGCGATCTGCTCAAGATGAATCGAGCCGAAAAGGCCGAGCAATCCTGAGCACGGTTTTGCTAAAGAACGTGATCCGGCGCAGACCGGACACGGCAGTAACCTGGGCTGAGGCCGCAACGCCGCAAGCTCATTGCAATGGCGGTAAACTGGTTCGGCAGAGGCTTGGGGAGAGCAGTATGAATTGCATTGAGTTGCAAGCGAGCCTGGCGGAGACGGACGACGGCAGCGGTCTCGGTCGAACTTCCGAACAGCGGGCGCATCTGAAGACTTGTCCAGAGTGCTCGGCTCTGGTGGCGGAATTGGACTTGATCGCCTCCTCGGCGATTGAACTGCGGGCGGCGGACGAGCCCAGTCCGCGGGTGTGGAATTCCATTGAAATTGCGTTGCGGCAGGAGGGCCTGATTCGGCCTCAGATTCGTCAGCAACGGCCGAGCCGGTCGCTTCTGCCTTCCCTGGGCAGCCGCTGGGCGTGGGCGCGCTGGGCGCTTCCCGTAGCCGCTGCCGTGCTGATTACCGTAGGCGTTTACGTTCGCCAGCATTCCCTGGTCCAGCAGCTCGCCCGCGACACCGCCCCGGCCGCTGTTCCCAACGAAGTATCCGACGTAGCGATTGCGGGGCTGAACGACGACGACCTGTTGCTGGAGGCCGCACACCAGTCGCCCGCCATGCAGGCCCAGTACACCGACAACCTGCGCCGCGTGAACCAGTACATTCAGGATGCGAAGGGCGTGGTGGCCGCCAATCCGAACGACGAGGAAGCTCGCCGCTCGCTGATGGAGGCCTATCAGGAAAAGGCCATGCTTTTTGAGTTGGCCATGGATCGTTCTCTGCCGTAATGTAGACAATGCTGGGGTGGAGAATGCTGGAGTAGAAAATGCTGGAGCCGCGGACTGGGGCTGCGCGGAAACAGACAGGGGAATCGGGAATCTTATGAGCGGGCGCACAATCGAACTTGTCGTAGTCGGCGCGATGCTGGCCGGAACCCTGGCCGCCCAGACCCACAAAGACTATCGCTTCAACGTCGGGCCTAAGGCGGGAGTTTCGGTCAACAATCCCTTCGGCTCAGTCTCGGTCAAACCGGCGACGGGCAATGTTGTGGTCATCAATGCCGTGCTGTATTCCGACAAAGTCGAAGTGGATAACAACCTGGTCGGCAATCGGGTCGAGATCCAGTCGCACCTGTTGCCGGGCGGGGATGCGGACTCCGGACGAGTGGATTATGAAATCCTGGTGCCCGCCGATGCCAGCATCACGCTGCACTCGAGCACGGGTTCGCTGCACGCCGAAAAGCTTCACGGGGATGTAACGCTGGAAGGCGCCGCCGCCACCGTAGACGTTCGCGACATCAGCAATGCGCATGTGCACGTGAAAACCCTGAACGGCCCGGTCACGATCACCAATGTGCAGGACGGTCACGTGGAAGTGGACTCGCTGAGCGGCGAAGTCACCCTCACTTCGGTTACCGGACCGCTGGTGCAGGTGATTTCAACCAGCGGCGGCATCAACTACATCGGCGACTTTGGCGACCGGGGCGAATACCGCCTGACCAGCCATAGCGGCAATATTGAAGCGACCGTTCCCGGCTCAACCTCGGCCGACGTGAGCGCGCGCTCGGTGCGCGGTGAAGTGCACGACGACATTCCTCTCCAACCCAAGACGCACACCTGGTTCCCCACCAATAATGGCAGTGCCTTCTGGGGTACCATGGGCCAGACCACGATGTCATCGACGGTGGTGCTGCGCAGCTTCAGTGGTAAAATCCACCTCAGAAAACGCACTTCCAAGTAAAAGCGGATACAGCCATGGCGTGGAGACGTTGCTGGCTACGTCTCTCTGTCCACGTGCACACTGCCGCGCGAACAGCTAGAAGCAGACTTTTGACGAAGGGTTCTGGCAAAACGCAGGATGCTCGAAAACGCGCGCGTGTACGGCGAAGTCGGCCGTCCACGCGGGCAGCGGCACTTTCGGGTAACGTCGTTTTCCTGGTGGGCTTCATGGGAGCCGGGAAAAGCAGTGTGGGCCGGGCGCTCGGGCAGCGGCTGAATTGGGTGTTTGAAGATCTCGACGATCGCATCGAGGCGCGCGAAGGACGTACGGTGGCGGAGATTTTCCGGGATTCGGGAGAATCCGAATTCCGGCGGGCCGAGCACGCGGCGCTGGAACATGTGTTGCGGGAGCTGCGCGGCGGCAGCGCCAGAATCATCGCGTTGGGCGGCGGCGCTTTCGTGCAGAAAGAAAACGCGGCCCTGCTGAAGCGGTCGGGCGTGCCCACGGTTTTTCTGGACGCTCCGGTCGAGGATTTGTGGCAGCGCTGCTCTACGCAGGCGCGTGAAACCGGAGCGGAACGGCCGCTGCTCCGCAGCCGGAAACAGTTTCGCGAACTCCATGAGACGCGAAGCCGAAGCTACTCGAAAGCGTCCTTGAAGATTCAAACCGGGTCACGCGCAGTGGAAGAGATCGCCGCCGAGATTGCGGCCTCTCTGGGTCTGAACAAAATCGAGCTACGCACCGAACAAGGAGAAGTCGAGTGAAGTTTGAAACAGGAATGCGCCGGGCGCTGGCGCTTATTTTAGGCTGTTCCCTTGCGGCTCTGGCCGGCGCGCACGCGGCCGACAAGAAAGACAAGGCGAAAGCTGCGGGCAACCAGACCGTCGACTCCGGAGCGTTCGGGGTGTTCGTCAAAGGCCAGCGCGTGGCCACCGAAACCTTCAAAATCGAGCAGCAGAACGGCATCAGCATCATCAAGTCGGAACTCAAGGAAACAGGCGGGGCCAATCCAGCGTGGCAGAAGTCGGAACTGCAACTCAGTGCCGGCGGTGAACTGCTGCGTTACGAGTGGAGCCAGTCCGCGGGCGGTTCGCTGAGCCTGTTTCCCGACAACGACTTTCTGAAAGAGAAGATCACCCCCCCCGGCCAAACGAAACCGGCCGAGCAAGCCTATCTGCTGCCCACTACAACGCCGGTGCTCGACAACAATTTTTTCATCCACCGGGAGGTGCTGGCGTGGAGATATCTGGCCGTCGCGCCCTGCAAGAACGAGAAGGACGCCCGGCAATGCCAGTCCGCGGACTTCGGCGCGGTCATTCCCCAGGACCGTACGTCGATGAGCGTCCGCCTGGAGCTGGTGGGGAAAGAGAAAATCACGATCCGCGGAGCCGAGCGCGAGTTGTTGCGCCTGAACTTGTCGGGAGAAGATCTGCAGTGGTCTCTGTGGGTCGACGAGAACGATCACTTCAAATTAATTCGTGTGGCGATTCCTGCCGATAACACGGTAGTGGACCGGGATTAAGGCGGTGCCTGCCCGGCGGCAGAATCGAGAGCGCCCTGGAAAACTTATTGCTACTGACTGACTCACGTACGGCGCGCGTGCTGGTGACGGTGCTATTGTTCGCGCTGGCGCTGGGATTTCTCTATGTGGCGCGCGCCACGCTGATTGCCTTCCTGTTCGCCATCTTTTTCGCATACCTGATGAGCCCGGCGGTGAATCGCCTGGAAAAGGTGCTGCGCGGGCGCAACCGCGCCATCGCCGTAATTTACATTCTGCTGGTGGTGCTGGTGGTGGTGTTCTTCGTGGCCGTCGGTCCGAAAGTGACGCGGGAAGCTGCGAAGCTAGGACAATCCCTGCCCGTTCTGCTGACCCAGCTCAGTTCCGGTCAACTCGCGGAGCAACTGGGCAAAGATCACGGCTGGAACGAGAAGTATACCGACCTGGCGCAATCGTTCCTGGTGAGCCACAGCGCAGATATCGCCGACTTGGCGCAGCGGATCGGCTTGCGCGTGGCCGATGTCGCCAAGCAAGCCTGGCTGTTCATCGTGGTCCCGCTGTTGTCCATCTTCTTTCTGAAGGATGGCCGCTCGTTCAGCGACTTCCTGCTCTCGACTATCTCGTCGCGGCCGCAGCGTGAGTTTTTGGAAAACGTGCTCAACGATCTCAACCAGATGCTGGCCCACTTCATCCGCGCTCAACTCACCCTGGCAGCCCTGACTCTGGTCATGTACTCGGCGGTGCTTGGCGTGATGCGAGTTCCTTACGCGATGGTTCTGGGCACCATCGGCGGCGTACTGGAATTCGTTCCTGTGGTCGGCCCGCTGGCCGCGGCCCTGACCATTGTGACCGTGGCCCTGCTGATGAGTTACCAACACTGGCTGATCCTGATCATTTTTCTCGCGATCTGGCGCCTGGTGCAGGATTACGTTTCTTCTCCCCGCATCATGGGCGAGAGCATGGAACTGCATCCTCTGGCCGCGATCTTCGGTGTGATGGCCGGAGGCGAAGTTGCCGGCATCCTGGGCATCTATCTTTCCATTCCCGTGATGGCGAGCCTGCGCATCGTGTTCCGCCGCTGGCGGCTGTATGCGGAGAAGAAGAAGTTCGGCCCACTGACTGAATTACCGCTGCGAACTCACGAAACCCACCGCACGTAGTTTCCCGGTAGTGTGGGGCGCACAGGTCGCGGTTACTGCCCCGCGCCCGCTCCCGCGACCTTCTCCACCGCGACTTTGCGCAGAAATTCCGCCGCGGCTTCCGGCAGCACCGTGTTGATGAACATCCCCGACCCCAACTCAAATCCGGCCACGCGGGTCAGCCGCGGAATCACGCTCACGTACCAATGGAAGTGCCGGGCGCCGGCGTATTCGGCCGGTCCGCTGCGCACCATGAAGTTCAGGTCAGGATTCTCCAGGCCGACATAAATCTTCGCCAGCAGAGTTCGCAGCACGCGCGCCAAGTCGGTGATTTCCATCTCCGAGATGTCGCCGAAGCTGGCCATATGGCGCAGCGGAAAAATGTGCGTGGCAAAGGGCGTCGCCGAGGCAAAGACTTCCATCGCCACAAAGCGCTCGCTTTTGATGACGATGCGGGTCTGATCTTCGATTTCCCGCTCTACCATGTGGCAGAACATGCATTCGCCCACGTCGTCATAGTGGCGCAGCGCCTCGTGCAGGCGGTGCCGCACCTGGCTCGGAATGACCGGCGTCGCAATCAATTGCGAGTGCGGATGCTGCAGGCTGGCCCCAGCATCGGCGCCGTGATTCTTGAAAATCGTGATGTGGTTGACGCGGTGGTCCATGCTCAGCGCGTTGTAACGCTCTTTGTAAACGCGCAGGATGCTGGCCACATGCGCATTGGACAACAACCCCATGTAGCGGGAGTGGTCCGGACTGTCGATGATGACTTCGTGAAATCCGAAGCCCTCGATGCGCCGCCGCAAGTGCTGCAGGCTGCGCGTCGGCTGCACCTCGCTCGACAGCGCCGCGAATTTGTTGGGAATCACGCGCACCTCCCAGGGCCCTCCATTCGCGGGAGACCGCATCACCTCCGGCGGAGTCTTGCTCTCGTTGCCCGGGCAAAACGGGCAGCTCTCGACAAAGGCCGGCACCGGTTCGACCACGCGATGCGTGGCCAGATCCTCGGGCCGCTTGGCCCGTTCGGTGGCGATGATGACCCATTCCTTGGTGAAAAAGTTCTGGCGCAGTTCGGGCATGGTGAATCCCTCCACTTCTCCTATCGGCTGGTGGAAGAATTTCTACAGCAGGCAATCGTGCGGAAGTGGTCCTCCTTTCGCTACTTGCGAAGGTTTGTGACCATGCTGGAAGCTAAACTTGTCATTCCGACCCCCGAGCGAATGCGAGGGGCGGAGGAATCTGCTTTCTCCGCGACTGTTATAGAATTCCAAGTATTCCTGATATTGCAGGTATTCCTGATTGAGAGAATATGAACCGTAAAATTCCTATTGGTATTCTGGGCGCGACCGGCGTTGTCGGACAACGATTCATCCAGATGCTGGAGCACCATCCCTGGTTTGAAGTGGCCTGGCTGGCCGCTTCCGACCGTTCTGAAGGCAAGGTCTACGCCGAGGCCGCGCGCTGGAAGCTGAAGACGCCGATTCCGCCCGCCGTGGCGGCGATGACGGTTTCGCCGGCCACTCCCGAAGGCGCACCGAAAATCATTTTTGCCGCGCTCGACGCTTCCATCGCCGCTGAACTCGAGCCCCGCTTTGCCGACGCCGGCTGCGCCGTGGTCTCGAACTCAAGCGCCTTGCGCATGAAAGAGGACGTGCCGCTGGTGATCCCCGAAGTCAACGGCGGACACATCAAGCTCATCGACACGCAATCGTCCCGCAAGAAATCAGGTGGTTATGTGGTCACCAATCCCAACTGCTCGGCCATCGGCCTGGTGCTGGCGCTCGCGCCTCTCCACCAGCAGTTTGGTCTGGAGACCGTCATGGTTGTAACCATGCAGGCGGTCAGCGGCGCAGGATATCCCGGAGTGGCCTCGCTCGACATCCTGGGCAATGTGATCCCCTTCATCAAGAACGAAGAAGAAAAAATGGAAGAAGAGACGAAAAAGCTGCTCGGCCAGCTCAACGGCTCCAAAATAATTCCCGGCGGGTTCGCCATGAGCGCACAATGCAACCGGGTCGCCGTCGAGGACGGGCACACCGAGTCGGTTTCCATCCGCCTGAAGAAGAAAGCCAAGCCCGCAGAAATCATCGCCGCCTGGAACAGCTACCGCGCCGAGCCGCAGGAACTGAAGTTGCCCAGTGCTCCGGAACGTCCGGTCGTCTATCTCGAAGCTGCCGACCGCCCGCAGCCGCGCTTCGACGTCGACCTGGGCGCAGGCATGACCACTGCCGTTGGACGTCTTCGCCCTTGCGGCGTGCTCGACTGGAAATTTACCGTGCTCTCGCACAACACCATCCGCGGAGCCGCCGGCGCCGCCGTGCTCAACGCCGAGTTGCTGAAGGCAAAAGGCTATCTCGGCCAGGAACACAAGTGATGAAGACTTGCAGTGGGCGCAACGCCGCTTTGGGGTGGCACGACGCTGGTTTTGGGTGGCGCAGCGCTTTCAGCGCTGCGATCAGGCTCCGCGTTTCTGAGCGGGCTTTAGCCCCTGAGGTGCGTTGCGCAATTTGCCCTCGCTATCGAGTCGCCTCGTCCCCAAGGAAGTCCCTCCGATGATCGTCATGAAGTTTGGGGGAACTTCCGTGGAAGACGCCAAGGCCATCGACCGCGTCGTCTCCATCGTTGAAGGACGCCTCGCGCAAAAACCGGTCGTCGTGGTCAGCGCCATGGCCAAGGTCACCGACACGCTGCTGACCATGGCCCGCGCTGCCGGAGAAGGCGAGCGCAAGACCGCGCTCAAACTCTGCCGCTCGCTGCAGGAACGCCACTACAACACGGCCAGCGAACTGCTGGGCACGGCGCGCTTCACCGAATTCCATTCCGAGCTGGGCACGGATTTTGAAGCGCTCGACGAACTCCTGCGCGGAATTTCCGCTGTCGGCGAAATCACGCCTCGTACCACCGACCACGTCGCCGCGTTCGGTGAAATGCTCTCCAGCAAAATTGTCGCCGCCGCTTTCGCCGCCCACGGACTCAACGGAGCTCACGTCGATTCCCGCGACGTGCTGATTACCGACAGCGCATACATGCAGGCGGTTCCGCAATTCGAAGAGACCAACGTCAATCTTCAGGAAAGGGTTCTGCCCTTGCTGGACGCGGGCCAGGTACCGGTGATGGGCGGCTTCATCGGAGCGAATCGTACGGGCATCACCACGACCATTGGGCGAGGAGGATCCGATTTTTCCGCCGCCATCTTCGGCGCTGGCCTGGGCGCAGACCGCATCGAGATCTGGACCGATGTCGACGGCATCCTCACCACCGATCCCCGAATCTGCCCGGAAGCGCGCCGGATTAAAGTCATCAGCTTCGACGAGGCCGCCGAACTCGCGTATTTCGGCGCGAAAGTGCTGCATCCGGCCACGGTGCTCCCGGCCATCCAGAAAAATATTCCCGTCTATGTGCTCAATTCGCGCAATCCCTCATGCGAAGGCACGCGCATCACCACGCGCGCCCCGCAGGGCAAAAATATTTTCAAAGCTATCGCCGCCAAGAAGCGCATCACCATTGTCGACGTGGCCGCGCCCCGCATGCTGCTGGCCCATGGATTTCTGCGCTCGATATTCGAGGCGTTCGATCGCCACAAGGTTTCCATCGACGTTGTCTCCACCTCGGAAGTCAGCGTTTCCCTGACCGTCGATTCCAATCAGGCGATTCCGGCCCTGGCCGCCGATCTGGCCAAGCTCGCCGACGTGAAATATGAAGGCCGAAAGGCGATCGTCTGCCTGGTCGGCGAGAACCTGCGCAACACCCCCGGAATCGCAGCCCTGGTTTTTGGCGAGCTCGCCGACAAAAAGATTCGCATGATTTCGCAAGGCGCTTCAGAAATTAATCTGACGTTCGTGATTGAAGAAGACGAAGTCCCCGACGTAGTCAAGCGCCTGCACAAAACATTTTTCTCGGAGCTGGATCCGGAAGTATTCGCGTAGCCCGTGGCATCTATGCAGGTGAGTGTGCCCGATAACGGTCAGCGGCCGTTGCCTCTCCACATCCGGCTCGTTGTGTTAGCCGCCGTGCTCGCCCTCTGGGCCGTCATAATTGTCGCTGGCGTGGCGTTCCTATTTCTGACCGGCATGGCTGTGTTCTTCTGGGGCTGGGAGGGATGGCAATTCCTGCCCTTCGCACTGCTTGCCCTCGGGGTGAGCATGGGCGCGGCTTGGCTCTCTGCTCTCCTGATCAGGAAGATGGACCGCCGACCAAGAGCCACGGAACGGAAAGACTAGCACCCCAAACGGGTCGCTCTTCCCTGTGCCACTCTGTGCCCTCTGTGGTTAAATCTTTCTAAGCACTCACGCATGACCATACTGATTCTCGGCCGCGGAAAAACCGGATCGTTAGTAGCGAAGGTTGCCGCCGAACGCAATCACGAAATCCGCGTCGCGGGCGCCAAAGAAAACGTGTCGTGCGCCGCCCTCGCGGAGGAGAAGCTGCGCGGCGTCGAAGTCGTCATCGACTTCACAGCGCCGCACTGCGTCCTCGCCAACATCGAAGCCTGCGTCCAAGCTGGCAAGAACATGGTCGTCGGCACCACGGGTTGGTATGGCGAAATCGACCGCATCCGAGCCTTGGTCGAACAGCACGGCACCGGATTCGTCTATTCCCCCAACTTCTCGGTCGGCGTGAATCTTTTTTTCGACATCGCCCGCGCCGCCGCGGCCGCCCTGCGCCACGATTACTCCGGCCAGATTTTCGAGCGCCACCACATCCACAAAAAAGACGCACCCTCAGGGACTGCGATAGAGATCCAGCGCGTCATGCGCGAAGCCAGTGGCCAGAGCCCTGATCAACACGAGAATCTAGAAATCACATCCTTCCGCGAAGGTGACGTCGTCGGCCTGCACGAAGTCGTACTCGAATCCTCCGCCGACCGCATCTATCTCTGCCACGATGCCAAATCCCGCCGCGGCTTCGCCGAAGGCGCCGTCCGCGCCGCCGAGTGGCTCGCCGGCAAAAAGGGTTTCTACGATTTCAAAGATGTGTGGCGAGAGCTGTAGAGGCGTTGCTGGCAACGTCTCTCTCTTCTCATGTGAACCACTCATCCCGCGCCCGAGTTTTCTCTGAGACCCCATTCGCGATATCTTATTCCTATGCAACTCCGTGGCTGTGGCACTGCACTGGTAACTCCGTTTCATCAGGATGGTTCAATCGACGACGCTGCCCTGCGCAATCTGATCGCGTGGCAGATCGAATCGGGCATTGATTTTATTCTACCCTGTGGCACGACCGGCGAGACGCCCACGCTCACTCACGACGAATGGCTGCGCGTGATCGACACGACCATCGAAGTCGTGGCCGGGCGCATTCCCGTCGTCGCCGGAGCGTCGTCCAACTCCACGCTCGACGCCGTCGAGAAGGCGAAAGAAGTTGCCGCGCGCCCCGGAGTCAACGCCA
>Ga0181523_10002120_pt1 | contig 19893 bp, 26 predicted proteins | sample PEATcosm2014_Bin_43_FD_119752 | JGI IMG/M metagenome (GOLD analysis project Ga0181523, IMG submission 119752) | Peatland microbial communities from MTU Mesocosm Facility, Houghton, MI, USA - PEATcosm2014_Bin05_30_metaG | ecosystem: Environmental > Terrestrial > Soil > Wetlands > Peat | place...
ATTTTGCGAAGTCGGGTCATAGGGACCTCCTATGACCCGACAACATACTTCAGCCGTTCTCCATAAGCTGCTCCGTTCGCCTCACGCGAAGCGTCCGCCGCACGGGCGGCTTCGTTCAAGTCCGGATCTCGGAAGTGAGGTCTCGGCGAGGATTGCTTGAGTTCTCATCTCCCAGAACCCTCGTCTGGAGAGTTGCTTAAGGAGAGCTGTGGCCGGCGCATCGAAGCACCCCAAGGTATCCGCTCCACGGACCCACGGCCTCACGGTATTGGTGGGCCATAACCCTCGAGATTTGGTGCAGATGAGTTAAGTCATGAGCTGCCCAGGTCGCCAGCAGCTCTGACAGAGTAACTACTCCGAGGGCAGGATGTCGTCCACGCCGCTCGAGGTCTTCTTGCCGCAGATTCAATGCACACAGTTCGCTGAGGTTTTCTGACCGCAAACGAGAAAATTCGTCCAACAACTGCCCCAGCAACTTACCTTGATTCTCTCGCATGTGTCCCCAACGATCAAAAGGCTCAAACGTCTGAGTCTCGCCAAATTGCAGCACTATCCTCGCCCGCGGCATCCAGTCAGTGCGTTCGCCGTGAATCAGATGGCGGACGACATCGAACGCGCTCCAAGTGCTTTCACCTTCATTTCGGAACGTCCACGTTCCCGGAAGATCACGCAGAAGTGCATTCAGAGCAACCGGGGTGCGAGTGAGAAGCGATATTGTGTGCTGCAAATTATGTTCCATCATGCTCCGCAATTCGTAGACAGCGATTTTCCAGCGACTCTGATTGTAGCTGTCCCGTGTGCCATGTGTCAGCGGCCAACTGGCCCCATTGTGGGCTCCACAGTCCGCGAGCCGAGAGGACTATGGAGAAGAGCGCGGTCACGCCGAGCGCGATGAGCGTCCAGACGAAGAAGAAGCCTCCGCTGGAATTGGCGATGCCGCTGGCGACGCCGACACCCTTCCCCTTCATGTGGATGACGGGGACAAGCAACCCAAGGAGAGACCCGAGGAGTATTATGACGCACCCCGATCGCCGCCCGGCGAGCACCAGAGTTCCGTAAAGCCAAACGACAAAGATGGGCACAGCAATGAGGTCTGAGAGCCCTCCCGGCTCCATCCCACGGACGATGTCATCCGCCAGGTGAAACGTATTGAAGAGGACCGACAGCAAAGACGCGATGGTTAACATATCGATGCGTTTCAATTGATATTCTCCTTGTTAGATTTGTGTGTGCTCTCGTTGCGACCCTTCAGCAGCGAGTGTGTGCAGCATCGACATCACGGGCGTTGCACCCACTCCAGCGCTCAGCAGAACCACGGGACTCTGGCTGGGACGCAGAATAAAGCTTCCGCGCGGCGCACTAACATCCAATAGATCGCCCTCTCGCGCGCGGTAGCACAGAAATGAACTCCCAATCCCATTCGATTCGTTTTTGACGCTGATGCGGAAATGATCGGCTGCCGGCAGATCAGACAGCGAATAGCTGCGCAGAACGGGCGATTTGCCCTGTTCGACGAGCAGCCGCAAAACCACAAACTGACCTGCCTGGTAGACAGGAAGAGGCCGCCCATCGATTGGCCCCAGAATGAAGGAAGTTACGCTATCACTTTCCTTACGAATATTCGCGACTCTCATCTGTCGAAATCCGGGCCAAGCTGGTGCTTGCTCCTCATTCGCGAGCCCCGGATTTCCTTCGACGGGATTGGGGCTCGACTCTTGCGCGAGTATCGCTTGAAAGGAACTCTGCCAACCCTTGCTAAGTGCAGGAATCCGTAGCGCACGTTCCAATTGTTCGCGGGAATGTCCCGGCAAATACAGGAGGGCGTCAACCTCGGCTACACTGATTCGCTCTGGACCGTCAGTAATCTTTTCAATGTCATCGCTTGCACCAACCTCTCCTTCCTGCAACACGCGAAGGTAGAATCCCGGTCTGTGATGAGAAACCAGCAGGGCTGCCATCCGAGGTTCATTCATGCGAATACCGACGCGGTAGCACGTTACGCGTGGCTGCGTTACTTCAAATTCAGCCCCACCGATGCGGTATCGATCGCCGATGCACACCTCGTTGTCAGGAAGTCCTTCGACGGTGAAGTTTTCTCCGAACTGACCGAAAGTGAAATCACTGCGGCCCAGAAATCGCTCCCAGTAATGGTAAGAATCCATCTGGTAGACGAATACAGCGCGGTGTTCCCCTCCGTGACCTGCCATATCGGCTTGCGCATCGCCTTGAATATTGAGTCTGCGCACCATCCGCCGTCCATCAACTGGGGACTTCCAGACTGACGTTCGGACCGTTTTGCCGTTCCATGTCACGTCGCGTGGAAGACCGACATTTACTGAAAGTAATCGAGGCATTCGTATCCCGTCGAAGTCCAGAGTCTGGCAAGAGTCCTTGCTATATAACCACGCTGGACTCAGGGTTCGCGATAGGCACGTTCTTCTGGCTCAAAGCGGAGACCCGGGAGCGAGAACTCCTCCCGCGAACCCTGCACGCCCAAAGCACTTTCCGCCGCGTACCAGTCAATTTCAGGCGAACCGAGCGGCCGGCCCCTGCGCTCCCACAATTCGTAGGCGAGCCTAGCAATCTCTTTGGGCGTGTATTTCTCCTTCATTTGTCCCTCCTTGTTGGATGCCAGGCGCGAGTCAACGGGGCTGCCGATCAGCCCAGCAATTTGCCGACGAGCCAGTAATCCACACTGAACTTTCCCGGGCCAGAGCAGATCAGCCAGATAAAGAAGAGCACGTACAAGACTTCCGGAAGATAGAGGAAATCGTCGAGCCAGCGAAGAAACGAAAGTCCCTTAGGCACGGTGGTAACCGCGCTGGTCAGGGTGGCGACAATCATATCAATCAATAAAGCCACGCTGCCGAAGCTGGAAAAACAACCCACGGCCACCAACGATCCGCAAACAAACTCTACAGCCGATACGAAATAAGCTGTGAAGCGGGGAAACGGGATTTTGGCCTGCACGAGCGTGTCGAAAACGGGTTTCGTTCCGCCGGCGACAAACAATTTGTTTGCGCCGGAGATGGCGAAGAACAGCCCGATCGAAACGCGAACCAACAGGATGGCGTATTGTTCCAAATTACCGTTACCCATCAGCGCGAACTGGACCAACCCTTTCCAATCCATCGCCTGCACCTCCATCGCAAGATATGCAAATCGCAAATGGCGCTGCCGCCGGCGAATCCTCACGCGTCGAGATTAGTTGTCCATCCGTTCGACCCATTGAGCGCGCGACTCGGGAGCCACGAATGGATCCGCAAAGTACTGTGTTTCCCGCGCAACCTTGTCGCCTTTGAACTCCATGATGCTGACAGTGTAAGACGGCTTGCCGTCATAGGTAAGGATGAATTCGGTGACCCAAAGATCGCCCCCGCCAAGGATCCGCCCGATCGAAAAGCGTTTCTTGTTCGGCTGGCTGGCGCGCTGGTTCTGCATGTTGCTTCGACCGCGGGTTCTCTCGCCGGACTGCGGGTATTCGAGCACCGCGTCCTCGAGATAGATGCGGTGCTCCGTTTCAAAATCGTTGGCATCGGACGCTGCCCAATGCTGATCCAGTGCCGCACGGATCTCTTGATCTCGCACTTCTGAATACTGCTCCTTCTTTTGTTGATCGTTCATCTTGAGCCTTCCCCTTGATACCGGTGCCTCGGAAATTGCTCAACCCTAACGTGAAGTCCAGGGTGTGAACGCCAGGATCAAGGAATTCGATCTCGAAGCCGGACTCATGCCGCAACAGTACTTTCTCGACTCATGAACCCCCGAACGAGCTGCGCAATTTCAACTGCCGCGGTATCAAGCGCGAAATGGCCTCCGTCAACGATGTGCACTTCGGCCTTTGGTACATCTCGCCGATAAGCTTCCGGCTCCGAGGAGTCGAACGAGAGTTCATACTTACCCCAGATCACCAGCAGGCGCGGCTGCTTCTCGCGCATCCAGGCCTGCCACTTGGGATAGGCCTCGACGTTCGTGCGGTAGTCGTAAAACAAATCGCTTTGAATATCGGTTTGAGGCGGCTGGCTGAGGAAGGCAAATTCATCGGTCCAGAGATCCGGATTGTAGCGTTCCACGTTGGGATCGTTTCCCACATGGCGCGTCCGAGTCGTCGCCAGCGAGAGAAGATTTGAGCGAAGTGCGCTTTCGTTGGCCGCGCGATCAGCCCAAAATGCCCGTCGCGTCGCCCAATTCGCTCCAAGGCCTTCGTTGTGCGCCACAGCGTCCTGGACGATCAGAGCCTCCACCCGTTCCGGGTGGGCCAAGGCCATCCGAAAGCCCACGGGGCCGCCATAATCCTGCATGTAAAGCGTGTAGCGCGAAAGATTGAGTGCTTCGCTGAAGTGGTTGATGATCTCGGCGTAGTGATCGAACGTATACGCGAATGTTTTCGGCTCCGGCCAGCTGCTGTGTCCAAATCCCGGGTAATCCGGCGCCACCAAGTGATAGCGATCGGAAAGTCGGGCAAAGAGAGGCTCGAACATCCGCGATGATGAGGGCAGTCCGTGCAGCAAGAGAAGCGTCGGAGCTTCTTTCGAGCCGGCCTCCCTGTAAAAGACGGCGAGCCCATCGATCTGCGTCGTGCGATACAAAGTCGGATGTTCCATTTGGCATTCCTTTCTTTGGGTTTGGGTCAGCAATTGAATCAGGGTCGCGCCTGCCAGGTCGTCCTTGGCGAACCGCGCGTTCGCTGAACCATTTATGCCGAGCTGCGCAGCGGCAAAAGTCATGGCCGAAGTGCCAAGAAAAGTGCCAAAAAGCCGGCGACGATAATGGTTGAAATCGCCAGGCGTTGTATTTCCCTCCAATCGAATTCACACACGATCCGAACATCCTCGGTCACTGACTGCCCGCCCTTATGTGTGAAGCGTCCCCGTGAGAAAAAGCAGATCGCCGGTCCGCACCGCCTCTACATAGATTCCGAACGGCTCAGGCGGTGCCGGGATCCTCATCCCAAGTTCCTTCAATCGTTGCTCTGCGCTGGCTTGCCGGGAAACTTCGCGCGTTACCATTGTCACTTTCAAGTTCGCGTCCATTTATCCTCGTTTCGTTGAGCTTGAATTAAGAGTTGCTGTTTCGCGGATCATCTTTTGCGCTGAGGTACTCCAGGCCAAGCGGCCCCATTGCGGTTACTTGTGTGACGTACTCGCTGGATTTCGCCCAGTGGAAATGGGGCGTGTTGCCAGGGAGAATGACTACGGCGCCGGTCGGATAGGCTTTCAACTTGCTCTCGTCGAATTGATCGCCCAGGCCGATATAAAAGATGCCGGAAATAACGGTATAGACTCGATCCTCCGGGTGCTTGTGAGGCATCAGCTTCTCGCCGTGAGGCACTTTGACCCTGATCGTGTAAGGGCCGGGCTCCGAGGGCTGACCGACGACGACGGCGAGCCGGACGGCAGGTGGGAACGCCGGGAATGGTTTCCAATCAATATCCTCCGACAAGATGGCCTTGAACACTTCCTGTCCGGGTTGGTGAGCACGAAATCCGCTTTGCTGAGCAGGCTTTGCGCGGCCGGCTTTCTGAGACATACAAACCTCCTTGGTGCAGGAAATGTAAAACATCAGCGCAGACTTTTGAAACAGGTCTGCCAAGATTCGCTGCGAACGACTGCAATCCTCCAAGTTCTGGAGTTGAGAATCGCGCCGGGATCCGACCTAGCCCGCGATTTGGCCCAGGTAGTATCCGAGCCGATTTTCGACATCGCCTGGTTTGTGGAAGCCGAGCGCCATCAGCGCTCTGATCCCATTCTGCGCGGCAGGCCGCCCGAGTGAACCGATGCAGGCATCCCATCCGGCCCCGAGCTCGACGTCCGGCGGCAGGCTGGTGTTGACGAGCCGCTTGGTCTGAGCGATGGCCCATTTGTCGAACTTAGCGATCCGGATCGCGAGCGCCTCTACGAACGCATCCAGATCCGCGTCGGGCAGTGCGCGATTAATGTAGCCGTAGGCCTCGGCCTGGTCTGCCCGGGTGTCTTCCGAGCTCAAAAGCACCTCGAGGGCGCGGTTTCGGCCAATGAGATGGGGAAGCCGAGCCATGGGGCCGCCGCCGGCGACCATGCCCACGCCCACCTCCCATTGCGAAATGATGGCTTTTTCGCGGCTGGCAAAACTCATGTCGCAGGCCAGCGTGATCTCGCTGCCGTTGCCCGTCGCGCGGCCGCGGATGAGTGTGATGGAAGCGACTGGCAATCGCGTCAGACGCACGAGGAAGTCCGGCCAAGGGGGCAAGCCCGTCGGACCGGGCGGCAGTGAGGTCAAGTCTTCCAGCTTGGCCGTGAAATCGGAGTGATTCAGGAAGTAGTCGTCCACCGCGCTGTCGAAGACCACGACTCTGACCTGCTCGTCGGCTTCGAGAGCGTTGATGACTTCCTGGAACTCCTTGACCATTTCCGGACCCATGACGTTGAGCGGCGGGTTATCGAACGTGACACGCCAATAGGCGGGCGTCCGTCGCGTGATGCGAATCTGTGCGGGCTTGGTCAGTGCGCTTGCAGTTGTCATGTCCTACTCCTACCTGTTCGTTCGTCTTGGAAACCGGTTGATTGCACAACGCTCTCTCGATAGTTGGATTATTTGCTCGTCGCAGGGAGCTGGTTGATTACAGCCGCGCCTGCTTCGCTGACGATGTCGTCCTGGGAATCCGTGCCACCCGAACAACCGATTGCGCCGATAACCGCCCCCTGGTCAATCAGTGGGATTCCGCCGCGAGACGCAATGATTCCATCGAACGCGAGCAGATAATTGAGATGCATGAGTTGGATACCGTCTTCGAATATTTTGGTTGGGCGCCGGAAGGTCGCGGCGGCGCGGGCCTTGTGCTCGGCAATCTGAATGGAGGCAAGCATGGCGCCGTCCATGCGTTGAAAGGCGACGAGGTTGCCGCCTGAATCGGCGACCGCAATGTTCATCTTCCAATTCCGTTTCTTCGCCTCTGCCACCGCCGTTTGAATCACCGCCTGGGCCCGGTCTAGCGATATCGGTGGGCCATAGGGAGTGTCGAACGGAATTTTGTCAGGCACAAAATCGAGAGGATTCGTTTCCGTGGGCTGTAGTGCTTGCCTGGCACTCGCGGAGGTTCCTGTTTTCTCTGCTGACATAAACCCTCCCTCAACCGAACTCGCTTCAACGGGTCCGGTCGACCACTCAAGCAGAAGCGTGAGCGGTCTTCTCTCCGAGGAATTTCAACAGCGCTTGAGCCGTGGACGTGGATGACGCGGGGTTCTGCCCGGTGATAAGGCGGCCATCAATAACGAAGAAAGGCTGCCAGTTCGCGCGCTTCTTAAAGGTGGCGCCCAGGCGCAGCAACTCGTCCTCGACCAGAAACGGCACTACATTTGTCAAATGCATCGCCGTTTCCTCTCCATTGGTAAACTCGGTGACGGCCTTTTCCTTTACCAGTGGGGCTCCGTTGTAAGTGACGTGACGCAGTACTCCCGGCGAATGGCATACCAAAGCGATCGGCTTGCCGGAATTGTAAAAGGACTCGAGCAGAGCGATGGAATCGGCACTTTCTGCCAGGTCCCACATGGGCCCGTGCCCGCCCGGGTAGAACACGGTGTCAAAGTCTTGCGCTTTCATATCGGCAAGCTTGGCCGTCTGGGAAAGCGCCTTTAGTGCCGCCTGGTCCTGCTTAAACCGCGTCATGGCAGGCGTTTGGTTTTCCGGCGAATCGCTCTTTGGATCGAGCGGTGGTTGTCCACCTTTCGGTGAGGCGAGCGTCAACTCTATGCCGGTTTTAAGCCCAGTGTTGCCAAGTGTGTCGTGTGATGTGAGAACCATCAGTATCCTCATGTTCCTTCTCCTTTGTTCCTGTTGTGCTGCATTCCGAATGAACCGGGCTCCTGAAAAGCCATGACACCAGAAGTCTAGGGGACAAACAATTGGACGATGGTATTGGCGATACCTTGGTATCGGTTGATGATATTAGGAGCCGCAGAAAAGCAAAGAGCCTCGACATTGCGTTTGAAGAGGGGCCGTTGCTGGTTTCTGCCCTGTTGAATAGACACGTTGGTGGCGAATTAGGTATCAGCGAGATCATCGTAAAGGCGTATCGCGCGGCAAGGTAATGGAAAAGGTGAAAACCGGCTCCCTCGCCGACTTGGTGATAATGGCCTCAAGGCCAGGCCCGGCACGTGCCGCGGGCTCCGATGTTATGCCGCACACTTGATCATGAGTCTATTTCGGGCAACCCGCTTTGCGTTGTTGTCGCGTACGCACTCATGAGGAAAGGTTCCTCGCAAAGTACCAGAAAAAGCGGGGGTTAAGGCACGCAAGCGTAAGGGCGTACCAACCGCGACCGTCTTTCCATGCCCCTCTGGTCTCGAAACCGACCTCTTTTGAGAAGGCTTCGAATGCCCTGGTCAGCGACGACTCGAACAAGGGGCAGTGAAGTGCCTGTTCAAGCCTTTCAGCGACACTGCTCTGCTCGAGGCACTCAATGCCGCTCTACGCGTGAACTGAGCGATCGGCACTCTGATACGCGCCCCGGCGACTTTGTCTTTCCGCCGCGTTTAGTTTGACCCGCCGTTTTGAGTCGCAACGTAAATTCAACGCCCCGTGCTCGCTGATACCAAGGTATCGCCAATACCATCGTCCAATTGATTCGTTGGAACACCTCCGGTGTAATCGCTCCATCACAGCCGATTCGATCGGACGAGGGACATTGCAAAAGACCTGTCAGGAGGCAAACGATGAGTATTATCGATAAGGCGCTAGAAGCAAACCGCAACTATGCAAAGAATTACGATCCAACGCTGGGGAAGCATCCGGCGCCCAAAATCGTCGTTGTAACCTGCATGGATCCTCGTCTTTCAGACCTCCCTGGAATCTTGGGTCTGCCGCAGGCCGATATCGATGTTATCCGAACCGGCGGACCCGCGGTAACGGAAGATGTTCTTGGGGAACTTATTGTTTCAAACCGTGTACTCGGAACCACAGAGATCCTGCTTCTCAATCACACCGGCTGCGGGTTCACGACATTCACAGATGACGAAATGAACGCGAAGCTGAGCGCTTCTACCGGTGATGCGTCGCCGGCTCCAATGCGATTCTTCTCCTATAAGGACCCGGAGGAAAATACCCGGGAGCAGATCAAGAAAGTCAGGTCGCATCCCTGGATTGCCAAAAGACATCCCCGTGCGCGGCCTTATTTTCGACGTGGACACAGGTTTCCTGCGGGAAGTGCAGCCAATTGCACAGCAGACTGCTGCCTGAAAGAATCTGGACGTGCGAGAGTTGAGTTCAGCCTTGGGCAGATCGACGTGACGTTAAGTTCGTCGGTTCACACTTGAAACGAGGAGCTTACACATCGACCTCAAGAGACAGGAAGTTTCAATTCACGAAGAAGACCGCGACATCCGTATAATCCGGTGACTGTGAGGCGCAATGACGAAGACGACTAGCTTTCGAACGGACATCCGCCCGCTTTTTACGGAGCGGGACATTCGAGGCATGAGCAAGGCGTTCAACTTGGGGAGTTACGATGACGTCAAAAAGCACTCGGCTGCCATCTACGATCGCATTCGGGGGATCGGAGGAGCGGTAATGCCGCCCCCACCCCCAATGGGAGAAGGTCCATGGCCGCAATCTCGCATCGAACTATTCGCTAAATGGATGGCGGCCGGATTCCCCCCTTAGCGGGTTCACGACATTAACAGATGACGAGCCCTCTACCCAAATCTGTAAAGAAAGGATGGCAAAGACATGCCGAAAGCGACCTGGAAATCTCACGAGAAACACGGACGGCTGACGGTGCAGAGCGACTTCCCCGACAGCGTCTACGCGTTTCCGGAGCAGCGTAAAGAACCACTGACCGACGCACAACATGTGCGTAACGCTATCGCGCGGTTCGATCAGGTCATCGACGGCTCCGATGCTGACCCTGCTTTGGCCTTCGCGAACATTGAGAAAGCTGCAAAATACTACAGCGTCAACCTCGCGGGAACTTCATGGCAGGCCTTGGGCGTTCATTCTCAACAAAAACAGAAATGAAGCCGGGGCGCCGCCGCGCCATAAGCGCTTCGTTCATCCGACTTTTGTTAGTGACTGTTTGCCCACCGCATGAAGGAGGTACAATATGAGAGCAGTCGTTGTCCACCAATATGGCGGTCCTGAAGTATTGAAGTTTGAGGAGTACCCTGATCCGGAAGCGGGCCACGGCGAGGTACTGGTGCGGGTCACTGCCACGAGCGTGAATCCGATCGACTACAAACGACGTGCCGGATTGACGAAGGGCTTTTATCCCATCAAGTTTCCTGGACTGTTGGGAGTGGACGTTGCAGGCACTGTCGTCACGGTTGGGCCTGGAGTGGAAGGCTTTTCGCAAGGTGACCAGGTGTTTGCGATGGCGGCCGACACCTACGCCGAACCTTGCGTGGTGAAGGCGACGGTCCTGGCGAAAGTTCCCAAGGGACTCGATTTGATCCAGGCGGGGGCGCTGCCGCTAGTGACGACGACTGGCAACCAACTCATTTCCGCTACCGGGATCAAAGCGGGCCAGACGGTTCTCGTCATAGGTGCTGCTGGAAATGTCGGGCGTTCTGCGGTATTCACTGCGAAGCAACGGGGGCAGTCGTGATTGCAGGGGTGCTGAAGAGCCAGATGGATGAAGCCAAGACCCTCGACGCAGATCAGTTGGTCGCAACCGAGGAGGACGGTACGATTGCGAATCTTCCGATGCTCGATGTTGTAGCTGATACGGTCAACGGCAAGACTGCTGACAAATTGATCGCCAAGGTCAAGTCGGGAGGAGCGTTTGCATCGGTTCTCGGGGCACCACGGAATGCCGAGAAGCACCCAACCGTGAACGTGGTGCCGGCGTACGCGACAGCTGATCCGAAAACTCTGCAGTTCATTGCCGAGGCCGTCCGAGATGGCAAACTGGTGATCCCGATCAGCCGCAAGCTGCCACTCAGCAAGGCGGCCGAGGCGCAAGCCGCCGCGGAGGCGGACGGTATCGGGAAGGTCTTGCTCGTCGCGTGACATTGTTTTGCGAACAGTGGACGCGAAAGGAGAATCGGAAGTGAACAAAGGTCTGCGCGGAATCAACCCCGACTCAAAGCCGAGCGGCGATGGCTGTGTGGAATGCCTGGCATCACCGAAAAGTTGGTGGTTCCACCTCCGCCGGTGCGCGGAGTGTGGACACATCGGCTGCTGTGACAGTTCTCCCAATCAGCATGCATCCAAGCATGCCGCAGCGACAGGGCATCCGATCATTACCAGCTTCGAGCCAGGTGAGGATTGGTTCTACGATTACGAGAAGCGGGGCATGATCGAAGGAGTGGAATTGCTTCCGCCACACGCGCATCCCAAGACTCAGATCGTACCTGGACCCGCAGGAAGGGTGCCAGCCAACTGGGAATCGCTCCTAAACTAGCTGCTCGTTATAGGGTAGCCGGCAGATGAGACGCTTCCTTTAGACCGTACGCGTTTCCGGCCGCAGCCCAATTTATCTGCAACAGGAGGCACCGCATGAATCTACCTGACGCGCCGATTGCAGACGAAGGCTTCTTCGCAACTTACTTCTTCACCGTGAGCGACCAGGAGAAATCGAAGGACTTCTATGTCCGAATTCTTGGCGGGAAGGTGATCAAGCCAGACAATCCGTGCTACATCAAGCTGGCGAATACGTGGATCATTCTCAATTCTGGCGGCGGCCCAACCCCCGACAAGCCAGAGGTCCTTCTTGAAACTCCATCGGATCTGAACCGAGCAAATAGCTTCCTTAATTTGCGTGTCGCCGACATCTGGGCCCGCTACAAACAATGGGGTGACAAAGGAGCGTTCTTTCTTACCGAGCCATTAGACAATCACGGCTGGGAATGGCGCTGCTACATGCGTGATCCCGACGGCTATCTCATCGAGGTCGGCCAATATACTCAAATCGCCCTCAACTGGTTCGAAAACCGCAGTTAATTTAACAAGCGATAAATAACAGGACGTTCAAAGCCTCCTAAGCCCAACGCATGAAACGATTCGCTCCCTGGTGAGGCGCGCAATCAAGAGCGGCGATGTTACGCAGCGAGCTCGAGGCAAATGAGGTTCTTCGGTCTCTTGTCGGCGTTTCCAACGTTAACCGTACGTGACGTCGGTGCTCTGTCCGACTTCGATAATATAACCGTCAGGATCGCGGATATAGCAGCGTATCTCGCCGTACTTGGGTACCGGTTCCGTGATGAACTCGGCTCCTCGACTTTTCCATAATTCATAGCACGCTTGAATATCCGCAACGCGGATATTCATGAAGCTGCTGATCTTATCCGGGTCGGCGAGGGCGCTGAGCGTTACCGTCGGCTTATCCGGGGTGGGCCCGCCCCCGACGTTGACAATGAGCCACGTATTCGCGATCTGAATGTGGCCAGAGGCACCCTTGCTGTCGCCTCTGCTCAGAATTCGACCGTCGAAGACCTTTTCATAGAAGCGAGCCGATCGATCGATGTCGGCGACGGTGATAAAAAGTGTGACGGTGAACCCGTCACGCGGGGGCATCTCATAGCTCTTTTGTTCGATTTGTACGCTGCTCATTGACGACTCCAATCCCGATAAACAGTGCTCATCCGTTGATTCTAGTTCTTTCGTATCCCTACCTGCTGCCGATTAAGCCTGACGAGAAAAGGCTAAACAATTGGACCAAGGTATCGCGCGATACCTCGGTATCGTTTGCAGCCAGCTGCCCGAAAAGGCCGTTATCCGTCAACTTGCCAGCAGGAGGAAACATGGAACCTAGCCGACTATCGTATAGCCTTTAAGTTCATGCGATTTCCGGCGCCTTTTCAACTAGGGACAACCCTCCATCATGCCCGAGCAAACATTCGCATCAGCGGTTGACGTGGGTTATGGCATCGGGAATCCGAAGATCAACCACGACTGATTGGCTACCCAATGCGGGTATAGGTCCGTCATCTGATCAAACAGCTCCTGGTCGGACGTCGCGGTTTTCTGCACCCGATCGAAGTCCTGCAGGTAACGTTTGGTGTCTTGGATCGTCGAAGGAGAATCGGGCGCGCCAGGCTTCTTGTGACCGGCAACAACAATCGCCGGGTTCAGCGCCGCTAGCCGATCTAGCGCCGCGATCCAATTCTTTCGGCTCTCGGGGGTGGTGTCGCCGACGTACATGTGGCATTGGTTGTACACAACGTCGCCAGCGACAATCAGGCCGATCGATGGAACGTGTAAAGACGTCGTATCGGGAGCATCGGTGCGGCCCTGCTCGATGATACGCAATTCGTGGCCCTCGAGAGTGAACGTGTCGTGCTCATAGGGCTCAGGTGCAACCAACTTAGTGGCCACTTGCCCAGGAAAGCACCGGCGGGCTAACCGCTCCACTGGGGGAGAGAAAGACATCTGCATGGCGTTCACCGTCTTGGGCGTTGCTATCGCCCGAGCGCCCGGGAAACGATCGAGCAGAATGCTCAGACCGTAGAAGTGGTCGAAATGGGCGTGCGTTATATAGATGGTCTCCAAGTTGCGGTTGTGCAGAGCAACCCAAGCCGCGAGAGCCTCGGCCTCAGCCACCGTCGTCATCGCGTCTACCAGCACCGCGTCGTGCTCGCCGAAGATTAAAGTCGAAGTGACCGGGTCAAAGCCGAACGCTTCGCCGAAGGGCTTTGGCCGCTCGCCGACCATAGCCTTTCCCGGAGCGGTAAAAACGTTGACGCCAAGCGTGTTCGACGCGACAGGCGCGGTCGCGCGCGTGGTCTCTTTCAGTCCATTTGTGCCGGCCATTTGGTACTCCTTCCGATGTCAGAACGAGTGACCGTTCAAGGATGGATTAGGCCAGAACAAAATGGGCCACGCAATTGGACGTTGGTATTGCCAAGACCTTTGTATCGACTGCAGTACCTTCACGCCTGAGGCATACGGCTTTTCTCCATCCAGCTAGTCCTGAAAACCAATCAAAGCGAAGAAGACTTCGTCCTGCGTAGCTGACACGCGGGTATGGGCGATACCATCGTCTAATTGTTTTGCTCACTTACCGATGGTCTAATTGCAATTGCTCGAGAGGCACGTTGATCGGGCTTAGATAACTTTCTTGTGGGGGAGAACGCTCCATGCCTGAACCTGTGACGAAATCTGTGGCCCAAGAACAACAAGAACAGAAGATAGAGACACGTACCGCCGGGGAACGTATCACCGGCTTTACCATGGTTGCGAGAGCCGTGGCAGTCTTCGTCGTCCTCGTCGCCACGGCAGTTTACGCACAGGACAAGTACTTGCTGAAATCGCCGAGCGGAATCGCGTTCTCCGACTTCAGGGGATACGAGGACTGGTCGGTGGTCTCTTCCGCGCGGACCGACGAAATACTCAAGGTCATCGTCGCCAATCCGAAGATGATCGAGTCGTTCAAGGTCGGCGTTCCGGTTAACGGCCAGCCTTTCCCGGATGGTTCCATGATCGTGAAGCTTCAGTGGAAGCTGAAGAAGAGCACGGAGGCCCCTTTCGTCGTGGAGGTGCCAGACGTCTTTTCCCAGGCTTTCGTCATGGAAAAGGACAGCAAGAGATTTCCGAAAAGCGGCGGGTGGGGATACGCTGTGTTCAACTATGAATCCGCATCGGACAAGTTCACGGCCGATCCCAAAAGCCTCTCAGACTGCGGGTACGCGTGCCATACGCCAGTGAAGGCCAAGGACTACATCTTCCACCCTTACCAGACGCGCTAGACCGTGCGTACCTCGACATTGAGCACCACTCACTTGCAGACCGCGTCTCCTCTTGTCCATGAAGTCCAGCGGCTATCGCGGGCCAGCTTGCCGAGTGATACGGCTCAGCTAGCCCGATACCTCATCGGGAAAACCATTGTGCGCAAGATTGGACGAAACAGGTTGAGCGGCCGCATTGTCGAGACTGAAGCTTACCCGCCGGGCGATCGCAGTGGGCATGCTTACCGCGGACGAACCCCCAGAACCCAAACCTTATTTCTGGAGCGGGGCTTTGCGTATGTGTATTTCATCTACGGGACGTCGTACATGCTGAATGTGTCGTCCGAAGAACACGGGGTTGGCGCAGGAGTGCTGCTGCGCGCCATCGAGCCGCTTGAAGGAATCAACCTAATGAAGCGGTTCCGCAAAACAGACAAACTCAGAGATCTGGCCCGGGGACCAGGGCGTCTCGCGGCTGCATTGCAAATTGACAAGCGCTTGAACGGAATTGACCTCTGCACCGACGGTCCGCTTTGGCTTGGAACTGCGGTCCGAGAGACCGCTCGCATCGGCACAACGGTGCGAGTCGGCATCACGCGTGAGGTGCACAGGCCACTGCGTTTTTTTGAGGCGGGTAGTCCATTCGTTCGTGCCGTCTCAGCGAAGGCGCGGCGCGTCCACCCGTCGGCGCGCCCCTCGCGCTCGACCTGATTTTGGATGTGGCTCGATCAAGCCACATCTCAGACCGCACAAAGAAGGACTCCCAGATCGCGAAAACCCGGTCAGCCTTTTGACCAGGACAGCCCGAGCCTACCCGCCATTTTCACCAGATCGGGCAGAGACTCGGCCTTCATCTTTTGCATGACTTTGCCTCGATGAGCCTTGACCGTGATCTCGCTGATACCGAGCTCTCCACCGACCTGTTTGTTTAACAATCCGGATACCACCAGCGCCATAACCTGCCGTTCGCGGGGTGAGAGCGACGCGTAGCAATCCCGGAGCACGCTCATCTTCGCCTTGTGCCCCAGGGCAATTCGACTGCGTTCCAAGGCCTCCCGGATGGCGCTCAACATCACGTCGTTTGGGAATGGCTTTGTGAGGAATTCGAACGCCCCTGCCTTCATAGCCTGTACCGTGATGCGTACATCGGCGTGGCCCGTGGTAAAGATGATTGGCATTTCAGGGCGTTCGATAGAGAGGCGCTTCTGCACGGCGAGCCCATCGAGACCTGCAAGGGAAACGTCAAGGATCAGGCAGTTCGGAGCGAGAGCTGGCGGCCGCGCGAAGAATTCTTGTGCGGACGCGAATGTTCTCGGTTGCCAGCTTTCGCAGCGGATCAGCAGTTGCAGTGATTCGCGCACCGAAATGTCGTCATCCACAACAAACACGATTGGTGCGACATCCACTCTAACGGATGCCCCCAAAGCGGCGCTAAACAAGTGCGTTGAACCCATCCCCGTTTCCTGCAAAATGGTGGCCGAAGTCATGTCTCACTCCTTATTCCGTACTCTGTAGTACGTGTCGCTACGCTGACCCGGCTAACATTCCGTCGATTGAGCTCAGGATACAAAGGTGGGCTTCGACTAGCTATAGAATAGACGTGGAACTCCCGTGGAATTTTCGTGGAATTGTCCCGATCGAATGGGGGCCTATAAAACCGGACAGGGACGCTTGATTCTTTGAGCGATACGGAGTTCTCGGGCACACAAATTGACCAGCTGCGATCAATGACACGGCACATAGCCGAAGTTCGACGATTCAGCGACTATGCGCCGGCAGCCGCAGACGTTTCTTCGTTCAGTAGGATAACCGAATCTTCGACACGCACCAATCCTGGTTTGGAAACAGTCGCGTAGGCGCCGAAGCACCCCTTATGGTGGTTGGCGATTGTGCGAAGTATGGTCAAATCGCAAGGCAGGTCTTCCTGCGCCAGTGTTGAGGTGACGCACCATATCGTTGGCTGGAACTCCTGGATTCTTACAGTTCCACCGATTTCCAGTGAGCCACCGATCCAGGAGTCTTCAACGAAACCGCCCCATACCGGCCCAGACTCAATGTAAATATTCGGACGGAACCGGCGCCGATCGATCTTCGACGTCCCGCCCTGTAGCCTGCGCAAATGGTGCACGGACCCGCTTGCGACTACAAAGACGGCGCCTATTTCAAAGAACGATTCCTTCATCAATTGGAAGTGATCCGGCATCGTCTCGGGCGTCCAGTCCGGCTTGAACTTGTTGACCGGCACGTCACCGAACACGGTCTCACGGATGATGTCCGTTCTTTCTTCACTGGCCGGCTCGTTCTCAAGTCGAACCGGGTGGCCAAGCTCTTCCGAAATCATCGCGGAGGCTTCTGGATCGTCGGCAGAGATTATCCGACCCGCTGGTGTTGTGATTTCAATCCGGCCCGGAGTGCCGAGGGTCGGATCGATTTCGTACCGCGCATAAAAATCGAGGAGTCGCGGGAACTTCTTCGCGCTCGCGATTCTCCCAGTCTTGAGGTCGCGTAATGCCTTGGCACGATCGCCAAGGCTGCCCCGCGGGGTGATGGTGAGCTGGCTTCGCTGCTCTCCGAGCATGGATTTGACTGGATACCGCCACAGTTCTGCGATAGCCCCCTCGGTCCGTTGGCGCATGACCACTACCTCAGGAAACGATCTGATTCAATGTTCGCTGCCAGCAGGAACCAATCAGGTTCCCCACCGCGTTCACAGCGATGCTGTTTCCTCCGTTTGCATCGCATCATACGTTACCAAAAATTAAAAAACGAGCTGAAAATGCAAACGCCGGGCATATTTGGCTGCAGGCAGATACTTGCCTCCAGAACTCTTCAGATTCTGCCATTACGACCACCGGCTTTTTCTTGCGACGGAGAAAGTTGCTGATTTAGAACTCTCCGAAAAAACGCCGTCAGTTCCCGAGAGTCTGCGAAGCTTGCGTATTGCCCAGACATCATGTGCTCTACCCTTCCGCTGAACCAACCGGGCTCTGACTGAGTGGACTGCCGAAACTGAACGACGAATGCGCGCACCGGAGGCATGGACAAAGCTTCTGGCGGCGAACCGACCTCCTTTCGTCCCTTTGTAGCCCTCCGCGGCTTCCTGGATTGCGTCATGAGTTGACGGTATGGCCATGGCGCCTCTTAGGCCATAGAAGGAGCGTGGAAGTTTCGTAGAACTTCCGTAGAATAAAGGCCGGCCTTGAAGGCCGACTAGGCGCAAAGTGATCTCCAACGCAACACTTGTATTCCCGCCGTTTCGGCTCGACGTCGCCAACGAGCAGCTGTGGCGGGGACCCACCTTGATCCCCTTGAGGCCCAAGACGTTTGGGGTCTTGCTCTACCTTGCTCGGAACGCTCAACGCCTCGTAACCAAGCAAGAGCTACTCGAGAAGATCTGGTCGGATACCGCTGTTAGTGATGAATTGCTCCGGGGATATATCCGGGAACTGCGCGAAACGCTAGGGGATGACGCAAAAAAGCCTCGGTACATAGACACCGTTCCGGCGCGCGGCTATCGCTTTTTGCTTCGCGTTGAGCCTGAGACCCCTTCCTCGCCAGTCAGTACCACTACACAACCCCCACCGCCGGCAACGAAGCCCAAGAAAACCCGCAACGAGTTGCGCGTAGGGATTCTCCATTCCCTGACCGGGACCATGGCCTGGACCGAAGGCCCAGTCGTGGACGCCACTTTGCTCGCAATCGAGGAGATCAATGGGCGAGGGGGAGTTTTGGGACGAAAGGTTCTACCCGTGGTCGTGGATGGGCAGTCGGAAGAAACAGTTTTCGCCCGCCATGCCGAAGAGTTGATCGCTACGGAAGACGTCTCCACGATATTCGGGTGCTGGACGTCAGCGAGCCGGAAGTCGGTGCTCCCCATCGTGGAAAAGAAGGACCACCTATTGGTTTATCCGACTCAATCTGAAGGGATGGAGCAGTGTCCAAATATTTTTTACACGGGCGCGACGCCCAATCAACAGATTGTCCCCGCAGTTCAGTGGGCATATGGTTTTCTGCGAAAGAAACACTTCTTTCTGGTGGGCTGGAATTCTGTATATTCGCGGGCAGCAAACGCGATTATTCGGGACGAGGTCGAGGCGTTGGGCGGCGAAATTGTTGGTGAAGAGTACTTGCTCCCGGACAGCACGGAGGTAACCCGGGTTGTTCGCACCATCGCAAAGAGTAAGCCAGACGTGATCTTCAATTCCCTGGTCGGTGACACGAACTTGTTTTACACCCGCCTTCTCCGCGCGGTCGGAATTACGCCTGCGAAAGTTCCCACCGTCTACTTCAGCATTGGCGAGATTGAATTGCTGAGCCTGTCCACGAAAGAAACTCTGGGGGATTATGCCGCCTGGAACTACTTTCAAAGCATTGACCGGCCGGAGAACCGAGTTTTTGTCGAGAAGTTTCGTCATCGATATGGGCGCCAGCGCGTGACTGCCGATCCGATGGAAGCCGCATATTTGGGAGTCCATCTTTGGGCGCAGGCGGTGGAAGAAGCGGGCACTGCCAATACGCCCGCCATCCGGCAAGCGCTAAGGAAACAGAGATTCGATGCTCCCGGCGGGCATGTCCGAATAGATGCGGAGAATCAACATACTTGGAAGACAATGCGACTCGGAAAGATTGTCGAAGGTGGACAATTCGAGATCGTCTGGAGTTCAGAAAAAGCGATTCGCCCCGAGCCCTACCCAAGCTCCCGCCCTGCGTCTGCTTGGGATGAGTTTCTTGCTGGCCTCCATAAAGAGTGGGACGGGCGCTGGACCAAATCTCAGAAGTAAAGTCAGCCGATACGGGTCACGAACTCTACTATCAGGGGCACGCAAGCGTAACCGTGTACCACTTGCGGTTGTCTTTCCAGGCCCGTCCGACCTCAAAACCGGCCTCGTTGAGCAGGCTTCGAATGCCCTCGTCCGTGAACTTATAGCTGTTCTTCGTGTGAATCGTTTGAAGTTTGAGCAACGCACTCAAAACGTACTCCAAAGGGGCGCCTTTTTATAATGTGTGGCTCATAGTACCGGCCCATGGCGAAGGCCGGGGTACTGACTTCGGCGGTAACCGCTAACGTTAATCGGGACTTGAGACAAACTCTCCCTCGGACCCCTGCTGCCTGATGTTGAACTTACCAGGCGCAAAGTCCTTCCATGAGAAGGCCGGTTAGTGTCAAGCCATTCCTGTCTTTTCCTTCCTTTTTCTATTTTCCGAGTTTTCCTCAGAGAAATTTCACACCAGGATCGCTTGGCATCGACGATCGTCA
>Ga0181523_10002135_pt1 | contig 19838 bp, 14 predicted proteins | sample PEATcosm2014_Bin_43_FD_119752 | JGI IMG/M metagenome (GOLD analysis project Ga0181523, IMG submission 119752) | Peatland microbial communities from MTU Mesocosm Facility, Houghton, MI, USA - PEATcosm2014_Bin05_30_metaG | ecosystem: Environmental > Terrestrial > Soil > Wetlands > Peat | place...
GATTCCCACATTACCACCGCCCCGGCGACTGCTAGACTCGTTCAATACAAATCAAGAAAGGAGCTTTCCTCAGCCATCCCCTCAGGCTTACTTCAGGCTCATTCTTCGATTGGAAAAGAGTGCAAATCCTAACGATTAGGGCAGAACGGTTCCAGTCATAGGATTGCCGTCTCGTGCAATAGCGCACCCTTCTCGAAGCGCTGGAGGCTGAGCACCGCGACGTCGGCCACGACGTGGGTCGTGCCATGGAGGACCAAGTCGGAGATGATTTTTCCTGTTGCAGGAGCATGCATCACACCGTGTCCGCTGAAACCGTTGGCGCAGAAAAAGCCCGGCAGTTCGTCCACGGGCCCAATGATGGCGTGATGGTCCGGCGACATCTCGTAGAGTCCGGCCCAGGCGCGCTTCGGGTTGACCGCCAGGTTCTCGAAGCAGGGAACGCGGTCGGCCGCGCGAACCAGGACCTTTTCGATGAACGACGGCTCAAAGTCGGTTTTGTAGCCTGGCGTCTCCTCGGGATCGTTCCACGCCAGCAGGAACCCCAAGCTCTCAGGCCGGAAGTGAAAGCCGTTGGTCATGTCAACGACCATGGGGATCGCGTGCGATACGCCGTCGAACGGCTCGGTCGGGACGAGCATTCGTCGCAGGGGCTCGACCGCGAGTTTTATGCCCGCAAGCGCTGCCGCTTGCGCTGCCCACGGTCCCGTCGCGTTGACCACCACTCGCGTGCTCACGGGTCCACGTGTGGTTTCCACACCTCTGATTCTGTTGTTGTCCCGAGTAATGCCCGTGACCTCCGTTGAGCGCCAGAGAGTCGTTCCTTGTTCGCAGGCGCGGGTAGTAAAGCCGACCATCACGCTGTAAGGGTCGACGAAGCCGTCGGTTGGACAGAAGCTGCCACCCAGCACATCGTCCGAGCGTAGTTGCGGAACTATCTGGACGATTTCCTCAGGCGTCAACATGTTCACCTGCATCAGCCCCAGCGATTTTTGCAGTTGCTGATTAATTCGCAGATAGTCGAGATGCGAGGGCTTGGTGGCGACGAACAGATAACCTTGCGCGCGATATTCCGAAGGAAGACCAAGCCGTTCTTCGAAGCTGGCGTAAAACGGGATGGAGTAGAGCGACATCTGGATGTTCACCGGGGTGGCGAACTGGGCCCGTACTCCTCCCATGCTCTTGCCTGTGGAACCCTTGCCCTGATGGGATTCCCGCTCAATCAGCAGCACGTCGCGGCAACCAGCGTCGGTCAGATGCCACGCAATGCTTGAACCCACAATTCCGCCGCCGATGATCACCACATCCGCTATTTGCATCTGACTTTGGCCTCCGACCGATGGCAGCATTGTAATCCGAGGGCGAATCCTCGGACTGATTGCCGGGAGGCATATCCGGCTGTGGCAGTAGCAAAATCTATACCTTACGTTGACCGTGGGCCAGAATGGTCATACGATTCGCCTATATGGTGGCGCCGACCCTCACCCCCGGGCAGATCCTCGGTCATTTCCGTCTCATCGAGGAGATCGGCGCTGGCGGCATGGGCATCGTGTATCGGGCGCGCGACGAGCGGTTGCTGCGTGATGTCGCGGTAAAGGTGCTCAATCCCAAGACCTTGGTAGATGAGACGGCGAGTCATCGATTTCGCCACGAAGCTCTCATCCTGGGCCGGCTCAACCACCCCAATGTGGAGGCGGTTTACGACTTCCATTCCGAACGAGGACTTGACTACCTGGTGTTGGAGTACGTTCCGGGGATCTCGCTTAATGAGCGCGTGGAGCAGGGCGCTCTGTTGGAGAAAGAAGTCATCTCGCTCGGCGTCCAACTGGCACGCGGGCTGGCGGCGGCCCACGCGCAAGGAATCATTCATCGCGACCTCAAGCCCGGCAATCTGCGCGTCACGCCGGAGGACGTTCTCAAGATCCTTGATTTTGGCCTTGCCCAACTTTTCGCAGCGCCGGAAGCGGGAACGCTTGCTGAGACCGTGACGGTTACGATGGAGGCGCCCGGTCTTGCGGGAACTCTGGCGTATATGGCGCCGGAGCAACTGGAGGGACAGGAACCCGACACTCGCTCCGACGTTTACTCTGCCGGCGTCGTGCTCTATGAGCTGGCTACCGGCTCAAGGCCATTCCCGCAACGCGGTCAGATGCTGTGGGAAGCAGTTCTGCATTCTTTGCCGTCGGCGCCGCGTATCAAGAAACCAGACATTTCGCCCAGCCTGGAAGCGGTGATTCTGAAGTGTCTGGCCAAAGATCCCACGCTGCGCTATCCGTCCGCGAACGAGTTGCTGGGCGATTTGGAGCGTGTCAGCGCGGGCCGGAGCGTACCGGAAACGACCCAGCATTGGGACGTGATGGAGTTTGCCGCGAAGACTCGGAAACGACGGCTGGGCCTCGTCCTGGGCGCAGTGTTGCTCATAGGAATCGTAAGTGGAGCTCTCATCTGGAAATGGCCGAAACCCTCTGTGCAACAGAAGATCATGGCGGTTCTGCCTATGGACACGCTCGGACAAGACCCAGCCACGAATGCCCTGGCATTGGGCCTGACGGAAACGGTTACCGCCAAACTCGTGCAAGCCAGCAACAGTGATGCCGTCCAGGTGGTCTCGCCACAGGACCTTCGCGATAAGGGGGTAAAGACCGCTGAGGATGCGCGTCAGGAGTTTGGGACTGACATCGTTCTGGAAAGTAATCTCCAGCGTTCGGGATCGAAGATTCGGATCAATTGCTATCTTGTGAATTCGAAAACCCACCGGCAAGTGGCTGCCAAAACTATCGAAGCCGAGGCCACTGACCCGTTCGGCCTTCAGGACAGCGTCGTCTCCGCAGCTCTGGACATGTTGCCGGCTCAAATTAAGCCAGAGGAACGCCGCAAGCTAAACGTTAGTCAGGATACCCAGCCCGCCGCCTATGAGGCATATATCCGTGGACGCGGATACCTGCAAGCGTATGAGAAACCGGAGAACATCGAGAATGCAATTTCCGAGTTCAACCAGGCGCTGAAGATTGATCCGAACTACGCGCTGGCGTATGCAGGTTTGGGAAACGCCTATTGGGTGGAGTACCGCCGGTTAGACAAGGGCAGTGAATGGGTAGCCAAGGCTTCCCGCAATTGTGAAAAGGCATTGTCCCTCAATCCGGAGCTTGTCGAAGGGCGCGTCTGCCTGGGTAATGTGCTCAACGGCCAAGGGAAATATGAAAATGCAGTAGAAGAATTCAAGCGTGCCGTGGAGTCGAACACGCAGAGCGATGAAGCGTTGCGCGGGCTAGCCGAGGTATATACCAATTTGGGGAACTTCGCCGCCGCGGAAGCGACTTACAAGAAAGCCATCGCGCTGCGCCCTAACTACTGGGGCGTCTATAGCTGGATGGGACTTTTCTATTACAACCAGGCGCGATATTCCGAAGCCGTCGCGATGTTCCTCAAGGCGACGCAACTCGCTCCGGACAACTATCAAGGGTACATCACCCTTGGAGGGGTCTATATAACCGAGGGCCGCTATCAGGACGCGATTGCTGCTTTCCAGCGATCGATTGACCTCCGTCCGAGTTCCGATGCCTACACTAACCTTGGCTACACCTATTTTTTGTTGCATCGCTTCCCGGAAGCGATAACCGCGCAGGAACAAGCGGTGAGGCTCGATGAGGGTAATTGGGAGAATTGGGGAAACCTCGGGGATGCCCTCTACTGGAGTCACGACCGGCGAACACAAGCGGATGCCAAGTATAAGCAGGCGATCTCAATTGCGGCTTCCAAGGTGCAGGTCAATCCGAGAGATGGGCGAATCCTGGTGTATCTTGCCAATTACTCGGCCATGGTGGGCGACCGACGGGTGGCTTTAGGCTACCTGCAAAGGGCGCTAGAGGCCGCGCCTTCCGACAGTGAAGTATTGTTCCGGGCCGCTGTTGTTTACAATCATTTCAACCAGACGGACCTAGCCCTAAGTTATCTGAAGAAAGCAGCGGACGCCGGATATTCGCGAGCGATTATAAGGGACTCGCCGGACTTTGAAGCTCTTCAACAGAACCCGCAATTTAAGGCGTTGGTGGGCGCATGACTATGCCTAGCTGCTGAGCGCTCCCAACACCGTTGACATTGGCGCATGCTTTGGCGCCAACCATGAGGCTCTGGTAATAGTAGTTATTACCTGGAGTTCCGTTTGCTTGTCCCGACTGCACGGGACCCTTAGGAGCCTTGAGTCCGTAGTTACTATTCGCCTCGTAGAATGGCGAGGAGCCAGGGGCGAACTTAACATCGATAGGGTCATTTGCGGCGGCGCTCACCCAACTGACGTAGTCATTGTTGGGTACGTCTATCAAATACGCCGACGCACTAGGGGGTTTGCTGGTCTGAGTACAGTAGTGAGTGCCTGCGTTGTAGGTAACCGTGATGTTCACGGTGGCCGCTGTTGCCGCAGCCGGCGGCGGAGCGGGCGTCTGACCCGTCAGAGCGCAACTCAACAGAACGACGACTGAAGACACAAAGGCAGCGAGACTGAACCGACTTTGGCGCGAAGTCATTGGGTGTTCCTTTCAAAGTGAAACAATAGCACTACATGCGTCGCTGTCAAGTAAGTATTCTCGGCCTCTCCATCCGGCTGCCGCTTCCAACAGCTTTTGATTAGAGGCGTCTCGAGCGTAGGTGCAACCGCGCAGCCCACTATCTCATGACTATCCCGTCAGTGCCAGGGGAGCATTGACTGCCACCGATCGTGATCGAGGAATATGCAAAAGATGTCCCCGAAGTGCCCGACGCAGCCCCCGAAGACACACTCCCGCCGCCGGCGGGGGAACTGAAGGTGCAAGTGGAAAATGGGCAAGTGGAAAACGCTACCGAAATGGACGTGGTCGAAGTTGGACCGACCCAGGTGGCGCCGTCTGCTCCGATAACTGCGTTCCCGCCTTGGATCCCATTCTGGAGACAGGAGTTGTTCGGACCAACCGAAAGCGTGATTTGAAGCGCGCTTGTGGTTACGGGTGAAGGTGCCTTGGTGGGGGCGTTACAGGCTGGGAAAGTAATTGCAACCGAAAGAACACACATCGTTAAGAAACAACGTTGCAGCAACGACATTCGATCCTCCTTGTGCAAAATCTAAGGCTGGGTGCCGACGATAGCCGGTAACCGTAGCCCGCTATCGCAAGACGGAGCCCAATGAGCCCGCGTTATTACATAAGTGCCTAATCGTAACCCTGCCGTAGTTGACATCTGGGCGACGCTTCAAGCTATGGGCGGCGAAGTCTCAGCGAAGGCCAACCGGCCATGGAAGCCATGTGGTCCTCCGAGAGTCGTATGCCGAGTTTTGGAAAGCATAGCATCCAGTAACTTGCTGTCAAGCAAAAACCTCGGCTCTTTTCTACATCAACACCTTTGGGTCAGCTACTTCTCGGCTGAGCGGCGACGCCGCTTGTGACTCAGTCTTGGCGTTGGGAAGTTCTACAGCGCCGTGAAGGACACGTCACAACCGCTGGTGATCTTCCTGACTGACCCAATGTTCATTAACGCCTAGCCTTACTTACCGGGGTTCCATAGATCGCGGCGGGCATTGTCCGGCGTGTTAAGCACATCCACGGTTTGACAAAAAGCTCGCAAACAGGCCGGACAGCAGGGCGCAAGCAGGGTCGCCTTTCACCCGCAAAAGGATTCGTCCATGCCTATCGTTAACTCATTCTCCAAAGCTGTTGTTCGCGAGTTCTCCATCGAAGAACTTGAGCAGGCCGCCCGCTTGATGCGTGGCTACGACCTGGTGGCGCTGTGCGCCGCCGGCTCGGGCCATTCCGGAGGCACGCTGTCCATGATGGAGATTGTGGCGGCGCTTTACCTGAAGATCGCCACCCACGATCCCAACAATCCAGACTGGAAACAGCGCGACCGCATCATCTGGTCGGGCGGGCACAAAGCCCCTGCGTTGTACCTTGGCTTGGGATTCGCCGGATACTTTCCTATCGAAGACATCGTCACCCTGCGCAAGCTCTATTCGCCATTCCAGGGACATCCGCACCGGCTGAAGCTGCCGGGCGTCGAAGTCTCCAGCGGTTCGCTGGGGCAGGGTCTCAGCATCTCGGTCGGTATGGCGCTGGCGGGCAAGCTCGACAACGACAAGCACACCGTCTTCTGCATCATGGGCGATGGCGAGCAGCAGGAGGGCAATATCTGGGAAGCCGTGATGGAGGCGTCGCACTACAAGCTCGACAACCTGGTGGGAATCATCGACCGCAACCGGTTGCAGATTGACGGCTGGGTGAAGGACGTGATGAACGTCGAGCCGCTGGAGGAACGCTATCGCAGCTTTGGCTGGGAAGTGCTGGTGGTGAACGGGCACGATATTCCGCAAGTCGTCGACGCTCTGCAGATTGCGAAGAACATTCCTTTTGCGGGCAAGCCCACCGTGATCATTGCCAATACGGTGAAGGGCAAGGGCGTGAGCTTCATGGAGAACGTTGCCGGATGGCATGGCAAGGCCCCGAATTATGACGAGATGGTGAAAGCGCTGGAAGAGCTTGGCCTGAAAGACGCGATTGCCTACGACACGCTGCTGAAGAAGGCGAAGGAGTATCAGAAGGAAGTGGAGGTTACGCTTGCCGCCAAAACCCCGAGCTTTTCGCGCGATTACTGGTGGAACAGCGCGTCTTCGATGAAGGTGAAGATGGAGCCCACGCGCAAGGGTTTTGGGCAATCGCTGCAAAGCAACGGCGACGACGAGCGGGTCGTCTGTCTAGGCCTCGACATCTCGGGCTCGATTACGATCAGCGATTTCTATAGCGGTAAGCCGGAACGCAAGAGCCGCTGGATCAGCATGGGCATCGCCGAGCAGTCGGCAACAGCGGCGGCGGTTGGACTGGCGCGGGATGGGAAGCTGCCGGTCTTCGGAACTTACGGAACGTTTGCCGCGGCTCGCAACTTGGACCAGATTCGCGTGTCTGTCTGCTACGGCAATTTCAATGTGCTGATCGCAGGCGCGCACGGTGGCGTCTCCGTCGGCCCGGACGGCGCAACCCATCAGGCGCTGGAGGACCTGTTCGCGATGTGCGGCTTGCCGAACATGTCGGTAGTGGTCCCGTGCGATGCCATCGAAACCCGCAAGGCAACCGACTACCTTCTGCTTCAGCACGTCGGTCCGAAGTACATTCGTTTTGCACGCGAAGCGACACCCATCGTGACCAGCGAAGAGACGCCCTTCATTTTCGGAATGGCAAACATAAGCCGTCTCCGCCGCGAAGCACCGGAGATGATTGACGGGTTCGAAACCGTGCTTGCTCCCAACTATGTGGACGAACGCGAAGACCTCAGCATCATCGCCTGCGGGCCGATGGTGCCGGAGGCGATGCGCGCAGCATGGATCCTGAAACGGGAGGTTGGTTACGAAACTCGCGTCGTCAACATGCACACCATGAAGCCGATCGACGAGACAGCGATCGTCCGGGCCGCGAAGGAGACTGGCGTGGTCGTTACCGCCGAAGAACACCAAATTGGCGCGCTGGCGTGGCGCGTCAGTGGCGTTATCACCGAGAGCCCCGAGCTGTTCGGCGTGCCGGTGATTACAGGCGCCATCGGCGTGAAGGACCGGTTCGGCGATTCCGGCGCGCCCTGGGAGCTGATCAAGGAATTCGAGGTCAGCGCCGAGCATATCGCACAGAAGGCGGTGGAGTTGCTCGCCATTGCCAATATGAAAACAAGAAAAGAAGAGCGGCGTTTCGTGCTCGCGGACTGAAGTTATGTTGTTTCGGTGAGGAGCGTGATGGTCGCTGGCGGCAGCGCTTCCGGCGGGAGTCTTTCTCCCATCGCCTCAGCCGGGTGCGAATCGTCTTCTGCGAGCGAAACGTAGGCTCCCAAACGAGCCAGATACAGCAGGTCGGCTCCTGCGAAATAAACCAGCGCTACGATCGCCATAATCAGTGCTATCCAGCCGGACGCGACATGGTGCTTAAGCTTTAAGGACGAGAGGAACACCAGGCACATCGTTCCCGACCAGACCAGGCGAAGCATCAGGAATCCAATTCCCAGTCCCAACAACCGGCCGACGCGACGTGAGCAGAAATCCACGGCTTGGGCCAGCGCTTCTACTGTTTCCGTGCCGTTTCGAATGGAGAAAAGCGGCGCCAATCCGAAAAACCAGTTCAGCACGACTCCGAATGCCCACGACAGGCCGAACCCGAAGGCAAGAAAGAAAGCTGCCGCTGCGGCGCGCTGGTTGTGAGCCATTATGATGCCGCACACCGCGGATACGAACACGGCCGTCAGTGCGATAAACGACCACATCGCGCGGAGCAGACTGAGTGCAAGAATGGGCAGAAATTCCCAGCTCATGGTTTGCTGTTCTTCGTCGGTGCTGAACATCGCCACCAGACGGCGAATTGTCGCCGCGCGCCCCGCTGTTGCCGCGAGGGACCAGAGCAGCATCAAGCCAAGGACGAGCACAGCCTGCTCGCACAGCAGGCGAGTAAGGCTGCCTCTGAAGATGTGCCACACGGCTCCCAGCAACAATTGCGGTTGAAGCGTGCCCAGCAGGAACTCGTCGCCAGGCGATATTTTCAGGCTATTGAGGAACAGGGCGGCGGAAATAATTGCAAGACCCCAAGCCGCAACGCCGAAGCACCAGCGCCACGTCAACTCAGCTGCGAGCAACGCAGGCTCATGCCAAAGAGCGGCGAAGCCGTCCTGGAATGACGAGTGCGCGGCAGGCTGCGACATGCGATAAGGATATCAGCGCGTGCTACTTCTGCTGGAGTTGCTCCTGTGCGGGCACATGGCTCATGGTAAGCGCGCGCGCCAACTCTGCCGGATTGTCAACCAGCACGTCGGGAGGGACCTGTTCCAGGCTCTGCGGAGAGAATCCATAGGTCACGCCAACGCTCCAGAGGCCAGCATTGCGGGCAGTGAGAATGTCCACCCCCGAGTCGCCCACCATCACCGTCTCTTCTGGGGTCGCGCCGGCCTCACGCAACAGGGTATTAGCTCCTAAGGGATCAGGTTTCTTGGTTTCAAAACTGTTGCCGCCGTAGATCTGAAAAAAGTAGTCCGACAGTCCCAGTCCGGCCAGGATACCTTGCGATGCCCTTACCGGTTTGTTGGTTAGCACCGCCAGCTTGCGCGGGAAGCGCTCGGTGCCGATCTGCTGCAGCGCCTCCTTAATTCCGTCGTACGGGTAGGTGTTGTCCAGCTTGTGGTCGCGGTAGTAGGCGAGGAAATAGTTGAGCGCTTCCTGGAGGAACTCGCGATCAGAGGGGTCGCCGAGCGCGCGGCGGATAAGCATCGGGGCGCCGTCACCGATATAGGTGTCGATCACTTTGAGGGGCAACTCGTTGCGGCCATAGTGGCGCAGCATGGCGTTCACCGAGGCGGCCAGATCGAGTTCTGAATCGATGAGCGTGCCGTCGAGGTCAAAGATGACAAGCTTGATTTTCTTCACCGGAATGGGGCGAAAAGTGCGTATCATTGCCTTCCAGTATAGCCATTCGACCGGGCGAGCAAAGAGTCTCAAACGGCGGAGAAGCCGAAGGAAACAGCTCCCAACATTTACAATGAAACGACGTTCCATGCCGTATTCGAAGTCCCGCACTTCACTTCTGAGGTAATGGATGGCGACCACCAAAGTACAGCCTAAAGTCGCAATCACGCAGGCTGCATCCAGCGACAAATACGAAGGGCTCAACAAGCAGCAACTGATCCAGATTTACCGCCTGATGTATCTTTCCCGCCGGATCGACGATCGCGAGATATTGCTCAAGCGCCAGCAAAAGATCTTCTTCCAGATCTCGGGCGCGGGGCACGAGGCGTTGCTGGTCGCTGCCGGAATGGTGCTGCGCCCCGGCTACGATTGGTTCTATCCCTACTACCGCGACCGCGCGCTCTGCCTGACGCTGGGCATGACGCCTTACGAGCAGTTACTGGAAGCTGTGGGCGCGGCCGACGATCCTAGCTCAGGCGGCCGGCAGATGCCGTCGCACTGGGGGAGCAAGAAGTTGAACATCGTGACCCAGTCGTCGCCGACCGGGACTCAATTTCTACAAGCGGTGGGCTGCGCTGAGGCCGGGCGATACTTCAGCTGCCATCCCGAAGCGGCAGAGAAGGTCAACTGCGACTATCGCCAGTTCAAGGACATCATCTTCCACGGAGACGAAGTGGTTTACGTCTCCGGGGGCGACGGCACCACCAGTGAAGGCGAGTTCTGGGAGTCGTTGAATACCGCGTCGAACCTCAAGCTGTCGGTGCTGTACCTCATCGAAGATAACGAGTACGCCATTTCGGTCCCGGTGGAAGTTGGCACCCCCGGCGGCAACATCAGCAAGTTGGTAAAGGGATTTCCGAATTTTCATTTCGCGGAGATGGACGGAACTGATCCGCTCGCCAGCTATGCGGCGCTCAAGACCGCCGTTGACTACATTCGCGGCGGCAACGGGCCGGCGTTCGTGCATGGGCATGTGATCCGGCCCTATTCACACTCGCTCTCGGATGACGAAAAGCTTTACCGCCCCGACTCTGAGCGGAAGCAGGAAGTGGAGCGCGATCCGATCACGCGCTTCCAGTTGTTCCTGGTGCGCGAAGGCATCCTGGACGAGAAGGGAATTGATGAGCTGGAAAAAGACGTAAATGAGGAGATTCAGGAGGCCAGCGATCGTGCGGTTGCGGCTGCGTTGCCCGCGCCCGACTCGTACAAACTGTTCGTGTATTCGCCCGATCTTGATCCCACATCGCCGGCGTTTCAGACGGAGGCAGTGCATCCCAAGCCATCACAGACGGGGACTGCAAATCGGGAGAAAACAATGGCCGACCTCATCAACGCCTGCCTGAAGGACGAGATGGCGCGCGATCCCCGCATCGTGATGTTCGGGGAGGATGTCGCCGATTGCAGCCGCGAGGAATATCTCAAGGACAAGCAGGTGAAGGGCAAAGGCGGCGTCTTCAAATTGACGGCCGGCCTGCAAAGCGAATACGGCTCCGAGCGTGTGTTTAACTCGCCACTGGCGGAGGCAAACATTGTCGGTCGTGCGGTGGGAATGGCGACCCGTGGCCTGAAGCCAGTCGTAGAAATCCAGTTCTTCGATTACATCTGGCCGGCGATGCAACAGCTTCGCAACGAATTGCCGCTGATACGCTGGCGATCTAACAATACATTCTCATCGTCAGCCGTAGTTCGGGTGGCTATTGGCGGCTATCTGACAGGTGGCTCCATCTACCACTCGCAGTGCGGGGAAAGCATTTTCACACATACGCCGGGCATGCGAGTCGTCTTTCCGTCCAATGCGCTCGACGCGAATGGATTGTTGCGAACAGCCATCCGCTGCGACGATCCTGTCTTGTTTCTGGAGCACAAGCGACTGTATCGTGAAACATTTGGCCGTGCTCCTTATCCCGGCCCCGACTACATGGTTCCGTTCGGCAGGGCCAAGATTGTGCGGCCGGGCCATGATCTGACCGTCATCACTTACGGAGCGGTCGTTCCGCGCGCTCTGCAAGCGGCGCAGCGCATCGAGCGCGAACACGGCGTCAGCGTTGAGTTGCTTGACCTGCGGACACTCAGCCCCTATGACTGGGAGGCGATTGCGACATCGGTGGCGAAGACGAGCCGCGTCGTCGTGGCGCACGAGGACATGCTGAGCTGGGGCTATGGCGCGGAGATTGCGGCGCGCATCGCCGACGAGTTGTTCGACGAGCTGGATGCTCCAGTGAAGCGAGTGGCAGCGAAAGATACCTTCGTTGCGTATCAGCCGATTCTGGAAGATGAAATCCTGCCGCAGGCGGAGGATTTGTTCCAGGCGATGGCAGAGTTGGCGAAGTACTAGTTTCGAGGTTGGTGGCGGCAGAAAGCCCAAGCCTGGCAGGGCATTCGCTGTTCCCCGGTGGAAGATATAAACGTATGACTTTACGTGCAGTGTGCTTCGTTGACATGCCTTTCGGAAAGAAACCGGATCTGGCAAGCGGCATGGAGGTCGATTTCGATCAGATCTACGAAGTCGGAATTGAGCCGGCGATTGTCAAAGCTGGCCTGGAACCAATTCGCGGCGATCGCGAGCGCACCGGTGGGATCATTCACGCTCCGATGTTCGGGCGATTACTTCTCTCCGATTACGTTGTGGCCGATCTCACGCTGGCGAACCCAAATGTTTTCTACGAACTCGGCATCCGGCACACGGCGCGACCCTTCACCACAGTCCCGATCTTCGCTGCAATCCATGCGCTCCCGTTCGATGTCAGCCTGGTGCGAGCCATCCCGTATACCTTGGAAAATGGCAAACTGACCAACGAAGCTGCAGCAAAACTCCAGTCTGACCTTGGGAGTCGTCTGAACGCAGCAATTCACGGAGCAGCTTCCAAAGACAGCCCGATCTTCCAGCTCATCCCAAAATTTCCCAAGATCGACCTGCCACATGAAGTGACGGAGATTTTTCAAGACCAGGTGCAACATTCGGAGGAGTTCCGGAAACAGCTGTCTGATGCTCGAGCCAAGTCCTCTGATGAGAAAAGACTTGTGGCACTGCGGGACATCCGGCAGGCCCTTGGAGACTTAAAGGTCGCGCAGAACGAAGTTCTGGTCGATCTGCTGCTTTCGTTCCGAGACGTGAGCGCCTGGGACGACATGGTGAGTCTTTCGAACGAGTTTCCGGACCATCTGAAGTCCAATGCGATGGTTCGCCAGCAACGCGCTCTGGCTTTGAACCGCAGAAACCGACCGGGTGACCGGGCTGAAGCGCAGGGAATTATCGAGAACTTCATTAAGGAGAAGGGCACGGACCCGGAGACGCTTGGAATCCTGGGCCGGATCCATAAAGACCGCTATAGAGAGTTGAAGAAGAAGGGAAGTCTGATGGCTGCAGCCGCTCTCGATGACGCGATCGAGGCCTACACGAAGGGATTCGAGAGTGACCCGCGGGACTACTATCCAGGTGTCAATGCGATTACGCTTCTGATGGGGAAGGGTGATCCGGAAGCATTGAAGCAGGTGGACCGGCTGGTGCCGCTGGTAAGTTTTGCGGTCGCGCGACGCGGAGGCGCTTCGTCGAGTGACTACTGGGACCTAGCTACGGTGCTGGAGCTGGCCGCGATTGGCAACGATTGGGTCATGGTGACTCGGGTTTTGCCGAAGACACTCGCTGCGGGAAAGGCCTCCTGGGTGATTAAGACTACGTGGGACAACCTGCTGCTTCTGAAGGCGGCCCGAGAGCGCGCTGGCCAGAGTCCACCGGAATTGGAAGAGGTCCTACAGTACATGGAAGAGCGATACAACGAACTTCGCGGCGAAGAAGCCAAAACTGCGAACACTTAAATGCTGTAGCAGCCTACCGTCCCTTGCTTCCCCACAACCAATCGATGGCGATTGGCCCGGCGCCGCTGAAGATCAGCGCGAATGCAATGGCGGCGCAAGCCAGAGGGAACTCAAAACCTCCGTTACTGCTGAACAACCCGTGGGGCAGATGCACCTTCAGGACTGCGACCAGCATATCAATGAAAATGGCAAGGGCGGCAAGCCGGGTCAAGAAGCCGATCACGATCAGGATGCCGCCGCCGAACTCCGCCGCAACAACCAGGTATGCCATAAAGGCCGGCAGTCCAAGCTGATGCATCATTCCGGTGATGCCCTGCATGTGATTAGCGATCTTCTGCCAACCGTGGGCAGTCATGGTCACGCCGAGAGCAAGGCGCAGTACGAGCAGGCCGAGTGGTTGCAGGCGATTTAGAAAACTCAATCAATCCTCCTGGTCGGACAGCGTCCTCGCGGAGCCTGGACGGACTCCCATCCGATAACGGGCTACTTGTAGCTTAAGAAACCACGCGAATACTTGTATCAGCTAATCGAGGCGGAACCAAGAGAATAAACCAAGGTGAAGGCTTTTCCGAGGTCTTTAGATTCGCGCTGAGTGTATGCCGGACCGAAACCACCGGATCACCAGACGGAACCCGCTGGGCTGAAGCCTAGCACTTCCACCGAGCCAAAGATTGGCAGTAACTCTGGAACTGGTCTAGGCACTGCGCCGCCACTCAGACCGAGTTTCCTGTGGCGTTGAAGAAGACACCCCCAGCGGCGTGGGTTACATCCATTTCGCTGAGCCGCAATACCAGACACTTGGCTGCACCGCCGGCTTTCAGAAACTCAGTCAGTGGCACTTGCACGACACAGAAGCCGAGCGCTTCCAAGCGCCCGGACAGCTCAACGCTGATTTCGTTTAACACGATTACCCGGCCCACATTGACCGAGTTGCAGGCAAAGCGCAAAGCATCCGAATCGCCCACGGGAATACGCTTGTCCGCGGGATACCGCGTTTCAATCTTGGTTAGCGACTCGGCGTCGAAAGCTTTTGGGAAGTACATCGCATACCCGCCAAAGAGCGGACAAAAACAGGTGTCAAGGTGATAGAAGCGAGGATCAACCAGCCGCAGTGAGATAACTTCAACGCCCCAAATTTCCCGGAGCCACTGGTGCGTGCATTGCCGCGTCCGTACGCCATGACCGGCCCAGAGCCGTGAACCGTCCCATTCAAATAGTGCGTCGCCTTCGCCCTCGAACGGTGTCGCTTGCGGCGTCTGGCGAACAACGAAGCCAGAATCGCCGAACCACTTGCCGAAATGGGGTTCTTCCCCTTGTCGCTCGGCATGGGAAAATCGGCTCAATGCCACAACACCGCGCCGTACCAAACCGGCATTTGCTGTGAAGACCATGTCGGGGGAGCCAGGTTGCGGCTCTACCAACTCGATGCGAGCGAATTGGGAGATCGCGGAATACAACCGCTCCCGTTGTGCTGCCGCTTCCCTCGTCGAGGAGCGGCGCACATTGCCTTCCATCCAGGGATTGATTATGTAGTTCACTTCGTAGAGCTCAGGGGAGCACATTAAGAAGGTGGGCACGTCGGTTCCTGCCTCGCCTTCGCGCTGCCGGACAAGGTCGATCGGGCTCATCGGGAACTCTCCTACGCGAGTCTGTCCGCGCTCCTGGAAGATGTCCAATAGAAAATTTTTATGTTACGCATCGATGAAAGAACGCTGGAGTGGTCGTCCGGCCGTGTTTCCGTACCGTCGTATAATGAAGGGATGCCACCCGCCGACATTGCATTCTGTGAGGCGTCAGAATGAATTCGCATGGGTAATTGAGCCGTTATGGAATTCAAGCTAGTCAGCTCATACAAGCCCCAGGGAGACCAGGGCAAGGCCATCGAATCAATGACCCGTGGGGTCTTTGATGGCGAAAAACACCAGGTACTGCTCGGCGTAACGGGGTCGGGCAAGACCTATTCTATGGCTAAGGTCATCGAGAAGGTGAATCGCCCAGCGCTGATTCTTGCCCACAACAAGACTCTGGCGGCGCAGCTCTACCACGAGTTCAAGTCGTTCTTCCCGCACAACGCGGTCGAGTACTTCGTCTCCTATTACGACTATTACCAGCCGGAGGCCTACATCCCAGCAGCCGACGTCTACATCGAGAAAGAGGCGACGATCAACGATGAACTCGACAAACTGCGCCTCTCAGCCACGAAGTCGCTGTTCGAGCGCCGCGACTGCATCATCGTCGCGTCGGTGAGCTGCATTTACGGTCTGGGTTCGCCGGAAGCGTATTACGGCATGCTGCTGTTCCTGGAAAAAGGACAGAAGATCAAGCGCGAGGACATCGTTCGCAAGCTGGTCGAAATTCTCTACGAGCGCACCGAGGGTGACTTCCGCCGCGGAACGTTTCGGGTGCGCGGCGACATCATCGAGATCTATCCCACCTACGAAGACAACGCGTATCGCATCGAGCTGTGGGGCGACGAGGTGGAATCGCTGGCGCAAATCGATCCCCTGTTCGGAACAGTGAGGCAGAAGTACGGGCGCCTGCCGATTTATCCCAAGACCCATTACGTGATGAAGCCGGAGCGCAAACAGGCAGCGGTGCAGTCGATTTTGGAAGAACTGGCGTGGTGGGAGGCGGAACTGGAGAAGCAGGGAAGAATGGTCGAGTCGCAACGCATTCATCAGCGCACGCGCTTCGACCTCGAGATGATCAAGGAGATGGGCTACTGCCACGGCATCGAGAACTATTCCCGTCATTTCACCGGGCGGCTGCCGGGCGAGCCGCCGCCGACACTGCTCGATTACGTGTCCCGCGATTACATGCTGTTCATCGACGAGTCGCACCAGACGATCCCGCAGATACACGGCATGTGGCATGGCGACCGCTCGCGCAAACAGAACCTCATCGAGTACGGTTTTCGGCTACCCAGCGCGCTCGATAACCGCCCCCTGACCTTCGAGGAATTCGAGCACCGCGTAAACCAGGCAATTTACGTCTCGGCGACGCCCGGTCCTTATGAGCTGACGAAATCCGCCGGGGTAGTCGTGGAGCAGATCATTCGCCCGACCGGTCTCATTGATCCCGAGGTCGAAGTTCGTCCGGTGAAGGGGCAGATCGACGATTTGCTGCATGAAATTCGCCAGCGCGCGGAGCGGCATGAGCGGGTGCTGGTAACCACGCTGACCAAGCGCATGGCTGAGGACCTGGCCGAGTACTACAGCGAGGTCGGCGTTCGCTGCCGCTACATGCATTCGGAGATCGAGACCCTGGAGCGCATCAAAATCTTGCGCGACCTGCGTAAGGGTGAGTTCGATGTGCTGATCGGCATCAACCTGCTGCGCGAAGGGCTCGATCTGCCGGAGGTTTCGCTGGTGGCGATCCTCGATGCCGACAAGGAAGGCTTCCTCCGTTCGTCGGGATCGTTGATTCAGACGATGGGCCGTTGCGCACGTAACCTGAATGGACTCGCGATCCTTTACGCGGATAAAATGACCGATTCCATGCAGAAGGCGATTGACGAGACCAATCGACGACGCGCCATTCAGCGCGCTTACAACGAGGAGCACGGCATCACGCCGGAGACAATTGTGCGGCCACTCGACATGACGTTGGTTGCCATCGCCGACGCCGATTATGCCGACCTGACCAACGAGGCGGAAGGAATGCCCGAGCTCCGCTCACAGGAAGAGTTGGATGGCTACATTGCCAAATTGGAAAGCGACATGCGCGAGGCGGCCAAGCGGTTCGAGTTCGAACATGCCGCCAAATTACGCGACAGGATACGCGAGCTGCGCACCAAAGAGTTCATGCTTACGTAAGTTCTCAAGCAGGCAGCTTCCAGATCGAAGGTCCGGCTGAATCCATCTCAGCGGGACCGCCTATTGCCGGAATCTACTGAGTGATGATCATGACCGGCTGCTGCAGCGCGCACGAACTGGTACAACTGGGGTCCTGCGGAGGGGCCGGTATGCTGGTGGTAACCGCGTCGTTGACTGTCTGGATGATCGTGGTGGAAGAAGCGCTTTGGTTGGCAACGTACACTTTGCTGGAGGTCGGTTCGGACGCAATCCAAACTGGGCCGGCGCCGGAAGGCAGAGGTATCGTGTTAAGCACGGCGAAGCTGGTGGCGCTGGCGTCCGTCACATCGTTCGAGCCCGAATTTGCTACGTAGAACCGCGTGCCATTCGGTAAAGCGGTCACGGACACGGGAGTGGTACCGACATTCACCGTCGCCAGCAGCGGGATTGCCGGCGAGCCAGTGACATTCACGTTGGAAGCGTCGAATACGTTGACCGTGTTGCTCCCAGTGTTGGTGACGTAAAGGCGGTCCAGATTCGGATCGACGAAAGCATATGTCGGCTTCACTCCCAGCGGCACTGACGGTAGCACGCCAAAGTTATTTACATCAATGATGTTCAGAGCGCCGGGATCGATGCCATCACCCGCGGTAACGACGAAAATGTAAAAACCGTCGGCACTCGCGGCCAGAAACGTGGCGTTGATGCCCAGCCCGCTAGCCGGTGTCGTAAACGTAGCTATGATCGTCTGAGAGGATGGATCATATACCCAGACGCTGTTGTCGCCTCGGTTGATAACAAATACTCTTCCGCCACCGGTCGCCTGGACCATGGCGATCGGATTTACGCCAACGCATACCGTGTTGCTAACCGCCAACGTTGCGGTATTAATCGTGCTTATGGAACCGGAGTTCGGGCACACCGAATTTGCTTCGGAGTTGAGGACGTACATAACGCCACTCTGAGTGGAACTGAGGGCCACCGGGTGCGACCCACTTAGCAGATTGATGGTAGTGATGGTGTCATCGCCGCTCAGAGCATATTCGCTGACCGTGTCGTTTCCGCCGTTGGCCACAAACAGCGCGCCGAGGGAAGGGGACAGAAAAGCTTCAGAATTGGAGCCCAGCCCCATGGTCTGCACGCGGGTGACGCTGTCGCCCGAAACATCGATCTTGGTGGTTGAACCGTTACCAATGGGATTGGAGTTAACCACGTATGCATTATGCGTGGACTGCGGCTGCCCGCCGGGACCGACGATAGGGTTTGCAACAGGACGGTACTGGTTTTCACAACCTGACGCGAGCAACAGGGAAAAACCCACGACAAGTGCACATTCACTTCTGCGCAAAAATCTCATCCACACTCCCGACGATGAATCGCCAACCGCTCCGGAATGCAAGCAGGAAAATACATTGTATAAGGTGCTCGCGTCGAGGTATAGAGAACGCGGGCAGCCTGCCTTGTTGAACCCCAGCAGGCAGCGATCGTTGCTGTGGATGCTTCGGAAGCGGCAAAGACAGTGAGCGGCTGTCATCCAGCAAAATAAAGCCCCGCCGCTCAGGACAGGGCTCTTGAATTCGTCTGCAGCCGCACTTACACGCTGAAGGAAGATCCGCAGCCGCAGGTGCTCTTGACGTTCGGGTTGTCGAACTTGAACCCGGCGCCTTCGAGCGTCTCAATGTAATCGACGTTCACGCCCTTCAGATACATGAGCGAGGTTGCGTCAACATAGACCTTCAATCCGTCGAAGTCGAAGGTTTTGTCCATCATGCCGGCGCCATTCTCGAACGACATCGAGTAGGAGAAGCCGGAGCATCCTCCGCCGACCACGCCCACGCGCAGTCCTGCCGGTACGGGATTCTGCTGAGCCATAATCTCTTTCACCTTGGCAATAGCCGTGCTGGTGAAATTCAGGGGCTTGGTGTCAACAGCGGTTGTCGGTGTGGTGGTGGTCGGTGTAGTGGTCGTGGTTGCCATTCTTCTCTCCTCAGGAGCTAGCCGGATTATAGCAAACTTCTCAATCTCGCAGATGAATCGGGGGTTGGCCGGCGCAATACCGGCCGTGCACTCTCCCCTAACTTGGATGCCCAGCAACTGCTTTGCGTCGCAGAAGTTGCAGGGACTGGCAGCCCTTGCCGGAAGCTTCACGAAAGTCCGGAGGAGCCTGAGTCGTATATCGCCCGCCCACAAATACTTGCCACGCCAGCAAATGTCAGGTCTATAATCAGTGGCACGTAGGGGCCGCTCCGGCATGGGAAGGTTCCCATCCGGGCGCGGGACCGGTTCGCTCACACCGAGGTGGCAAATGTCTACGATGATGATGTTGCTAGTCGTCTGGGGTGCACTGACGGCAGTCCTGGTGGTGCTCCTGATTTACCGCAGCACCTTAACCCTGCACGAGGACGATCAACTCTTCCTTGACGACGCCAGTGCCACTATGCGCGCCGAGCAGGAGCACCTGCAAGTCCGGATGAAAAGAGTGACGCCTTACGTGCGCATTCTCGGAGCGGCATCGGGGCTGTTGATTCTTTTCATTGCTGGTTTGGCTGTGTGGCAACGGATCAACTCGTCATACTGATCCGTGGGTACACAAGGGCCGACTGGGTCGATGAGAGTGGCATGGCCGTCCCGAGGGATTGATGTCGGGACGCAACAAAGCTTCATCCTAAAAACGGCAGTAGACCTCGAGGCTTGAAGAGAGAAATGGTTAGTATTGTTCGGCATGAGCAAAGAAGAAGAGTTCGATCAGACTCACCCGCAGGGTGAGCTGCAAACCGCAAGCA
>Ga0181523_10002141_pt1 | contig 19774 bp, 20 predicted proteins | sample PEATcosm2014_Bin_43_FD_119752 | JGI IMG/M metagenome (GOLD analysis project Ga0181523, IMG submission 119752) | Peatland microbial communities from MTU Mesocosm Facility, Houghton, MI, USA - PEATcosm2014_Bin05_30_metaG | ecosystem: Environmental > Terrestrial > Soil > Wetlands > Peat | place...
CGCCGACGCTGGTGCTGACGACGCTCGCAGCCGATCGGGCGATCCTCCTTCCGGCGCTCGCTGTCACGCTCGGCACGACGCTTGAGGCGCTGGCGCTCGCCGTCATCGGCGGCGTCGCGCTAGCGGTTTTGTTTTCACAATCGAAATGGGTCGAACGCGCTTTCCTGCCGGTCGCAATCGTCCTGCAGGTGACGCCGATCATCGCCATCGCCCCCCTGCTCCTCATTTATCTCGACGCCCGGGCCGCGGTTCTGGTCTGCGCCTTTCTCGTCGCCTTCTTCCCCATCCTGTCGAACACGGCGTTGGGCCTCGCCTCGGTCGATCGCAATCTTTCCGATCTCTTTGCGCTCTACCGCGCGTCTGGCTGGCGCACGCTTTTGCTGCTGCGGGCGCCCGCCGCCCTGCCCTATTTTCTTGGCGGCCTTCGCATCGGCGGGGGCCTCGCACTGGTTGGCGCCATCGCCGCCGAGCTTGCGGCGGGCGCGGCGGGCAAGGGCGCCGGGCTCGCCTTCCGCATCATTGAGGCAGGCTACCGGCTGAACATTCCGCGCATGTTCGCCGCGCTGGCGCTGATCTCGTTGGCCGGGATCGCCATCTTCGCGAGCCTTGCTGCGCTTTCCGCCCGTCTCCTCGGCCGCTGGCATGAGAGCGCACTCGAGCGGTAGACTCTGGCGGCGCTTTCGCTAGATTGGCGCCGTTCCCAACCTTGAGAAACGCCCCATGTCCTCCCACCGCTACGATGTTCTGGGTCTTGGCGACGCCATCGTCGACGTCATCAGCCGCGCCGACGATGATTTTCTGATCGCGCAGGGATTGCGCAAGGGCGGCATGACACTGATCGACGAAGCGCGCGCCGAACAACTCTTCAAGGCGATGGGGCAGGCGACCATCATCTCGGGCGGCTCGGCGGCCAATACGATCATCGGACTCGCCAGTCTTGGCGGCGAAGGCGCCTTCATCGGCAAGGTCAAGGCCGACGAACTCGGCGCCCTGTTCGCCCATGATATCCGCGCCGCCAAGGTCCGATTTTCGACCGCGCCCGCCGCCGACGGAGCGGCCAGCGCGCGCTGCCTCATCGTCGTCACGCCCGACGGCCAGCGCACCATGAGCACCTATCTCGGCGCCTGCCAAGGCCTGACCGAAGCCGACGTCGACGAGGACCTCGTCAAAGACTCGGCGGTGATCTATCTCGAAGGCTATCTGTGGGATCCGCCCGCCGCCAAGGCCGCCTTCGTCAAGGCCTCGAAAATCGCCCGCGCCGCCGGACGCGAAGTCGCCTTGTCCCTGTCCGATTCCTTTTGCGTCGACCGCTACCGCGACGAATTCCTGGGGCTGATCCGCTCTGGCGCGGTGCAGATCATCTTCGCCAATGAGAGCGAATTGCATTCGCTCTACCAGACTTCCGATTTCGACACGGCGCTCGCCCAGCTTCAGGCCGAGAACATTCTCGGCGTCGTCACCAGATCGGAGCATGGCTGCGTCATCGCTAAGGGCAACGAGGTTCTGACCGCGCCGGCCTTTGCAGTCGAAGAAGTCGTCGACACCACAGGCGCGGGGGATCTTTTCGCAGCGGGATTTCTCGCCGGCTATACAAAGGCGCGCGATCTCGTGACCTGCGCAAAGCTCGGCGCGCTGGCCGCGGCCGAGATCATCCAGCACATCGGCGCGCGGCCGCAGAAGGATCTGGCGCAGCTTGCCGAGCAGAATGGGCTGGGGGTTTAGGCGGCTATGCGACGATGGGGCGCGCGTCGACCGATTCGCCGTCGCCCCAGACCGGCGAGCGCGGGCCACCATGCGGCGTCAGATTGAGGCAATAGCGCGCGACGAAGCGCTCGTTCTCCTCGATCAGGACGTGCTTCACCGAATGAACGATATAACGTCGGGGCTGTTCGCGCCCGCCTGGCGGGTGGGAAGGATCGATTCGGGTCCAGCCCTCATCGTCGAAGCGGTCGCCGACACTGACCGGTGGGAAAGGCGTGGACGCCTGCATGACGGCGATCGGGTGGTGCTCGCCCGTCGTGTCGCAAAGCTCCAGCACATAGATGATGGGCTTCATAGCAGCTCGAATCGGTAGGCCGGCGAACCGCGAGGCGGCTCCGAGCGGACGGCTCAAGGCCGAACGCTCCTCGCCCCTACTCCGCAGCCTTCTTGAATTCAGGGAAGGCGCAGCGCGGCTCGGGCTCGGGGTGAGCGTGGTGGGCGCGCTTGAATTCGACGACGTTGGGCTCTTCGACGAAGGGCAGCTTCAGGCTCTCCCATACGTCCACCATCGCCTCGACGAGATCGGCGACATGGGCGTCCGTATGCAACGGGCTCGGCGTGATGCGCAGCCGCTCCGTGCCCTTGGCGACGGTCGGATAGTTGATCGGCTGGATATAGATCGAGTGGCGATCCATCAGCATGTCGCTCGCCATCTTGCAGCGTTCGGCGTCGCCCACATGGACCGGCACTATATGCGACTGGTTCGCCATCACCGGCAGACCGGCGGCGGACAGCGCGTGCTTGGTCAGCATGGACTGGCGCTGATGGCGCGCCCGCAGCTCGACGCCCTCGCCGCGCTTTAAAATGCTCACCGCGGTCCGCGCGGCGGTCGCGATGGCGGGGGGCAGCGAGGTCGTGAAAATGAACGAGGGCGCATAGGAGCGCACGGCGTCGATGATCGCGGCGTCGCCGGTGATGTAGCCGCCCAGCGTGCCGAAGCCCTTGGCCAGCGTGCCCTCAATGACGTCGATGCGCGCCATGGCGCCGTCGCGTTCGGCGATGCCGCCGCCGCGCGCGCCGTAAAGGCCGACGGCGTGGACCTCGTCCATATAGGTCATCGCATTGTAGCGTTCGGCGAGATCGGCGATCGCATTGATCGGGGCGATGTCGCCGTTCATCGAATAGAGGCTCTCGAAGACGATCAGCTTGGCGCGCTCGCGCCCGGCCTCGGCCAGCAGTTCTTCGAGATGGGCGAGATCGTTGTGCCGGAACACCTTGCGCTCGGCCTTCGAGCGGCGCACGCCCTCGATCATCGAATTATGGTTGAGCTGATCGGAGAGAATGAGGCAATCGGGGAGGATGTCGCCGATCGTCGAGATGGCGGCGAGGTTCGAGATCCAGCCCGAGGTGAAGACGAGCCCCGCCTCCTTGCCGTGCAGATCGGCGAGTTCGGCCTCGAGTTCGACGAGCGGGTGACTATTGCCGGAAATGTTGCGGGTTCCGCCGGAGCCGACGCCATGCGCCTGCGCCGCGCCGGTCATGGCCTCGATCACATCCGGGTGGCGGCCCATGCAGAGGTAATCGTTAGAGCACCAGACGACGACGTCCACAGGGGCTTCGACGGAGGCGTGCGCGCCCGCGCCGCGACGCCAGATGGCGCTGGGATAAGCCGCCGCATCCCGTGCGAGATCAGCGAAGACGCGGTAACGCCGCTCATCCTTCAACTTCGAGATCGCGTCGTCGAAGAAGCGCCGATACTGCATCAAATCGTTCCCCTGTGATCCGGACCCAAATCCAAATGGGCGGAACAACCCCCGCTCAGGGTTTTTCTTGGTTAAGCTGCCGAACGGCCTTCATAATCCTTCGAAACCTGGCACGGAAGTGACAGAAGGTCTCATCAGGCTTTTTACGTAGTTCGAACTTTCAACGCTACGAAGCTCAAACCTTACGGTTTTTTCGCGCCCATCGAAATGCGCTGGATCAAGATTGCCAATCGGCTGGGAAACATGCGAGGGATTTTTCTTTTCCACGCCCGTGATTTAGTCACCTTCTAAGCGGCGGTCAAATCCGCTTCGCCTGCAACCTTGAGCACCATGCGCATTCTCGTCACCGGCAGCGCCGGATTCATCGGATTCCATATGGCCGCGCGGCTTCTCGCCGACGGCCACGAGGTCGTTGGACTGGACGGCTTCACGCCCTACTATGATCCCGAGCTAAAGCGTCGCCGCCACGCGATTCTGGAGCAAAACCAATCCTTTCGCGGCCACAGTGTGCTGCTTGAGGATTTCGCGGGGCTGAAGGCGATCCATGGCTCGGGGTTCGATGCCGTCTATCATTTCGCGGCGCAGGCGGGGGTGCGCTACAGCCTCGAAAATCCGCGCGCCTATCTCGACGCGAACCTCGCCGGAACGTTCAATCTTCTGGAGCTGATGCGCCATGCGCCGCCGAAGCACGCGCTGATGGCCTCGACATCGTCTGTATACGGCGCCAACGCGGCGATCCCGTTTCGCGAGACCGACCGCGCCGATCATCCTCTAACCCTTTACGCCGCCACGAAAAAAGCCAATGAGGAGATGGCCCACGCCTACAGCCATCTGTTTCATGTTCCGATCACCATGCTGCGATTCTTCACGGTCTATGGCCCCTGGGGCCGACCGGACATGGCGCTGTTCAAATTCGCGGCCGCCCTATTCGAGGGCCGTCCGATCGACGTTTATAATCACGGAAATATGAAACGCGACTTCACCTTTGTCGGCGATCTCGTCGAGGCCATGGCCCGCCTGCTGCCGCAAGCTCCGCCCGCCCCCGAGCGGCGGCTCGTCCCCGCGGTGCAGCATGACAGCCTTTCGCCGGTCGCGCCTTGGCGCGTCGTCAATATCGGCGCCGAGAGACCCGTTGGACTGATGGACTTCATCGCGGCGATCGAGGCCGCGACGGGCGTGCGCGCGACCTGCAATTTCGTCGACATGCAGCAGGGCGACGTCCCGATCACCTTCGCAGACACGCAGCTTCTGTTTCAATTGACGGGCTACAGGCCGGGAACGCCCTTATCCGAGGGCGTTCAGGCTTTCGTCGACTGGTATCGCGCCTATTTCAGGGCGTGACCGAACCGCTCGCGCGACCGCCAGGCACCCGGCACGAACATCCGGCGCCCAAGTTGGACGGGTGATAAAGCTCGCATTTCTTCACCGGCGTCGTGCAGAAATCGCCGACGCCCTCGGCGACGCTGCGTCCGGTGACCAGAGGCGCCGTGGTCGCCACCCGCGGCGCGGTCGTGTAGTAGCCGGGCGCGTAGGCATAGCCGGGATATCCATAGTAATCATAAGGATAGCCATAGGAATCGTCGTACGGATAGTCCCAGCCGCTGGCCACTCCATAGCCGAGGCCAAGGCCAACGAGGCCGGCGCCGAGACCCCAGCCCCAGCCGCCATAGCCGCCGCCGCGCCAGCCGCCGCCGTGGAAGCCTCCGCCGAAACCTCCGCCATGGCCGCCGAATCCACCGCCTCCGCCATGGCCGCCGCCGAACGCCAGGGCCGGACTGCTCATCGCCAGCGCCCCAAACAGAGCCGCGGCGCTCGCTAACGCACCTAAACGTTTCATCGCATTTCTCTTAAAGTTGGCCCGGAATCGCCGGGCGACACGAACCTCAGCCGGCGAATTCGCGACTGAGCCTCATGGTTCCGCCCTTTGGCGCTTGCGCCTTAGCTCATATTTTCGTGCGCCTCGGCCGGCGGCGAGGGCGAGGCTTTCTTTGGCGAGAAGGTCCCGGCGGGATGGGCGCGGGACGACGCCAAAAAGGAAACGGCCGGGAGAGCCCGGCCGTTTTTTGCGAAATTCTGGCGCCGCGCGAGGACGGCGAGCCCGCTACGGCGTGACCGATCCTCTCGCGCGGCCGCCGGGAACCCGGCACGAACACCCGCCGCCGACATAGGACGGTTGAATGAGTTGGCAGGTCTTGACCGGCGTCGAGCAGAAATCGCCGGTCCCGCCGGTGGCGACGCTGCGGCCCGTCACCACAGGCGCGGCGGGCGCGACATAAGCGTAGCCCGGAGCGTAAGAATATGGGTAGGGCGCATAACCGCCGTAGGGAAAATCATAATAGTCGTAATAGGGGTAATCCCAGCCGCCGGCGAGGCCATAACCGAGCCCAAGGCCGACGAGACCGCCGCCCCAGCCCCAACCGCCCCAGCCGCCGCTCCAGCGGTTCCAGCCGCCATGCCAGCCGCCACCCCAACCGCCGCCGCGCCAGCCGCCGCCCCAGCCGCCGACATGGCCGCCCCAGCCGCCATGGACGCCGAAGGCCGAAGCCGGACCGCCCAAGAGAAGCGCGCCGCAAAGAGCGGAAGCGGCCATCAATGCACCAAAGCGTTTCATCGCTTAACTCCCTGGAAATATCAGCCCACGAACGGAGTTCTGGCCGAACGTTAGCTCAACGCTGGACAGAATGGCGAAGTTCCCGACGATTTCATTGATCCTTAAGGGGTTCCTCGAAAATTTTTGCGCATTCGATTTGTAAGATGCGTCGCAAGCGCCAGCGCGCCGGCTATGAATCGGCCGCGCTTCGGTTTAGATCGTTCGGAAGTCCCTTGATTTTCAGGCGCGCGAAGAAACATGAGACGACTGAGCCAACTCTTGCTGTGCGTTTGCGCCGTCGTCGGCGCGCTGTCCCTGGCCCGGCCCGCCCTCACTGAGGGCGCCGATCCGGTGACCATCGGCGCGATTGAAATCCTCTCCGGCCCCAACGCCAAATATGGCGTCTCGATCAAGCAGGGGTTCGATCTTGGCGTCGCGCAGGCGAACCGCGCCGGCGGCGTGCAGGGACGCCCGCTCGCCATTGCTTACGAGGATTCGGCGGGCAGCAAGGAGCAGGCGATCAACGCCGCGCGGCAGCTGCTCGGCCGCGCGAAGGTCCCCCTGCTGCTGGGCCCCACCCTCTCGACCGAGATGTTCGCGGTAGCGCCGATCGCCGTCGAGCGCAAGACGCCGATCATCGGCACCTCGACGACGGCGAACGGGATCACCGCCATCGGGCCATACGTGTTTCGCACCTCGCTGCCGGAAGCCGACGTCATCCCCGTCACGCTGCGCACCGCGCGCGACAAGTTCGGCGTCAAGAAGGTCGCGGTGCTTTATGGGCGCGACGACGCCTTCACCAAATCCGCCTATGACGTGATGGCGAAGGCGCTGGCCGATCTCAACATCGAAGTTCTGACGACGGAGACCTTCGGCGCCAAGGACACGGATTTTTCCGCGCAACTCACCAAGATCAAGAGCCTTGAGCCCGACGCCATCGTGGTCTCGGCGCTTGCCGACGCCGGCGCCGGCATCCTGCTCGGCAAGCAGGCGCTGGGAATCCCCGCCTCGGTGCGGGTCATCGGCGGCAACGGCCTCAACTCCCCGAAGGTGCTCGAAATCGCAGGCGCCGCCTCCGACGGTTTGCTCGTCGGCAGCCCCTGGTTCGTCGGCAAGAGCGATCCCAAAAACGAAAAATTCATCGCCGACTACCGCGCCGCCTATGGCGCGGATCCCGATCAGTTCGCCGCGCAGGCCTTCGACACGGCGCAAATCGTCGCGAGCGCCCTCAACGCCGCCAAGGATCTCTCCGGCGATTCGATCCGCGAGGCTTTGCTGAAAACGAAGGTCGACGGCGTCATGGGCGAATTCTCGTTCACGGAGGGTCGCGATCCGGCGGTGACCTCGGGCGTCCTCGTGCTGGAAGCGGAGGGCGGGAGATTCGGCATCCTGAAATAGAGCGCGGCGCTTAGCGGCAATCGGCTTGTGTATTCGCGATCGGTTCTCCTTACAATGGCTGACGAGATTTCCAGGATTCGGGTAGAGCGATTGCTTCGCGGCGAGATTCGCACGCAAGATTTAAGCGATTTGTTTTTGTATGTCCGCGAACATTCCGATAACCGCGAAACGATTCGCGACGTGGGCGATCTAATTGCTCATCCCCAGAAGACGAAGGGCATTTTCGCCGATAAAACGCAAAGATTCTTTACCGTCGTAGATTTTCTGAATATTCCGATTGGTTATCAACTTAATTTCAGACGCTTGCCCAAAAATTTTTCAGATGTTCTGGATGCATCGTTTTACTACATTGACGACGCTACGATCAAAAAACACACCAATATAAGACGGGTGCACGCGCAGAAAATGCTCCCTGACATAAAAAACGCGTTAGTGCCAAATGCAGACCAACTAACACTCTCTGCCCACCATTTTACTTCTCGGCCGGCGCCTATATCGCGCTGTTCGCGACGCTGAAGGGCGCCTCCCACGCTCGTCCCACCCTCATCCGACCCTCGCTGACGCGAGGGCTGCGTTCTCCCGCAGGCGGGACAAGGAATCCACAGGCCGCGCGGACGCCATCCGCATTTCGGTGCGCGCGATCTTGCGGTCGTTGCAGGGGGAGGGGAGGTAGGGGGATGATTGGGCCGAGAGCGGAATGAAGGCTTTCGGGGTTCCGCTCATAGCGGTGAACTCAAATTATCGCACATCAATGAATTTCGCACCGGCCCGTTATCGCCGCTTAGCGCCCCTTGCGACGTGCCAGGACGGAGCGATACAAGCTAGAGCGCCGGGGGTTGCGGCGAAGCGAATAGAGGAAACAGAAATGCTCAATATCGGCAAAGTCCGTTTCATCGCCTTGCTAGCGGGTTTGCTTGGCTTCGCTCCGGCTGAGGCGGCGGTGCGCATCGAGGGGCAGGTCCAGGTCGGCGGCGGCCCTCTCAAGGGCGCCGCGGTGACGCTATGGGCGGCCAGCGCCGACGCCCCCGCGCAACTTGCCGACGCCAAAGCCGACGCCGACGGGCATTTTGCGCTTTCCGGCGCCGACGCGCCGGCGGGCGCCATCCTTTATATCGTCGCCAATGGCGGCGAGCCCGCGGCCGGCAAGGGCGGGAACAATCCGGCCATCGCGCTTTTGACAGTGCTGGGCAGCGCGCCGCCCGGGAAGGTCACGATCAACGAACTCACCACCGTCGCCTCGGCGTTCACCGCCGCGCGCTTCATCAAGGGCGAGGCGATTTCGGGCAATGCGCTCGGGCTGCGGATCGCCGCCGGAAACGCCCCCAATCTGGTCGATCCCGCGACTGGGAGCTGGGGCAAGGTGCTGCTCGATCCGATCAACAGCACCCAGACCACGACGCTCGCAAACCTCGATACGCTTGGCTCGCTGATTTCGGCCTACGCCACTGTCGCCGACGATGATTGGCGCGCCCGCTTCCTCAAGGCGGCGACCCCGACCGGCGGCGCGACGCCGACGAACACGCTGGAGGCGCTGGCCGGCATCGCCCGCGAGCCATGGGCCGACCCGAAGACGCTCTACGCGCTGTTCGACGAAGCCTACCCGCAGCCGAAGGACGGCGCGCGGCGCGCGGCGCCATTCGTTCCCTATCTCGCCTGGACGCCGCCTGACTTCGCCCTCAGCCTCTGCTTCGCTGGCGGCGGGACATTCGCCAATGGCCGGTTCATGTTCGATGCGGACGGCAATCTCTGGAGTGGACAGAATTGGATGCCCGGTTCGCAGTCCGGCGTGCGCAAGAACATCGGCGGCGGCGTGACCAAGTTCAGTCCCAACGGTACAGCTCTCTCTCCCGCGATCACCGGCTTCACCGGCATGGGCATAGACGGGGTCGGCTGGGGCACCGCCGTGGCGCTCGATAAGGTCTGGATCACCAGCTTCAACGGCAAGATTCTCGTGATGGACTTTGACGGCCATCCGATCGGCGACGAAAGCGACTTCCCCTTCAAGGAGAGACTGACGGGGCTGATGGGCGTCGGCATCGCGACGAACGGCGATGTCTGGATCGCCGACGGCTCGGACGATCAGCTGCTCTACTTCCCAGGCGGACGGGTGAAGGACGGAAAAATCGTCAAGGTCGCGGGGTTGAAATCGCCCTTCGACATCGTCATCGACGACCAGAATCGCGTCTGGGTCGCCAATTCCTCGTCGGACACGGTGGTTCGCTTCCCGGCCGGCGATCCGTCCAAAGTGGAAACCTTCCGGACCGGCCTCAGCATTCGCGGGCTCGCGCTCGACTCGAAGAACAATGTCTGGGTTTCGAACCTGCTTTCGCTGGATTTTCCGGCCCCGAAAATTCCCGTCGGCGCCCCCATCATGGAGCAGTTCGCCCTTCTGGCCGGAGCCGCGCTGCATTACCCGAAGCCCACCGGCGACATCAACCTGATTCATCCCGACGGCGTGCAGCCCGCGCCTGAGGGCTTCACCGGCGGCGGCGCCGTCGACATTCCATGGGGGCTCAACATCGATGGCAATGACGATGTCTGGATCGCCAATCTGTCGCCGCGCACGCGGGCCGTCGTGCTGATGGCCGGGGTCGACACCAAAGGCCATCCCGCAGGGACGAAGACCGGCGACGTCATCCACAGTTTCAAGGGCGGCAGCATCCAGATGCTGACCGACGTGGCGATCGACGCAGCCGGCGACGTCTGGGCGGCGAACAACTGGAATCTCCCCGAAGCGGCGCTTGGCGATCCGCCAATCCCCGCTACATCCACCTGGGGCGGCGGATCGGGCTTTACGGTCATCTATGGCGTGGCGGCGCCCGTGAAGCCGCCGCGGATCGGTAAAGTCCGAGGGTATTGACGCACCTTCTGGAAGCACGGAGAGACGAGATGAAACACGCCAACATCATCCGGCTGGCCGTTGCGGCGGCGCTGCTTCTCATCGCCAGCGGCGCGCAGGCGCAGGAAAAGCAGTCGACCGAGGATCTCGCCAAGGCGGCGCAGAACCCGATCGCCGACATGGCCAGCCTGCCGCTGCAGAACAACTCGAATTTCGTCACGGGCCCATATAACGAGACGCAGAATATCCTGAATGTCCAGCCGGTCATTCCGTTCCACGTCACCGAGGACTGGAACGTGATCTCACGCACCATCCTTCCGATCATCAACCAGGTCGGCTATTCGCCTTGGGATCAAGGCGACTTTGGGCTCGGCGACCTCAACCCCTCGCTGTTCCTTTCCCCCGCCCATCCCGGCGCGCTGATCTGGGGCGTCGGCCCCGTCGCCTTGCTGCCGACGGGAACGGGGCATACGCTCGGCACCGGCAAATGGAGCATCGGCCCGACCGCCGTCCTCCTCACCATACAGGGCGACTGGCTGATCGGCGCGCTCGCCAACAATGTGTGGTCAGTGGCCGGTCCCTCGGACCGCCAGCGCGTCAGCCAAATGCTGACGCAACCCTTCATCAACTACAATTTTCCCGATGGAACCTATCTGACCACCAGTCCGATCATCACGGCCAACTGGGTGGCGCGGCCCGGCCAGCAATGGACCGTGCCAATCGGCGGCGGCATCGGCAAGGTGTTCCGCTTCGAGGGGCAGGCGTTCAACGTCTCATTGCAGGCGTTCTACAATGTCGTGCGGCCGGACGAAGGCTCGAAATGGCAGCTGCGCGCGCAACTCGCCTTCCTCTTCCCCGACAAATAGAGCGGGCAGTTCGAAGATGGCGCCGCGCCGGCCTCGGCTCAGCGTCAATGGCGGAAATTCGAAACGCGCGCGGCTACGCGCCTCTCGCGCCCGCCCCGCCCTCATCCGACCCTCGCTGAGGGCCACGTTCTCCCGCTTGCGGGAGAAGGAATCCACCGGCCGCGCTTCCCTTCTCCCGCGCGCGGGAGAACGCAGCCCGACGAAGTCGGGCCGGATGAGGGACATTGCAGACGAGAGATGCTTGCGACAGAGTTGTAACCGGATTCGACGACCGGCGCCCTCCATAAAGATGCCTTCCGCGACCGTTGGCCTGTTCCCGCTGTAACCTTTTCGCCGCCCGCCAGTATAAGAAGCGCATCTGGAGCGGCGCCTTGGACACCGACATCAACAAAATTGCCGCCGGGGATCACGTCGCCTTCAGTCGCATCATCGAGGCGCATCAGGGCAGAATATTCGGCTATCTCGGCCGCATGGGGCTCGACAGAGCTACGGCGGAAGATATCGCGCAGGAGACCTTCCTGCGGCTGTGGCGCAGTGCGTGGCAGTTCGATGCAAAGCTCGCCAGTCCCGCGACGTGGATTTTGACCATCGCTCGAAATCTCGCGCTGACGCATCTGGCGCGGCCGTCGCGCCGCGTCGAAATCATGGATGGCGCGGAGCCGCCCGACGCCGCCTGCGACCGACCGCGACCCGACGAGGCCCTGCAAACCAAGCAGCAGCGCGCGCGGCTGCGCACGGCGCTGGAGCGCCTCGCCCCCGCCGACCGCAGCCTGCTGGCGGCGAGCTACATCGAGGACCTCGGCCTCGCCGAAATCGCCCGCCTCGAGGGCTGCACGACCGGCGCCGTCAAGGTCCGCTTGCACCGCGCCCGCGCGCGACTTCGAGAAATTCTGGAGAAAGACAATGACTGACGATCTCGACCGGCTGCTCGCCGCGCAAGCGCTCGTTCCGCCGCAAGGTTTCGCTCAGCGCGTCACGGCGCTGGCCCGCACGATCCCGCAGGGGAATTCGCAGCCGCAGCCGCTGCGCCCATGGCAATGGGCCTCCCTTGGCGTCGGAGCCGGGCTCGGCGCCTTTTTGCTCGGCGAATTCGCGCTCTTCGCCTTTATCGCGGGCGCCGCTCACTAACATCCCACGAAGGAGTGACCGATGACCGCAATTTCCCCGTCTCCCGACGACATTCATCCGCGGCATCCAATCGTCGCGGCGCTGCTGTCGCTCGCGCTGCCGGGCCTTGGCCAGCTCTACAATGGCGAGGTGAACAAGGCGCTCTGGCTGTTTCTCGGCTTTGCCTTCATCGGCGCCCCCGGCGAAACCATCGCCGCGCTCTATGTGCCGGCGGCATTGATGCTGCCGCTGCTTGTGCTGTGCGTTCTGCTGACGTTCGGCGTCTGGCTTTACGCCATCGCCGATGCGTGGCGCTCGGCGAAGAACCGCCAGATTTACACGCGCCGGGAATGGCAGGTCAGCGGGCTCTACGCTCTGCTGTTTATCGCCGGCAACGCGGCGATCATCTCGCTCTTCGTCGATACGGTGCGGCCGCATCAAGTGGAGCCCTTCAGCATCCCTAGCGCCAGCATGGAGCCCAGCATTCTAAAAGGCGACTTTCTCCTCGCCGACAAGCGCTACAACTGCCCCAATTGCAAAGGCCGCGTGGAGGCGGGCGACATCGGCCTCTTCGTCTACCCGAACGACCGCACGGCGATTTACATCAAGCGCGTGATCGGCCTGCCCGGCGACCATGTCACGATCAAGGGACACGAGGTCGCGGTCAACGGCAAAAGCCTGACGCGGGCGGAGCCCATCGACGGCGCGCGGATCGTGGTGACGGAGCATTCGGGCGAGCGTAGCTGGCGCGTGCAATGGGACAAGAACGCGGCCGACGCGGATGTCGACGTCACCGTGCCGCCCGGACAGATTTTCCTGCTCGGCGACAACAGAGACAACACCACGGATTCCCGCAAGTTTGGCGCGGTTCCTCTGTCCGATCTCGTCGGCAGAGCCCGGCAGGTCTGGTTTTCCAGGAGCGAAAGCGGCGTCCGCTGGGAGCGCCTCGGCAAGGTGGTGGAATAGGCAAAGCATGTTCCTCGCCATCCCCTGCCAGCGCGCCTGAGCGAGCTGGCAGGGTCTTTTCAAAAGCCGGTCAGGCTGCGAAATCCCGCGCCCTGGCGAGATCGGACATGAGATCGGGGCCTGTCGGAAGCCAGCCCAGCCGCTCCCGCGTCAGCGCGCTGGACGCCGGGATGTCGGCGGCGGCGAACGCCCCGAGCCAACCGAAGTGCGCACCCGCCTCCTCGGCGGCGATTGAGACCACAGGGAGCTTGAGGCCGCGGCCGATGGCCTCGGCGATCGCGCGGAGCGGCACGCCTTCCTCCGCGACCGCATTGTAGCGGACGCCCGCCGACCCCTTCTCCAGCGCCAGCCGGTAGAGGCGGGCGACCTCGAGCCGGTGCGCGGCGGGCCAGCGGTTCCGCCCGTCGCCGACATAGGCCGAGACGCCCCTCTCGCGCGCCGCGGCGATCAGATAGCTGATGAGGCCCTGCTTCTCCGGGTCGTGCACCTGCGGCAGCCGCACGACCGAGACGCGCACGCCCTGCTTCGCCAGCGCCAGCGCCGCATGTTCCGAGGCGACGCGGGGAAACGGGGCGTTCGGCGCATCGTCTTCGGTCGAGAGGCGCCCCGGCGCGAAGGCGACCGCCGTTCCCGAGGTGACGAGGAAGGGACGGCCGGACCCGGCGAGCGCCGCGCCGAGCGTCTCGATGGCGCGCCGGTCCGTCTCGCAGTTCTCTTCGAGCTTCGAGAAGTCGTGGTTGAAGGCGAGGTGGATCACCGCATCCGCCGACTTTGCGCCGCTTGCGAGGCTGTCCAGATCCTCGAGCGAACCGCGATGGACCTCGGCGCCGATCGCCTCGAGCGCCGCGGCGCCCTCGTCCGAGCGCGCGAGGCCGAGCGGCTGATGGCCCGCCGCGATCAACTCGGGAATGACGGCGGCGCCGATGAATCCGGTGGCGCCGGTGATGAAGATGCGCATGCAAATCTCCTTGTTTGGTTGGTTCGGTTGGCCGCACTATCGTCGCCGCGGATATGATGGTAAAGTCGTGAGATTATAGGGGTATAAGGGATAACAGGATGAGCCTTTCGGCGACGCACGAGAGCCTGCTCGGGACCTATCTCAAGGACCGCCGCGCGCGGCTCGACCCGGCCGCCTTCGGCCTTTCCGCAACGCGCCGGCGGACGCCAGGCCTGCGCCGCGAGGAGGTGGCGCAGCGCGCCAACATCAGCACGACCTGGTACACCTGGCTCGAACAGGGGCGCGGCGGCGCGGCCTCGGCCGACGTGCTCGACCGCATCGCCCGCGCGCTGATGCTGACGGAGGTCGAACGCGAGCATCTGTTCCTGCTCGGCCTCGGCCGTCCGCCCGAACTTCGCTACCGGGCGGCCGATGGCGTCACGCCGAGGCTGCAGCGGGTGCTCGACGCGCTGGAGCCAGCCCCGGCTTTGATCAGAACGGCGACATGGGACGTCATCGCGTGGAACCGCGCCGCGTCCGTCGTGCTGATGGACTACGGATCGATCCCGCCAGAGCAGCGCAACATCCTGCGCATGATCTTCAGCGATCCGCGCGTGCGCGCCGCCCAATATGATTGGGAAAGCGTGGCCCGGCACGTGGTCGCGGCGTTCAGGACGGATGCGGCGCGCGCGGGGGCCGCATCGCAGGTCGCGCAGCTTGTGGAGGAACTCTGCCGGCTAAGCCCCGAGTTTGAGGCCTTATGGCGCGACAACGACGTCATGAGCTTCGGCGAGGGCGTCAAGCATCTGAAGCATCCGGTGCTCGGCCCGATCAGCTTCGAATATTCATCCTTCGCCGTCGACGGCCGGACCGATCTCGGCATGGTCGTCTACAATCCCACGACGCAGCTTGACGCGGAGCGAATCAGATCGCTTTTGCCGTCGAAATCATGGCCATCGGCGTGATAGTGTTCGCGCTGCCCTCATCCCCTCGCTGATGCGAGCTCCGCCTTCTCCGCACCCGAAACCCGGCCCCCATGTTCGCCCAGCAGATCATCAATGGTTTCGTCGCCGGCTCGGCCTATGCGCTGTTCGCACTCGGCTTCACGCTGATGTTCGGCGTGCTCGGCGTTGTCAATCTCACCTACGGCTTTTACTTCTCGGCCGGCGCCTATATCGCGCTGTTCGCGACGCTGAAGGGCGCGCCGCTTGCGCTCGCCCTGCCGGCGGCGGCGGTTGGCGCGGGCCTCATCGCCGTCGTCCTCGATTCGATTTTGCTCTCGCGCCTGCGCAGGACAAAGGCGCCCGAACTCGCCTCGCTGATGGTGACGTTAGGCGGCACGCTGTTCCTCTATTCGGGCATGACGGCGCTGTTTGGTTCGGAGATCCGCCGCTTTCCGATCGGCCTCATCGACAACGCGCCCTATGATTTCCATGGCGCCAGCGTCTCGCCGACGCAGATGCTCATTGTCGGCGCGTCCGCCGTGTTGACGCTTGGACTTATCGCAGCTTTGCGGGCAACCCGCCTCGGCCTTTCCATGCGCGCCCTGGCCGAGAACCCCGACGCCGCCGAACTGATGGGCATCGACACCGGCGCGATCATGCGGCGCGTCTCCTTCATATCCGGCGCGCTCGGCGGCGCGGCGGGCGTTCTGATCGGACTGCAGTACAACGCCATCACGCCCTATATGGGCGAGGCCATGACGCTGAAGGGCTTCGCCATCATCATTCTCGGCGGCCTCGGCGACATTGGCGGCGCGCTCATCGCGGGGCTGCTCATCGGGCTTCTCGAAGCGCTGACCGCGGGCTATGTCTCCTCCGTCTACAAGGACGCCATCGGCTTCCTCGCGCTCGTGCTGACCTTGTGGGTGCGACCGCTGGGATTGTTCGGCCGCGCCAGCGCGAGGCGCGCCTGAAGACGGGCTATAGTCTGGAGCGGGATGCGGGCGGAAAAGTGCGCACACTTTTCCTCATCCCGCTCTATTCTTTCACATAATAATTCGCCGTTCCCGTCATCCAGTCCTGCCGCTGCGGCGTGAAGATATCGATGTCGATCGTGTCTTCGGTGAAGTGGAACTCGTGCGGCACGTTGGGCGGGATGATCATGAGATCGCCGGCGCGCATCACATATTTCTTGCCCTGCGAATAGACTTCCGCCTCTCCCTCGGTAATCCAGGTGATCTGCTCATTGGCGTGGTGATGCACCGGCACCACAGCGCCCTTTTTCATGGTCCATTTGACGAAGGTCGACTGCGCGCCATGCAGATATTGCCGGTGAATCAGCGGCGACAATTGCTCGATCGGCTGCGCGTCGAGACGGTAGAGCGAGGCGCTCGCGGCCAGATGGCCGCTGATCATCGGCAACACGCCTCTGCCCGGCGCCTCGGAGACCTGCGCGGATGAATGCAACGTCGGCGCTGGAATCGCTTCGGCCTGCGCTTGATCCGGTTTGCCGCTCATGAACGTCTCCCATCAAGAATGCGGATCATCGCAGGGACGCGGGGCCCGGCGGGCGATGCGCGCGCCTCTGGCCGCGACTAACGCGCCAGAGCTTGCCGCTGCCTGAGGAGTTCGGCAAGCTGGGCTTCCTGCTCGGCGATCCGGTCGGCGGCGAGCGATTCGTCCGAAGCGCCTGAATAGGCGGCGGCCTGCTCCGTCAGCTCGCGGATGTTCTCCCTTATGACGGCGATGCGTTCGTCGAGTTCGATAAGCTTTGCGGCGTCGGACATTGTTCTTCCCATTTTGCTCGATGTGGAACGGCTAGAGCGGGATGAGAAAAAGCGTAAGCACTTTTTCGCTCGCATCCCGCTCTAAGTTATTGGAATCGATCACGTTCATGATTTTGGATCGATTCGATCCAAAATCATCGCGATCTAAGGCGCGGCGTCCGCAGCATATAGCCTGACGGCGCGTCGAAAGCCCATACCGCGGAGAATGGCGCAGGCGCGAGATTTCAGCCAAAACTTTTACGGCCGGACAATCGTAAAACAAATCGTGGGCCGGCTTGATCGCCCGACCGCACGCGGCGCGGAACTTCCCGCGCGGGGACCGAACCGTTTCGCCACCCCCTTGAAGCAGACCCCCGATTTGCTTCGAGGCCCAACGATCGTGCTTCGGACAGCTTTTCCTGAAGCTGCCCCCGGCGCCCGTCAAAAGGCGCGCGGGGGTCCCCTGCGAGTCGCGTTCAATGCCGCGGCCAAGGCGTAGCTGCGAGCGGACCGCGCAGCGCGGGCGAACTTGCTGGAACTACGCGGAGCCACTATGCCGAGGACACAACGGGCGCGCCGCCGCGCCTGGCTTCTCGCCGCTTCGCCACATTCGATCGCCGCAATGAATTCTGACGACTGCCTGACATGACGGGCTTTGACCTCGACGATTTCCTGTGGACCTACCAGAGCCTGCTCGCCGCGCTCGGCGTCAACGGGCTTTTGGCGCTCAGCATGTATGTCGTTCTGGCGATCGGCCAATTGTCGCTCGGCCAGGCGGCCTTCATGGGGATCGGGGCCTACGCTTCGGCCCTGCTCAGCCTGCATTCCGGCCTGCCCTTCCCCTTTGTTCTCGCCGCCGCCATGCTGGCGCCCGCGCTCGTTGCGCTGGCGATCGGCGTCCCGACGCTGCGCCTTTCGGGCGTCTATCTCGCGCTGGCGACGATCGGCCTTGGCGAAATCCTGCGCATTTTCCTCATTCAGTCGGATCTGACCGGCGGCGCGCTGGGCCTTTCCGGCATCCCGACGAAAGCTGGGTTCGGCCTGATCTACGGCTGCCTCGCCGCCGCGGTGCTGGCGCTGATCCTGATCTGCCGCTCGCGCATCGGCCGCGCCATGGAGGCGATCCGCGAGGATGAGGTCGCGGCCGCCGTCAGCGGCGTCAATCTTCCGCGCTACAAGATGGCGGCGCTGGTCGCCTCGGCCATGCTCGCCGGCCTCGCCGGCGCCCTTAACGCCCACTCCTCCTCCTTCATCAGCCCGAACGACTATGGCTTCGACGCGGCGGTGACGATCCTCAGCTTTGCGCTTCTTGGCGGCATCCGCTCCCCGCTTGGGCCGGTGGCGGGCGCGATGGTCCTGACGCTTCTGCCCGAGGTCCTGCGCCCGCTGCAGGACTACCGCCTCGTCGTCAACGGCCTCATCATCGTCATAGCGGTTCTTTATATGCCGCACGGCATCCTCCCCTGGCGCATCGGCCGCATCGGCGTTGCTTTGAAATCGCCGACATGAGCGCGCCCGAACTCGAAATCGAGGGGCTGACCCTGCGCTACGGCGGCCTGACCGCGATCGACGGCCTCAGCCTTCGCGTCGAGACCGGCAGCCTTCACGGACTGATCGGACCGAACGGCGCGGGCAAGACCAGCGTCTTCAATGCGATCTGCGGCCTCGCGCGGGGCGGCTCCGGCGCGATCCTGCTGCGCGGCGAACGGATCGATCATCTTTCGCCCGACGCGCGGGCGCGGCGCGGTCTCGCCCGCACCTTCCAGAACCTGCGGCTGTTCAGCGAAATGACAGCGCTGGAGAATGTCCTCGCCGGGATGCACGCAGAGGTCGGCGGATCGCTGCTTGAGGTTCTGACGCGGCTTGGGCGGTTTCGCTCGAAAGAACGCGCCGCCGTGCGCGAGGCCCGCGCGCTTCTCGCCTTCGTCGGCCTTGACGCGGCGGCCGGGACTCGCGCCGGCGCGCTGTCCTATGGCGACCAGCGCCGGCTCGAAATCGCCCGCGCGCTCGCCGGCAGGCCAAATCTCATGCTGCTCGACGAGCCCGCCGCCGGCATGAATCCGGCCGAGACGGCGGGCCTCAACGATCTCCTCGGCGAGGTGAAGGCGCGCGGCGTCGCGATGCTTCTCGTCGAGCATGATATGAGCCTCGTCATGCGCCTTTGCGACAGGATCACGGTGCTGAATTTCGGCCGCAAGATCGCCGAGGGCGCCCCCGAGGCCGTGCGCGCCGACCCGGCCGTGATCGAGGCCTATCTCGGGGTGAAGGGCGCGGCGGAGCTGGCGAAGACGCCCGGATAGTGCTAGCATTTTTGCTTGCAGATCGGATCGATAGAGCTATGATCTGCTGATGAATGGCAGGCAGAAGAAGACCCTCGCGGCGATTTTCGCCGAGCCGGTCCCGGGGACGATTGAGTGGTCCGCGATTGAAAGCCTTCTTGTCGCCGTCGGATGCAAAATGATCGAAGGGTCAGGCTCCCGCGTGCGGTTCGAGCGCCTTGGGCTGGTCGCATCGTTCCACCGCCCGCATCCGCACAAGGAGGCAAAGCGATATCAGGTTCGCGATGCGCGCGACTTTTTGACCAAACTCGGAATCACGCCATGAGCGCCATGCATTACAAGGGATTTTATGCGCGGATCGAATTCGACGCCGACGACGGGATTTTCGTCGGGCATATCGCTGGCATCAATGACGTCGTCGGTTTCCACGCCGATAATGTCGCGGATTTGCGGGCCGCATTTCAGGAAGCCGTCGACGATTACGTCGCCGCCTGCCGGAAGATCGGCAAGCCGGCCGAGAAATCCTTTTCCGGCAATATGATGTTTCGCGTCGATCCAGCCCTCCACGCGCGGGCGGCGCTGGCGGCTGAACTTGCCGGCAAAAGCCTCAATCAGTGGGGC
>Ga0181523_10002146_pt1 | contig 19753 bp, 17 predicted proteins | sample PEATcosm2014_Bin_43_FD_119752 | JGI IMG/M metagenome (GOLD analysis project Ga0181523, IMG submission 119752) | Peatland microbial communities from MTU Mesocosm Facility, Houghton, MI, USA - PEATcosm2014_Bin05_30_metaG | ecosystem: Environmental > Terrestrial > Soil > Wetlands > Peat | place...
CTCGCGGACGAACCCGGCGAACCTAGCATCTCCGGTGGATCAAAGTAGGATTGATGCCAGAGGGCGGAGTCTGACAGCGTGCCCGCTTTCCACTGCTGCAGCGTGGCGAGAGTAGTTGCGATCATGCCGCCGTCGGCGGAGTCGAAAATCAGCACGACGCCCGCCAATCCGTTCGCGTTCTTTTCGAGGTCCGAATAGCTTTTGTCGAGCAGGGATTTCGCGAATTCCAGCTTCAGTTTCGCATCCCCGCCCGCCGCCGACTCATCGGTCTTCTGCACCGAAATTATTTTTACGTTTTTGTTGCGAAGCGGTTCCCAGTCGCCTGGGAAGGGCGCCGTTTCTTCGCGGCTGACGCGAAACAACTCGTCGGCGGTCGGCCCTGGAGCGCGCCCAGCTTGCGTACCGACTTCGGGGACGCCGTCGGGCATTTCCAGGCTGGTGCGCCAGATCCATCCCCGGGATAAGCCGGAAATCTTCACATGCACCCAGTCGGCGTTGTAGTCGAGCATCTCGAACTCATCGTGGGCGCTGGCCAGGAACAGCGTTTTCGCCGTCAAACTTGCTGAGGCGACCACGGGCGTACCCGACTTCTTCACGGCCACCAGATTCTTGGGATGCGATTGGTTCTTGAGAATTTCTTCCAGGCTGTCGGCCTCGGCCTTCAACTCTCGCTGGTTAGGGTCTGGTGGCGGGGTGTGCGCGGTGTCGGCCGCACCCGATCGCTCGGCTGCAAGGCCGTGCGCCAGAGGCGAAGAGAGAGACGAAGAAAATGTTCCGCCCGTCTCCGGCAATCGCGGCGACGGCGAGGGCGGTGTGGAGTCAGCGAGCCGGGCGGATGCGACTGTCTGGGCTGGAGGAGTTGGCCGCACAGATGTTGATGCAGCCGGGGACGGCAGCGTAGGAGACAAGGACGCAGGCGGCTGAGATATAGGGGACGACGCCGGTGGAATTTGCGGCGCCGGCTTTGGAGTCGCATTATTTGCCGCGGGTATCGACATGGTTGCCGTTCGTCTGGCGAGTTCCGCAACCAGTTCGTCGAGCAAATCCACTTCCAGACGGCCGTTCGAATTCAACAGCTGATATCCCGAGCGGGAGGGAATCGGGTCGGAATACCAGGCCGTCACCTTGGTGCTCACATGGACGACGGATCCTCCAGAAGCCGTAGGCGTGACCTGCACGGTGGACTGGAAATAACCGCGCTGGTAGCGATCGAGCGGGCGATCCCCGGCGAGCGCGAAACCGTCCAACACTGGCAGCCGTCCCGCAATCGAAGCCTGCATCTCTTTCAGGACGTTTTCAACGGTCGTCCTCGACTCGACGAAGGTGCGCTCGTAGCCGCTGCCTTGGGCGCTGCCGAGCCCGGCCAGTAAAGCCAGGAACATCATTCCCCAGAGCGCATGCACGGGCGCGTGCAGCACTGCCCGGCGCACCGCGTATGGCCGCTTCCAGTTCATGGCAGTGGCTCCAATTCGTCGCGGAAGATCCATCCATGCTGCCCCTCGCGAGTCTCCACGCCATACCAGTAGGGAGTCGAGATCAGAATTAGTACCTCGGTGCCCGTGGTCAGCGGGCTCAAGGTGGTCGCCGTATGGAAGGGCGCAGATTTCAGCGGAGCGCCGGGCGCTTTCACCAGACGTTCCACCTGCCGGCGCAAATCCTGAACGTGTTGTTCCAAAGTCTGCCCCGAGGATAATGTCTGGCCCGTTGCCAGTTCCGCGGGCTTTTCCGGAGCGGAACCACTGTTGATTGGGAGGTTTGTGTTCGCGGCCACTGCGGGCTCGGCCAGAGGTGCGGGCGTAGGCGCCTGGCTGCTGCTGACCTCTGGGGCTTGTTTTTTAAGCCGCAGTTGTTGATTCTCTTGCTCCGCCTGCTCGGTCTGCTGCTTCATGACGTCGAGGGCGTCGAGATGGTCGTGGATGTCTTTGTACTCGCTGCTTTCCACCGAGCCGTTCGAGGCGTGGGCGATTTTGCGAAAATCCTCGACGAAGACGGCGTCGATGCGCAGCACCGTGTTCTTGTCGCCCTGAGGTTGAAGCACGTAGCGTACCGCCAGCGTACCCACATCGCCGCTGTCTTTGAAATTGCGAGGATCGAGCGCCTGCAGCCGCACTTTGTAGAAAACCTTACCGCCTTGGGTCCAGGGTGGGAACACACGCGTCGAATCGGCGCCCTTGGCGCCCTCGATGTATTGGTCTTTGTTGTATTCCTTGGTGCCGTGGATAATCCCGTTCTGGGCGACGTCTTGCACGACTTGCTCGACCACCGGCTCCGGGTAAGGGACATTGACAATCAACCCCTCGCCATAGGGAAGCTTGTTCTTTTCTCGGGCCTGAAGCGAAGGCACGGCAGCAGCCAACAATAGCAGCGCCGCCAGGAATCGTTGGGATGGGTATACCGGCCGGACCCCAGTCCACTGTCTGGCTTTCCCCATGACCAGCATATCGGCGGCGGATCTCTCCATAACACGACCCCCAACTACACGCCCCTACAACGGGACTCTGCTGGGCGGCAAGGGAGCCCTCGATCTGACTCTTCCGCCCGGCGACCCAACGCACGCATCCTAAACAGCGCTCTTAACTCTTAATCGAGGGGTGGGAACCTGTCAACCCGAAGGCCGGATTTGAGCAAGCGAAGGGCCCAACGGCATAACGCTCGGCCATATTTTCGGATGACATTGGCAAAACTCTAAGGAGACATTGTCAAAAATTTGCAAAAAAATACAAAATTCCGCTTGCACATCGGCAATGGATCGTTGTAGGGTGCTTGGGCACGGCACGGTACGGTGGTATGACCATGCGGGAACGAAGTTAGGCACAGGTTCAAATCGGAGCAGGAAGGGGTTCCTTGCTTTCGGTTCCTTTGTCTGATTCTCATTTTGCGATTTTCGTCGCGGATGTCAGCCTTTTTGCATTGTTGAAGACATAACAATTTGAGGGAGTCCGTCATGTCCACGTTGACGCGGTCTCGTCATGTGCGGTTTCGTTTTGCAACGTCTTTCACGGCCGCTGCGCTGGTTCTGGTCGCCCTGGTTCTGAGCGCCAGCCCGTCAGCCAATGCCCTCCCCGCTTTCGCCAGGAAGTATGGCCTGCGCTGTTCCGCTTGCCATGAATCCTGGCCAATGCTGAATTATTTCGGTCAGAAATTCAAAGACAACGGCTACCAGCTGATGAACGACCGGGACGCCCCGATCTGGCAGAATCCGGGCTATTGGCCGGTGACGTTCCGCATCACGCCGATCTGGCACCGGGTGAGCACGGGCAAGGTTGAGGTGGACACCTACGCGGGCGGCGGCCCCACAGGGAATTCCGCGGTCCAGCGAGTGACGAGTTCGGGCTTTGACCTGAGCGGACTCGACTTCCACACCGGCGGCACGCTGGAAAAGAACTTCTCGTTCTACGTGCTGCCCTCTTCCGATCCGACCGCCTCCTTTCACTTTGAGACGGTGATGGCGCGACTCGACAACCTGTTCGGCAGCCCCTGGCTCAACATCAAGCTGGGTAAGTTCGAACTCGATAACCTGTTGTCAGAAAAGCGCATCCTCACCCTCACTGGCAACGGCGGCATCTACCAGCTTTATCACTTCCGGCCGCAGGGCGACGGCAACATCTTCGGCCAGATGGGAGATAACCAGCTTGGCGTCGAGGTGATGGGCCACTCCAACAACGACCGTACCCGGTATTCCGCAGCTGTGCTGAGTTCCACCGACGGAAACGTCGGCTTGCAGTATGGCAATGCCTATACCGGCTTCTTCACCTTCAGCCAGGCGTTCGACACTGGCAGACTGGGCGTGGATCGCATCGGCGGCTACGCCATGGTTGGCGAAGCTCCGACCTATTACCTGACCCAGGGAGGCACTCCGCTCGGCGGCTCAGGGTTAAGCAATCAGTCGTTTAGTCGCGAAGGCTTTATTGGCCAATTTTACTTTGGCCAGCACCTCGATTTGCAGGTCGTCACGCAGCACGGGTCAGACAATGCCTGGTTCGGTCAAGGCTATGGAGACCTGATCGGAGGCACCGTCCCGGGCAACAACGTACCAGGAACCACCCTGCCGGCAGGCGCGCAAGCGCCCAGTTGGAACGGCGTCCTGTTCGAACCCCACTACGTCTACAGCCCACAGCTGATCTTCATCGGCCGGTTTGAGACCATCCGGATGTCGCAGCAGTCCAATGGTGCGGCGTGCACCATTCCTACTCCGACCCCGACAGGACAGTGCTTCAATTCTGCGACCGGCGCGTTTGACGGCTTGGCGTCGCCTTCGAACCTGGGCAACATTACGACCTACACCATCGGCTACCGCTACAACCCGTTCATGACCAGCCGGGCGGGCTTTGCCTGGCACAACGAATACAACTGGCTGCATCAGGACGGCACCGGTCCGACGCTCGGTCTGGGCTCCGCCAACGTCAACACCAGCGAGCTCTTGGTTGGATTTGACTTCGACTTCTAGAAGGGGATTGAACATGCGGACAAGATTGCAGAGATGGTCGCTTCTTGTGGGCGCGACTGCGGTTTTGGCGCTCCCGATGACTTCCTGGGCGCAACTCACGCCGGCCGACTTTGAAAAGCGCATCGGCGTGGAGAGCCACATCGGAAACATTACCGGTCATGCCAAGGACGGCAAGGCAGACTACCGCCGGTATTGTGTCGGTTGTCACGGTGATAATGGCGACGGAAATGGCGAGAACGCCGCCTACATGCAGCCGCCTATGTACCAACAGCCGCGCGACTTCCAATTGGGCATCTTCAAGTGCCGCTCCACTCCCACTGGAACCTTGCCCACCGACCAGGATCTTTATGACGCCATCACTCGCGGCTTTGACCGCTCCAACATGCCGCAATGGAACACGTTCACCAAGCAGCAGCGTGGCGACCTTGTGGCTTGGGTGAAGCACTTCTCCCCGCGCTGGACAAACGAGAAGCCGGGGGCGCCCATCACGATTCCGCCCGAACCTGAAGTCACGGGCGAGCGTATCAAAGCCGGACGTGAGGTTTTTGCCCGGGTTCAATGCTGGAAGTGCCACGGCGTTCTCGGTCAAGCCAATGGGCCGTCGGCGGCTACCCTGCAGGACGATCTTGGGCGGCCGATCGCGGCGTTCAACTTCACCGAGGGATCCCGGCCCAAGTGCGGCGACACCGATCGCGATATCTACAGAATTTTCATGACCGGTTTGGACGGCACTCCCATGCCTTCGTTTGCCGATAACATCAAGCCCGACGAGGCTTGGGACCTGGTGTTCTACCTGCGAACGCTGATGCGCCAGAACAGCAAGGAAAAAGAGATGGCGAAGCAGCTTGGCCTGAAGCCGGTCGATCCGAATGCTCCGGCGGGACAGCAGTGAGTTCCGGGTGGCCATTCCGAACGCGAGTTGTATCGTCGGGGCGCATTGAAAATCGTACATCCGTGGGCTCTAAGGAGGATTTCATGAAGAATCGATACAGATGTTTGGCAGTACTATCGGCGATCGTACTGGTCTTTTGTGGCGCATTGGTATTGAACCAGAACGTCAACGCCGCCGGAGAGGGCAAAATCACAGGAACGGTGAAACTCGACGGCGTGGCTCCGCATATGAAGGGCATCGACATGTCGAAAGACCCCTACTGCGATAAGGCCCATGCCAGCAGTCCCGGCCACCTCGAAGAAGTGGTGGTTGGTGCCAACGGGGGACTACAGAATGTTGTTCTGTACATCGCAGACTGGAGCGGCCCCGCTACGACCTCGACCGCGATCCCGGTTTTCGACCAGAAAAACTGCATGTATACGCCGCACGTGCTGGCGATGGACGTGGGCCAGACCTTTAAGGTCACAAGCAGCGATCAAACCACCCACAATATTCACCCGCTGCCCAATCCGATGACCGGCAACATTCCGTGGAACCAGTCGCAGCCGCCCGGAGCCGCTCCGGTCGAGAAGAGCTGGAAGGCGCCGGAAGTGATTCCAGTAAAGTGCAACATCCATCCCTGGATGAATGGCTGGTATGTGGTGGTGAAGGGGCCGTACGCAACCACCGATGAGAACGGTAACTACACCATCGAGAACGTGCCGCCGGGAAACTACACCGTAACCGCGTGGCAGGAAAAGTACGGCACGCAAACGGCAAAGGTGACGGTGGCCGCGGGCAAGCCGGGAACCGCCGACTTTAAGTTTACGGCGAAGTAAGAAAACTTGGATCGGTCTCGGGGCCGCTGGAGAAATCCTGCGGCCCCGAAATCTTGAAACAGAGCGGGCTGGGGGGCGAAACATCATGGCGAAATTCTTTGCGGTCACCATTCTGGTCATCGCGATCGTTTCCGCGATTCCAATTCTGCGGCACACCTGGTGGATGGCAGAAGATATCTCGACTCACGGCGCGCTGATCGACGAACAGATGTCAGAAACGATGGCGGAGGCGGGAATCTCATTCCTGGCTTCGCAGGTCGTGCTGGCATTTTTTATCTGGAGATTTTCCAATCCCAAGCCTGGCGATAAGATCAAGAATTTTCCCGGCGGCGCCAAGGCCATGGTGTGGGCCGCTTTTCTGCTAGTGGGCACGGAGGCTCTGGCCCTGGGGGTTTTCGGCGTCAAAGCCTGGGCGAACGTTTATCTCACTCCACCGGCCGCCAACGCCCTGCCGATTCAGGTGCAGGCGGGGCAGTTCGCCTTCTACTTCCGCTATCCCGGCCCGGATGGAAAGTTTGGCCCCATTCATCCCAACCTCATCAGCGAAGCCACCCAGAATTTTTACGGCCTGGACCAGGATCATGATGCGGACTCGAAAGATGACATCGTGACCGCGCAGATGGCCGTTCCGGTGAATCGCGAGGTCCATTTGCTCATGCATACGAAGGATGTCGGGCATTCATTCTTCGTTCCGGAGTTGCGGGTGCAGCAGGATTTCGTTCCCGGACTGGACGTTTCTTTGCACTTCACCGCGACCAAGGTTGGCCGGTACGAGATCGTGTGCACGCAACTCTGCGGCCTCGGCCACTACAACATGAAGGCCTACCTTTCCGTGCTTTCCCAGCAGGACTTTGAGGATTGGCTGAAGAAGCAGGCGGCTCTGCAGTAACGAAATAAGTTGCGCACTCGGTAGGCAGCAAGATCTCCTGAGGTGATCTGATCCATGCACGATATGGCAAAGCACGACGCCGTTGCACATCATGCGCCGACGAGCTTCATCGGAAAGCACGTTTTCAGCCTCGACCACAAGGTCATCGGGAAACAGTATTACGGCATGGCCCTGCTGGCCGCGATCGTAGGCATGGGTCTTTCCTGGCTGATGCGCGTTCACCTGGGGTGGACCAACGCCACCATTCCCGGCCTGCATTTGCTCACCAAGAACGGGGCTCCCGGGGACGTGATGACGCCGGAGTTCTACCTGCAATTGATGACCATGCACGCCACGATCATGGTCTTTTTTGTGCTCACCACGGCGCCGTTCGCGGCCTTCGGCAACTATTTCCTGCCCATCCAGGTTGGTGCCGAGGACATGCCCTTCCCGCATTTCAACATGATGTCGTTCTGGGTCACGTTCACGGGCTTCCTGGTGCTGATGTCTTCGTTCTTCGTAGGCACCGGACCGACTCTGGGCGGTTGGACCCAATACGCTCCGCTCAGCGCATTGGGCGAGGTTGGCGGTCCGGGCGAGGGTGCCGGCGTGGTTTTGTGGGCGCTGGCCATTGCCATCTTCTGCGTGGGCCAGTTGCTGGGTTCGTTGAACTTCATCACCACGACGCTTGATATGCGGACCCGAGGCATGAGCTTATGGCGGCTGCCGCTCAGCGCTTGGGGATGGTTCATTACTTCCTGCATGGGCCTGACCGCGTTCGCGGTGCTGATGCCGGCCTGCATCCTTCTGATCCTCGACCACGTTGCGGGCACCAGCTTTTTCGTCTCCAGCAATATTGTGATTAACGACCAGATGCAGCCGCATTCCGGTGGATCGACGCTCCTGTGGCAGCATCTTTTCTGGTTCTTCGGACACCCCGAGGTTTACATCGCGATCGTGCCCGGCATGGGGATCGTCTCGCATATTCTGATTACCAATATGCGCAAGCCGATGCTCAGCCACCGCGTGCTGGTCTACTCCATGGGCGCTTTGGCCGTGCTCAGCTACATGGTCTATGGGCATCACATGTTCGTCAGCGGGATGAATCCGGTTTCGTCGCTGGCGTTTTCCTTTCCCACGTTGGTGATCACCATCCCCTCGACGATTGTGGTGCTGATGTGGCTGGGTAGCCTTTACGGAGCGAAGTTGCGCATCAATTCCGCTTCGCTTTTTAGTCTGGGATTTATTTCGATGTTCATCGCCGGAGGGGTGAGCGGCTTCTTCCTGGCCCAGCCCTCCATCGACATCATGCTGCACGCGACTTACTTCGTGGTGGGACACTTCCACCTGGTGATGGGCGTGGCGGCGATGTTCGGGATTTTTGCCGGAACGTATTTCTGGTTCCCCAAGATGTACGGCCGCATGATGAACGAAACTCTGGGCAAGATTCATTTCTGGCTCAGCTTCGTCGGCGCTTATGCCATTTTCATGCCGTTCCACTATCTCGGTCTGGCGGGCAATGTGCGCCGCTACCAGGCGTTTTCGCCCGACTATATGCAGCCGCTCATTCCGCTGCATAAGTTCATTACGGTGGCCGCGCTGATTACCGGTGCCGCACAACTCATCTTCATTTACAACCTGATTTACAGCCGCTTCAAGGGCGAGCCGGCGTCAGACAATCCATGGCAGGCGACGTCGCTGGAATGGAGCACGCCGACCACGCCGCCGCCGCACAACAATTTCGGCGACAAGCTGCCTGAGGTCTTCCACGATCCCTACCAGTACGGCGTGGAGAGCTCAGTCGGCGACTACGTGATGCAGGCTTCCCCGGAGAAGGTGAAGTCGGAGAACGACGAGGCGTAAAGCGGAAGATTCTAGGAGTGAGGTCTGTAGTCTTATGGCAAGCGCACAGGCAATGAAAATGAAGGATTATTCCCCGCCGCCGGCTTCGACCGGAATCTGGGTCGTGGTCGCGTCGATCACGATGACCTTTGCGGCGTTTACCAGCGCGCTGATCGTTCGCCAGGGAGGCGCAACGGACTGGCACCATCTCACGCTGCCTCGAATTCTCTATCTGAACACGCTGGTCCTCTTCGCCAGCAGCTTTGCTCTCGAGATGGCGCGCCGGCAGGTGGGCGCCTTCATGGTCGGACAAAGAACGATCGGACAAGAAGCGCCGGGACCGAAAGCTGAGGCCGAAAAGCCAACGCTCTGGCTCTACGTGTCTTTGTCGCTCGGTTTGCTCTTCGTGGCTGGACAGTACATAGCCTGGCTGCAGTTGCGCGCCCAGGGCCTTTTCCTAAACACGAATCCCAACAGTTCGTTTTTCTACGTGCTGACTGCGATTCACGCGCTGCATGTTTTGGGCGGGCTGGGCGGCCTGGTGCGCGTGATTTCCCGGCTGAACCGGTCGATTCTGCGGAAAAGCACGCTCGACGCCACCGCCTACTACTGGCACTTTATGGACGCGCTGTGGGTGTATCTGCTGTTGCTGCTGTGGATGAAGCTCTAGCACTCGGTCGACAAGGAGGCCCCGTGAGCCAAGCGGACGTGACGATGGGATCACACTCAGCTCTGATGGAACAGCCGACATTTTCGGTTCCGGCGAAGAAGATGGCGATGTGGCTGTTCATCATCGCCGACTCGGCGACCTTTGCCGGTTGCCTCGTCGCCTACGGATTCATCCGCAACGCCACGCCCGACTGGCCGAGGCCGTTCCACGGCATCACCAATGTGGCGCTGATGACCTTCATCCTGCTGACCAGCAGTTTGACCATGCTCATCGGAGTACGCTCGGCGCAGCAGGGAGACAAGGCCGGAGCGTTCCGCTGGACCATGATTACGGCCGTGGCGGGCATTCTGTTCGCCACCCTGCACATCCGGGAATGGATGGGAATGTTTAAGGAGGGCGCGAGCCTGTTGCACAATCCTTGGGGGACGCCTCTGTTTGGGGCGGCTTTTTTCAGCATTACCGGCCTGCATCTGCTGCACGTGACCGGCGGCGTGATCGCCCTGATCGCGGTGGCGCTGCGCTACCAGGGTGGACGTTACAAGGCCGATGACCTGGAAATTACCGGCCTTTACTGGCACTTTGTGGATCTGGTTTGGATGTTCGTAGTGCCGCTGGTCTATCTTTTGAATTTGGCCCACTAACCGAAACAGGGAGCAAACTATTATGACTAGCCCCGAAACAAAGACCAACGGAATGGGGAAAGACCTCATCGTCTACGTATGCATTCTGGCCCTGGCCGGGATACAATTTTTCATTGCCTATCAGGACATCAGCGCCTCTCAAATGTTTGTGCGCATGCTGATCGTGGCCTGCATCGAGGCCGCGTTGGCGCTTTTGTTTTTCATGCATTTGTGGGAGAATCGCGGACTCAAGTGGTTCGTCCTGATTTTCACGGTGGCCGTGATCCTGGGGATGCAATATGGATGGACCGACAGTTACCGCCTGATCGACGGCGTACCGTGGGCAAAGTAGTCGGGTTTCGGGGAAGAAGGCGTCCATTGAAGGTTTGGAAACAACTTGCGATTCTTGGGATTGTGCTGGCGGCGTTCATAATCCTGCTGGCGCCGGTGCCGGCGTTTTCGCAAAATTGCGCGCTCTGCTATACCCAGGCGGCTTCCTCGGGCTCGCGAATGATTCAGGCATTAAAGAGCGGGATTCTGGTCATGATCGTTCCCCCCACTCTCGGATCCATTGGTATGATTTTTGTTGTGTACAAGAAACGCAATCAGGTGAGGCGGACGGAAGAAGAAGAGAACCACGAAGACGATTCCGGCCGAGACTGGTAGAAATGTCAGCCACAAACATGATGACAAGCGCCGCCTCAATTCCCACGCTGAAGTCCAAGCTCCGGGACTACTACACCTTGACCAAGCCCGAGGTGAACCTGCTGATACTGATGACGACCTCGGCCGGTTATTACCTGGCCTCGCGCGGACCGTTCCGCGTTGCCGGTCTGATCAACACGCTGCTGGGCACGCTGCTGGTGGCCAGCGGAACCGCGACTCTGAATCAGTGGATGGAACGCGTGTGGGATGGCAAGATGCGCCGCACCGCCTCTCGTCCGCTGCCTTCGGGCCGCCTGTCGAGCCGTGAGGCGCTGGTGTTCGGCCTTCTGTTGAGCGTGACTGGCGGTCTTTACTTGCTGGTAGCTGTCAATGCCTTATCGGCGGCGCTGGCGGTTTCGACTCTGCTCTCCTATCTGCTCGTCTATACTCCGCTCAAGCGCAAGACGCCGCTGTGCACGCTCCTGGGTGCGTTTCCGGGGGCCATGCCTACGCTGATCGGCTGGGCGGGAGCGTCGGCGGCCATTAACCGGCAAGCCTGGTTTCTCTTCGCCATTCTTTTTCTGTGGCAGTTTCCGCATTTCCTGGCCATCGCGCTCATGTATCGCGAGGACTACAGCCGGGCTGGCTATCACATGCTGCCCGACTTCGATCGGGACTCGCGCTTCACGCACGCGGAAATTATTGGTTTCTCCGTGCTCTGTGTGCTCGCTACCATGCTGCCGCTGATGGATCGTGCAGGTTGGCTGTATGGCGTCGGCATGGGAGTGGCAGGAGCCTTCCTGCTCTACCACTCCGGGAAGCTGGCGACTTCGAACGCGAAAGGCCTGCCCGGCCGACTGCTGCATGCCTCCGTGCTCTATCTGCCGGTGGTCTTGGTGATCATGGTTGCCGCGAAGAAGTAAACCCTGCGGTGGCTATGCGGCCGTCCAAATTGTGCCTCTCCGCAGACGATCATTCGCCGTTGCCCTGACTACGGCAATCCAGATTGCGGCAATCCTGCTCACTCCGGGGACAGTTTTCGCGCAAGACCAAACGACGCAGCCGCCGGCAAAACGGCGCACCCTGCCCATCACCAAGTTTTATGACACCCCGCATCCCCTGCCAGCGGGCAAACCGGGAGAACTGATCCGCTCGGAAGAATTCGAGCAATACGAACTGCCCTTATCCGTGGACGCCGTGCGCATTCTGTACCACTCGCGTTCCGCCGCGGGAGAAGACGTGGCGACATCGGGCGTCGTTCTGACTCCCTCCGGGAAAAATCCGCCCGCGGGCGGCTGGCCGATCATCGCCTGGGCCCACGGCACGGCTGGCGTCGCGCGTTCTTGTGCTTCATCCCTGACCAGGAATCTGGGCCACGGCCCGTTTCTCTCGATGTATGTAAACCTCGGGTACGCCGTGGTCGCAACAGATTACACGGGATTGGGATCCGATTTCCGCAACGTATTCCTGGACGCCCCCTCGAACGCGGCCGATCTCATCGCTTCCATTCCGGCGGCCCGGGCCGCAGTCCCACAGCTGGGCACAAAGTGGATTGTGATGGGCGAGGCCGAGGGAAGTCTGGCGGCCGTGACCGTCGCGGAAAAGGAAAAGGAGATTCGCGACCCGGGCTACCTGGGCAGTATCGCGATTTTAGGTCTGGCGGACGTGCGCGAGTTTTATGGGCACGCGCTGGATCCCTTCCTGCTGGCGTCTCTGGCGTATGGGATCAAAACGATTTATCCGCAGTTTCAAGTCAGCGACATGCTGACGGAAAAAGGACTCGCGCTCTACCACGAGGTTGAGCAGTCCTGCAGCGATCCCAGAAAGATCGCCGGGCTGTCAGCGGCTGAAGCTGTGAAACCGGGATGGCAGGATAACGAATTCGTCCGCCAGTATTTTGCTCGGAACAATCCTGGGCAAGCGCGTGCCTACGCTCCAATGATGGTAATCAGCGGGGATGCCGACCCTGCGATCCCGACGGCGATCACCTCGCAGGCAATCACACGCATGTGTAAGCAGGGGGACTCGCTGCAATGGCAACGCTATCCCCTCGACTCAGCTGAAGTGATTGGGGCCTCGGTGCGAGACCAGATTGCGTGGATCGGCGCAAGGTTTGCCGGCCGAGCGGCGCCGACGACGTGTCCTTGATCTGCAATGTTGAATCGAGGTGTGCGGTTCTTACTCCGGCGCTTCCGTCCACAGGACGCGGCGTCCTTCCCGGCTGCTCTTGTGCGCCAGCAATAAGGCGCGCATCGAGCGCAGCGCCTGCTCCGGAGTTACATCGAGAGCAGCACCTTTCTCAATCGCATCTCGCACGTTGGCGTAGTACCCACGATAATCTCCGCGTTCGGTCTTCACTTTTCGAGTCTCGCCGCCCACGCGGCTGAGAGTTCCCCAGCGGTCCTCCGATTCCACGCCCCAGTCTGGGCCCCAGTCTGGGCCGTCGGGGCAGTTCGGCCCGCGCAGGATTTCTTCCTGTGGATCCATTCCGTACTTGATGAACGATCCCTCCGTTCCATGGATGAGCAGGTGTGGCCCGGGAGCATAGGCGACAATCCGCGCCCGCAATGTCGCTCGCACATGCGGATACTCCATGTGCACGTCGAAGGAGTCGTCGACCTGCGCCGTGCGACGCTGGCAGAATGCCATTGCCCAAATCGACTCCGGCGCGCCAAACAGAACCAGCGCCTGATCGATCAAGTGCGGCCCCAGGTCCCAGAGCACGCCGGCCGCGGGATAATCCGCCTGCTCACGCCAGGCTCCCGGTTTGGATTCGAGCCGGAAGCGGTCAAAGCGCGCCTCGTACTCCGCCACCGCGCCCAGCGCGCCCGATTTCACGAGATCCTTCACCGTGTGGAATTCCCCGTCCCAGCGGCGGTCCTGATAAACCGTGACCAGACGGCCGCGCTCGGCCGCGAGGCGCACCAACTGTTCGGCTTCTGCCATGGTCGGCGTGAATGGCTTATCCACGACCACGTGGCGGCCGGCTTCGAGACAGGCCTTGGTATAGGAGTAGTGCGAATCGTTGGGCGTGGCCACGACCGCCAAGCTGATTGTCTTATCGGAGAGCAGTTCATCGAGCGTGCGCGCCACCCGAACTTCCGGATATTTCTTCTGCGCGTTCGAGCCGTGCCGCTCGAGAATGCAGGCCAGTTCCATCCCCTGAACGCCACGAATTACGGGCGCATGAAATGCTTGCCCCGCCAGACCGAATCCGATTAAGCCTACTCGTACCATTAGCTTCCTCCGCGATTGCCCGGCCGTTTCTCTTCTATTCCTTCAGCGGTCCTTTTTAGCGATCCTTCACGCGCCGCACAAATTTCAATCCCGACCACACCTCGGTGACCGCGCAAACCTTCACGTCAACCAGGCCCGCGGCCAGACCGACTTCGCGCACCACGTTGTCATCCAAATCGGTGGGCACGCCGGAGCTTTTCTTGGGCCAGCTTGCCCACAGCATTCCCGCCGGAGCCAGCCGCTTGCCGATCCGCTCGAACTCTTTGATTAACAGAGCTTCTGACTTCGTGAACACCATGGCGAAATCGAGAACAGTCTTTCTGTCACTCACGATTTCGCATGCAGCGAGTTCGGCGCTCAATTCCGCGCGCACTTCCGCAGGCAGATCCACGAACCACACACGAAAGCCGGCTTTAATTCCCAGCTTCTTCGGAAGTGGCGTCCCCGAATATCCCGGCATGCGGTTGGCAGGTCCTTACGAGCAGTCGATCGGGAAGCAGCGTTCTATTGTGTGGGTGCGTACCATCCACGGCGCGAGCGCACACGGTAATTCTTACGGTCGTTGGTGACGATTTCGATGGTGCGGTAATGCCCGTCGGTCTTGAAGTCGGCCGGCTTGTAGGCAATGGCGTACTGGCTGCGGAGTTCGTCCTGAATTTCGGCAAAGGCGTTGGCCACGTCGCGAATCTGGAAAGGAAAGAATGCGCGTCCGCCGGTGGCGTCGGCGATGCGCTCCAGCACCTTGTCCCCCGGTCCTTTGGTGCCGCTCACGTTGGTGCTGATGGTGTAGACGATGGCCTCGGCGCGCTGCGCCATCTCGATGGCCTCTTCGCGCGTGACATGGCTCTGGTTGTCTTCGCCATCACTCAGCAGGATTATGGCGCGCCGCTCGGGTTGCGCCTTCGAGGCTTTCAGCAGCCGCTCGCGGCAGGCATAATAAAGCGCGTCGTAGAGCGCCGTGCCGCCGCCGGGACGCAGTTCGTGCACTCCATGTGCCAGCGCTTCGGTGTTGTCAGTGAAGTCCTGCGTAATCTCCGGCGTCACGTCAAAGCCCACCACGAACGCCTGGTCGTAGTGCGGACGAATCGTCTGGTTCAAAAACTCGATGGCCGATTCCTGTTCAAACTTAAACCGGTCGCGCACGGAATTGCTGGCGTCGATCAGCAGTCCGACTTGCAGGGGCAGGTTAGTTTCGGCAAGGAAGGCGCGGACTGCTTCCGGGGGTTTGTTGTCGTCGAGGACACGGAAATCGCCCTGTTTGAGGTCGGTGACGCGCTTGCCGTGCTTGTCGGTTACCGTGAACACCACGTTCACTTCGTTGGGTCGCACCACGAATCTCGCAATCGAGTCGTCAGTGGCTGCGTTGGGATCGGCAGGTTTTTGGTCTTGCCCGGCGGCTGTACCGCTGGCTGGCGGAGCACTCGCCGGCTGCGCTTGCGGCGCTGCGGTTGTCGAAGCCGGAGCCACTGTGGGAGCTGTAGCCGGAGCCGCTGACTGTGCGGTTGCGCTCGCTGCCAAAAGCATCAGCAGCGAAAGTCCCGAACCCGTAATCCATCTTGCTCTTAGAGTTTCCATCTGATTCGAACTATTATATCCGGCCACCCAGCGCGATCTTCAACTCCGGCTGGGCGGCCCCTGCGTCGACGCGTCCCCGGCGGTGTCTCGCTCTATGAGTTCCAGAAACGCCTGCAGTTCCGGCGGGAGCGGGCTCTTCAGCGCGATCTTTTCCCCCGTACGGGGATGCGTTAATTCCAGCTGTGCCGAATGCAGGAAATTTCGCGACAGCGAAAGCGCGGCGCCTTCATCCGTCGCGCGGCCCCGCCGGGCCCGCATCTCGCGCGGCGCCCCGTAGAGCGCGTCACCCACGACCGCGTGGCCGAGCGACGCCATGTGAACGCGAATCTGGTGGGTGCGTCCGGTATCGATTTTCACTTCGACCAGCGTGAACTTGCCGAAAGGCGAGTCCAGCCGCCGGACGACCGTGTAATGCGAGACGGCGTCGCGCCCGCCCGTACCGCGGGTGGTCATCCGTATGCGGCGTACCCGATCGCGGCTGATGCTGGCGGTGATGGTTCCACGATCTTTCTTTGGCCAGCCATGCACCAGCGCGATGTAAGTTTTCTTCACTTCGCGCCGGGCAAACTGCTCCGCCAGCTTGCGATGTACTTCGTCGTTCTTCGCCACTACGATCAGGCCGCTGGTTTCTTTATCGAGGCGGTGTACGATGCCCGGCCGCATCTCGCCGCCCACGGCCGACAGGGTCGCGAAATGATGCAGCAGCGCATTGACCAGAGTGCCGCGATTGCGCTGGTCTTCGGTTGCGCCGGCCCCGGCGTGCACCATCATTCCGGCGGGCTTGTTGATGATGGCCAGATCGTCGTCTTCGTAGACGATGTCCAACGGAATCTCTTCGGCGATGGCGCGCAGAGGCGGCCGCTCCGCCGAACCTATTACGGTGATGCGCTCGCCGCCGCGCAGTTTCAGCGAAGCCTTCGCCGGCGCATCATTCACTAGAACTTTCTCTTCGGAGATCAATTGCTGCACCCGCGCCCGGCTCACATCAAGATGCGACGCAAGAAACTGATCGAGGCGCTGCCCGGCCTCGTCAGGTCCGACAGAACGAAGAATTGGAGATGTTTCTGTCATTGGGAGGGAAGGATACTAGACTCTGGCAAGGATTACGTTCCGAAAGGATCGCCTACCGCGTTGCGCTGACCGTTCGCGCCGGGGCCGGTTTTGCGCCGGGGCGCAGCCACCAGATGAATCCGCCGGCGAGCACTAATCCAATCGCAACCAGTTGTGTGCCGGTCATGGCGCCGCCGAAGACGGAGCCGCGGCCGGGATCGTCGCGCAGATACTCGAGGAAGAATCGGGCCACGCCGTAAATGAACATGAACGCACCAATGATCTGGCCATCGAACTTTCTGCGCTTGAGCAGCCACATGAGGAACAGGAAGTTGGCCAACTCGACGGCCGATTCGAATAACTGCGTGGGCTCAAGCGGCTTGCCAAGGGGCGTTCCGGTGATCTCGGCGGCCAACGGATTGGTGAAAGTCACGCCCCACCAGTGGTGCGTTTCTTTCCCGTAGCAGCAACCGGCGGCGAAGCAGCCAATGCGGCCGATGGCATGGCCGAGCGCCAGGCCAGGTGCAAAGGCATCGCAAGTGCCGAGAGCAGGCATATGATGCTTGCGCACGTACCAGGCGGCGGCCAGGAATGCGGCGATCAGGCCTCCGGAGAAAACTCCGCCGGCCTGTAGAGTCGCCAGACTGAAAATGTCGCCGAGGTGGTCTTTGTAGGTGCTCCAGTCGTTGATGACGTAAAGCACCTTGGCTCCGAGGATGCCGCAGAGCACCACCAGAATCCCCAGGTTCCACGCCTTGTCACCGTCAATGCCGAGGTGCTCGGAATTGCGCACGCTGATCCAGAGTCCGATCAGGACGCCCATGGAGACCAGGAATCCATAGGTCGGCAGGAAAAACTTCCCTAGATGAAAGAGTTGTGGATACACAGTCTGTTGGATGCGAAAACTAAGGGATTTGTGTCTGAATCAGTGTAGCAGGATTGCGGGGTCCATCTTGAGGAGTCTCGCCAGTGAAGACCAACGATATCGAGTGCTTACCAAATCTGAGATTTACAAAAAGCAAGCCGACCCACTGTGCCGTGTGACGGGGCCGAGAATGAACCCGTCGGTAGACGTTGGGAACCCGCCGAGACCCTTTAGGCATCTCCGCATGGCGGAGCGTCGCTCACCGGATCCTAGTTCGAGTCGAGTCCCCGTTCATTCAGCATTGGTTCAAAAATCGGTTACCCGCCATCACCAACCCGGCAGGCCGGCTTTCAATCTGGATGCTAGGCAAAAGCCGGGCGCTTGGCAAGTGGAAGACTGCAAAAAGTTGGCAGGCCGCTTGCTACTAAAGTAATGATCAGTTCACAAATGGGCTTGCAGCGACCGCGAAACGATAGGGCTGCAATTTGGCAGGGAATTGAGTCGTCGGAAGTCGGCGGCACCTGTGGAAACCGACAATTCGCCAGCCTCGGACCACGGAAGTACTTGATTCTGCATGCCAGTTATGAGTTCATACTCCGTACGCGTAACATCGGGCCCAACGCGTGCTCGCTGGCGGGTCGGCGACATGCTGGAGAAGTCTGAGTAATGTCCAAACTGCGCGCGTACGCACTTGCGGCGGCGGCAACTCCGGTTGTTGTGCACCTGGCGATACTCGCCACCAGCTATGGCACCAAATTCGCTTCGGTGTGGGGTCATTGGACCGATGCGGTATCGGCTCTGCTTGCAGCCGTTGTCTGCTGGTTTGCCGCACGACAATCTGGCGCTTTTGGCAGGCGCGTGTGGCGCCTGGTTTCTGTATCGCTAGTCCTCGCTTTCCTCAGCCAGTTCGCCTACACGTTCTACTTTGATTATCTCCACGCTCCCTTCGGCGAGCTCTGGCCTAGCGACATCCTGGTGTTTTTCTGGACTGTGCCCGCCATGATGACGTTGTTTCTCAGCCCGAGAGACCCAAGCCGGGGATTCCGCTGGCTGCGGCTGTGCGACTTTTTACAGGTCTGCGCCCTGGTGCTATCCCTTGAGCTGTCGCTGCTGTTCGTTCCCTCGCGATGGCAGTCGCCACAAAGCGCCATGTTGGTTCGTACTTTTCACGTGGCTCTGTTCTTCTTCGGACTCCTGGCGCTCAGTTTCCTGGTGCGAGGGCTGCTCACTCCGTTCAGGACCGCACGGGCGTTCTTTTTTCGGCTGGCCGCTTTCTTCTTCTTTTTCGGAGTTACCACCAACATCACCCGCTACGCCATTTCTGCACAACATTATCGGGAGGGAACGTGGTTCGATCTCCCGTGGACGCTCAGCTTCTGTCTTCTGGCCGGCATTGCCGCGACTTGGTCCGACTCGGAGCAGCACTCGCCGGAGTCCGAACCCCGTGCCACGAGCATGCAACTACTGTCACAGTTCTCTCCTCTGCTCATCCCCGCCATCGTTTTCCCTCTCGTGTTGCGGATCGCGCAGGAGCAGTTCCAGTGGTCCGTCATCCTGGTGATGGTGTCGTTTGCCGCGGCCGGAGGACGCATGTTCTTCGTCCAAAACGAGTTGCTGATCAGTACTCGCGAGCTACAGGAGAATCTCGCGCTGTTGCAGGGCATCACCCAGGGCACAACCGACGCGGTCTTTGTCAAAGACCTGCAGGGCCGTTATCTGATGATGAACCCGGCGGGTGCGGGATTCCTGGGCCGGACCGTGGAGGAGATCGTCGGTAAGGATGATGCGGAACTCTTCGACCCGGAAACTGGCCGCGAGATCATGCAACGCGACCGCAGCGTGCTGCAATCGGGCGAAACCCAGACTTTTGAAGAGCTCGGCACGGCAGCGGGAGTATCTCGGACTTACCTTGCCAACAAAGGCCCGCTTCGCGACGCGAGCGGAAAAGTTGTCGGGCTGCTGGGGATCTGCCGCGACATTACCGGGCGTAAACGTGCCGAAGAGGAGTTGCGTCAGTCGCAGCAGATGCTTCGTATTCACTTCGAACACACTCCCCTGGCGGTGGTGGAATGGGATCTCGACTTCCGCATCACTGCCTGGAATCCCGCGGCCGAGGGCATCTTCGGATATTCCAAGCAGGAGGCCGTCGGACAGCATGGCAGCTTTATTGTTCCGCCGCAGTTTCGCCAGTACGTGGACAAGGTCTGGCAGGATTTACTGCACC